>Ga0316603_10000056_pt1 | contig 111722 bp, 76 predicted proteins | sample OWC_soil_day10_n_FD_207649 | JGI IMG/M metagenome (GOLD analysis project Ga0316603, IMG submission 207649) | Wetland soil microbial communities from Old Woman Creek delta, Ohio, United States - OWC_soil_day10_noCT | ecosystem: Environmental > Terrestrial > Soil > Wetlands | place: USA: Ohio...
TTAAGCAAAGGGTTGCGCCCTTTGAGGTTAATACTAAAAAGTTGTTGTGTAAAAAACTACGGGTGCAAATATAGATAGCTTGTTACGAGCCACCAAAAAAAGTCAGGGTACATTTGGGGTACATCGGCGGGTGAAATCTTAAATATTATCATAAAGATTCTTAAAAACCTGCTTTTGGATGATTTTTGGGCCACATAGTGCCACATAGATTTTTCTTTTTCTTCTCTAAAACCGAGAACACATAGTTGTAAATGTTTTTCAAACATTTACTTGGGTGGGAGGGGTTTTTTGGACACATAGTATTCACATAGATTTTTCTTTTACTTCTCTAAAACCGAGAACACATAGTTGTAAATGTTTTTCAAACATTTACTTGGGTGGGAGAGGGGTTTTTGTGTCTTAGTGGCTTTGTGTTTAAAAAATATAAATCTATTAAACCACAATAGGCACAATAGAAAGAAAACTAACATGAAAATATATAAAATAGAGCACAATAGAAAAATGCCTATCGGTATTTAATCTAATGGAATTGTAAAATCTTAATCAATAAATCATTGTTCTAATGTGATACTATATGGCCAAAAAAACCACCCGGTGGCGCAAAGCCTCCCTTTCAAACCAGCTTCGCATACCTTATTTATAACCCTGCCGAATGCTTTGGGCTACAATTCTTCACGATTCGTTATGTGTGTTATTAATTATTCACTATTTTTGTCATCTATATCATTTTAATAATAATTGTTTATGGAAACATCGGAACTGAAAGTAGCCATTATCGGTGCGGGTAATATGGGGGGCGCTATTGCTCGTGGTTTGTCGCGGGGTGCGCTTGTATCGTCGAACAATATTGCGGTTAGCGATATTTCGCAGGCCGGACTGGATGCTGTTACTGCTGTTGCGCCTGAGGTGTATACCAGTTCGTCGAATGCCGATATTGTAAAAGATGCCGATATTGTGATTCTTGCCGTGAAACCGTGGCTGGTGGAGCCTGTGGCTAAGGAGATAGAGAGTAAATTAGACTATAAGCGGCAGATTATTGTGTCGGTAGCGGCAGGGGTTGATTTCGATCGTCTGGTGGAACTGTTCGATACCAGGGCGGTGTTGTTTCGCGTTATTCCCAATACGGCTATCGATGTGCAGCAGAGTGTTTCTACCATATCGGCTCACAATGCCAGCGCCGAGCAGGAAGAACTGGTGCTCTCGCTTTTTGCTGAGCTGGGCAAGGCTTTTCTGGTGCCCGAGTCGCAACTGAATGCTTTTATGTCGCTGTCGTCGTGCGGTATTGCGTATGCGTTCAGGTACATACGTGCAGCTACCGAGGGTGGCGTGGAAATGGGCATCTACCCTCATGTGGCTAAGGAAGTGGTGCTGCAAACGCTGCGCGGAGCCATCGATCTGCTGGAGGCTAATCATTCGCATCCGGAGGTGGAGATAGACAAGGTAACCACTCCGGGAGGAATTACCATCAAAGGGCTTAACGAGATGGAAGCCAATGGATTTACCAATGCAGTAATCAAGGGACTGAAGGCATCGCATTTGAAATAAGCATATATTTGAGCTGATTTGGCTGACAAGCACTGATTTATTGTAGTAATAAAACGGATTAAATTCTGATTGAACTACTTATCCGTTTCGGTAAAACTATAAGATTTTAACCACAATAGACACATTAGAACAATGATTTGTTGATCAAGATTTTACAATTTCGTTAAGTGCACGGCAAAAAAGAATAGAAACGCGGATATGGCAGATTTAGCTGATATACACTGATTCATTGTAGTAATAAAACGGATTTTAATTCTGATTTATTTACTACGTAAATGGCGGATTAGTATTGGCAGTTGAAAAATCAGCTGACTTCACTTGTGAAGTCCAAATCTGTCATGTAATCCGTATCAGGAAAACTTTTTGGGTTTACAGCGAGACTCTGTTTAATCCGCTATATCCGCGTTTCTATTCGCGCCCATTAATTATAGGCAAAATAGGATTTTTGTCATGTACAAAAACAATTTCGTTCTGTTTAAATGCCAATAGGCGTTTGACTATTATTCTCTATATTATATATTTGCAAACTATTTTTTCTATTGTGGTTTTAATATATTGCTACAAAGAAATAGGGGCGATGCCCCTCGACAGAATATGATAAGTGATAAATGATGAATGATAATCCCGATAGCCATTGGAAAAACGATAAAAAGACACTGTGAAACACCGATAAAAAGAGAACAGGAACACTGTGAGACACTGTGAAATTTTAAAGTCATTAGCGGCTTTGCGCCTTCGCGTTCAAAATATAATTAAATTGAGATTTAATGGGGTGTTTTTTATAAATGATAAGTGATGAATGATAAATGATATACCAGATGCTGCTCGCGTCTCGCACTTAAGACCTATGACTTTTGACTTAAGACCTACGATTTCAATCTTCATTTTTTTGTATCTTCAGATTTTCGTGTTTATTGTTATCATATTGTCGGACATATAATATATTATTCAGCATAAACTCTACTACTTAAAAAAAATACCATGAATACACAAATCACACAAATTGCCGAACGTTTGCGTGCATTACGCGAAGCGCTGGATCTTACTGTAGATGCTGCTGCTGCCAAAGCGGGCGTATCGGCTGCCGACTATAGCAGGTACGAATCGGGAGAGGCTGACATCCCGATGAGTTTTTTAATTTACACCGCACAGGCATTGGGCGTAGATGTGGCCACACTTATTTCGGGCGATGAACCGCGGTCGTCGGGCTATTTTCTTACCCGCAAAGGTACAGGCCCCGCAGTGGAACGGCGCTCGGCTTACAAGTACCAGTCGCTGGCGTCGGGCTTTCGCCATGCCAAAGCAGAGCCTTTTGAGGTTACTGTAGAGCCCGATAACCAAACTATCTCTCTGAACTCGCATGCCGGACAGGAATTTAACTATATCACCGAGGGGTCAATGCAACTGAATATCGGGAATGCTGAGCTGGTGCTCAACGAAGGCGATTGCATCTATTTTGATGCGTCGAAACCGCATGGAATGAAAGCGCTGAACGGGGTGCGGGTGCGATTTCTGGCTGTAGTTATCGAAGCCTGATAATTTATCATTAGTCAAGTAATATACATATTCGTTTCAAGTAGCAAAATATTAAAACCACAATAGGGGCACAATAGTCAAACGCCTATCGGTATTTAAATATAACGAAATTGTTTTTTTACATGACAAAAACTCTATTTTGCCTATAATTAATGAACGTGAATAGTGATTCATGCGAATAGGAACGCGGATATAGCGGATTAAACAGAGTCTCGCTGTAAACCCAAAAAGTTTTCCTGATACGGATTACATGACAGATTTGGACTTCACAAGTGAAGTCAGCTGATTTTTCAGCTGCCAATACTAATCCGCCATTTACGTAGTAAATAAATCAGATTGCTTATCCACATTAGTCAGGTTATATACATATTCGTTTCAAAACTTTTGTACCCTGCTATCAGGGTAAAAATCTATTAAACCACAATAGGCACAATAGAAAGAAAACTAATATGAAAATATATAATATAGAGCACAATAGGGCAAATGCCTATTGGCATTTAATCTAATGAAATTGTAAAATCTTAATCAACAAATCATTATTCTAATGTGTCTATTGTGGTTAAAATCTTATAGCTTGACCGAAGGGATAAGCAGTAAAATCAGAATTAAAATCCGTTTTATTACTACAATGAATCAGTGTATATCAGCTAAATCCGCTACATCCGCGTTTCTATTCTGTTTTTTGCCGTGCACTTAACGAAATTGTAAAATCTTAATCAACAAATCATTGTTCTAATGTGTTTATGGTGGTTAAAATCTTACAGCTTAACCGAAAGAAGTAGGCAGTTATTCGTATTACAACGAACCAAGGTATGCAAAAATGCAAATATATTCCTTGATGCACGCCTCCGATGGTATTTGTTTGATGAGGTTTTTATCCCGAATAAGGGATTTTTATCCCTGAATCCTTGTTTCTGCCCCTGATTTAAACCGGTTTCGCAATATATAGTTTCTTTTGCAAAGTTTTTTTTGAAATAAGATATTTCACAGGTATGATAGAAAAATTTCTTACACAGACAGAATTTGCCGACTTCAATGATTTTACGGCAAATTACAAACTTCAGGTTCCTGAACAGTTTAACTTCGGGTACGACATTGTAGATGCATGGGCTGAAAAGGAACCCAACAAACCGGCTTTGTTATGGACCAATGACAAGGGCGAATGCCGTCATTTTTCCTTTGCCGATATCAAGGCCTACTCCGACCGTACAGCCTCTTACTTTCAAAGTCTGGGCATCGGCAAAGGCGATATTGTAATGGCGGTTCTTAAACGTCGTTATGAGTTTTGGTTTACCATAATAGCGTTGCACAAACTGGGCGCAGTAATTATTCCGGCCACGCACCTGCTCACCAAAAAAGATATTGTATACCGCACCAATGCTGCCGATATCAAGGCTATTGTAGCAGTAGGCGAGGAACCCGTAATTACGCATATCAACGATGCTATGCCGGAGTCGCCCACCGTAAAATCTCTGATTTCGGTGGGGCCGATAGTGCCCGAAGGCTGGCACGATTTCCATCAGGGTATTGACAATGCTCAACCTTTTGTAAAGGTTGAAAATGCCAACCAAAACAGCGATCCGCTTATTATCAGTTTTACATCGGGTACTACAGGCAATCCTAAAATGGTAATGCTGGATCATGTATATCCGCTGGCACATATTATTACCGCCAAATACTGGCACAACCTGCACGAAAACAGCCTGCACCTGACCATAGCCGATACCGGTTGGCTTAAAGCCGTATGGGGGAAACTGTACGGACAATGGATAGTGGGGGCTTGCGTATTTGTGTACGACCATGACAAATTTACTCCGGCTGCCATGCTGGAAATGATACAGAAATACCGCATCACCTCGCTTTGTGCACCTCCTACGGTTTTCAGGTTTCTGATTCGGGAAGATATATCGAGTTACGATTTATCGTCGCTGGAGTATTGCACCATAGCCGGCGAAGCATTAAACCCTGCCGTGTATGAGCAGTTTTTGAAACTAACGGGTGTGAAACTGATGGAAGGCTACGGCCAGAGCGAAACCACGCTCACCATCTTTACATCACCCTGGACACAACCCAAACCGGGTTCGATGGGTTTGCCCAACCCGCATTACGACATAGACCTGCTAACGCCCGAAGGACGTAGCGCCGAGGCTGGCGAGCAGGGGCAAATAGTAATTCGCACCGACCGCGCTTATCCCGTGGGCTTGTTCAAAGGCTATTACCGCAATGCCGAGCTGACCCGCGAGGCCTGGCACGATAATATTTACTATACGGGCGATGTGGCCTGGCGCGATGAAGATGGCTATTTCTGGTTTGTGGGCAGGGCTGATGATGTAATCAAAAGCTCCGGTTACCGCATAGGTCCATTTGAGGTTGAAAGTGCGCTGATGACGCATCCGGCCGTAGTGGAATGTGCTATCACGGGTGTTCCCGACGAAATTCGCGGACAAGTGGTGAAAGCTACCATAATACTGGCTAAAGAATATAAAGACAAAGCCGACCATGAATTAATCAGGCAAATTCAGGAACATGTGAAACAGGTTACAGCACCATATAAATATCCACGCATTGTAGAATTTGTGGACGAACTGCCCAAAACAATCAGCGGCAAAATACGCCGCACCGAAATCAGGGAAAAGGACAACAGCAACCTGTAAAAAACAGCATGAGGATACTCCGGGAGCGAAATAAACGCAGGAGTATCCTCATTTTTTATGTGTGTTTGCCTCAGGGCTAAATATCATTCCACATCCACGTCGTACAGCAGGCGGGTTTGTATGCGGTCCTGTTGCTGCATGTTGTTCAGTTCACGAAACAGGTTGTAGTATCCGCCAAGCGTATTGCTCAACAGCTGCTCTTCCACTTTGGCCTCGATGGCTTTCATCACAGGCGAACTTCCCGGCTTGGTTACAACAGCCATAACCTGATAGGATGGTAATTTGGCCAGTCGGGCTGCCGAGTTTATTGCATCGTAGAGTCCACCCAGTTCATCAATCAAACCTGTTTTAAGGGCGTCTTCACCGGTCCACACCCTACCCTGAGCTATCAGTTTTATTTCGTCCACGGATTTTTTACGGCCATCGGCACATCGTTTTATAAACAGTTCGTAGCCCCGGTCTACGTTGGCCTGCATCAAAGTTCGTTCTTCGTCGGTAAAAGGCCGGTCGGTTGAGAAGGCATCACTTAGTTTGTTGGTTTTTACTCCGTCGTAGGTTAAACCCAGTTTTTCGTTCAGTCCCTTCAGGTTAGGAAACATTCCGAAGATACCTATCGACCCGGTAATGGTGGTAGGTTCAGCTATAATTTTATCGGCCATGCACGAAATATAATATCCGCCCGATGCAGCATAATTGGCCATGGACACTACCAGCGGCTTTTTGGCTTTGAGCTGCGATAAGGCACGCCATATTTTTTCGGAGTCGAAGGCGCTACCACCGGGCGAGTTTACCCGCAACACCACAGCCTTTATGCCCGGATTCTTCTCCAAAGCCCTGCAGGTTCTTATCATAGCATCGGCATCTATGCCGCCCCGGCTGCCACCAATTTCGCCATTGGCATACACAACCGCTATTTTATTGCGGTCGCGCGGACTTCTTCTGTTCTTTTTTGTGAAATTATAATGCCCGGTAAAGGCTACCTTTTTGCCCGGAAATAATGAGTATGAGTTCAGGATACTGTCGGTTTGGTCGGCATATACCAGCGTGTCCACCAGATGCGAGGTCTTGAGTTTGCCAGCGGCTTGCATCAGGGTATATTCGTCGGCATTGGCATTGATAGCGTTCGTTGTAAGTTTGCGCGATTCGGCCATTTCCGAGCTCAGGTTTTTCCATAACGAATGCAGGTATTCCGTTACCTGCTCTCTGTTCTTTTCGCTCATAGCCGTAGCGCTGAAAGGCTCTACCGCCGATTTGTACTCGCCTACCTTTACTACCTGCATTTCCACGCCTGCCTTATCCATCATGTTTTTATAAAAAGTGCTGCGCGATGCTAATCCTTTCAGATCCACACTGCCGTAGGGATTAAGCATTATTTTATTGGCTACCGACGCCAGATAATAGTTGCTCTGACTGTAATTATCGGCATAAGCAATAATGAATTTTCCGCTGCGCCTGAAATCCTCCAGGGCATCGCGCACTTCAGCAAACATTCCATACCCGCCTTTTAGTGTACCACCTACCAGATATATGCCAATGATGTTCGGGTTATTACGGGCTGCTCTGATGTTTTTAATCAGGTGATTCATTCCCAGCGTAACATTAGGCTTAAACCCCATCAGAACGGGGATTATGTCCGAAAACTTATTTTTATCCTTATACTCTATCAGCGAACCTTTCAGGCTAATTACATACACGGTGTTTGGTTTTATCCTTTTTGCCAGAGCAGTTTGTGGAACTAAAAACAGCATTAGTAACAACGCAAGCATCCATGTTTTTGGGTGAGAAAAGCAGGGTTTCATAAATGTGTTTGTATTTTTTTTAAAAGTAAATGTATCGGCATCTATACAAAAAACAACGAAAATCAACAATATAGTATGGATACAAAAAGCTAATAAAGCTTCACCTCCAACATAATGGCGGTAAAAATACATCATTAACTTTTAAAACAAACCAATTCTAATATACTGAAAGTTTTTTTATAGATTTTTTCGCTTACGCCATACCTGATAGGAGTTTACAATGTTTTGCCAAACCACATATGCGCCCGGGCCGATGGACGATAGCGGATTCAGATACATTTGCGACATCCAGATAGCGAGTACGGTGTTTTTCTGGCCGAGTCCCTGTCCACCGGCCACGGTGTCATCGTGCTTGCGCCCTATTTTTCGTCCGAAATAAAACTGCATACCGCACACCACAAAGGCCAGCGCAGCAATAGCTATTTCTACACCTATATGCGACTTACCCTGGTCAATAACAAACTGCACAGTGCGTCCGGTCACTACAGTGAGCGCTATGCTCCAGAGGTAAAATGAGAGTCCTGATTTGCTTTGCAGAAATGCCGATGTTTTGGGTAGAAACTTGTTGAGCAGTATGGTAAGCACAAATGGAGCAATCAGTAATAAGCCCACTCTTTGGGCTATTTCCAGCAGCGAGCTGAAAAACGGTAACTCATTGTACCCGATGTACGAGAAAAGCAAAGGGGCAACCACCGCCACCGACAAGTTGCTGATAAGGCTGTAGGCGGTGAGACTGGCTACATTCCCTTTCAGCATACCGGTAATTACCGGCGCCGAGGTGGCCGTGGGAGCCAGCACGCAAATCATAACTCCCTGTGCCAGTACGGTATTGATGGGGTTGAGAATAAAATAAATGCCGATGCTTCCTGCCAGCTGGATAACGATTAGCCACAGGTGCATCCGCGTAAACCTGATATCGCGCCACGATAACTTGATATAAGTAAGCAGCAGCATAACGAATATCAGGTAGGGAATAAGCGGGCTCAATATTCCCACATATTGATGCAGGATGATGCCCATCGTCATGGCAATGGGCATCATATACCCTTTTAATTTTTTTAGCATTTTAGTGATATTTAAGCAACTTTCCGGCTATCGGCTTTGCGCGTAACGTATCCGTAAACAAGTAATGCCACTGCCGATATAAGTCCGATACCCACAAACACATACCAGATGTAGTGTGCATGTTGTGTGGCTGTAGCATAGGCCTCGGCCGACGCAAATGTACGTGGATCGGGGCAATATTTATCCAACAGAAAACCTGAAAGTCCGAAAGCAAAAAGATACGAGAAAAACGAATGTAAATGGCTGAACCCGAGATACAGCCCTTCCTCGCCCTTAGGCGATTGCAGCGAGAAATACTCCAGAAAGCGCGGCGATATAAAACATTCGGCCACCGCCTGCATGGCTATACCCACAATCATCATAAAAGCCACCGGATGCAGTCCCAGTATGGAATCGCTTCCTACCTGTGTGCCCAACGACATAACTAAAGCCGAAAGCGGAATAATGAGCATCCCAATGGTCATGGAAGTCAGCGCTTTGCGTTTTTTCATCCATGAAGTAATAAAATTGACCAATACAAAAACCACCAGCGGATTTACGTTGGCATACCATCCTGGCGAGGCGTCTTCGCCAATCATGCGAATTACGTACTTAGGCATGGTGGCATACATTTGGCTTTGAATCATCCAAAAACCGCTGATAATCAGTATTAATACTAATAGTCGGACATTGCTCATCACTTTGAGCAGTCCGCGGCCAATCTCGGCAAAGCTTTTGCCCTTTCCCTCCGTTTTGACCGATTTGTATAATATGGCAACAATAATTAAAGCAAGCAAGGTCATCGAAGCCGCAAAGAAATTGAGATAAACCAGCCCTTCGTCGCCCATACTTTTGCGCAATGGGTCCACCACCGTTTTCCCCAAAAAAGCGCCGATATTCACCATCATGTAAAACAGCGCATATCCACGTGCGCGCGTTTCCGAACTTGTTTCGCGGGCTACAGTACCCGATATTACCGCTTTGATAAACGAACCACCAACAACAATCAGCAGCAACACCGGCACTATCGACCAACGCAGGTAACTGCTTTCGAGTCCGGTGAAGGTCGTTGTCATTTCGTAATGTACCAGTCCGGCACTCTCAAGCAATGTAGGCAGCAGTCCTAACCCACCATAGCCCAGCGTGAGCAGCAGGAAAGCCAGCATAATAGAAGTTCTGAAGCCAATTTTATCGGCCAGCGCTCCCACAAAGGTTGGCAGCAGGTACAAACAAGCCGAAAAAGTACCGGAAATCAGTCCGGCTTCGATATCGGAAAAACCCCATACATTGGACAAATAAAGGGTGATAACTATAAATACACCGTAGTAGGCCAGTCGCTCCAGCAGTTCCACTGAGTTGGCCACCCAAAAAGCTTTAGAAAATTTCACCATGCAGTTTTCTGAATATAAATTATACCTTAAAAAAATCAATTCTGACAAAGATAATAAATAAAATATTCTATTCAAATTTAAAACTATGTTAGCGCGCCCCGTAAATGTAAAATGTGTAATCTGTGTATCAATCACATAATTATATAAAATAAACACTTTTTTACATAATACCGGGCAATTCCAAACGATAATAATGATTAAGTTTGTTGAAATTAAAAGATGATCAGACAACGTAATCTGACTGAAAAGTATTATACTATTTGTTGCTGCAATAACAAAAATACGCAAAAACATGATATACAACATGTTTTTAAGCGCACTCTATAATACAGCCATATAAAGTTGTCGAAAAAGTATTACATTAGGATAAAAAAATATGTTTATTCTTTTTTTATTGATACTATTTTTGCAATGTCGAAGTGTATCATTTCGCAAGTATAACTAACCGTAAATATAAATTCTAATTCCATGAAGAGAAAAATCTTTTTTCTGACAGTACTTCTTCTTTTCGGAGTGTACTTCGTTTCTGCACAGCAGAACCTTTCTGTTTCGGGAGTTGTAACCGATGCTTCGGACGGGAGTCCGCTTTTGGGTGTATCGGTACAGGTAAAAGGAACATCGACAGGTACGGTAACCGACCTCGATGGCAAATACTCCATAAACGTTCACCAGGGTTCGGTTCTTGTTTTTTCGTACATCGGTATGGAAAAACAGGAAATCTCTGTTAAATCAAGAATTGTTAATGTAAAGATGCAGCCCGACGCCAAGATGCTCGACGAGGTGGTAGCCGTAGGTTACGGTACCATGAAAAAGAGCGACCTCTCAGGCGCTTCGGTTACTGTAGGCGAAGACAAACTTAAAGGTTCAATTATCACCAATATGGATCAGGCGCTTCAGGGACGTGTAGCTGGTGTTACAGCTGTACAAACTTCGGGCGCTCCGGGCTCTTCGGTGTCAATCCGCGTACGTGGGCAAAGTACCATTAATGCTGATGCTGAACCATTGTACGTTATCGATGGTGTTCCTGTTCAAATCCAGGGGCGTTCGGGAGCTGATTTTGGTTTGGGCGATGCACTGGGTAATGGAGCAGTATCAACTGTTTCTCCTCTTTCTACTATCAATCCTTCGGATATTGTTTCCATGGAGATATTGAAAGATGCGTCGGCTACTGCTATTTATGGTTCTCAGGCTTCAAATGGTGTTGTGCTTATCACCACCAAACGGGGTAAAGTCGGCGAAGCAAAATTTACCTACGAAGGCATGTTTGGATTTCAGCGTCAGGCTAAACGTCTTGATGTAATGAATCTCAAAGAATTTGCTGAATATAGTAATGATATGGCTGCCGAAACGGCCGGACGGGACATTCGCGTTGAATTTCGCGACCCATCACTGTTGGGCGTTGGTACCAACTGGCAGGACGCTGTATTCCAATCAGCCCCAATGCATAGTCATACCGTAAGTGCTTCGGGCGGTAACGAGTTTATGAAGTATTATGTTTCGGGATCATATCTGAATCAGGAAGGAACGGTAATCGGAACTAAATTTGAACGTTTCTCTTTCAAAAGCAACTTGGATGCTCAACTAAAAAAATGGTTGAAAATGGGCGTTAACCTGAGTTATTCATCTACCGACGAACGGTTGGGACTGGCTGATAGCGATGAGGGAATTATCAATATCGCTCTTTTGTCGACACCTGATGTTCCAATCAAAGATATTGATGGTAATTATACAAGCGTTAACCGCGAAGGAGTGGCAACAAGAATAAACCCTATAGCAAAAGCGCTGGATGAAGATAACCTGCTTAGCCGTAGTAATCTGAGTGGAAATATATATTTTGACGCCACACTGTACAAAAACCTGATTTGGCATACCGAGTACGCTATTAATAAATCGGGTTCAGATGCCGAAAGATTCCGCCCTACTGCTACATACGGTAGCTGGAGCCGCTCCATCAATAGCGATACTAAACAACACAATCAAAGTACATTCTGGCAAATTAAAAACTACCTGAATTATTCCAAAGATTTTGGATTGCACAAAACCACTGCCATGATTGGTAACGAAATTCAGGAGTCAAGCTGGGAATACCAAAGCATTTCAGCATCGAACCTCCCCGACAATACGATTCATAATCCAAGTTTGGGTAGCGATCCTCTCATTACCTCCGGATTTGGAAGCAGCTCTATGGCTTCAGTTTTTGCCCGTGGTACGTATAACTACAACGATAAATACTATGCTACTTATACGTTCAGGTACGATGGATCGTCAAACTTTGGGCCGCTAAACCGTTGGGCGCCGTTCCATGCTGCTGCTGCTTCGTGGCGTTTGTCTAACGAGAATTTTATGGCCGATTTTAAGCCTGTAATTTCAAATGCAAAACTTCGTTTAGGATGGGGACAGACAGGTAATCAGGCAATCGACGGGTATCGCTGGGGAGCATCTATCTCAAGCATGGAAACTGGCTTAGGAGCTGGTTATCGTCAAAGCAATATTGCCAATCCGTACATAAAATGGGAAACACAGGAGCAAGTTAATCTGGGATTGGACTTAGCTTTGCTTGATAACAGAATAGAGCTTAATGTAGATGCTTACCGTAAAATATCTAAAGACATGTTGATGCAGATGGATTTACCTTCGTACATGGGTACCGATGGAAATGTTTCGAGTGCATTGGCTGCTCCCTGGGGTAATTATGGGTCTATCGAAAACAAAGGGCTTGAATTCTCTTTGAATACTCATAATATTAAAACTGCGGATTTTCAATGGGATAGCGAATTGCAAGTTTCGTTCAACAAAAACAAATTACTTGCATTAGACGGAACATCCTCAACCTCTATTGAAGGTTACGGACAATGGACTGATGTAGTATCGCATACTGTGGTTGGACAATCGTTATATAACTTTTATGGATATGTAGTAGAAGGCATCTATCAGGATAAAGAAGATATTGAGAACAGTGCAACTCCGGATCATAATCCTACTGATGGAGTTTCTTATAGCAGAACCAATACAGTATATCCCGGAGATATCAAGTATAAAGATGTTGATGGCAATGGATATATCGACGAAAATGACCGTACGAACTTAGGATCTCCACTGCCAAAGTTTACTTTTGGACTCAACAATACGATCCGCTACAAAAATTTCGATTTAAATATCTTTGTAAACGGATCTTATGGTAATAAGGTATTGAACTATTCTTCGATTAACTTAACCAGCATGGAAACTTTATGGAACAACCAGTTGGCAGTAGTTACCGAACGTGCACGCCTGACGCAGATTGATGCATCGATATCTTACCCTCGCACCAATTCAACCGGGACTATAGTTTATAACTGGTACGATGATATTGATAACGTAAAAGTAGCTAACTCCGGCGCAAAACTGCCACGTGCTATTCAGAACGACCCGAATGATAATGCCCGTATTTCCAGCAGATATATTGAAGATGGATCTTACCTTAGAATTAAGAATATAGCCTTGGGTTATAATTTTAACAAAAAGCTTTTGAAACCACTTCATCTGGAGACGTTACGTATTTATGCCAATATTCAAAACCTATACACCCTGACCAAATACTCAGGTTTCGATCCTGAAATTGGATCAAGTACGGCCAGTTCGAATGTTATGGGATTAGATAATGGACGTTATCCTTCGCCACAGGTATATTCTTTCGGATTAAATCTATCATTCTAATTTATTAAAGCTAATAATATGAAAATACTTAATATAAAAAGTCTGGCTGTTGCCACCATACTTTTGGTTGGAATGACTTCTTGTGATGACTTTTTAAATCGTCCAACCGAAGATAGCTACACCATCGATGGGTTTTATCAAACCGACGCCCAATGCTTTCAGGCTGTTAATCCTATTTACAACTCGCCATGGTACGATTTTCAACGTGGCTTTGTAAAAATAGGCGATGTTCTTTCAGGGAATATCTATTACGGAACTGATAATGCATATCAAGCTTTTGTGCTTAAATCAAGCGACTCAGACCTCAAGAATGCTTCGGCATCACTTTGGTCGGTAAATGCTTATTGCAATACTTTGATTGAAAACATTAAGCTTAAAGCAGGCCCAGATGTAACTCAAACTACCAAAAATACCGTTGAAGGCGAAGCGCTTACATGGAAGGCGATGACATACTTCTACCTTGTACGTTGTTTTGGCGCTGTGCCTATTATTCACAACAATAGTGAGATTATTGCCAATAACCAGTCGAATAGTTTATACCGAAACAAAATAGAAGATGTTTACACTTACATCATTAAATGTCTTGATAAAGCTATAGAATTGCTGCCGGCCGAAAACGCTACAGGCCGTATTGACAAATACAGTGCTTATGGACTGTTGGCTAAAGTATACCTCACAAAATCCGGTTATGGTTCTACCGATGGCACACGCAATGCCGAAGATTTGGCTAAAGCCGCCGAATATGCCAAAAAAGTAATTGACGAAAGCGGACGGGTGCTTACCCCTGAATATTCTGATATTTTCCGTTTGGCAAACAACTTCAGCGACGAAAGCCTTATTGCATGGCACTGGACTATTGGTACGCACTGGACCTGCCAGAATACTTTTCAGTCGGACTTAGGGTTAAATGGATTTTCCGAACTTGGCGATACATGGGGTACTTATGTAGGCCCGACGGTTGATTTGCAAACTGCTTTTGGCGAAAACGCTTCAAGCTTTACGCGTATCAACACCGATGCCCGTCGTAAAGCCACCATGATGATGCAGGGTGATCATTACGATTATTTCTGGGCCGATAAAGGAGGTTTTGATTATGATTGGAATAAAACTACTTCGAGCGATAATGCGCTTACAGTCACTTTTGCCAGCCCAACAGGATCAAACTGTGTGAAAAACATAGTTGGCGATAATCAGGATCACATCAACGGTGCAAGTGTTGGACTTTCGCGTATGTCCACAGCACTGAGCACTCACCTGCTTCGGTTAGCCGATGTGTATCTGGTGTATGCCGAAGCTGTTTTGGGAAATAGTTCATCTACTTCAGATGCAAGCGCTATTGACGCTTTTTATAAAGTTCGCAGTCGTAGCGTAGCAAGTTACGTAAAACCGGCATCCATTACTTTCGACGATATTTTCAAGGAACGTAGGTTAGAGTTAGCCTGTGAAGGAGACTATTGGTATGATTTTGTACGATTGAGCTATTACAAACCAGCAGAAGCAAAAGCTCGTTTGGCTGCTCAGGAAAGAGGCTACTGGAATAATCTGGCTGCTTATTACAAAGGAAACATTGATAACTCTACCGTTACCGTTGGATCATGGAAAGTTGCAGAGAGCGTGATATTCTTTGAAATACCGTTCCCGGATACGGACTTATCGGCCAATCCTAATTTAAAAAAGGAGCCAGTCTCTTTTGACTTCAGTTCTATCAGTTTTTAAAAAATTAAAGAATATCGTATGAAAAATATTTTTAAAACATCAATACAGATCTTTTCGTTACTTATGACACTGGTTACGGTAGTAACATTGTCGGGGTGTGAAGATTATCCGGATGCATACAAAACTACCAGCGGAGTGCCTGAGGTTTATTATGCCCGTATTCCGGATGCCCTAAGCTCAGATTCGTTGATAACACATGCTTACATGGGAACTACAATAGCGCTTGTTGGTAAAAACCTTACAAGTGTAAAAGAGCTTTGGTTTAATGATAAAAAGGCTGATTTGAACACAAGCCTGATAACCTCTGAGGCATTAATCGTGATTGTTCCGGAAAAAATACCGGATAATGTTACCAGTAAAATCTACCTCATCAATGCAGTAGGCGATACAGTGAAGTTCGATTTTGGAGTTGACGTGCCTAATCCTTTACTCTCAAGTATGGATTGCGAGTATGTGGCTGATGGAGATGTTGCTACAATCAACGGAAACTATTTCTTGCCTGTTGATGGGTCTGAGGTGCCGGAGGTTACTTTTACTCCGAATATCAAAGCTACTGAAATTGTTTCGTTCACGCTTAATCAAATTAAGGTAAAGGTTCCTCAGGGAGCAAGCGCTGGTCCGGTATCTGTTACAAGTCGTTACGGTACAACGCGCTCTACATCGTTCTATTTCAGAGATAATCGTGGAATTATTCTCGATTGGGATAATACCAATGCAAGTGGAGGCTGGCGTGCTGGTAATCTTGCTTCGGATGGCGGTATTTCCGGAAACTATGTAAAATTTAGTGGCAGTCTGGACGATTCGGAAGGTGCTGGAAGCAGCTGGAATGAAGATGGGTTCTCTTTCAATCTTTGGGGTGTAGCCAACGGGCGTGCGCAGGGAGACTTATTCTCTACCGACCCGTCAACTTCTGTTTTGAAATTTGAGATTAATGTTACCAAGGCCTGGTCTTGCTGTGCTTTGCAAATGATATTTACACCTTGGGCTACTGCCGGTACCAACTCGTACATTGCCGACGGAGTTACGCCAAGAGGACTGTGGAGACCATGGGAATCTACCGGAACTTTTACCACTGATGGTTGGATTACCGTAACTGTTCCTTTAAGCGACTTTAAATACACCCAGACCGGCAGCGAAATTAAAGCAGCCAGTGCAGGTAATTTTGGAGGGCTTACGTTCTTTGTATACCATGGTGGTATTAAGGGTGATGCTTGTACACCAGAAATGCATATTGATAACATTCGCGTAGTTCCAGCTAATTAATCGTAAATAAACCCAGCCCAACCCGCAATAACGGGAGGCATTATAAAAAATATAATTATGCGACATATATTTAACAAATCGATATTTGTAGGTTTTTTCACCTGCATATTATTGTCAGGGTTGTTTATGACCGCTTGCGATGACTCGTCGGATGTATCAACCACCCCTGAATTGAAAGTCTTTGGTCCTTCACCCGCTTTAAGGGGAGGCGAACTGAAATTTATCGGATCAAATCTGGATAAAGTAACTGCAATTGTTTTGCAAAACAATGTGGAGATTACAAGTTTTGTAAGTAAAACATCTTCCGAACTTATTATTACTATCCCGCAGGATTCCAAACCGGGAGTTGTTATTCTAAAAACATCTTCGGGAGATATTACAACCAAAACTCCGTTGACGTTTACAGAACCTATCTCAATTAGTACTTATACAACTGCCGCTGTAAAGGCAGGTGATTTGTTCACTATTGAGGGCGACTATCTGAATAATATTGCTCAGGTTATTTTCTTTGAAGGAGCCTCTGTTGATAGTGCCGATTTTGTAAGCCAAACACGAAAAAAAATCGAAGTATACGTACCTAAAGCTGCCAAAACCGGTAAATTCTCAGTGTCTAATGGTGCCGAAATTCCTGTTTTAGTATACTCTACTGACCCAATAACGGTAACCGACCCTACTACACTCGGAATTATTTCTCCTGATGTTGTAAAACCCGGTCAGGATGTTACTTTGGCTGGTACATATCTGAATTTGATCGAAACGGTGGTTTTGCCCGATGGCAATAAAATTAGTCATACGGATTTCACACTGAACGAATCGAATACTCAAATTACTGTAAAAACACCCGTTACTGTTAAAGAAGGTGCTATCAAAGTTATTACCTATTCAGGAAAAGAAATAAGCACCGATGGAACACTTCAATTGGTAGCTCCTGCTATTACGGCAGTAGCTCCCTTGTTAATTAAAAATGGGGACGAATTAACTATTACAGGAACTGATCTTGATTTAGTTACAAGTGTTGACTTTGCAACCAGCAGTTCAGGAACAGTAGTTACAGGAACGATAGCCGAACAATCGGAAACGAGTATTAAAGTTACAGTTCCAATGACTGCTTATGATGGCCCAGTGGTAGTAAATACAAACTCAGGTTTAACTGCTACAAGCGATGCTATTTCTCTGATTAAGCCTGAAATTACAGGGCTGAGTCCATTGTCATTAACAGCTGGGGAAACAGTTACCATTACCGGAACTAATCTCGATTTGATTCGTAAAATATCGTTTACGGGTGGTTCTGTTGAGCTTACACCTGCAGCCGGAGCTACATCTTTGGATGTAGTAGTGCCAATGACCTGTGCCGGAACTGACTATGTAGCTTTCACTACAGTGAATGGGGCTACTGTTAATTCAACCGATCAGTTGGCTATAAAAGCAGCTACTACACCAGCTATTGCCACAATTACGACTTCGGTTCCTCATGGAGGATTGATGACCATTACAGGCAAAAATCTGAATTATGTGGAGGCCATATACTTTGAAGATAACGTGAAAGCAGTTCTTTATGGTGCTCGTACTACAACATCGATAGAAGTTTACATACCCACTACAGCTAAGCATGGTAAAACTACCTTCAAGATGGTTTCATTTGATGGTGAAGAGGTAACCTCTCCGCAGTTTGCTTACGGTACTGATCCAATTCTTAGTTCTACAATAATGATTACTAATTTTGATGGTGGTGGAAACTCACAATCGACCTGGGGAGGTTCATTTACTTTCGGTACACCAGCCGTAGATCTTAATGGAACTGCTGCCATGATTGGTAAATCGGGTGTTTCAACCTCATGGGACTGGCTATGGGCTGCCAACTGGGGTGCAATACCATCTTTGGCTAACGCCGGAGATTATGTGCTTAAGATGGACATTTGTATTACCAAACCGGTAACTGGTATTACTGCCGGAATGTGTCTTAAAGGTTGGGATGTAGCTGTGAATCTTGGCGATATATTCAGTAGTTCCACCAATGGACAATGGGTAACGCTCACGTTTGATGTCTTGAATTCGACTATGGTTATTGATGGTACTAAAGATTGGGGTATGTACATCAGCGGCGCAAGCGCTACATACGACTTCTCGGGTATTATGATAGATAACCTCCGGTTCGATTTGAAGAACTCTTCTGCTTCAGGAGCACCAAAATTATTTGGTTTTTAATTTTATCTTTTGAAAGGAGGATATTTTCCTGAACTGAATATCCTCCTTTCTTTTCCCAAAAAAGTACTTCATTGTTAGTGTACAATAATTCTTTTTCTCTGATTGAGGTGTTAGTTTTTTAAGGTTTTTCAATGTAATTGAATGAAAAACAATTATTTTTATCGTGTTCTTTTATCATTTTTTTTATTATGCAAAGAAGTATTTTAAGGCTATTGATTGTTTCCTTGTTTTTTTTACTCTTTTCGTGTACTCCTGACGAGCCCGACGACAGTATTGCGCCGTCGCTTATGGAAAGTACACCGGCCGACAACGAACTAAATGTTAGTACATCTACTACAATTACACTCAAATTTACAGAGAAAATAAGCTTATCAGCCAATCCACAGATAAAACTGAATGGGATAACTGTAACGGCTTCCGTTTCGGCACGAACTATTACTATAAACGCCTCATTGGCTGCGGGGACAGAGTATGTCCTGACGATACCTGCGCAAACGGTTTTTGACGATGCAGGCAATTCGGCTAAAGAGATTACAGTATCTTTTTCAACGGCACAGGCTATTTCTGTTGATGGTACACTTTACGAAGCTGAGAGCGCCACGCTCACAACTGATGCTGCTACCGCAAATTCCGTTACGGGATACAGCGGCACAGGTTACGTAAATACCAATGCCGGTAATGTAACTTTTACGGTTCAGGCTACCGAAACAGCCTATTATGATGTTTATTTCCGCTTTACGTCTTCTGCACAAAAGGTAAATACTTTGTATGTAGATGGTACGTATGCTGTCGATGTTACTTTCGCAACAGCTACTGCATGGACCGAAGTGAAAGCAGCTATGCTTAAACTTACTGCCGGTACGCATACCATTTCTTTAAATAAAAGCTGGGGATATATTCAACTTGATTATTTGCGTATACTTAAAAACAATACAGGGCCAGTGGCATTTAACATTGCTGCTTCGCCCGTAAGTGCCAATGCGTCAACGCAAGCGGTAAAGTTGTATAATTTTCTGAAAACCAATTTTGGAACAAAGATTATTTCGGGCACTATGGCAGCGCACAGTACCAATATCACCGAAGCTACCTGGGTACACACCAATACCGGAAAGTGGCCGGCGCTTACTGGCTTCGACTTTATTGACCATACAAACCTGAACCAAAACTGGGTAAACTATTCAGGCCCTTTTACTCTTGGGCAGGACTGGTGGAACAACAACGGTATCGTAACCATCTCCTGGCATTGGCGCGATCCTCTTAATAAATCGGGTAGTTTCAACACCTATTCCACAACTTATCCAACAGGAACAACCTTTGATGTGTCGAAAATAAACGATACCACTTCGGACGAATATAAGGCGATGATTGTGGATATTGATGTTATAGCGGGCTATCTCAAGCAATTTAAAGATGCGGGCATTCCTGTACTCTGGCGTCCGTTACACGAGGCCGAAGGTGCCTGGTTTTGGTGGGGTGCCAAAGGAGCTGCATCCTGCAAAGCACTCTGGCGCTTGATGTTCGATCGGCTGGTGAATTATCACGGTCTAAACAACCTGCTTTGGGTATGGACTACCAGCGCATCTGCCAATGCTGCAACCTGGTATCCGGGCGATGATTATGTGGATATTCTGGGAATGGACATTTATCCCGGCGAAAACCAACATGGTTCTCAGTATATCGCATTCAATGCTGTACGCGAAATGTCGGCCGGAAAAAAAATAATCACCCTGAGTGAGTGTGGATCCGTACCTGACCCGGCACTGATGCTGCAAAATGGCGACACATGGTCATGGTTTATGCCCTGGAACGGCGACTATACCGAATCGGCTTCGCACAATGGCGTTACCTGGTGGAATAAATTTTTTAGTTACGATTATGTAATTACAAGAGATCAAATGCCATCACTGAAATAAGCCGGTGGTTAAGTGATTTTTTGTTCAAACAGGCCGATTGTAGCCTAATCAGATTTTTTGAAAGATAAACAATCAAGAATATTAATTAATAATTCCCTGAAAAGGGATTGTGAGTTATGAAAAACATACGAATTTTTGCCTTTATAGGTCTTTTACTCTTAGCTTTGCCAATGCAGGCTCAGGAGCTGAATGTAGATAATCAGTGGAAATTCTCTATCGGAGACGATGCTCAATGGGCTTTACCCAAGTTCGACGATAGTAGCTGGAAAACAATTTCGTCGGTTTACCCCTGGGAAAGCCAGGGATACGTGGACTACGATGGTTTTGGGTGGTATCGCAAGCAAATTATTATTTCGGCAAGCGAGGCAGGTCAGATAAAAAAATATGGTGGACTGATGATTAAGTACAATAATGTGGACGATGCTGATGAACTATATTTCAATGGATATAAAATAGGCAGTACAGGCGGTATGCCTCCTCATTACGAAAGTAAATACGGAGTCTTACGTAAATATATTGTACCCGCTCAATATATCAAAGGAGGACAGGCCAATCTTTTGGCTGTTCGCACTTATGACGGCGGTGGTGGTGGCGGTATTGTGAGCGACAAAATCACAGTTCGCTCCATATCCGGAACCGATAAGGTGAAATTTACCTACAATTTCCCGGCTAAAGAATGGGTCTTTATGCAAGGCGACCCTCAGTTGGTGAATGTGAGTATAACCAATACTTTGGGAGAAAGATTAAAATGTAATGTTGTTTTGAAAATTACAACCGACGATTATAAACCTGTTGACAGTATTTCGGTGTCGGTAGCGTTGGCCAAAGGGGCCGAATTAAATAAAGAGATTCCATTTCAGTTACCCGCTCCGGGTTTCTATCGTGTGTCATTATATCTTGAAAAAAATGGCATTGCAGGCGATGTGCAAAAAATAAATATCGGTTACGAACCTGAAAAGGTAATATCCGTACCTGATGCCAAAGCCGATTTTGAATCATTCTGGAAACAGTCGCTGGCCGACCTGGCCAAAACGGCTCCTGATTTTCGAATGACGCTGATTCCGGAACGGTCTACCGGAGCTAAAAACATCTACCATGTAGAAATGATGTCGTACATGAATACTAAAATTGAAGGATATTATGCTGCACCCAAAGCCGAAGGAAAATATCCGGCTATAGCAGTATATATGGGCTATGGCTCCGAACCTTATTTCCCGCATACTGATGGAAATCCCGGTTTTTGTGAGTTTATCCTTTCGGTACGTGGTCAGGGTATTCAGAAAGCAAAAAGTGCTTATGGCAATTGGGATACATGGGGATTGGCCGACAGGGATACTTATTATTATCGTGGTGCATTTCTGGATTTGGTGCGGGCGGTCGACTTTTTAGTTTCGCGGCCGGAGGTTAACGCCGAACAAATTGTTGCCGAAGGTGGTAGTCAGGGAGGTGCCTTTACGCTGGCTGCTTGTGCGCTCGATCACCGAATTAAAGCTGCGGCGCCTACCATTCCTTTCTTGAGCGATTATCGCGACTATTTCCGCATTGTCAGCTGGCCACGCTCCGACTTCGAGACCTATCTGGCTCAGCACCCTGACGCCAACTGGGAAAAGGTGTATAACGTGCTAAGCTATTTTGATATAAAAAATCTGGCTGGATGGATTCAATGTCCGGTATATATGGCTGCCGGTTTACAGGACGAAGTTTGTCCTAATCATACCAACTTTGCCGGATTCAATAATATTAAATCTGAAAAAAAATGGGTGATTTATCATGATCAGGGACATGGCACTCCGAATGAATGGTATCAGCTACGCATGGATTTTTTCAAAGAAAAATTAGGAATTAAATAATTCTTTTTTCTTAATTGATAAAAACATTTAATGATAATGAAACCCTGAATTTATTTGCAAAAAAATAAAACCAATTAGATGAAACGAATAACAATAATCACATTATTGCTGTTTTTTATGGGCTTTGTGATGCATTTACCGGCAAAAAATAAAAAAAACAACTCTGGCACATCTCCTTTTGTTGTCGTAAAAGATGGACAATTTGTAGCTGGCGGTAAGCCCTGTTACTTTATTGGCACAAATTTCTGGTACGGCGCTATTCTGGGGAGTAAAGCCGAAGGTGGTAACCGGGAGCGACTACTACGTGAATTGGACTTTTTGAAAGCTCAGGGTATTAGCAATTTACGCATATTAATAGGTGCCGATGGCGAAAATGGTGTACCGTCAAAGGTAGAGCCCACTTTACAAATAAAACCGGGCGTTTACAACGATGTTATCTTCGATGGTCTTGATTTCTTGTTGGCCGAAATGGGAAAACGAAACATGAATGCTGTACTTTACTTTACCAACTCATGGGAGTGGTCCGGTGGTTATAGCCAGTATCTCAACTGGCTGGGTAAAGGCAAAAACCCGATTCCGTCAGTTGATGGTTGGCCTGCCTACATGGAGTATGTTAAGCAATATGCAGGTTGCACCGAATGTAAAGAATTGCTTAAAAAGCATATCAAAAAAGTAATAACCCGTAATAACCGGTACACTGGCAAGAAATATATCGATGATCCAACTATTTTTTCGTGGCAGATAGGTAACGAACCCCGCGCTTTTTCCGACGAAAACAAGCCTTTGTTCGCCGCCTGGCTTAGAGATATTTCTGCCTATATCAAATCATTGGACAAAAATCACATGGTAAGTATAGGCTCGGAAGGCAAGCACGGCTGCGAACAGGATATGGCTTTGTTTGAACAAATACATGCCGACCCCAATGTTGATTATCTCACAGCGCATATCTGGCCTAAAAACTGGGGCTGGCTCGATGTAAATAATATGCAGGGAACTCTTCAGGCTTGTATCGATAAAACGGCTGAATATATGCAAATTCATACAGATGTGGCTCGCAGGTTGAAAAAACCGGTAGTGATTGAGGAATTTGGTTTTCCACGCGATCACCATGAATACAATCTGAAAGATTCCACATCGTTTCGCGATCAATATTACGCATCGGTGTTCAGGCAGATACAGCAATCGGCCCAAAACAATGATGTGTTGGCCGGATGCAACTTCTGGGCGTGGGGTGGTTTCGGTCGTCCTCAGGGTGAGCATGTTTTCTGGCAAAAAGGCGATGATTACCTGGGCGATCCGGCTCAGGAGGAGCAAGGATTGAACTCGGTTTTCGATACCGATGCCACCATCAGACTGATAAAAAACTATACCGACCGGCTAAAAGGGAAAACCGCTTTGGTAGACGATAAAGCAAGTCCGGAAACGCGGGCGCTCTACGCAAGATTGAAAAACCTTATGAACAAAGGTATTATGGTGGCTCATCAGGACGATGCAGCGTATGGCCATGGCTGGTACGGCAAACCCGGAGGATCGGATGTGAAAGCGATTACGGGCGATTACCCGGCGGTCAACGGCTGGGAAATAGGTCATATCGAAATTGATGCGCCTTATAACCTGGATTCTATCTATTTTACCGATATGAAACGGCTGATAGGCGAAGTGCACGAACGGGGCGGTATCAACACCATCAGTTGGCACGGCGACAATATAGCTACCGGCAAAACCGCCTGGGATTGTGCCCAGGATACGGTAGTGCGAAGCATATTGCCCGATGGTAGCAATCATGCAAAATTTTTGAAATACCTCGATAAAGTTGCCGATTTTTTCTGCGATTTGAAAGATAAAAACGGCAGGCTAATTCCGGTTATTTTCCGGATGTATCACGAGCATACCGGAAGCTGGTTTTGGTGGGGCGCCAAACAATGTACTCCTGATGAGTATAACGAACTCTACCGCATGACGGTGAAATTTCTCCGCGATAAAAAAGGGGTACACAACTTACTGTACGCCTTTTCGCCAGCCGATGTGGCTACCGAGCAGGAATATCTGCTCCGCTATCCGGGCGATGAGTGGGTGGATATTGTTGGTTTTGATACTTATGCTTATGGTACTGAGCCTAAAGATATTGAATTGTATAAAAAGAAAATGAGCGAAGGTTTACACGTGGTAACCCGTTATGCTGCCCGAACAGGAAAAATCCCTGTTATGGCCGAAACCGGTATGGAAGGCATCAAGGTTACCGATTATTTTACAAATATTCTGTTGCCTGTTATTCAGCCATTTAAAATAAGCTATGTGTTACTGTGGCGCAATGCCTACACCATACCCACGCACTACTATGTTCCGTTTCCGGGACACCCGGCAGCCGATGATTTCAGAAAGTTTGCTGAATCACCGTTAATTTTGCTGAATAGTGAGGTGAACGATTAGCTATAAAAGCAGGACAACGTATTTTTTCAATTAGAAAATGTTATTTAGAATCGATAAAATATTAGTGCTTTCGTTTTGGCTATCCTTTTTGCCAATGGCGCAGTTGCTATCGCAGGATGTGGTGGTATCTGTGGATGCTTCGGCTGACAGAAAACTGGTCTCACCATATATTTACGGTCGCAATAACAGCTATTCCAATTCTTTTGGTACAACGTCGTCGGCATCGGATATGGTTCTGTTTAAAGAAGCCGGTTTGCGTTTGGCGCGCGAAAACGGAGGCAACAATGCTACAAAGTACAACTGGAGAAAAAAAATATCGAGCCATCCGGATTGGTATAACAATGTTTATGACCGAGACTGGACTACGCTTTCGCAGACTATAGTTGCTAACGCTCCCGATATGCAGGTAATGTGGGCGTTTCAGCTGATCGGGAAAGTGGCTTCAAATAAAAATAACAATTTCAATGACTGGGGCTATAATCACTCGCAATGGTGGAGCGGGTGCACACAGAATCTGGCTGGCGGAGGAACCGTAAATGCAGCTGGCGGAAGCGTGGCCACAGTAAACGGGAATCCAGCATTATACACAGTCGACTGGCCAGCCGATTCTACAACAGCTATTCTCAAACATTGGTTTGGAGCTAATGGAGCAGAATTAAATTCCGGTAATTTTATTTATTGGAACATGGATAATGAACCAGAAATATGGAATGGTACTCATGATGATGTGATGCCAACATTGTTGACTGCTTCGGCATTTATGGATAAATACTTTGCGGTAGCGAAAAAGGCGAGAGCGCTTTATCCGGGTATTAAGCTTTGTGGCCCTGTTTGTGCCAACGAATGGCAATGGTATAAATGGGGGAGCGAATCACTCATGATTGACGGTAAGTATTATTGCTGGCTCGAATATTTTTTGAAAAAAGTGGCTGAGGAGCAAAAAGCTACAGGAGTTCGTTTGCTCGATGTAGTGGATATTCATTGGTATCCCGGCGAGACTTCGGCTACTGATATTCTTCAGTTATACAGGATATTTTACGATAAAACTTATGTATACCCGGGCGCTAATGGGGTTAAAACAATCAATGGTGGTTGGGATACCTCTCAAACCAAAGAATTTATTTTTCAGCGCATTGCCGACTGGCTTACTCAGTATTTTGGCGAGAATCATGGTATCGGAATAGGGCTGAGCGAATCGGGCATTGAATCTACCGATGCCAATATAAATTCGGTGTTATATGCTTCTCTGCTCGGGACATTTGCCAACAATGGCGTAGAATTGTATACCCCCTGGACATGGCGGGTAGGGATGTGGGAAACTTTACATTTATTCAGCCGCTATGCCAAAAATTATAGCGTGAGTAGCTCCTCTACAGTAGAGAATACAGTTTCGGCATATACTACTGTAACAAATAGTGCCGACTCAATGACTGTCATTCTCGTAAACCGGAGTCAGACTCTTACTCGAAGCGTTAAGGTAAATATTTCCGGGTTTTCGGCTACAGCAGGTGCAAGCAATACGCTGCAACTGGTTTCGTTGCCTGCTACCGAAACTTTTAAATCGCACACCAACAACGCCTTGAAATCCGGCTCAGTAACATTAAGTGGAAACGCATTTACAATATCCTTACCGGCACTTTCAACTACAGCAGTTATTCTGAAATCGAACCCTACCGCCGTAGATAATCTGAAGGCAGAAAGAGACGAAATAACTGTGTATCCAAATCCTGTGAAGGACAATGTTTTTATTTATACTCAGTCAGGACTTAATGAGCCGGTAACACTAAATATCTACGATATAGGTGGCAGAAAAATAAACTCTGTTACGAAGATTAATTCCGGAGAAATGAATATCCATGTATCGGACTACGAATCCGGGATTTATTTTTTAGAAATCAAAAGTAAATCAGTGAATGAATTAAGAAAAATTTTAATCAACAAACAATAGCGCCAGCAAGTGTATAAAACAAGCTACAATTTGTCGGTACAAATAATAAATATTGAAATCACTATTAAAAACAACATACAATGAACGATTTTAAAGAGGCATTGAAATTGCTGAAGACGCGTCATGAAGAATTTTTGAGTCGAAAAAATGAAAAAGCCGCCTATGGTAACGGTATTTACAATCGTTACACAAATCCGGTTGTAACCGCTGAGCACGCCCCGATTCACTGGCGTTACGATCTGAACCCGGAAACAAATCCTTATTTAATGGAACGGATAGGGGTCAATGCTGCGATGAATTCGGGAGCAATGAAGTGGGGTGACAAATATCTGCTTGTAGTACGTGTGGAAGGAATTGACCGGAAGTCTTTCTTTGCCATAGCCGAAAGCCCCAATGGGATTGATAATTTTCGGTTCTGGGATGAACCTGTAACAATTCCGGAAACCGACGAGCCCGACACCAATGTGTACGATATGCGCCTGACAGCTCATGAGGATGGATGGATCTACGGCGTTTTCTGTAGTGAACGTAAAGACCCCGATGCTGCTCCGGGCGATTTGTCGTCGGCAGTGGCAGCGGCAGGGATTGTCCGCACCCGTGATCTGAAAATCTGGGAACGACTACCCGACTTGAAAACCAAAAGCCAGCAACGCAATGTGGTGCTTCACCCCGAATTTGTTGACGGAAAATATGCCCTTTACACCCGTCCGCAAGACGGTTTTATCGATGCCGGAAGTGGCGGAGGTATTGGTTGGGCGCTTATTGACGACATGACTCGTGCCGAAATAAAAGAAGAAACGATTATAAATCAACGATATTATCATACCATCAAAGAGGTAAAAAACGGCGAAGGACCCCATCCAATCAAAACGGAGAAAGGCTGGTTGCATCTGGCTCATGGCGTGCGTGGTTGTGCTGCCGGGTTACGCTATGTGTTGTACCTCTACCTTACCGAACTGGATAATCCGGCTAAGCTCATTGCTGAACCTGCCGGCTATTTTATGGCTCCAGTAGGCGAAGAACGCATTGGCGATGTGTCTAATGTATTGTTCAGTAATGGTTGGATAGCTGATGAAGACGGAACTGTATTTATTTATTATGCTTCCAGCGATACGCGCATGCATGTGGCTACTTCTACGGTGAATAAATTGTTGGATTACGTCCTGAATACGCCTGCCGACGGCTATCGTTCGGCCACTTCGGTGCAGACCATCAAGGCTCTGATTGCACAAAACAAATCTTTTATGTAATTGTAAAACCTTTGTAACCGAGTGAGAAAATCACTAAAACAGTCCCTATTTGGAAACAATAAAGACCGAAATAGAATACAGGAATAGATAATTTTGTAAAATCAAATTATCCGACTCGAAAAACAAATGGTTAGAGTGTGCCTTCAATGAGAGACTGATGCATTGTAATACCAATTAGTTTTTTTAAATGGAAAACTTTTAAGTTCTAATTTATTTAAAATTCAGATTAAAATGAATCTTCAAAAAATCACATTAAAGGAAAAAATCGGTTACGGTTTTGGCGATGCTGCCTCTTCCATGTTTTGGAAAATCTTCGGCATGTATGCCGCCTTTTTTTACACAGATGTATTTGGCATCACTGCTAAGGCCGCTGGTACGATGTTTCTTGTAGCCCGCTTATGGGACTCGTTTTTCGATGTCTTTGTGGGAATAATGAGTGATCGAACCAAAAGTCGTTTTGGTAAATACCGCCCTTATCTGCTTTGGTTTGCCATTCCATTTGCTGTGATGGGAGCCCTTACCTTTTATTCGCCCGATTTTGGTAGCACTGCAAAACTGATTTATGCTTACGTTACATATTCGTTAATGATGATTGTTTATTCGCTTATCAACGTACCCTATGCTTCGTTGCTGGGAGCCATGTCATCCGACCCAATCGAACGGAATTCGCTTTCGTCATACCGTATGTCGTTTGCTTTTATCGGCAGCTTTGTTACCTTTATGTTGCTGCAACCGCTTATCGATTTCTTTTCCAATACCTTTGGAGGCGATTCTGTAATAAAAAGTGCCGAAGCTACTGTGAGTACTTCACCCATTGGATGGGTATTGGGGGTTGCCAGTATCGGTATTATTTGCGTGGTGCTGTTTTTGCTTTGTTTTAGCTGGACAAAAGAGCGCGTACAGCAAATTGAAAGCGACGAAAATGTTTCGGTAAAGCAGGATTTGAAAAACCTGCTGCATAATGCACCCTGGTGGATTTTAGTAGCTACCGGGCTGGCTGCTTTGCTTTTTAATGCCATTCGCGATAGTGTGGCTATTTATTTCTTCCGTGATTATGTGAAGGTGAATTACCACATGGCTGGTACGGGTTGGGATATGACTACCATTTATTTTCTGATTGGTCAGGCGGCCAATCTGATTGGAGTAATGGCGGCTCCTTCTATTTCGGCTAAATATGGAAAAAGACGGACTTACATGATTGCCATGCTTATTGCCGGCATTTTGAGTACAGGTTTCTTCTTTATTCCCAATAATATCATTCTGATTCTTATATTCCAATTCTTAATATCAGTGTTGGCTGGATACGTTTTGCCGCTTTTGTGGTCTATGTTTGCTGATATTGTCGATCATCAGGAATTGCTCACCGGACGCCGGGCTACAGGTCTTATTTTCTCGTCGTCGTCCATGTCTCAAAAATTGGGTTGGGCGCTTGGTTCTGCCCTTAGTTTATGGATTTTGGGATGGTTTGGCTACAACGAGAGTTTTGCCAAATTAGGTCAGGATCAGAACATACAAACTATTTTTGGTGAACATATCATGATTACGCTCATTCCTGCTGTTTGTGCTATTCTGGCGTTTGTAGGCATGTTTTTCTACCCACTTTCCGATAAGAAAGTGAAGGAAAATGCTGAAGCTCTGGAACAAAAAAGAAATTTGAAATAACAGGGCATTGTTTTATTTGAAACAGATTGGGTTGTAATTTTCAAAAATTTGGGATGGCTGTGTTTTCATCCCGAATTTTTTTGACAAACAATTTTCAAGAGGAATTTTTCTTTCTTTTTAAATTACCGATGAAGAAATTTTTATCCATACTTGTATTTTCTTTTTTTCTTTTGGGAGTTAGCGGACAACCTGCATCCAATAAGCCCGTGGTAAACCTGCCGGCCGAAAGGGCTGCGTTACTGCTTTCTAAGATGTCGTTGAGCGAAAAAATTGCGCAGATGAAAAACTACTCTTATGAGGTTATTCGTCCGTATGTGAATGAAAAAGGAGAAGTAAATACCGACAGCCTGAAGAAATACTTTCCTTATGGTGTGGGCAATATCGGTTTGGCTTTCAGGCTCGAACCTGTATTTTATGTCAGCGTGGTAAACAGCCTTCGTAAATACAACAAAAGTTTGAAGGTAAATATTCCCCCCTTGTTTATCGGCGAGGGTCTTCACGGGTTTATGGCCAATGGCGCTACTGTTTTCCCGCAGGCCAACGCGCTGGGTTGCACCTGGGATCCGGATTTGCTTGAACGTATATATACAGTCACTGCACTCGAAGCTTCGGCGCGTGGCGTAAAGCAACTGTTTTCACCGGTACTTGATTTGGCTCGCGAACCACGTTTTGGCCGCTCCGAGGAAATGTACAGTGAAGATGCTTATCTCGCTGCCATTTGCGGACAGGCTGCTGTTTGGGGTTTTCAGGGTCGCAATGGTATGCCCGATGCAAATCATGTGGCTGCTACACTGAAGCATTTTATGGGTCACGGACAGCCCGAAGGTGGTCGCAATGTGGCTCCGGTAAGTCTTTCACCTTACGATTTGATGAATAGCCACGCCCTGCCTTTTGAGAAAGCTATTCAAGCGGGAGCACTTTCCGTGATGCCTTCGTACAACGAAATTAACGGGTTGCCCAACCATGCCAATCAGTGGCTCATGAAAGATATATTACGCGGTAAATTAGGCTTCAGCGGACTCATAACTGCCGACCAGGATGCTCTGCGTGAAATGTATAAAACGCATAATAGTGTTTCTTCTTTGGCCGAAGCAGCTATGGTGGGTATGAGTACCGGAGTGGATATTGATTTGCGCTACACAACCGGTGCTTACGACGAACTGGAAGGCTTGGTAAAATCAGGCCATGTTAGCGAAAAAGCTATTGACAAAGCTGTACTTAGAATTCTTACTCTGAAATATATATTGGGACTTTTTGATGCCAAAGATGTTAATCCGAAAGAAATGCTGAAAGTAACCAACAGTGCTTCTCATAAAGCATTGGCACTCGAAGCTGCTCAAAAATCATTAGTCCTGCTCAAAAATCAGGGAAATACTTTGCCGTTCGACACAGCAACACTGAAAACGGTGGCGGTAATCGGCCCTCTGGCTAAAGGCGTTCATTTTGGCGGCTATACTGCCGAACCACGCCATGGCGTAGACGTGCTCGATGGTATTCGGAATTTTGCTAAAGGGCGGTTCGATGTGCTGTATGCCGAGGGTTGCAAAATAGCTTTGGAGGAAAGCTCTTTTTGGAATGATGGTGGACAAACACCCAATAATGAAGCTGATGAAGCCCGTTTGATGAAGGAAGCTGTAGAAGTAGCGGGCAAAAGCGATGTTGTGGTGTTAGCTTTGGGCGAAACCGTAGCGTTCAGTCGCGAAGCCTGGGGCGAAGAACACTTGGGCGACCGTGAAAACCTCGACCTGATAGGTAATCAGAATAAATTAGTAACGGCTATCCTGAAAACCGGCAAGCCGGTGGTGGTACTTATGTTTGGAGGCCGTGTACTAAGTTTTAATGACGTGGCTGAAAACGTTCCGGCTATTGTGCAGGTCTTCTACCCGGGTCAGGAGGGAGGCACAGCCATTGCCGACGTACTTTTTGGCAAAGTAAATCCCTCGGGTAAGCTGGCTGTAACCATTCCCAAATCGGTGGGACAGTTACCTTGTTTCTACAGCCGCAAGCCTTCGCGTATGCGTAGTTATATCGGATTTGCGGGCAGTAAACCCCTGTTCCCATTTGGCTTTGGATTATCGTATACCAGTTTTTCTTATTCCGAAATAAGTATCGACAAAACAAAAATTGCGAAAACAGATTCGGTAAAAGTATCGGTAAAGGTTAGCAATACAGGACAGAAAGCAGGCGATGAAGTAGTGCAGCTATATATTCGCGACAAGGTTAGCTCGGCAGTTCGCCCTGTTATGGAGTTGAAAGATTTTACACGAATTTACCTTGAACCGGCTCAGAGCAAAACAGTGACATTTGTTATTACCCCCGATAAGCTGGAGTATTACAATGCCAATCTGGATAAAGTTATTGAACCCGGAGCATTTGAAGTGATGATAGGTTCAAATTCAGAAGAACTGAAAGGAATTAGTTTTGAAGTGATGGCCCCCTAAATCCCCCAAGGGGGACTTTTAGAAAAATGAAATAGAAAAAGTAGTAATAATTAAACTGAACAAGGTCTTTTAAGTCCCCCATGGGGGATTTAGGGGGCTGGGTTTAGATAGAATCAACATGCAATACGGACATTTCGACGACAACCGGCGTGAATACGTCATTACCAATCCACGTACACCGTGGCCATGGATTAATTATCTGGGAAACGAAGATTTTTTCAGCCTTATTTCAAATACGGCAGGCGGATATTCATTTTATAAAGATGCGAAATTTCGCCGCCTGACACGTTATCGCTACAACAACGTACCGATGGACAGTGGCGGCAAGTATTTTTATATCAACGATGGTGAATCGGTATGGAGCCCGGGCTGGAAGCCCTGCAAAACCGAACTCGACAGCTACGAATGTCGCCACGGGATGAATTACACCACCATCAAAGGGGTGAAAAACGGTGTAGAAGCTGAAGCGCTTTATTTTGTTCCGCTTAAAACATGGGCCGAAGTGCAAAAGCTGACTTTGCGAAATACAACAGCGGAGGTAAAAACGCTTAAAATATTTTCGTTCGTAGAATGGGCTTTGTGGAACGCAGCCACCGATATGGAAAATTTCCAGCGCAATTTCTCGACGGGCGAGGTCGAAATTGAAGACTCTGTCATCTATCATAAAACAGAATACAAAGAGCGTCGTAACCATTACGCTTATTACTCGGTTAACGTACCTTTGAAAGGCTATGATACCGACCGCGAAACTTTTTTCGGGCTGTACAACGGTTTTGACGAACCGCAAACCGTACTCGAAGGCGCGCCCCGCAATTCGGTGGCACACGGCTGGTCGCCCATTGCTTCGCATTACATTGAAGTAACGCTGCAACCCGGCGAGTCGAAAGATTTGGTGTTTGTGCTTGGGTATGTGGAAAATGCGCAGGACGAAAAATGGGAAAGCAAGAACATTATCAACAAAACCAAAGCCAAAGCCACCATTGCCCGTTTTGATACGGCCGAAAAAGTGAACGCTGCTTTGGCGGAGTTGCGTGCTTACTGGGATAATTTACTCAATGCTTTTCAGGTAAAAACCGGCGAAGAAAAACTCGACCGTATGGTGAATATCTGGAATCAGTACCAATGCATGATCACCTTCTGCTTCTCGCGCTCGGCTTCGTTCTTCGAAAGCGGCATTGGCCGTGGCATGGGTTTCCGCGATTCCAACCAGGATTTGATCGGATTCGTGCACCAAATTCCCGAACGTGCCCGCGAGCGCATTATCGACATTGCCTCCACACAATTCCCCGACGGCGGTTGCTACCACCAATATCAACCATTAACAAAAAAAGGAAACAATGAAATAGGTCAGGGTTTCAACGACGACCCTATGTGGTTGATCCTTGGAACGACGGCTTATATAAAAGAAACAGGCGATTTTTCGATATTGTTTGAGAAAGTGCCTTTTAATGATACTATTATAGAAGATGAAGGTATTATCACATCCCCTCCTTTGGAGGGGCTTGGGGAGGCTTCGCTCTTCGACCACCTCACCGTTTCTTTCAACCATGTGATCAACAACCTTGGGCCACTCGGGTTGCCGCTCAGTGGTCGTGCCGACTGGAACGATTGCCTCAACCTCAACTGTTTCTCCAACGACCCGAACGAAAGCTTCCAAACTACCGAAAATAAATCGGAAGGAAGTCAGGCTCAAAGCCTGATGATTGCCGGGCTGTTTGTGGTGTATGGTCGTGATTATGTGGAGTTGTGCAAAGTACTCGGCAAAACCGACGAAGCTGCCCGCGCTCAGAAACATATTGATGCCATGGTGGAATCTATCAAAAAACATGGATGGGATGGAGAATGGTTTCTGCGTGCTTACGATTATTTTGGAAATAAAGTGGGCTCCAACGACAATGAAGAAGGAAAAATATTTATCGAATCCAACGGATGGTGTACCATGGCAGGCATCGGGCTGGAAGAAGGAATGGTTGCCAAAGCACTCGATTCGGTAAAGGAAAGGCTCGATTGCGAGCACGGCATTGTGCTGAATAACCCGGCCTTTACCAAATATTATATCGAATATGGTGAGATATCCAGCTATCCGCCCGGATACAAAGAAAATGCCGGTATCTTCTGTCACAACAATCCGTGGATCATTATTGGCGAAACCGTGCAGGGGCGCGGCGACCGTGCCTGGGAGTATTTCCGCAAAATCTGCCCATCGTACACCGAGCATATCAGCGATCTGCACAAGGTGGAACCCTACGTGTATGCACAGATGATTGCCGGGAAAGACGCTTTCAAACCCGGCGAGGCCAAAAACTCGTGGCTTACCGGGACGGCAGCCTGGAATTTCTATGCCATTACGCAATATATTCTCGGCATTCAGCCCACTTACGAAGGCTTGCGTATCGACCCGTGCCTTCCGCCCGAATGGAAAGAATACAGCGTTATACGCAAATTCCGTGGTGCAACTTACGAAATCACCGTGAAAAATCCCGACGGAAAGATGAAAGGCGTGAAATCACTGAAAGTGAACGGTGAAAGTCTGGTTGGCAATGTGGTACCGTTACAGACCGGAGCTGGGGTTTATCAGGTGGAAGTAGTGATGTAGTCTGCCGAAACGGGAAAAATTAGTGTTATGTTAGGCTATTTTGACGCATTCGTTTAATTGCCGTTTCATTTTTGGGACGGACAAATTGAGATTGTAAAAATGGACTTTAGCCAAATATATCTCAGAATTAGGCTAAAGCCCAAAAACTTTCTTGCGCTTTCCGGCTAAAGTTGCCGACAATTGATAGTTAACATAACATTGGTATTGGAACTGATTTGATCAGTTCTAAAATCCTATTTTATAATCATAAATACAAGGAATAAATTGAATACATATTTTTCATTAAACTTTCAGCAAGCCTTCACTGCTGAAATTCGCCAGAACATTCTTCCGTTTTGGATGGATAAGATGCCCGATTTGCAAAATGGCGGATTTATCGGTCGGATTTCAGGAGATGGGATAGCTCATGCGGATGCTCCGAAAGGGGCGATTCTTCATGCACGAATTTTATGGACATTTTCGGCGGCTTACCGCATTTTTCATGACCTGAAGTACCTTGATACAGCGAACAGGGCCAAAGATTTTCTTCTTGCCCGGTTTTGGGATACTGAAAACGGAGGAGTCTTTTGGCAATTGGGCGCAGACGGAACGCCTATAGATTCGAAAAAGCAAATTTACGCCTTGGGATTTGCTATTTATGGCTTGAGCGAATATGTGCGTGCAACAGGCGACAAGGAGGCTTTGGAAAAAGCGCGTGAACTGTATTATTCGATAGAAAAATACAGTTTCGATAAAGCAAAAAACGGTTATTTCGAGGCTTTTACACGTGATTGGAACGAAATCGAAGACATGCGCTTGAGCGATAAGGATGCCAACGAAAAAAAGACAATGAACACCCATTTGCATATTTTGGAGCCTTATGCCAATTTGTACCGGGTGTGGCCTTCGGCAGAATTGAAATCAAGTCTTCGCAATCTGCTCGGGTTGTTTTTGGATACAATTTTAGATAGTTCTACAGGCCATCTTCGTCTTTTCTTTGATGAAAACTGGAACTGCAAATCGAGAATAACTTCCTACGGACACGACATTGAAGCACTTTGGCTGATGTATGAAGCTGCAACCGTGTTGGGCGACTCCGATTTGATTGAACGGGTGAAAGCTGTGGTGCCGCTCATTGCCGAAGCCGCTAAAGAAGGCTTGCAGCCCGACGGAGCTTTGATCTATGAAAAGGATGAGGCCACGGGTCATGTCGATAATGACCGGCATTGGTGGGTGCAGGCCGAAGCGGTGGTTGGTTTTAGCTATGCGGCTGCCATTACGGGAAACAGAGAATACGCCGAAATTGCTCAAAACTGTTGGAAGTTTATTCAGGAAAAATTAGTCGATAAAGAGCAAGGCGAATGGTTTTGGAGCATTAAAGCCGATGGCTCGGTGAATCGTTTTGACGATAAAGCCGGCTTTTGGAAATGCCCTTATCATAACGGACGCATGTGTCTGGAAATGATTGGAAGAATAAATGTACCTGAATTACAATGAATCAAAATCACTGTTATGGTTTTAATGCTAAAGTTTGTGTAAAATAAATATGTCTTTTCCGCTTAAAAAATATTTTATGAAATCACTATTTTTATCCTTATTTCTTGTTTTAGGTACAATTGCTTTTGCAGCACCTAAAAACTCGCCTGTTGCAATCAACGGTAAGCTCCGGGTGATTGGAACGCAACTTTCCAACACTGATGGTCAGCCTGTTGTGCTGCGGGGAGCAAGTCTGGGCTGGCACAATCTCTGGCCACGTTTCTACAACAAATCTGCCGTGAAATGGCTGGCTACCGACTGGAAATGTAGTGTTGTAAGGGCAGCTATGGGATTGGAAATTGAAGATAATTACAGAGAAAATCCTGAATTTGCCATGCAGTGCATGACGCCCGTAATTGAAGCTGCGATTAAAAATGGTATTTATGTGATTATCGATTTTCATGCGCACAAAAAATATACGGCCGAGGCTAAAAAATTCTTTACCCAAATGGCCACAAAGTATGGAATGTACCCCAACGTGATTTATGAAATCTGGAACGAGCCGGATTATTTTGAATGGGCGGAGGTAAAAGCGTATTCCGAAGAACTTATCAAAACCATTCGGGCTATCGACCCCGATAATATTATCCTGGTAGGCAATCCGCATTGGGATCAGGATTTGCATCTGGTGGCTGCCGACCCAATTTTAAACGCTACAAACATCATGTACACCATGCACTTTTATGCCGCTACACATGAGAAATGGCTACGCGACCGTACCGACGCCGCAATTGCTCAGGGAATCCCTGTATTTGTGTCGGAATGTGGTGGCTCCGAAGCCAGCGGCGATGGTCGTTTAGGTACTAAAGAATGGCACGAGTATGTAGCATGGATGGAAAGTCGTAAAATAAGTTGGGCGGCCTGGTCGGTATCCGACAAAAACGAAACCTGCTCCATGCTTTTGCCCCGTGCTTCGGCCAAAGGCAACTGGACCAATGACCTGCTGAAACCGTGGGGGCGTTTGGTACGCGAAACTCTTGTTGAGTTAAATAAATAAACCTGTTCGATGTTGAAGCAGGTTTATTTATGCTATATTTTATAATTGAACCTTGAGTACCTTGTTACCGTTTTGATACTGCACGTGTAGTAGGTATATGCCATTAGCCGGAAGGTTTATCAGCGCTTTGTTATCAGTTGGGCGCAATACCTGAAGCGTTCTGCCCAAAACATTCATTACTGTAACTTCGCTGTTTTCGGGCAGGTTATTTATCACAATGCCTTCGGCGGTGCTGTAGCTGTAAATCCGGTTTCCGGTAAGCTCGGCATTGCTGGTGTCAACTGTGGTTTGCACCGTTATCGACGCCGATTTACCGGTGCTGTTTCCTTCGGGTGTTACATTGTAGTAATAAGTTGTAGAGGGACTAAGCTCACTCACAGCATAGGACAAAACATTCCCTACCGATTTTGGGTAGCCGCTTAAGCTTTCGGGAGTTTGAGTTGAACCTTCGGTAGTTAGCTTTACATAATCCAGGTAAATACGTTTGCTTTTCATGGCATAAAAAGTAAGCGTTGTACTTGCTTTAGCCGGAATATTGTAGGTAAAAGTTTGATATGTATCGCTGTTTACAAACGAAGTGATGGTGTCGCTCGTACCTGCGATAACCCAGAGTTTAGCTCCTGCATCGCTGCCATATTGCTTGGATTTTACGGTAACCACAGACGGTTGCGCGAGGCTAAGCGCAGGTGTTGTAACCGACCCAAAGTTACTACCCGATGCCATTCGCACATTACTGCTTGTTTGCGTTTCGGTATAGCCACCGGTAGTCCATCCGGTTGGTATTCCTGAGTTAAAGTCTTCTTCAATAATTGTTTGAGCAACAGTTCCTGTACCGGCCATTTTGTATACATCGAGTGTATATCCGGTGGCAGCAGCAGAGCTTGTCCAGTTGGCGGTAAAAGCTTTAGCGCCGATGTTGGTTGCGGCCAGCGCCATAAAATCGTCGGTGGCTGTAGCGCTGAGGTTAACCTGCACCTGCCCACTGAGCCCTCCTCCCGAAATAGTGAGTATGGCGGTGCTTGTTTCAATAACCGACGCATTGTAACCGATGCTAAGTTCGTAACCGGCTGTAGCTTGCGCTTGCGTAATGGTAGTCAGTGGCAGACTGAATTTCGATGCCGAAGTACCGCTCAGAGCCAGCGTAAGGTTGCCTGTAAGGTTAATCCCTTTGATTAATATGGTGGCGCTTCCGGTGTGCTGATAGGCTACGTTGCCAAAGGCCAGAGTAGTATTGGCCGAAGGAGAAGTCAGATAAGGCGTTGCAGTACCATCGGTATAAAAAAGTGCCGTAGTTTTGTTGCCCCAGATATATTCTTCCAGTCCGGGGAAGTCGATAAATGGGTTGCGGTTGTTCTGTATGGAGTAAACAGCGTCGTTTCGGGTCATTTCTTTGGCGCTTACTGGATCCTCGCGACTCCATTTCAGAAACAGGCTTACAGCATAACTGGTAAGTCCCAGATTGGCCGAACTGTATACAACGGCTCCACTTCCTCCGGTCCAGCTTTCGCAGAGCCCGGCATAGCGGGTAGCCATGTAGAAATAATTTCGTGCAAAGTCACCTTTATACTCGTCAATAGGCTCAAATACGGTGCCCGAATAGCCACTGAAATTGCTTGTACCAAGTTTGGAGCCATTGGCCGAAGTATAGGTAGCTGAGCCCACTTCGCCATATGGAAAATTGCTTCGTTGATTGTTTACATACCCATCGGTAGGATAAACATTAAACAGGTCGCTGTACATCGGATACGCGTCGTTAAACCAGCTGGCAGGCGTAGTATGCTCCCGGTTGTAACAGTCGCACTCCTGCGAGTAGCTTCCACACTGATTGGCGCTTACTGTGAATGTACAGTTAGAGTACATATCCCAGATTTTTCCCGATGAATTGATATCAGTGGTTTGATAAGCATTCCATAAGCCCGGGGTGTATGTAAGCTGCGTATAGCCGTTACTTATTATACTCTGCAAAGCTGTTCGCAGCGCCGAGGTGTTTTTTTCATTGGCACTGTTATAATATCCTGCCGGAGCTGAGGCAAATGTAAAAAAGGAAAAAATATAGGAATAAAAGAGTAAAGTTTTTTCTCATACGCAAAAAATTATTGAATAAAGTAGATATTGATGCACCGTTGTGCGACTGCAAAGGTACGAAATCGGGTGTAAAAAAAGAGTTGTAATGTATAAAAATACTAAAAACCGCTTTAGGATAACATTTAGTTAATCACAAGCGATTTTTTTGTTTGCAGATGGTGCTTCTTATTGCAATAATGAATCAATGAGTTTAGTCATATGCACAAACTCATCTTCATCATAAAGGCGTGTGAGCATCACTGTTTTACCGGTTTTGTCAATAATTACGTTGCGGGTAATGCCGGCTTTCCTGTCGGCATAAAGTGCAAATATATCTGCGCCGGGGTCAAGCCCTATCGGATAGGTAATACCCGTACTCTGTGCAAATTTCACAACAGTGGCCAAGGGCTCGTCGCGGTCAATAGCTATCAGGGCAAAGTTGGGGTTGTTCTTGTGTTTTTGCCAAATATCTTTCTCGATAAACGGCATTTCCTTGCGGCAAACCCCGCACCAGCTGGCTGTAAACTGCAACATCACCACTTTAGTTCTGAGCGAAGATAATTTTACTACCTTTCCGTTGGTGAGCTTAATGCTGAAATCGGGGGCTGTATCGCCGGTTTTTACAATATATCCGCGCTCATCGGTTTGCTGTGCCAATAGCAGAGCCGGAATAACAAGCATTACTAAAAATATTATTTTCTTCATTTTAAATCGTTTGCGTGAAAAGCTCTTTTCATAGACATGACCGAACCGAAACCTGACATCTCGGCCAAATCTTCTTTGCAAATATAAGGATTTTTTCTGAGTAGCATTCTGGCATATTGCACCCTATAATTATTGACGTACGATGAGAAATTCTGTTTAAAATCGTTATTGATAACCATCGAAATGTACGTGCGGTTTGTTCCGATTACCCGTGATACTTCCCAAATAGTTAAATCTTTGTTCAGGTAAATCTTTTCTTCTTCAAACAGTTGTTGTATTTTTTGCTTGATAATGGTTAATTGCGTGTTGGATATTTCAACAGGATTTTTTTCTCTTTCCTGACAGTTAACATCGTCGTCGTTGGTGGTTAGTACCGGTCGTTGCATGTTGCCCAGCCACCCAATGAAAAACAGCGCAACAGAAAAAATAACTGAGGGCACTAATAACTTTATTTCGCTTTGTAAAAAATTTTCTTTTCCAATGGCAGATAAAGCAATACCTCCTAATGTAGTTATCAAAAGGCTGATGTTCAACCATTGAATTTTGTTTAATCTGTCTTCGTCGGTATTGGTATAATAATTCTCCACCGTTTTTTTGTTTTCGCGTACCAACTTAAATGAGATAAGAAGATATACAGCACATTGAATGATGAAAACCATACGGCTGATGATGTAAACGGTTTTCTGATACAGGAATATTCCTGACAGGCTTTCGTTGGTTGGCAGATGTTTGTACAGGTACTCAAGATGCTGATTTTTACTCATCATTATAATACCTGATGCGTACAGTATAAACATGACCAATGGTAAGACAAAGTAAATACCATGCTTGCGCAACGAAAATGAACCATCGACCGTAAGTAGCCGGATATAAACGTAATACATAGGATATACCAACAGCGACAGGAAATGATACAAGGCATCGGTATAATGATAAATTTCAGGCAATGGATAATAAAACAGTAAATGCGAGATATACAGCAAAGAAGCTATCGCCATAAATTTCCCAAGAAAAATCTTTGGAACATTTCCTTTCTTCTTATTAGCATTAAGTACTAAAAACCAGAAAAAAGTGACATAAATAGGGTTTAATAAGAGTATAAGCTTTAACATGTAGCAAGTGTGTTACAGATATAAATTCAGTATAATATACCTTTTTTTGGAAAATGTGTGCGCAGACAAACAATGTTCTATAGCCTTGTAAAATAGTTTGTGTCCTGGTTTATAGTTGAATAAATAACGTTTCTGATAGCAAATTATCTCCTTCTATCAAACATTTATTGATGCAAATATATAACATTGTCGTAATAATTTTTACTTTTTGAGTAAAAGATTTTACTTTTTGAGCTACCTGAGCTCTAAATACTGCCTTATTTTGCAAATGCGTTATTTTATTATTGCTCATACATTATTTGTCAATTAACAACTAAGATGAAACATTTTAAGCTACTTACATTATTGTTTTTTTTCTCATTCACCTTGCTTAATGCGCAAAAGGTGGCTTTGCACTCTGCCGGGAATGTACGTTTTTTTACAGGCATCAATGCGTTGGTAAGTGCATATAGTGCTTCTGTATCAGGCGACACCATTTATTTGCCGGGTGGTTCTTTTAATGCTGTAAGCTCTATTGATAAGCCGGTTGTGATTTTTGGAACCGGCCATTACCCGGATTCTACTCAGGTAACCGGAAAAACTTATTTCAACGGGAGTGTGGTGCTCAAGAACAATGCCGACAATTGCTATTTCGAAGGCATTGAGTTTACAGGTACCGTTAGTTTTGCTTATAACGAGTCTGTCAACGGAGTTATTTTCAAACAATGCAAGTTTAATAATTTGGTGTCGGTTGAAGGTGACCTGGCTAATCCTTCGCAAAATATTTCTTTTATCGGCAATGTATTTCTCCGGTATCTGAGTTTGCCTAACGGCATGAATGTGCTGATTGCGAATAATATTATCAAAGAAGGTGTCGACGCTTCGTATGGTAATCTGATACAGAATAACATCCTGCTTTCAAGGTTACCAAATGGTTCGTACGAAAACTTCAGAGGTAGCAATAACCTATTGTCCAACAATGTATTTCTGTTGCATGGGTCTTATGGCATGACCAATGGTTCGGGCAATCGTTATTACAATAATCTTCTTGCTTTTTCAAATCCGGCTTACGGAACCAATGCTACAACCGAAAACAACTACACGGGAATTGCTGCCAGCGCCGTATTTGTAAATCAGTCTGACAATTTATTCAGTTATGAGTCCGACTATCATCTTGCTACATCTTCGGTGTATATTGGTACTGACGGAACTCAGGTTGGTATTTACGGGGGTGTTTTTCCGTACAAAAATGGTGCTGTTCCTTCTAATCCGCATATAAGCTCTGCACAGCTGGCTCCTCAAACCAACAATCAGGGGCAACTTAATGTCCGTATTCATGTGAAAGCTCAGAGTAACTGATAACTTTTTACTTATCAATAACATAATCAACAATTTAACTTGTATGAGAATGAAAACCATTAAAATACTATTACTCTTGTCCTGCATGTTTTCAGTAACTGTATTTGCACAGCGTAAAGTTGCGCTCCAAAGTAACGGTGTAACTTCTTTTTATGGAGGAGCCACAGCCTATGTTAGTGCCTATAACGCAGCTGTAAATGGAGACACTCTCTACTTGCCTGGGGGTACATTTCCTCCGGTAGACATCAAAAAAAGTATTACGATATTTGGCGTAGGGCATCATCCCGACTCAACAGCTGTAACCGGCGCTACGATTATCAGTGGCGGATTTAATTTGTATGGCGGTTCGGCCGATAGTCATATCGAAGGACTTAAAATTAATGGAAATGTGGGTACGGCCGGGAATAACGATAGGTGTCTGTTGAAACGATGTCATGTAGCAGGCAGCGTGTCTCTTAATGGTGATGGTGTAAGGATAATTGAAAACATCATACTTGGCCCTGTCAATGCAAGTTCATCGTCCAACATGGTTGTGGGAAACAATATTATCAAATATAGCAGCCAAAATATATTGACAAATATGGCTCAAAATGCCTGGATTCATAATAATGTAATTGTGGGAAGGGGTTATGTGGTTTCTTATACTAATTGCTATTTATTCGGCATAATTACTGATTGCCTTTTCGAAAACAATGTGATTTTCAACGAAGGAACTACACTGGCTAATGTCCTATCGCCTAACGCTACCAATAATACTTTCAGAAACAATGTGTTTAATGCTACTCCCGTGGGGACGGATAATGTCTGGACAAATAATTTCACAGGAGTTCCGTCCACCGATTTTTTTGTAAGCTACAGTCAGCTGACATTTGGCTATAATGAGAACTTTAGTGTGAGAAATGCTATATATACGGGAGTCGATGGTAAGCCGGTAGGGATTTACGGAGGTCTGTCGCCCTTTAAATCAGGTTCTGTTCCGGTAACTCCTCATATAAATTCCCTGAATATTGCTACTGAAACCGATGCACAGGGGAAATTAAATGTACAAATTAAAGTTAAAGCTCAGGAGAATTAATATGAAACAGGCTATAAAAAATATAAGTTTTACCCTGCTGTGTATTGTTTTAATGATGTTTACAGCCGATGCCCAAAACGCTGTTTCGGGTTACGAATACTGGTTCGATAGCGACTATACGGCCGCTGTCAGAACCGGTATTTCCGGCAATTCCCCTGCATATAATCTCGAAGCAGATTTCTCTACAGCCAACTTGCTTGCCGGAGTTCACTCGCTCAATATTCGGTTTAAGGATCAAAGTGGGATGTGGAGCATTACATTGAGTCATTTTTTCTTTAAAACTGAGGCCGTTGATGTTCCAAACCGGAAAATAAAAGGGTATGAATACTGGTTCGATCAGAATTATGACTCGGTGGTAAAGGTAGCTGCAGTACAAAGTTCTGCCGACTTGTTGTTTGATTTACAGCTAACTACAAACTCCTTAAGTGCCGGGGTTCACGTGATTAACTTCCGGTTTTTAGATGATAGTGGCTTGTTTTCAAGCGTACAAAGTAATTTCTTTTATAAAACAGAACAAAATCAAATTTTTAATAATCACATTGCTGCTTATGAGTATTGGTTTGACAATGAGTATGCGAATGTTATAAAAAATGATTTGACCACCGGATCTGATTATCTGTTGAACATTCCGCTTGTCCCGGGCAACTTACCCGTAGGGCTTCACGTACTTAATATCCGATTTAAAGATACCGAAGGACTGTGGAGCAGTCCTCAAAATCATTTTTTTTACAATGCTCCTGTGCTGGGTACCAGCTCTGGAAATAAAATTACAGAATGGCGTTACTGGGTAAATGATGACTTCGTAAACAAAACGGAGGTAAAGTTAGAAAACCCGGTCGCTCAGTTTGTTTTGTCTGATAATTTTGATTTCTCAAAGGTACAGGCTGCCGATTATGTTGTGAATTTTCAGTTCAAAGACTCGGCCAATGTCTGGAGTGCGGTACTTACAGATACTATTCAGAAAGTAGCTCTACCGCTGGCCGATTTTTCGTATGCAACGAATAGTAACTGCGACTCTACGGTAGTTGAATTTACCGATAAAAGTGTTGATGGTAATAAATATCTATGGAGTTTTGGGGATAATCAATCCGATACAATTGCTAACCCTACCCATGTGTTTTACACTCCCGGAAGTTATACTGTAGATTACACAGTGTCCGATAAAGTTACAATGACCGGGCATACCATATCCAAAACATTGACTATTTCAGGAAATACATTTAACTCCTTATCGGTTACGGAATGCCGATCGATGATTTCTCCCAGCGGAAAATATACATACTCTGCTACCGGTGTTTACCACGATACTGTTCCTAATAGTTGGGGTTGTGATAGCTTGCTGACTATCAACTTCACTGCGTTATCGGTGGATAAATCGGTAACGCAAACAGGTTTGATACTTACTGCCAACGAACAGGGCGCTACCTATCAGTGGTTGGACTGTGCTAACGGAAATAGTAGCATTGATAATGCCGATATGCAGAGTTTTGCACCCGCAGTAAGTGGAAATTATGCTGTAGAAATTATGAAAAACGGATGTCGGGATACTTCTGCTTGTTACACCGTAACTGTGCCGGTAAATGGTGTTTCCGATAATGATGTTGTACCTCTAAGCATATATCCTAATCCGGCAAAAGAGTATATTACGGTTGATATGAGTAAAGAATACAATAAGTTCAGAATATCAATTAGTAGTGTACAAGGGCAATTAATACGTATAGTTGATGTGGCTGATTGCCGGTTGGCCAAAGTTAGTCTGTCTGATTTGCCTCAAGGGATATATCTGCTAACTATTGTTACCGAAAAGCAAAAAAAATTATTCCGCGTTTTAAAGGAGTAAGTTGAATCTGGTTTTTTGGAATGATTGATAATTAAAAATGCGAAAGCAGCGATTCATCACTGGGTCGCTGCTCTCTTTTTTGGAAAATCAACATATTATAGCTTTGCTTAGAAACTATAAATTCTTATCTCAATATTTGAATATTGTTATCTGATTTAATTTTAATGATATAGAGCTTTTCATTTCCGGGTATTTCCATCTCGGTATGGGTGGCTTTACCTGTGTATATTATGGCTCCGTTCATTTGGTAAATTTCTACATTATCGCCTGCTGTAAGGTTGTACAACCTGTTGCCCGAACGATATGCTTTGTTTACAGTGGTGTTTGTGTTTCCGGTTGACGGCGAATCTGTTTTTTCTACAGTTAATTTATCTAAGCAGAAGTATGCTGCTGTATTCATACCGTAATCGCCGGTGTCGGTCGATGCCATGGTGAACTGAATATACGATACGGTGCCAAGCGCCGAAAGATCGAACCATTCCCATTGTTTATTCAATCGCCACTGTACAGAGTCCGACGAACGATAATCGGCCAGATAATACTCGGCAGTACCGGTAGTTGTTGTCCCGTCGGCAGCGTAACCTTTGGCAATCAGCTTTAAGTGATCGCCCTGAGCAAATTTACGGGCAAAGGTGTCGCCGTATTTGCAACTGTAGTATGCCCATGGAGCATTGTTGACATAAACTCCGGTGGCTTTGTAGCTTTTTCCATCGTTAAACATTACATAGTTGGATGTTTCAGTAACATTGCCGGCTGCGTAATCGCTAAAAAATCCCCAGCTGCCTACTATAAAATTGGAGCCAGTGCCGTTGTAGCCGCCCTGGGCCATACTTCCCCACTGATTAGCCACCCACCCATCCGAACCATTAGCGCCGAAGTTAGCATTGTCGGTATGGTTGCTGATGGTGAATCCATCCCAGTAAGTGCCACCCCAGCCTGTGCGGTGCGAAAAAATAAATTTCTGCGATTCCAGATAAGTGTTCTCTACATAGGTATTGCTCCAGTGCGACTCTGCCGCAAGCGGACTGGCTGCCAGCGTGGTGGTGTTTTGCAGGTCCAGCGTTATGTAGTTGTCGCCCGTAGGTGGATATACGGTGGCTGTGGCTTCGGGATGAAGGTCCACAATGCCTGCAAACTCGGTAGAAGTTTCGCCCAGCCAGCCAGCTTCCTGTACCATAGCGGTGTATACTTTTACAAAGTCTATTTCGTTCAGATGTACCGGATTGCCACTTGCATCTACGGCCCATTCTATCTTAAAGCCTGTTTTATCAACGCTTGCTGTGTTTGCCTGATTGTCTGCATAGCCCCAATCCAATGCCGGCAACGACCATGTTGAGCCAGATACAGTTCCATTTCCTGCCAGACGAGTGCCTTTGAAACTGATGGAATCTTCGGCCATCCAGAGCGGGTACATAGTGGCTTGTGTGGCGTAGCTGATATGGGTTACTACACCCTGATTTCCCTGATTATCTTTCCATACGATATTCGATTTTTGTTTGTCGGGATTGGGACGATAATAGGTTATTTGGTAATTGTGAATGGTAGTGGCCTTGCTGTAATCAGAGCCGGCCAGCTCGTACCAGGGTTCATCGGCATCGGGCACACCGTTTTTGTTCAAATCTTTACAGACCATAACAATGCCCGGCTCGGCGCTGTTGGTAAAGGCGTTGCCCAAAGCTTTGAAATCGTATTCGCCGGGTACGTTTACAATGGGATGGTCGAAGCCAACTACCACGTAGCCGCCAAAAGCACCTAATCCAAGCATGGTTTTGTTGTTTACCAGCGAGTTGGATGCAAAAAGCAAAGCACTATCGGCTCTGGTACTGTATACCGGAGTAGGAAACAGCCTGTTGATGTGCTGCCCGGGTGCTGGTTTGTATTCAATCACCCGGGTGATTTTTTCGGAATTGGCTCCGTAAATCAACGACGAAAAAAACAGGGTAATTGTGATAAATGATAGAGTAATTTTATTCATGTTCAATAAGTTACGAGTTTTATGCTCTTTTTTACAGGGATACAACATGCCTGTCCCCTGTATCCATAGGGACTATCGGGGCACCACTTTCTGCAAATTATTTTATTCCGGAATCAGTAGTGTGTGCCTTGTATAATCAGATGATTTGTTTTGTTGGGTTGCTCGGTTTGAGAATTTCTTTGAATTATATTTATCTGTTTTTCCTAAGCTGTTTTTTATTGTTGTCCCACTATATTTGAATTGTTTTTTTACTGCCGACAAATATAGTTTTATTGGGATTGAGCCCAATAGACTGTATTCTAAACTTTAGTTTGCCCTTTCGGTCAAAGCAAAGTACGTCTCCCCAAATTACGTATGATTTGGCATCGGTGAGGTATACATCGCCGTTAACCGGATTTACATCTACGCCATAAGGGGTAGCGAGTTCGGTTCCGTCGGTTATAAAGTTATCTGATATAATTTTTTCTTCAATACAGTCGAATACCTTTACCCAGCAGCTTTGGTTGCTGAAATCGTAATTGTAAATATAAGCTGTATCATTGTTTATAGCGAAATTAAGCGCTTGTATGTCGTCGAAGGTATGTACGAGTTCGTCGGTAACAGAGCTTATCTTCTGGAACTTGTAGGGCGGATTCCCAAAATTATCGCCCCGCGATACCACGTAAACATCGCCCTGCGAATCGGCCTCGATTTTTGACGGATTACTGCTGACGGTTATTTTCTTTGTTTCTTTAAAAGTACTTATAGGTACTACCGATACTGTATTGTCATAGTTCGGAAAATCAAGTCCGCCCGAGTTCGACACATATATCTTACCATTGGCTATGCAAAGTCCGTCGGGGTTTCTGCCGCATTGTGTAATACCCGTGATGCTCAGATTGGTCGTATCTATCCGCGCCAGCGTACCATCAAACGAACATACGTAAGCATTTCCACCGGCAAAGTCTATATACCGTGGCTGGCGTGCTATTCCTGCATCGTTAAACATGGGTATGCGTTTCAGCGATTTACCTGTGCTTACATCTACTATCTCTATCTGACTCGAAACATTCACCACAATATAAAGTTTCGAACCATAAAGTTTCATATCGTTGGCAGTATCGCCCAGTCCGCGTTTGTTCGCCACCAGAAACTGGTCGGAGGTCAGGGTTTGCGTATCAAAATCGTAATAGGCCAGGGTACTGTTGTTGCTGTTAAACAATCCTTCGGATAGCACGTACACCCCTGTTACCGACTCTTCCGTAATGTAGTTGGTTTTACGCTCTTTGTCTTCCATATCGTCGCATGCCGACAAACACAGCACAACCAGCACAAGCAATCCCCAAACCTTTCTACGGGATGATATAAGTTTTATAAAATATAAATATTGAGCTGAGTTCATGTTGTTTGTGCGTAAGTTATTTTGTATTTATTACTGCCTTTTAAATTCATTTTGTATCAAAATTTCAGGGACACTGTTGCCCTGAACGAGCGCCCCGGCATGGGGAACCACCGCACGATGGCATAATTCTCGTTCAGGATGTTCAGTGCTTCTATATTGAGATTCAGTGTTTTTTTGTTGAATGCAAACTCGCGCGATAGCGAAATGCTGTGGTCGCTGTAGCCGGCCAACCGGTTTTCGGCAAAGTTCTGAAACAGAGCATAGCGCGCTCCCGACCACAAAACCGAATAAGCCACATTTACCCAGGGATTTTCAAAAGCCAGCCTGCCCGAACCTGCCACACGTGGCGTATAAGCTACCTGATGCCGGTAAGTGTCACTTTCAGGGTCGGTTACGTCTAATACACGTTGATAGGTGTAGGTTCCGCCAAGGATAATCCCCAGTTTTTTACCTACCGCCACCGATGCTTCGCCCGACACATCTACGCCGGTAACTTCTACTTTACCCAGATTAACCATCGTCCATACAAATATATTTTTTGTTGGCATGGCTATAATTTTGTCTTTTACATAGTTGCGATACCCATCTACAGTAAGCGATACAAGCGGTATCACTTTCCCTACCGACAGGGAGTAAGTAATTCCCAAATTGAACTGGTCGGTGGTTTCGGGCAGCAAGTCGGCATTTCCTACACGCGAATAATACAAGTCGTTGAACGTAGGCAGGCGAAAAATATTTTTATAGAATGCCCTGAACCGCAAATCCTGCTTGTCAAATGGCTTATAAGTAAAGCTTATGTAGGGCGAAAGCCGGTTGTGGCTGGCAGCTGCATCGCCCTGAGCTACAGTTTCGGTTACCAGGGTGGATAACAGGCTGGCAGTGCCGAGAAGCTTTTCGGATACGTACTTTGCGGCCAACACACTCACAAGGTTGTACCTCACAGGGCGTGCAAAATTTTCTGTTTCCGCAGCGCTTTCGTATTCGGCACCCAAAGTGTTTATAAATCCATCGGCTGATGCTGAAAACGACAAACGGCTGAATGCTTTGTACAAGGCCGAAAAAGAGGCGTAATATTCATTCTGATGATAAAAACTTTCCTGCTTTCCTTCTGAATTCAGGTAAGTGGGGTCTAAATAGTGCAGATAGCCGTAGTTGAACTTGGCATTAGTTTGAACCGACAGCGTTTTAGAGATGTCGCGCTCATAATGTGCTTGTACAAAGCAGGTAGCATCCCACAAATATTGCGACGAAAAATTATCCGTATTGTTGAAAATAGTTGCTCCGGGCAGTCCGCGCTCGGAGTTGTAATAATAGGCTTTGATGTAAGCGCTTTCTTTTTCGGAGAAGTTGGCATAGAGAGTACTTTCTACCCTGAAGTTTTTCACTTCGGTGTTTTTGCGTGTTTCGTCGGTTACAATACCGTCGTCGCCACCCTGATAAAGCTTATATGGATATTGCCCGTCGGCCTGAAGCCACTCGGCACTCACCGAGGCCGAGAGTTTTTTCGAGACTTTATATTGTAGCCACGCCGATGGATTAATCAGTCCGAACGACCCTGTTTTAACCGATGCTTTCCCGTTCAGGAGCTTGTTGTCTTCGAACCGTGGGGCCAGCGTGCGGATATTCAGCACAGCTGCCGAAGCAAATAATCTGGCCGGCTGAAAAATATTATCGCTTTGTCCGTTGTTAAGCGATAGCATATCTACATTGTCCAGCGAAAAGCGGCCTATGTCAATCTGCCCGGTTTGGCAATCGGTAAGCGATATGCCATCGTAGCTCACCGCTGTATGAGCTGCACCCAAACTACGTACCGATACGGTTTTTAATCCGCCTATGCCGCCATAGTCTTTTACCGATACTCCTGAAAAGTACTTAACGGCATCGGACACCTGCAAGGCGTTCAGATTTTCTATTTGTTTGGATGATAATATCTGAAGGGGTGCCGATGAGCGAACCTCGGTTTTGCGGTAGCTTTCAGTCACGGTTACTTCGTTGATGGAGTATACTTTGGTGGTATCAACCTTTGGGTCGGCAGCTGCCAATGGCAACAACCGAAGCCCTAAAAGCCCCGAAAGCACGAATAACCTGATTGCTGAAAAACGCATATTGATACTATTTGTTTGTTACCAAATAGCCTGCAAGAAAAGGTAAAATCAACAAAGCATGAATGGCGCTCCGGCGAAGCGTAATGCAGTATTGGTTTTTAGCTCTATCCTCGAAAGCTTTAAAACTATTTACAATATGGCAGGTCTTCTGACTTACTCCCGTTTTGAACGCCTTCCCGTAACACTGACAACGGTTTTCAGACAACGGAACGACAGATAGAATCTGTGTTCACGGTTGTCTGCCGTCTGTTGTCAAAAGAAACAGTGGCAAATGTGATGTTCAATACGTTTTCCCTATCTTAATCTTCCGCCGTGGCGGAAAGGTTTTGAAGGGGCTTAGAGCTTACAGCAGCGGGACTGTTCAGGATTTTCACCTGATTCCCTTTTAATCAGACCGGAAAAGAGTATCCCGGCTGAACCATTGCGGTTGCAAAGATAAGTATTTGTATCTTAAAAACGATATTATTGCGGAATTTTACTTTACTTTTTAGCTTTTGAGTTTTAGTCCATGACAAAAATTCCATTTTGTCTACAATTAATGGACGTGAATAGAAACGCGGATATAGCGGATTAAACAGATTTTCGCTGTAAACTCAAAAGCTTTCCTGATACGGATTACATGACAGATTTTAGACTTCACAAGTGAAGTCGGCTGATTTTCAGCTGCGAAAACTAATCCGCCATTTACGTAGTAAATAAATCAGAATTAAAATCCGTTTTATCACTACAATAAATCATTGTATATCAGTTAAATCCGCTATATCCGCGCTTCTATTTTTTTTGTCATTTACTTAACGAAATTGTAAAGTTTTAATCAACAAATCATTGTTCTAATGTGTCTATTGTGGTTAAAATCTTATAGTTTGATATCTTGTTTCTGGCGATATTCAGGCTAATGTTTCCGGCTCTTCTTTTGGAGCTTATTGCGTTTTTTTCGCCACCAGATAATGAATCCTGTAACTGGCAGGCTGGCAATAAAAAGACTCATAACGAAAGCCAGAATTTTTCCCGGCAAACCCAGAATTGCCCCGGTGTGAATGTCGTAATTCATCCGAAAAAGCTTCTCGCCGGCATTAGCATCTTCTAATCGTCCGTAGATATTGTCAGGCTTTACCTCGGTTAGCGAATGCTGGTCGAAGTAGCGATAGTCGGTTTTCCAGTAGGTGCCCTTGCCAAGCGACACACTGGCTGTAATCAGAGTGCTGTCGGTGTGTACCGGATGCACTTCTATGGTGGTGGCTTCAGGATATTCGTGCTGCATAAGTACCCATACCGAGTCCAGGGCATGCGTTGTTTTGTTGCCGGTTGTCTGATTTTTATACGGACTTATATCGTTGTAGGCGAGTGATTTTACGCCGCCTACTATTTTGTAATATCCGTAGGCAAACCACTGAAAACCCCATACCAATCCGGTAATGGCGAATATCACAGCAAAAACCGTAGCATACAGTCCACCTACAACGTGCAGGTCGAAATTGATTTTGGGCCATTTAGCTCCCTTTTCCCAACTAAACCAAATACGTTTCTTAAGCGCTTTCCGGTTTTTGGGTATCCAGATAATGAGGCCGGTAAGGGTTACAAGTAAAAAAACAAGTGTAGACCACGCCACCAATGGCTGACCGATAGCCGGAGGTAGCCACAGGTAAAAGTGTCCGTTGATAATGAAACGGAAAAAATCTTTTTCCATATCTTTTACTTTCAGCACTTCGCCCGTGTACGGGTTCAGGAACACAAGTTGGTAGTAAGTGGGTTCGTAACCATAAAACACGGCCTCGGCTGCATGCGTGCGGCCCCGGTAATTGATGGAGTGCAGCTCTTTGCCGGGCAACTGCTCCTCAGCAATTTGCTGAAGTACCGACGGAGGTAGAAAACTCCCGTGTTGTTCTTGTACATGGCGGTATCCGGCCAACGAACTTATTTCGGCCTGAAAAGCGTAAAGAGCGCCTGTGAGGGCTATAACAAACACCAAAAGCCCGGACAAAAGTCCGAGCCAGAGGTGTAGTTTCCTGAATATCTTTTTCATGTGTTTAAAAGCCCCTCCAACCTCCCTGGAAGGGAGGCTTCCCGACTGATTGAGGTGACGTCGGATTTATTAATCATTCCCTTGTGCGGGTAAACTCGCCCATGGGTGTTACATGCGTTCCTTTTATTTCTTACCCGATTGAATTGGGGTCGTGATATAAGCCTTATCTGTTGGGTTTAAAACTTGTAAGTTACATTCAGTCTGGCGTTGATAAGCGCTTCGGCCTGCCAGTAGTATAATCCGCCCCAGTTGTAATAAGCGCCTGAGTACAGATAGTTGCTGGTGAGGTTGTTTACGTTTAATGCAACAGTAAATTTATTGGCTTTGTACGAAATACCTCCATCCAAGCGAAAATAATCGGGCAATACCTGACTGGTTCCGTCGAACACGTACCATGCTGTACGTCCTGCCTGATATTGAGCACCCAGCGAAACACCAAATCCTTTCAGAGCTGTATCGGTAAAACGGTATGTCAGCCAGGCATTAGCCAAATGTGTGCTGATACCCGGAAGGGTAACATTCACTTTTTCCGGATTTTCATCTTTAGTTACAACACCGTCAGTATAAGCATAGTTTGCAGTTACACTAAATTCATCGGTTATTTGTCCGCGTATATCAAACTCAACACCTTTGGTAACTGCTTGACCTAATTCATACACATAATTTATAGACTCACTGGCAAGTATGTTGTTTTTTACAATATGGAAAAGAGCAAGCGATGTAGTCCAGTTGCCTCCAAACCAATCACGCTTCAACCCTAATTCATAATTATCACCAGTAAGCGGTTTAACAGATCTTCCTGTTGAAGTAGTTCCAATTTGTGGAACAAATGCCTGATCGTAAACGCCATATACCGAGGTGTTTTTGTCGATGCTGTAACTTGCTCCGAAGCGGGGTGTGAATTTCGATGCTTTGGCTTTTCCCGAATAATAATCTTCATCAATGGCGGTAGTCAACCGTCCTGCTATTGTCAGGCGGAGTTTGTCGTTGAAAAGCCCTATTTCATCCTGAACATAATATCCCACATAAGATTGATGATAGTTCACGCCACGCTCTTTCAGGCTTAGCGAGCGGTCGTATACAGGATATGCGGTAGCCGCAACCGTTCCGTAGGTTGGGTTATATATGGCCATGCTTCCAATGGATCCTCCCTGCATCCAGTCGTGATAAAACAATTTATCGCCCATGTCAATTCCGGCAAGTATGCGGTGTCTGACCGATCCGGTTTGCAGGTCGCCATTCACAAAAAACTGACCAACCTTGCTTTCGCCCTCGTAATCCCAAATAGAAATTCCTCTGTTCAGGGTGTCTTTCGTAATATCAAAACCTGAAGGCCACAAGCTCTGTCCTTCCTGACGGGAATTGATATAAGCAACCTGTCCGGTAAATTTCCAGTTGTCGTCAAAGCTGTGTACCAGCGTAACGAAGGCTGAACTTTCTTTCAGAATGGTAGGACTCATATTGGCTTCGGCAGTAGTAAAGTCTACCGGAAGATCGGCATACCCCTTGGCCGAAAATGAATAGTTCGACCCGATAACCGACATCTTGTTGTAGTTGTAAGTATATTCGGCAGTAAGTGAGGTTTGCGGGCTGAGCTGGTATTTGATAACCGGAGCTATGGCGATACGGTCGTTGAATTCATACGGACGTTGTGAACCTTTGGATTGTGCCAGCACATTCAGGCGATAAAGCAGTTTGCCGCTTTTGTCCAATTTCCCGTCCAGATCAAGGGTGGTACGGTAGGTGTTGTAACTACCTACGGTCATGCTTAGTTCTCCTTTGGTAATTCCGGTAGGTTTTTTGGTAACTACGTTGTAAAAACCGCTGGGCTCTCCGTTGGCAAGCATAAACCCTGCTGGCCCTTTCACAAATTCGATGCGCTCTACCATGCTCATATCTTCTGGTTGCGGACTCCATGACATGGTAACATTCATCCCATTGCGGAAAGCTGCTATTTGCGAACCACGCATATAGATAAGTGCATAATTGTCCCAGTGTTCCATACGGCGAGCACCACTTACGTTACGTGTAATGCTTTCGAGCATGTCAAAAGCCTGCTGCTCCTGAATCACTTGTTTGGTGACTATCTGTATGTTTTGCGGAACTTCAAGCAGCGGTGTTTTCAGTCGCAACGATACTGATGGGTAATCGGCTACATATTTGGCCGGATTGGCCGTAACCACCACTTCGGTCAGTTCCCTGCTGTTCTCTGACAGTACAAAATCGGCTATGGCGGTTTTACCGGACTCTACCGTTACGGTTTTGCTTTGTGTATCAAGTCCTACAAACGATGCTACCAATGTATAAGTTCCGGCCTTTACATTTTCAATACTGTAATTACCTTCCTGACTTACAGTTGCACCTTTTTGCGAACCCAACAGGATGATGTTCACAAATTCGGCAGGTTTACCATCTTTGGTGGTTACTTTTCCTCTGATCTGACTTGTTTGAGCCATAAGTTGCGCCGACACAAACAGCGCGATAATCAATAAAAACTTTTGCATACCTTAAATTTATATATATTGGGAAAATATTTTTTGATTTCAGCTTGCAAAGGTAGAGCCGCAGGAAAGGCAGCACAATACCTATAATTTGTGATAAATGTAGTTTTTGTAACAGAATTTCAGTTAATTACTACCTATTATAATGGGGATGTTAATAGCTTAAGTAAATAAGGCTATTGATTAAATACTTTTTCCTATAACCCGTTGCGCCGAAAATCTTCTTATCTGTTTTTAGAAATTACCTGCCGTAAAACAGGGATTGTTTTTTTACCTTATTGTATTTGATTTGTACATGACAAAAAAAGGAATAGAAACGCGGATGTAGCGGATTTAGCTGATATACACTGATTTATTGTAGTAATAAAACGGATTTTAATTCTGATTTATTTACTACGTAAATGGCTGATTAGTGTTCGCAGCTGAAAATCAGCTGACTTCACTTGTGAAGTCAAAATCTGTAATGTAATCCGTATTAGGAAAGCTTTTGAGTCTACAGCGAAAATCTGTTTAATCCGCTACATCCGCGTTTCTATTCACATGAATCACTATTCACATCCATGAATTATAGACAAAATAGAATTTTTGTCATATACTAAATTGATTTGTATAAAAAAATGTATTTTTACACACCAAATCAACAATACTTTTTATATGACTAAATCACTTACTGAGCAGCAGCGTTTTCTGGCGCTTGATATCTTTCGCGGACTTACCGTTTGCTTTATGATTATTGTAAATACCTCGGGCAATGGCGATACTACCTACTGGCCGTTAAAACATGCCGACTGGAATGGGTTTACGCCTACCGATCTGGTTTTTCCTTCGTTCTTATTTGCTGTGGGCAATGCCCTGAGTTTTGCCATGAAACGCTGGGATACCATGCCGCAAAGGGAAGTAATCCTGAAAATATTCAAGCGAACATTGCTCATTTTTGTAATAGGTTTTCTGATGTATTGGTTCCCGTTTTTCAGATTAGATGCTCAGGGGCATTTTGCGCTTTCTCCTTTTTCCGATACCCGTATTATGGGTGTATTGCAGCGGATAGCGCTTTGTTACGGTATTTCGGCTTTGCTGGTTTATTATCTGGGTACACGGCGTACTTTGTGGATAGGTGCGCTCACCTTGCCATTGTACTGGTTGCTGATGGTGGTGTTTGGTACGCCCGGCGCCGAATTTAGTAAAACGGGTAATGCTGTGCTGAGTCTTGATACATGGCTGTTTGGCATTAATCACCTGTACCGGGGCGAAGGTTTTCCGTTCGATCCCGAGGGAGTGCTGAGTACCATTCCGGCTTTGTTTAATGTAATTGCGGGCTATGCCGCGGGAGTGTTTTTGCAAAAAAACGGACAAAACACCAAAGGGCTGCTCAAAGTTGTGGCTGTAGGCGCAGGGTTTGTGTTGCTGGCTGTGTTGTGGAATGAGGCCATGCCGATAAACAAAAAGCTCTGGACAAGTTCATTTGCATTACTCACCGTAGGACTTGATCTGGCTCTGATTGCGCTGATTGTTTTTGTGGCCGATGTACTCCGTTTTACCAAAGGCTCGGGCTTTTTCCTGGTAGCGGGCAAAAATCCCCTGTTTATTTACCTGCTGAGCGAGTTAGGAGTTATCATCTTGTATATGATTCCTGTAGGCAACGAACCTTTATTCCGTTGGTTGTACACACATATCTTTGTGTATGCAGGCGATTATTTCGGCGCTTTTCTGTTTGCGCTTTGGTGGATGCTTACCTGCTGGTTGGCCGGATACGTGCTGGATAAGAAAAAAATATATATCCGGTTGTAGTTAATGGGGAGTGAGGAGTTTAGCCCCCCTAAATCCCCCCTCAGGGGGGACTTAAGAGCGCAACGCGAGAAGCATCTGGTATATCATTTATCACTCATCACTTATCATATTCTTTCGGGGGCATCGCCCCGATTTCTTTGTACCAAAAAAGAATGTCTAATCCTGAATTCTGTTTACTTTTTTGTAAACCTATTTCAGGATTAGACAATCTTCAATCTTTCGTATTCCCGCTCCTCACTCCCCACCATCTTGCAGATAAATCATCAAAAAGCTTTCGGAATAAAAAAAATGATTATTTTTGCCATGTCTATTCCTGAAATGAAAAGTAAAAGAATTACTTAAGTTATAAAAAAGATGTTGTGTAATTTTATTTGGTATGAACTTTTGGGGTTTGCGGGTTCAATATTACTCGCTATCTCACTTATTATGAACTCGATCAACAAGCTGCGGTTATATAGCCTGATAGGCGCTCTGGTGTTTTCTGTCTATGGGTTTGCTATTGGAGTGCCACTGGTGGGTTTGCTTAATGCGTTTATTGTATGCGTAGATATTTATTATCTGATTAAAATACATTCGGCTAATGCTGCCTTCAAAGCCATCGAAGTACAAGCATCCGACCCTTATCTCAATTACTTTATTCAATATCATATCAAAGACATTAAAGCGTTTTTTCCCGGATTCGACGACTCGGTTTTAACCGATGAGGATGGTAAAAAGAATCTGCTTGTGTTTTTGCTTCTAAAGGATGCTGCCGTGGCAGGGGTGCTGATTGGGGTGAAAAACAATCATATTCTCTATGTGCATCTGGATTATGTAACGATAGAGTATCGCGACCTCGGCTCCGGGGAGTTTTTTTATAAAACCAATGTAAAATCGCTGAAAGAGAAAGGTATACAGCAAATTATATCTAAAACTGAGGATAAAGCCCACATTAAATATCTGAAGAAAATGGGCTTTGATTTACAGCCTAACAGCAGAAAAGTATATGTAAAAAACATTAGTACATGACAAAAATTCTATTTTGCCTATAATTCATGTGAATAGAAACGCGGATATAACGGATAAAACAGATTTTCGCTGTAAACTCAAAAGTTTTCCTGATACGAATTACATTCCAGATTTTAGACTTCACAAGTGAAGTCGGCTGATTTTCAGCTGCGAACACAAATCCGCTATTTACGTAGTAAATAAATCAGAATTAAAATCCGTTTTATTACTACAATAAATCAGTGTATATCAGCTAAATCAGCTATATCTGCGTTTCGATTCTTTTTTTTGTCATGTACTTAGGTAAAAAACATATAATCTGCTGCCAAACTTCAGGTATCGGAATTGCCCAATAGTGTTAGGAAATCTTGTGCATAACTGATTATCGTTCTTCCCCAAAAACCGTTAGTTTCTGTTTATTGATTTTTTATGCCGGTGTTTTCAACTGATAACAGGCATAATGGCGGAAGATTATTTCTTTTTAATAGCTACCGACATTACAATAGAGAGCGTAAGCAATGTAACGATTACGCCCAGCGACAGGAAGTTGGAAATATGAAATGAGTAGCCCAACTCGCTGGCTAACTCGTTGACCGACATTTTGAACCCAATAAAGGTGAGTATGCCGGCAAGCGCCAGTTTCAGATAGCGGAAATAATCCATAATTCCACTCAGGGCAAAGTACAACGAGCGTAATCCTAAAATGGCAAATATATTGGAGGTGTAAACGATGAATACGTCTTTGGATACCGATAGTACCGCCGGGATAGAGTCGACTGCAAAAATGAGGTCGGAAACCTCAATAACCAGCAGGGCTATAAAAAATGGTGTGGCGTACAAGACCTTGTTTTTGCGTACAAAAAAGTGCGGCACCGACATATCGTCGGTGATGGGCATGATTTTCCGGAAAATACGTATAGCCAGATTTTTATTGGGGTCAAAGTCTTCTTTTTCGTCTTTCTCGAAAAACATATGTATGCCGGTATATATAAGGAAAGCCCCAAAAATATACATCACCCAGGCAAACTGGTTGAGAATGGCTACTCCGGCAAATATAAATATCGCCCTCATTACAATGGCTCCTATTATACCCCAGAAAAGTATTTTGTGCTGATATTTCGGGTCTATTTTGAAAAATCCGAATATCATAATAAACACAAACAGATTGTCGACACTCAGCGATTCTTCTATCAGATATCCGGTTAGGAATTCAAGCGCTTTTGCTTTGCCGGCAAAAACCAGAACGCCTACGTTGAATATCACGGCCAGCCCTACCCAGAATAAGCTCCATAACAGCGCAGTTTTAACCTTCATAGTTTCGTCCTTTTTGTGAAACACAAAAAGATCAAGGCACAGCATAAGCACCACAAATGCAATAAATCCAACCCAAAAACCTATACTCACTTCCATTGTTGCAGGTAAATTATAATTGAGTACACTCCGAAAGTAATAACTGGATTTCCGGAGCAAACTCATAATTCAAATATGAGTGCAAAGTAAGCTAAAATAATGTATCTGCGCAAATGGATGTCGGTGAGACTTCCTGATGGTTTTGCTTTTTTAATGATTGGTTTTTCCGAAAAAAAACTAACTTTGCAGTTATATTGATTTTTTCATAATTGATGCATTCGGAACAAAATTCACTGTTTTTTTGTTCGCACACAAAAGGGGATGTAAATTCATCAGTAATTTGCCGGATTATTTTTTTTTGAACGAAAGGAGACCATGAGAAAAAATCACCTGAAAACATGGATTTTTTACGGAGCAATGCTTTTGCTTTTCGTTGTATTTACCTACATTTTGTTTCAAAGTGCCGGTAAGTACGATGTGCATGATGTTGCGTCGAAATCCGGGAATCCAACTTCGGTATCTGAAAATTTCTCACACTTCCTGCTTACCGTAAAGCACAATATGGGCGAGTCTTCGGCCATTCTGCTTTTGCAAATTCTGGCTATACTTATTGTTTCAAGGGTTTTTGGGTGGATATTTGCTAAAATAGGCCAACCCACAGTGATTGGCGAAATTCTGGCCGGTATTGTGCTCGGACCCTCGTTGCTTGGTTCGGTCTATCCTGAGGCTTTCCATTTCTTGTTTTCGCCCGATTCGCTGGGCAATTTGAATATCATCAGTCAGCTTGGGCTGGTGCTGTTTATGTTTACCATTGGCATGGAGCTGGACCTGAGTGCGCTGAAGAATAAAATGGGGGTAACATTCGTTATCAGTCAGGCCAGTATCATTATTCCTTATCTTGCGGGTATGTTACTGGCTTATTTTATTTACAATGAGTTTGCTGCGGGGCATACCGACTTTGTATCTTTCGCTTTATTTATAGGAATATCCATGAGTATTACCGCTTTTCCGGTACTGGCACGCATAGTTCAGGAGAAAGGTTGGACAAAGTCGCACCTGGGTACTATTTCCATCGCAAGCGCAGCTTTTAATGATGTGGCAGCGTGGTGTATTCTGGCCGCTGTTATTGCTATTTCCAAAACTGGTAGTTTCCAGAGTTCCATGTACAATATTTTGTTATCGGTGGTATACGTGGTGTTTATGTTGTATGCGATTAAACCATTTCTGAAAAAAATTGGCGACATCTATAAAAACAGCGAAGTTGTAAATAAAAGCGTATTTGCGTTTTTTCTTTTAGTGCTTATTCTGTCGGCTTATACTACCCATTTAATAGGTATTCATGCTTTGTTTGGCGCTTTTCTGGCAGGGGTAGTTATGCCGCAACTTCCATCTTTCCGTAAACTTATTGTTGATAAAATTGAAGATATTTCTCTTACCTTGTTGCTTCCGTTGTTTTTTGTTTACACGGGCTTGCGCACCGAAATTGGTCTGCTCAACACTCCGCATTTATGGACAGTATGTGCTTTGATAATCGTTGTAGCAGTGGTGGGCAAATTTGTTGGGAGTGCTTTCTCGGCCAAGATTTTAGGCGAGACCTGGAAAGATAGTTTGTCCATCGGTATTTTGATGAATACCCGGGGACTGATGGAGCTTATTGTTCTCAATATAGGTTACGAAATGGGTATTTTGCCTCCACCGATATTTGTGATGTTGGTAATTATGGCGCTTGTTACTACGTTTATGACTACGCCCATCCTCTCGTTAATCAATTATATTTTTCCCGAAAAGAATATTGAGGAAGAATATCACCGGAATCAGGCGTTGGGTATATTCAAGGCTATCATTGCTCTTGGTAACCCCGAAAATGGTAAAACCCTGCTTAATGTAGCTAAGAATGTACTTGATGGATATAAAAACACGTTGTCGGTAAATGTTTTGCATATTACGCCCGGTACCGATATTAATCCTATTTACGGCGAGCAATATTCGGTTGATAGTTTTCGGTTGGTCAAAGAGGAGGCTGCCCGGCTTAATATCCCCATAGAAACGGATTATAAAATAACCGATAATATTGAGCAGGGCATTGTACGTACGGTCAACACCAATAACTACGACTTTCTTTTAGTTGGGGCGGGTGTGTCGTTGAGCTCCAAACCTTTCTTCAAAGAAAATTCGCTTTTCTCAAAGGTGAAATGGCTTAATAATTTGTTGAACGGTATAACCGAAACAAAATCGATATTTTATCCCGGAACGCTGATTAAGGACAAAACCCGATACTTTATCGAAAACAGCAATTGTAGTGTAGGGGTGTTCGTAAACAGGGGTTTTGTAGCTATGACCACCACGCTGGTGCTGCTTTATGGCGAAAACGACGATTTTCTTTTGCGCTATGCACGCCGTTTGCGCCGCAACAATTCCGCGGTTAGCATTTTTGTTATGGATATGAACCGCCTGCTCGAAACCAACGAAAAAATAAAGAAAGATTACGAAGAGCTCCGCACGCAGTTTCCTACCTCGGTGAAAGTGATTAAGAGCTCAAAAAACAACTCGTCCATCATTTCCCGTTTTAGCTTTATGATGATAAGCTATCCGAGCTGGAATGCTTTGTCCGATTCCGAAGACGGCAGTGATTTATCCGCTATTCCATCCACACTGATTATCAATAAAAAGGCCAGCCGGTTTACTGCTACCGGTCGGAGTAAACCCATTTTCAGAGAAACTGATTACACCGAAAACTAAATTACCGTCTCTTCTTTTGCCGCGCTTGTACAAAGCGGTGTTTTTATACTTTAAAAAAATGGACATAGTCAGCTATCTCAGCGTTTCTATCTTTTTTTTGTTATGTATTAAAAAAATATTTTGTGATGAATCATAAACACATTTACGCTGTTTTACTCTTTTCTTGTGCCTGCGTTTTTGCGGCCTACGGCCAATCAGTTTCGGAACAGGATTATGAGGCCATGCGCGATAAAGTGCTGATGCAGATAAAAGCGCCTGCTGAACCTGCATTATCGGTAAGTATCATTAAGTTTGGTGCTAAAGGCGATTCGCTGACCGATTGTTTACCGGCATTTAAAAAGGCATTTAAACGATGTAAAGCCCAAGGCGGACTTAAAATTATTGTTCCGGCGGGTACTTATTTTATCCGGGGGCCTTTACTTTTGGTCGATAACTTGCAACTGCATCTCGAAAAAGGAGCTCGGCTAAAATTCAGTGAAAACCCCGGGGATTATCTTCCTGCTGTATTTACAAGTTGGGAAGGTACTTTTTTGTACAACTACAGTCCGCTTATTTATGGTTACGGGCTTAGCAATGTGCTTATTACCGGCCAGGGTGTGATTGATGGCAATGCAGCCCGTACATTCAGCACCTGGCGCGACAAGCAAAAAGCCGCTCAAATGCTTAGCCGGGATATGAATCATCAGGGCGCGCCTTATGCTGAGCGCCGGTTTGGCGAGGGCTCGTACCTGCGTCCTCAGTTGGTACAGCTGTTCAGATGCAAAAACGTTTTGATACAGGGTGTGCATGTTACCAATTCGCCTTTCTGGTGCATTCATCTGTTACAGTCCGAAAACATCACTGTAAGGGGAATCAGCTTTAATGCTAAAAACATCAATAACGATGGAATAGATCCCGAATACTCGCGAAATATTTTGATTGAAGATGTGGATTTTGATAATGGTGATGATAATGTGGCCATCAAGGCCGGGCGCGATCACGAAGGCCGGAGCATGGCCACGCCAAGCGAAAATATAGTAATACGAAATTGCCGGTTCAAAGGATTGCATGCCGTGGTAGCCGGTAGCGAAATGTCGGCTGGTGTGCGTAATGTGTTTGTGGAAAATTGCACTTCGGCTGGCTATTGCAAGCGAGGTATCTATCTGAAATCCAATCCCGACAGGGGTGGTTTTATATCCAATATCTTTGTGCGCAATCTCAGGTTCACCGAAGTGGAGGACTTGTTTTACGTAACTTCTTTTTACCACGGCGAAGGGCAGGGATTTGCCACCGATATACACGATGTGTACGTTGACGGGCTAAGCTGCGGTAAAGTGCGCAATGCGGCCATTGTAATTCAGGGTTTCCCCGAAAAGAAAGTGAATAGAATAGGCTTTAAAAACGTGATGGTGGATTATGCTAAAATAGGTGTAAGCATTAACAATGCCGAAAACATTAACCTGACCGATGTCAATATTGGTGGAATTGTAAACGAGGCTCCTTCGTCGGCTCACTAAGAAATGGGATGTTTTACTTGGTTTTGCGTTAAAATCAACCGAAAACAACCGTTCAAGTTTTAAAATATGTTATAAAACATAGTTTCTCGACATATTTCTCGCAAAATGTTTGGTTCGTGTTTTTTAAAGCACTAACTTTGTGTCGTGATTTTTTCATAGTATTAGATTTAAGGTTAACAAAGATTGGTTGTCAGGCGTGACAACCTTTCGCGTTTTTAAGAGGTAGGGCTATCATATCCTTTATATATATTCAAAAGTTGTTTGGAGTAATCCGGGCAGCTTTTTTTTTGGCAAAAGGTTTATTACATGACAAAAATTCTATTTTGCCTATAATTCATGTGAATAGAAACGCGGATATAACGGATAAAACAGATTTTTGCTGTAAACTCAAAAGTTTTCCTCATACAGATTACATGACAGATTTTAGACTTCACTTGTGAAGTCGGCTGATTTTCAGTAGCCAGCACTAATCCGTCATTTACGTAGTAAATAAATCAAAATTAAAAATCCGTTTTATTACTACAATAAATCAGTGTATATCCGCTATATCCGCGTTTCTATTCTTTTTTTTGTCATGGACTTAGGGCAAAAAGCTAAAAAATAGCTACTTTTGTGCTTAAAATCAATCCTCAATTTTTTTTGAAATGAACATCTTACTTCTCGGTGCGGGCGGACGCGAACATGCTATGGCCTGGAAAATAGCTCAAAGCCCTAAAATTCAAAAGCTTTTTATTGCTCCTGGCAACCCCGGTACTGCCACGGTAGGTACTAATCTTCCAATTGCAGCAGATGATTTTCCTGCGCTGAAAACAGCTGTGACCGAACATCAGATTGATTTGGTGGTGGTAGGCCCTGAAGACCCTTTAGTGAAAGGTGTAACAGATTTCTTCGCAGCCGACCCGCTACTAAAAACTATACCCGTAGTAGGTCCTGATAAATATGGCGCTCAGCTCGAAGGTAGTAAAGATTTTTCGAAGCAATTTATGTTCCGACACAACATACCAACCGCTGGTTATCTGAGTGTTACTGCCGATAACGTAGAGGAGGGGATCGACTTTCTGAAAACGCTGAAACCTCCCTATGTGCTTAAAGCCGACGGACTGGCTGCCGGTAAGGGTGTTTTAATTATTGATGATATGAAAGAGGCGATTACGGAACTGGAATCCATGCTGGATGGTAAATTCGGCGCTGCCAGCAAAACGGTGGTTATCGAAGAATTTCTTTCGGGTATAGAGTGTTCGGTATTTGTGATTACCGATGGTAAAAACTATAAAATACTGCCCGAAGCTAAGGATTACAAGCGGATTGGCGAAGGCGACAAAGGACTCAATACCGGTGGTATGGGAGCTGTTTCTCCGGTTTCGTTTGCCACGCCTGAGTTTATGCAAAAGGTGGAAGAGCGTATCATCCGTCCTACTGTTGAGGGACTGTATAGCGAAGGGATTAACTACAAAGGGTTTATATTTTTTGGACTGATCAATATCGGGGGCGAACCTTATACCATTGAATATAATGCCCGTATGGGCGATCCGGAGACCGAGGCTGTAATGCTTCGTTTAAAATCGGATATTGTTGATTTGTTCGAAGGTGTGGCTCACGGAAATCTGAACGAGAAGGAAGTAGTGTTTGATGAACGTACGGCTGTAACGGTGATGCTGGTGTCGGGAGGATATCCCGAGGATTATGATAAAGGCAAAATAATCAGTGGCCTGGATAAGGTGGAAGGCAGTATCGTGTTTCATGCCGGAACTACCGAAAAAAACGGACATATTGTTACCAATGGCGGGCGTGTAATAGCGGTAAGTTCGTACGGCGCCGGCAAAGATGAAGCTTTGGCTCAATCGTTCAAAAATGCTCAGGTTATTGACTATGAAAAGAAATATTTCCGCAGGGATATAGGTTTCGATTTGTAAATTATTAGCCACTGTAGGCGAGTTCTTTCTTTAATGCAATAAATAAATTATCAACCAAATTTCCCCTTGTGGGGATGGAGGGTATATGGCAAAAATATTAGTTGTCGACGATGAGCGCAGTATACGCAATACGTTGAAAGATATTCTGGAATTTGAAAAACATCAGGTGGTGCTGGCCGAAAATGGCAAAGCCGGGCTGGAGGCAGCTGTTGGTAGTAGCTTTGATGTGATTTTTTCGGATATAAAAATGCCTGAAATGGACGGTATTGAGCTGCTCACCGCTCTTAAAGAGCAGGAAGTGGATGCTCCGGTAGTGATGATATCGGGACACGGGAATATTGAAACGGCTGTTGAATGTATCAAAAAAGGTGCTTTCGATTTTATCGAAAAACCGATTGACCTGAACAGGCTACTTATCACGGTACGCAATGCGCTGGATAAGGGATTACTTGTGGCCGAAACTAAGATTCTGAAAAAGAAAATTGCCAAACGCCACCAAATGGTGGGGCAGTCGCCGGCCATCGACAAAGTAAGAATGATGATTGACCGGGTAGCTCCAACCGATGCCAGGGTGCTGATAACCGGCGAGAATGGTACGGGAAAAGAAGTGGTGGCTCGTTTGCTTTTTGAACAAAGTAACCGCGTGAACGCTCCGTTTGTGGAGGTTAATTGTGCGGCCATACCCTCCGAACTGATTGAAAGCGAGCTTTTCGGTCACGAGAAAGGTGCTTTTACCTCGGCTATCAAGCAGCGTATAGGTAAGTTTGAGCAGGCCGACGAGGGTACTATTTTTTTAGATGAAATAGGTGATATGAGCCTGTCGGCGCAGACCAAAGTGCTGCGAGTGCTGCAGGAAAATGAACTTACGCGCGTAGGTAGCGATAAAAGCATAAAGGTAAATGTCAGGGTGTTGGCGGCTACCAATAAGAATCTGAAAAAAGAAATTGAAGCAGGAAATTTCAGAGAAGACCTTTTTCACCGCCTGAATGTTATTCCCATTCATGTGCCTTCGCTCGACGAGCGCAAGGAGGATATACCTTTGCTGGTGAAACATTTCTGCGAGCTTATCTGTGGCGAACAGGGCATTCAGACTAAAATTTTCGATGAAAAGGCTCTGGAACTGCTGATGTCGCGTACATGGACAGGTAATATCCGTGAACTAAGAAATGTGGTGGAGCGTTTGATTATCCTTGGCGGACAAACTATTCTGAAAGAGGACGTGGAAATGTTCGGGTAAGGTAGTAAATACATCGGATTGCTTATCCGCATTAGTCAGGTAATATACATATTCGTTTCAAGCGTCCTTGCTACCAAGGTGAAAATATATTAAACCACAATAGGCACAATAGGCAAACGCCTATCGGTATTTAAATATAACGAAATTGTTTTAGTATATGACAAAAATCCTATTTTGCCTATAATTAATGAACGTGAATAGTGATTCATGTGAATAGAAACGCGGATATAGCGGATAAAACAGAGTCTCGCTATAAACCCAAAAGTTTTCCTGATACGGATTACATGACAGATTTTAGACTTCACAAGTGAAGTCGGCTGATTTTCAGCTGCGAATACTAATCTGCTATTTACGTAGTAAATAAATCAGAATTAAAATCCGTTTTATTGCTACAATGAATCAGTGTATGTCAGCTAAATCCGCCATATCCGCGTTTCTATTCTGTTTTTTGCCATGTACTTAACGAAATTGTAAAATCTTAATCAACAAATCATTGTTCTAATGTGTCTATTGTGGTTAAAGTCTTAGTCTATCTCGGGTTTTCAACCCTTGAGGTAGGGGTGGGGAGGATTCTTTTTTGCTACAAAGAAATCGGGGCGATGCCCCTAAATATTAGCGGCTCAGCGGCTTTGCGTTCAAAAGGTGAAAATCTATTAAACCACAATAGGCACAATAGGCAAACGCCTATCGGTATTTAAATATAACGAAATTGTTTTTGTACATGACAAAAATCCTATTTTGCCTATAATTAATGAACGTGAATAGTGATTCATGTGAATAGAAACGCGGATATAGCGGATTAAACAGATTTTCGCTGTAAACTCAAAAGTTTTCCTGATACGGATTACATGACAGATTTTAGACTTCACAAGTGAAGTCGGCTGATTTTCAGCAGCGAGCACTAATCCGCCATTTACGTAGTAAATAAATCAGAATTAAAATCCGTTTTATTGCTACAATGAATCAGTGTATATCAGCTAAATCCGCCATATCCGCGTTTCTATTCTGTTTTTTGCCATGTACTTAACGAAATTGTAAAATCTTAATCAAGAAATCATTGTTCTAATGTGTCTATTGTGGTTAAAGTCTTAGTCTATCTCGGGTTTTCAACCCTTGAGGTAGGGGTGGGGAGGATTCTTTTTTGCTACAAAGAAATCGGGGCGATGCCCCTAAATATTAGCGGCTCAGCGGCTTTGCGTTCAAAAGGTGAAAATCTATTAAACCACAATAGTCAAACGCCTATCGGCATTTAAATATAACGAAATTGTTTTAGTATATGACAAAAATCCTATTTTGCCTATAATTAATGAACGTGAATAGTGATTCATGTGAATAGAAACGCGGATATAGCGGATAAAACAGAGTCTCGCTATAAACCCAAAAGTTTTCCTGATACGGATTACATGACAGATTTTAGACTTCACAAGTGAAGTCGGCTGATTTTCAGCTGTGAACACAAATCCGCTATTTACGTAGTAAATAAATCAGAATTAAAATCCGTTCTATTGCTACAATGAATCAGTGTATATCAGCTAAATCCGCCATATCCGCGTTTCTATTCTGTTTTTTGCCATGTACTTAACGAAATTGTAAAATATTAATCAACAAATCATTGTTCTAATGTATCCCGTACAGAATAGGGATTGCAAGTTCGATGTGATCAATAGTAAAAAAAATAAAAATAAACATATGAAACCTATCAACGAAATTAAAATTGCGATTTGTAGTGACCATGCCGGTTTTGAACTGAAACAGATAGTAAATGAGTATTTAACGGGTAAAAATCCGGTGGCTTATAAAGATTTTGGAACATTTACTGCTGAGAGTTGCGATTATGCTGATTTTGCACACCCTATGGCATCGGCTGTTGAAAACGGAGATTTTGACTACGGAATATCAATTTGTGGAAGTGGCAACGGTATCAGCATGACCGTAAACAAACATCAGGGAATCAGAGCGGCGCTTTGCTGGAACGAGGAAATTGCCGCACTTGCCCGTCAGCACAACAATGCCAATGTGCTGTCGCTCCCTGCCCGCTTTGTAAGTGTGGAGCTGGCGCTGAAAATGGTAGATATATTTTTCGCTACCGACTTTGAAGGTGGGCGCCATCAAACGCGTATTGATAAAATTCCCTGCTAAAGCATTGCATCGGCATATAGCCGGTTTTTAACAACAGATGCGTAAAACCACGGGATAGCAAACTTTCAAAAAAAACTCAAACATAAAAAAGAATGTCAAGAACAGAAATATCTAAATACGGAGAGTTTGGACTCATCAAACATCTGACCGAAAAATTCAAACTCACCAACTCCTCTACACTCAAAGGTGTGGGCGACGATGCTGCGGTGCTCGATTACAAAGATAAAAAGGTACTTGTAACTACCGATTTGCTGCTCGAAGGAGTGCATTTCGACTTGATATATGTACCGCTCAAGCACCTTGGCTACAAAGCTGCGGTGGTGAATTTTTCAGATATTTATGCCATGAATGGGCAGCCGCGACAAATTACGGTTTCGCTTGGGGTGTCCAAACGTTTTTCGGTAGAAGATCTTGAGGAACTTTATGCCGGTATCAAATTGGCCTGCGAGGTGTACGGGGTTGATTTAATAGGGGGCGATACCTCGGCATCGCTTACGGGATTAACCATCAGCATCACTTGTATTGGCGAGGGCGAAAAGGATAAAATTGTGTATCGGAATGGCGCTAAACCGAATGATCTGATTTGTGTAACCGGCGATCTGGGTTCGGCTTATATGGGATTGCAATTACTGGAGCGCGAAAAGCTTGTTTTTAGTGCCAATAGCGAAGCGCAACCCGATTTTGAAGGGAAGGATTACATTCTGCAACGCCAGCTCAAGCCCGAAGCTCGCAAGGATGTAATAGCCGCTCTGGCCGAAAAAGGAATTGTTCCTACGGCTATGATGGATATTTCGGACGGCCTGTCGTCGGAACTGATTCATATCTGTACGCAGAGCAACGTGGGCTGCCAGGTATACGAAGATAAAATACCCATCAGTTATCAGGCTGTGGCTATGGCCGAAGAGTTAAATATGAGTATCGTAACGGCAGCTTTGAATGGTGGCGAGGATTACGAACTGCTGTTTACGGTTTCGCTGGACGATTATGATAAAATCATAGGAGTTGATAATGTGGGTATTGTAGGTCATATCACCAAGCCTGAGTTGGGACTGCATCTGGTAGGTCGCGAAGGCGAGGAGATTGAACTCCGTGCACAAGGCTGGAATTCGTTGGATTAGTATAAATAACAGCTTAGGGCTTTAGCCCAATATCTCCTTGTTTTTTTGTTTGGCTAAAGCCAATTTCTGTGCTTTGCGATGCCGGGTGGATGCTTTGGCCACATTGTATCACATAGTTTTTTCTTTTTCTTCTCTAAAACCGAGAACACATAGTTGTAAATGTTTTTCAAACATTTACTTAGGTGGGAGGGGTTGTTTTGGCCACATAGTGCCACATAGTTTTTTCTTTTTCTTCTCTAAAACTGAGAACACATAGTTGTAAATGTTTTTCAAACATTTACTTAGGTGGGAGAGGTTTTTTTCGTGTCTTTGTGGCTTTGTGTTTAAAAAATATTGAATCTTAGGGGCTTAGCGCCTTGGCGCCTTTGCGTGCAAAATATAATTAAATTGAGATTTAATGGTTTTTTTTTTATAAATGATAAATGATATACCAGATGTATCTCGCGCCGCTCTCTTATCCCCCTCCCGATAGCTATCGGGATAAACAGGGGGATTTAGGGTAGCATATCTCGTAACCATTAAAACAACAACCGTGGTACTCTATTCAAATTTCTTTTTCATATAGCAATATACTTTACCATAAACATCATTCTCGATTGCTTCTACTGTGCCATGCTGTATGTCATTATATTCTCCTAATTTGCTTGTCCAACACCCGTTACTTAATTCACGGGCAGCATGAGTACACTCAGTTGTTCCAGGCTTTACATATAATGCTATTTTTCTGTATCCGGGTTCAAACTGACAGCTATCGCAACACTCATACCCTTTCAATTTAAAGGCATCAATAAAATTGTTTACATTACAATCAAGAATATCCTCAGAAGGCCAATAATGAACTCCATCTAAAAAAGGATACTCGCCGGTATTAGGCCACATCCATCTATTATCTATTTTATATGCCCAGGCTATACAGTTATAAGCAGGTGTACCATTACTTGTAACCTTGAAATCTTTATCATTTAATAGCTTGGGAAATGCGTTGAATAGTATACGTTTTATTTCTTCAGTTCTCTCACCCATAGTTTGCAAGCATCAGAAATAGTAGTGTTTGGATTATCTGTAATTTTTCGATTACAAATGAGATTGAGTGCCCATACAAGAGTTGAAGGTTTGTTTTCAATTTCCTCAATTATAAACGGTATGGCTGACTCACCCATTGCTACAATTGACTGAAAATCGGCATTCTCAATAATTGCTTTAGTAGAAGACAAGAATAAAGTTTTTTTCTGCCAATTTATCAAATGGCTTTGAAATCTATATTTATTAAAGAAAAATGCACCGTCATTTTTATCAACAGATTTAATATATTCAGAAGTTCTGTTGTTTGAGGTAATAGTCAATATACCACTATGACTATCTATATCAGAATACGCAAATGTTGAAGCAGTAGATAAGACCCCAACAGCAAGAGTTATGGGCCTTAACTTATTCGATAGTTGGACTAATTGCATAAATCTAATGTTTTTTGAGTTACATTACTAAAAAATATTTCGTTCTTAACCTCCCGCAATGATTCTATATTTTTTGAAAGAGTTTCTTGATTAAAAACAAGTCGCTGTCTATCCAATACATCAATATCAAAAGTGTAAATAAAACTATTTGCACGTTCATTCACCACATTTTGATTGACAATAGAATATATATCAGTTTCGGGGATATCCATTGTTAAACGGAAGCCATATTGGCGTATAGGATATGGTAACTGTTTATCTTCGCTGCTTGATATCAATGTTTTGAAGTAATCTTGTGGATGGTCAAAATTATCAAAAGAAAAACGATTAATAAACCGAATAGAAGTACGAATGATTTCAGTGTTTTTTAAAATATCTGCTAATGAAGAAATCGCTTTTAACGTTGAATCTTTAAACTTGTCCCACCCTTGATAAGGTCGCTCATCGATATAAGTTACCGTACCTTCAGAAATATCTAATTTGACTTTTTGATCTACAGTACAATATAAATAGCTCCCGATTTTTGCATCGGAAGTACCTGTTATTTTTGACACACCTAATGGTATTGAAGTGCCTCCTAAATCAATTCCAACCTGAATATTATCCTTTCGTATAGGAAAATTATGTTTCAGTATTGTGTCGTATTTTAGAAAATCACTCAACTTTATACCTGCCGGGTTAAACTTCAATTGAAATAATGCAACTACTACAGGTGGATTGTTCAGATTTTGCCAATTTTTCATTTTAATTCAATGAGACACAAAAATACTTTAATTTATTGGAATTTCAAAGCAGATACAATTTTCTGTAAATAAGCTTGTTATTTAGCATCGGATTTCTAGTAATCAAGATACTTAGGTTGTTAAACTGAATTATGTCAAGTTTGCTAACTAAATCAACAAATTAGTAGAGACTTAGTTCATAAGCGTTATTTTTTGATGAAATATCAAACCCGCCGCATCTCGCATTGCTCTCCAAAATGATAAGTGATGAATTGCTTGGCGTCACCTTGTGGATGCTTTGGCCACATAGTGCCACATAGTTTTTTCTTTTTCTTCTCTAAAACCGAGAACACATAGTTGTAAATGTTTTTCAAACATTTACTTAGGTGGGAGAGGTTTTTTCGTGTCTTTGTGGCTTTGTGTTTAAAAAATATTAAATCTTACCGGCTTTGCGCCTTGGCGCCTTCGCGTGCAAAATATAATTAAATTGAGATTTAATGGTGTTTTTTTTATAAATGATAAATGATATACCAGATGTATCTCGCGCCGCTCTCTTAAGTCCCTCCTCCCGATAGCTATCGGGATAAACAGAGGGATTTAGGGGGCTTGGTTTTTTATTATCTCCGGCGCGCTTCGCAGCGAACCGGAGTTTTGGCTTTATGCAAGCCTTGAAAAACATAGTAAGCCAGTCATTACTACCAGCCAGGGAGGCCGGTAGTTAACGCTGCTCTCTCAAGAGCTTTGTTGCATTACTGTGCTTACAATTATCCCCCCCCGGGGATATTTTTTTTAGACGGCGGACAGCAGACAACTGACGACAGACGACGGACAGCGGACAGCGGAAATTTTGAGCCAAGAATCAAGAGCCAAGAATCAAGAGCCAAGAATCAAGAGCCAAGAACCAAGAGTCAAGACTTTTTGACTTGAGACCTATGACTTGAGACCTACGATCTATGTCCTAAGTCATCAGACTTTTTTTAGTTCCCTCGCTGCGCTCGGGATGACAAGTCGTTTTTTATAGAAAGTACCCGTCGACAACCGCCAGTCTCTATTTTGTTTTTTGTACACGACGGGTGCGAAGTTCCCCCGAACCGCTGTTTCCAATTCCTTCTCCCGATAGCCATCGGGAAAATGATAAAAGACACAGTGAAACACTGGTAAGCCCCTCCAACCTCCCCAAAGGGGAGGCTTTGCGACACATGGTGGATGTTTTTTTGTGTCTTCGGGTCTACCGATAAATCGGTATGTTCCATTTGTGTTTAAAAAATATTAAATCTTAGCGACTTAGCGGCTTTGCGTGCAAAACAAGACTTGCTTTTCGTTTTTAGAGCCAAGAACCAAGAACCAAGACTTTTTGACTTGAGACCTAAGACCTATGACTTACGACTTAAGACTTGTGTCTTTCGTCCTCCGACTTCTAAGCGGGTTTCGTCTTCGCGCTCCGTGGCGTATCATCTATTGTGAAACCCCAGTCGCCCAGAGCGCGCGGATTGTCGCGATACACGGCGAGGAGGGCGTCGCGACTGGCTTTTATGCTTTCGTCTATTTTAGCCAACAGCAGGTCGCGTTGTTCGTACGCCTGTTCGAGTTTGCGTTGCAACTCTTCGGCTTCACGCTGAAAGCCTTGCGCCGTGGATACTACAGGACCATTGCTTGCCCATGAGTTGGACTGAAGCATGGTAAGGGGCGATGCGCTGCCCAGCTCCTGATGTTTGGCATAGATACGTGCGGCCAGTTGCAGCCGTTGTGCCACGTTGACGGGAATGTTTACCCTTGGTTTTAAGTTTGCCATATTCATTTGTTTGTTTAATAAATTTTAGTCCATGACAAAAATTCTATTTTGCCTATAATTCATGTGAATAGAAACGCGGATATAGCGGATAAAACAGATTTTCGCTGTAAATTCAAAAGTTTTCCTTATACGGATTACATTACAGATTTTAGACTTCACAAGTGAAGTCGGCTGATTTTCAGCTGCGAACACTAATCCGCCATTTACGTAGTAAATAAATCAGACTTAAAATCCGTTTTATTACTACAATAAATCAGTGTATATCAGCTAAATCAGCTAAATCCGCGTTTCTATTCTTTTTTTGTCATGTACTTAGTTAATTAATTGTTTTTCTGTTTGTTTTCCTTGCAAACGGCTATTTTAATGTTCCTTTTGCCGGTTTTGGTCATCGGATGTGGTGTTTCATCGTTCAGGTTACCGTTTCGATGATTCAACACGGCGTTTTTATCATTCAATTCACCGATTTGAATGTTCAATTCGGTGATTTTATTGTTCAAATGGGTATGTCCATCATTCAATTCGGGTCGTTCAATGTTAGACATAGAACCAAGAACCAAGAACCAAGAGCCAAGACTTTTTGACTTGAGACCTACGACTTAAGACCTACGACTTTTAACTAACATCTCTCATCTGACATTTTGCTACTTTTGGTAGTGCTGTCTGGGTTCGACATCGCTTCGACATCGCTTCGACATCGGTTCGACATCGGTTCGACCAAGGTGGCCTCAAGCCCGTGTTACAATATTTGCTCTTTTGCTGACATATTGCCGGGGTTGTCTATAGCCTGTACTATCATTTTGTCACCACCGATGCCCTGGTTGTCGGCGGTGGCGGTGTATAATCGATGGCTACGACATTTTTTTTTGATTGTGCCATAATTTGTTTTTTAATAGCTGATTTTGGTTATTATTATATTTTAATGTGCAAGGCAGAGCTTTGCTTTTAGCTGCATGCTCTACCGCTTGCACGGGGTTTCTTCTTTCTTTATTCTTAGCCTACTTTACCGCTTAGCTTGCTCCCGGATTACCGCTCGAACTTGTTCGCTTGGTTTACCAAGAAATCCGGGAGGACGGGAGCCAGCAAGGTACCGAAGGTATTACGCAACCACGCGGCCTCTGCCCTGATAGGGTAGCTGTCCTGTTGCACCAGATAGGGAGCGGGTTTGCTGAACTTTTTAGATGTTTTTATGGTCATATTTCTCTATTTTTTATTTTTACTTCTGTTGTATATTTGTTTTATGTCGCTGTTTTACAGTATGTTGAGCCGCATGGCTTATGTAGCACCTTTTTTTACCGCAGGGCAGGGTAGACACCGTCTACCCTCTATGGTAGACGGCCTACCTCCGGCTGACCAAGCAAGGCAGAGTTTTGCTTTTAGCTGCTTGCTTTACCGCTTAGCTTGCTCCCGAATTACAAATCCGGGAGGACGGGGTTAGGGTTAAATATTGACCTTTGTAGCGTACATCCCAGTCATCTTACCACAAGCACCATTGTAAACCCACCATGAAGATGTGGTCAATGATGCAAATAAATATAACGTTATAGGGGCTTCATTTATCGTGATTATACTCTGTGCACCTATACCCGTAGTGGATCCACCCCTAATCCCCCATCCATAAGCTAAACCCGCAATAGTGGTAAAACCAGTGGTAGCTTTGGATGTTGACGAATGTAAATATAAATATAACGTTGGTGTTTGAGTCGCGTCTCCATCATTGTGAACGTCAAGAGAATAGTACAAGAAGTAAGAACCAGGTTCATTAAAAGTTATACTGTTATTTGTATAAAAGGAATCACCGGCAGTAAGTCCTGTTACATTCGTAGTATTTTTATTTCCTAATATTATTTTTGCGGAAGAAGTGGTCCATCTCGCCACCCCATTCACATCACTTGTCAGCACTTTTCCATCTCCTTGCGTTCCATCCTTAATCTGCAAAGCCCCATTGGTAGTAGCATTATCAATAATCACTTTGGCTGTAGTACCTCCGGTAGGTACGGTGGTAGTACCTATCAGTACCTGTTGGCTGCTATTTACTCTTAAGCCCTCCTTGTTATTGGCTGCTAATATCAGGTCGGCACTATTGATAGTACCCAGCCAGTTGCCTGTACCGGCAGTAAGGGAAGAACCGTAGGCAGCATTGTTGGCTGTAATGCCTGTGTTACCTTTCAGTGTCCAGGCTATACCGCTGCCGTCTGTCCAGGTGGCTAATCCGTTGGCATCGCTGGTCAGTACTTTGCCTGCACCCTGTGTGCCGTCCACTATCTGTAATGCCCCATTGGTAGTACCATTGTTAATCTGCATGATGGCATTGGCGCCTCCGGTAAGGCTGCTACTTGTACCTACCAGCAGCTTACCCCCGCTGGTTACGCGCAGGCGTTCCGCTCCATTGGTTTTTGTCACAAAGTCCGCCACATCGTTAGTACCTATCCAGTTGGCCGTAGCAGTAGTGCCTGTGTTACCATACTGTCCCCAGGCCGAGATAGCTGCTGCGCTGCCTATCTTTACCCATTGTGTACCGTCATTGTAATAATATCCCGGAGATACAGCCGTTCCGCCGCTACCGGCAGATACGGTGTTGTACACTACCATACCGGCAGTATGGGCAGCCAGCGGTGCAGCCGCAGTAGTACCGGTAAGTTCCACACGTGGCAGCAAGAGACCCTTGGAAGTACTCTGCATATCAATCAGAGCATCGGTGTTGTAATTTTGGTTTACAGTACCATCAGTCATTTTCAGAGTATGTATAGTTTGCGTTTGTGCTATAGCCGTTGTGGCCAGCATTGTCAGTACCATGGCTATGCAGGTACGGGAAAGAAGATTTGTTGATTTCATAAGTGGTTAATTAAGCCCCCTAACCTCCGCCGCGGCGGAGAAACAAGAGAGCGATTCGTGATTATTTGGGTTAATTATTTTTTGTAATTATGATTATTATTTCTGTTTCAAATGGTTACGGGATATGTTTTAGTTCCCTCGCTACGCTCGGGATGACAAGGTGTTTTTTATAGAAAGTACCCGTCGACAACCGCCAGTCTCCATTTGTTTTTTTGTGTCTTAGTGGCTTTGTGTTTAAATTCTTAAATCTTAGCGCCTTAGCGCCTTTGCGTGCAAAAATGGGGCTTGCTTCTGGAATGAAAATCTGTGAGAATGGGGTGTTTGAAAATTCGTGAAGGTAGAATGTTGAAAAAAGCACAACATCTCGCGCCGCTCTCTTAAGTCTCCGCCACGGCGGAGGGATTTAGGGTGGCTGTCCGAACACCATTCTCTTCAGTTTTCGTCAGAGAATTGTATCCGGGGCTATGGTGGTAGCGGCAGTACGTGGGCTGCTGCACAGATATTGTATATGTTTACACGATTATGTCCGCCCAACTGTGAACAGACAGGCAAAATGAGTTGTGAATAAGTGTTACGAAATGTTAAACGGGGGGGGGGTAAACTTAAAAATTTTCATATTTTCTTTCTTTAAGCAAGGGCGTCGTGCCCTTGAGATTAATACTAAAAAGTTGTAGTATAAAAAACTACGGGTGCAAATATAGATAGCTTGTAACGAGCCACCAAAAAAAGTCAGGGTACATTTGGGGTACATCGCGGGGTGAAATCTTAAATATTATCATAAAGATTCTTAAAACCTGCTCAAATGAGGTTTTTTTGGACACATAGTATAACATAGTTTTTTCTTTTTCTTCTCTAAACCGAGAACACATAGTTGTAAATGTTTGGAAACATTTACTTGGGGTGGGAGGGTTTTTTTGGACACATAGTATAACATAGTTTTTTCTTTTTCTTCTCAAAAACCGAGAACACATAGTTGTAAATGTTTGGAAACATTTACTTGGGGTGGGAGAGGTTTTTTCGTGTCTTTGAGACCAAGCCCCCCTAAATCCCTCCGCCGCGGCGGAGACTTAAGAGAGCGGTTCGGGAGTTTGTGGGTGGGAGTTTTTTCGTGTCTTTGTGGCTTTGTGTTTAAAAAATATTGAATCTTAGCGGCTTGGCGGCTTGGCGTTCAAAATAATTGATTTAATGAGTGTATATCTTTTGTCCGTCAGTTAAAGCAGACGGCAATGAAACCTACCACTTCTTTCATCTCTGAACAGAGATAAAAAAACAAATAAGGGTGTATGAAAAACCCATACACCCTTATTTGTTTCTATATGCGGGTTATTAGTAACCCGGGTTCTGATAATACAGACCTCCACCTTCGAGGGTTGCTGTAAATGTTGTTGAGATTGGTTTTAAAGCATATTCAGGTTTGAAGAATACAGCCAAATCGGGATGTGTTTCCTGCAGATAAGCACTTGTTTTAAGCATACCGGTTCTCTTGAGGTCGTAGTAACGGCAATATTCTCCGCAGAGCTCTCTGCCGCGTTCGTCAAGCACTGTACGAACTGTAGGGGTGCCTGTGAAGGTTTTGGCACCTGCACGCTCGCGTACTTTGTTGATGTACGACGCTGCTGAAGTTCCTCCGTTTACATAAATATCGGCTTCGGCGGCAATCAGATATACTTCTGCCATACGCATTATAAAGGTGGCGTTTAAGTTACCGTTTCTTTTCTGCGAAGCATTGGCTACATAATAGTTGCTGCTGTTGTGTTTTGTCAGCGATGGGTAGAAGTAGTTAAACAGGTTCTCATTTGTTCCTGCCGAAGTATAGCTGTCAACCGGATTCTGGTACGCATAGGTCATGTTGATATTCTTATTCGCATCATTGTAAATATCTTTGTAGTCGATAACCAGATATGAGCGCGACAACTTAGCAGCCGACTCCGTAGCGTAATCGGCATCCTGTGGCATAATGAATTTTATAGCCAGATTGGTTTTGGCCAGACTTGTTCCGATTAATGAACTTGCGCGGTCGTATTTGTTTACCGTGGCTTTGTCCCAGGTATATGCTTTGTTAGCATTCCATTCTGTTTGGAATGATTTATGAAAGCGGGGATCCAGCGTATTGTCGTCCTGAACATAAAGATTAAGCAGGTGCTGTGTAGGCATAAAAATACCAGCCGGATTGCCACCCCACTGAAGACGTGCTTCCTGAGTATCTTCAATAGCGCCAAAATTGGTTACTTTGCAGTAGAAGTATTCGTTGTTGCGGTTCAGTTTGTAGTTACCGTTGCTTGAGCCATGTCCGTCGGCACCTGCATACCATCTGTGTTTCCAGAGGGCTTCCTTGTTGTTGAAATTGTTCGACTCAGCAAATACTTCGTCGTAAGTAGGGTACATGAACGCTTTATATTGAGCGCCCCCGGCTTCGGCATCGGCTATCAGCATTTTAGCATAATCGAGCGCTTTTTGGGCATATGCTTTTGTGTCGTCGTATTCAATGGTTTGCAAACAAGCTTTGGCCAAAAAGCCGAGTGCCGACTTCTTGGTTGGGCGGGTAGTGGTGGTGTAGTCGCCTACCGGCAGCCATTGAAATGCAAATTCAAGATCGGGAATAATTACCTGTTTGTAGATAGTAAGCGGATCGGTTCTTTCAGGATGAAAGTTAATGCCTGATGCAGGCTCAGTAATCATGGTAACCGCTCCAAACTGCTCTACAGCGTTGAAGTAATATACAGCGCGCAGAAAGCGGGCTTCGGCTACAGCAGCATTTCTTTCTTCTTCGGTTTTGTAAGGAGGTAGTTTGGATAAGGCAATTGCATTGTTGCACGAGCCAATACCATCGTAGCTGCCATTCCACCAGTTGTTGGTAAAAGTGGTATTAGGCGCAGCCCCGGCAAAAAACCAGAACCACTGGGTATACGAAGTGGATTTGTTGGCCTGATATGTCCATAAATCGGTATTTCCTTCGGTGAGCGTAATCCAGTTTTCGGTACCATAAAAATAGCGCTCCATGGCAAAATAGCACTGATTGATAAGCGACTGGTAACCGCTAATGGTAGAGGCGGTAACCTCCATGGTGAATCCTCCGGGATTCTCTTCTTCCAAAGAACATGAGCTAAAGAGGGAGCCAAAAGCTACCAGCGATGAAATTAGCAATGTTTTAAAATATATTGTTTTCATATTTCTGTAATTTTATTTTTTAAACTCATTATCAAACGATGTGTAAAAAAAAGACTTGTGATACAAAGTCGTCTGCCGATAATCGTTTAGTATAATTGTTTATTTAAAATGTGATATTAAGACCAAATACGTATTGTTTGTACAATGGGAACGAATCTGAGCCATTTGTTTCAGGGTCGGTGCCTTTCAACTGTTCATCTTTTACATAAAGGAAGGGGTTGTAGGCAGTAGCATAGAAACGGCATTTTTCCATTTTCACAACGCTTGAAATGCGCTTAGGCAATGTGTATCCTAAAGTAATGTTCTTTACTTTTATAAATGAACCATCCCGGTATTTGAGGGCGGTCATTACGCTTTGTTCCGATCCGCTACCCGGTACCGGATAGTAGGCATTCTCGTTACTTGTAGTCCAGTAGGTAACGCCCGAAATCTGGTTGCTCGACGAACCGGTTTTGGCCGTATACCAGCCTATAAGGTCACTTACAATGGTTTGTCCGTAACGCGCCATGGCAAAAACGCTCAGGTCGAATTGCTTGTACGTAAAGTTGTTGTTGAATCCCACAATATAATCCGGGTTGGAGTGTCCCAATATCTGACGGTCTTTTTCGCTGTATTTGTGTACACCGTTATCGCTCGATTCGATACCGTCGGTAGTGGTAGTCTGAGGTACAGTTTCAATCTTCACCCATCCCGGTTTAACACCATAAGCGGCCAATGTTTCGGCAGAGGTAGACGACCCCCAGATTCCGGTATATTTGTAGTTGTACAACGATTTGATTGGGTATCCTACAAACAGGCTTTCGGAAATAAGATTACCGCTTGGCAATGACTCAATTTGTTCCTTGCTCCAGGTAACCGACAGTGTGGTGTTCCATGCGAAGTCTTTGGTTTTGATATTGTATGTGTTGATGGTAACTTCAAGTCCCTTGTTGCTGGTTTCGGCTATGTTTTCCCAGCTGGTGAGGGGCGCTCCCCATCCGGTTACACCACTGGTAATAGGCATGGTACGTTTAAAGAGCAAACCTTCGGTTTTAGTGTCGAACCATTCGATGGTAGTGCTGATACGATTGTTGAGAAAGGATAAGTCCAAACCAATGTTGATGTTTTTGGATTTTTCCCATCCTAAACTTGTATTGCCGTAAGTGCCGGTATATTGGGTAAACGGAACAATTTTACCGTCGATAGATACTCCTGAAGATGAATAAGCGTAAGGAGTGGTAGATGTGCTGTATGCACCTACACCGCCCGAGTTACCTGTAACACCATAACCCACGCGGAGTTTCATATTGCTCAACCAGTCCTGTGTGCTTTCCATAAATCCTTCGTCGGACAGGCGCCATGCCACAGCAGCAGCGGGGAAACTGTCCCATTTATGTCCTACCGATAACCAGGATACTCCATCCCAGCGATTCGATAAGGTAAGGAGGTATTTGCCTTTGTACGAATAATTGATACGGGCTGCGTACGATGATTTCTGCGTTTGGGTGAAGTCCGATTCTACCCTGGCCGATGTGGCAGCCATCAAACGGTAGTAGCTCCACGAATCAAGATTTTGTCCGCTTCCGGCAGCTTTGTTGCTCTCGTCCTGATTTAAATTCCATGAAGTTACAAAGGTAGCCGATACATTGTGGTCTTTCAGGAATGTTTTGTTGTAGGATAAAATATTTTCCCAGGTGTATCCTGAACCGTATGAGTTAAGAATTTCGGCATGAGGCGAACCGGCATAAGTAGGACGGTTGGCATTGGCTTTAGCGCCCCAGTACTGTCCGCGGCGCGAGTTATCAAGTGTGGCGCTTAATACGGTTTTCAGACTTAATCCTTTCAGCGGAGTAAGTTCAAGATAGGCGTTAGCATTGATATAAGTGCTACGGGTATTATCTACATATTGGTTTTTGATATAATCGCCCAGCGGTGTGTATTCGTTGGTTGCATATTCGTATACAATATCTCCGTTTTCGTCATAAGCATCGCCCAGAGGAAAAGCAGATATGGCTTTCGTAAAAGTGTTTTTAGCGCCACTGTTGGTGTTGCTATAAGTCAGGTTGGAGGTGAATCCGGCTTTGGCCCAGCTGAATATCTCCTGGTCGATATTCAGGCGCATGGCATAGCGATCCATGTTTTCGTTGCTCAGCAAACCTTCCTGACGTTCGTAAGAAATTGACGAAAAAATCTTTGATTTTGCACTACCGCCGGTTACCGAAAGGCTGTACTTCTGGTTGGTTGCCGTGTTGCCCGATGCTTCATCTACCCAGTCGATCCACTTGCCCTGATTGTAAGCATCTAATTTATTGGCATCGGTTAATATAGCCGACATGTCTGATGGGTATTGACCATTCAGATATTTGTAGGCTTCTTTTTGATAGTTGGTCCATTCGTTACCTGTCATTCCGTGGAAATAATTAGGCTTGCCGCTTACACCATAATAGGAGTCAAAGTTCACTGTGGTTTTTCCTTCTTTACCTCTTTTGGTAGTTATCATTACCACACCGTTGGACCCGGCCGAACCGTAAATGGCTGTAGAAGAAGCGTCTTTGAGCACATCCACGCTTTCGATATCTGACGGATTTATCTGATTGTAACTTCCCGCAATACCGTCGATAATGAACAACGGAGTATTGTTTCCGTAAATTGAGCGGCTTCCACGCAGCAGAATATCAACATCCTTACCTACCTGGCCGCTGGTTTTTACAATATCCATACCCGATATTTTTCCCTGTAGGGCTTCCATCACGTTGCTTGTAGGGGCAATCGTAATATCTTCGTTTTTCATGGACACAACAGCTCCGGTGAGATCTTTTTTCTTAACAACACCATACCCGATTACGACAACTTCTTCCAGCGTTTTTGTGTCGGGTTGCATTTTTATGGTTATGTTTTCGCTGCTGATGGTAATGGTTTGAGTTTTATACCCGATATACGATACTTCGAGTAGGGTACCACCGCCCGGAATATCCAAACTGAATTTTCCGTTATAGTCTGTAATTGTTCCTACAGAAGTGCCTTTTACAATGATTGATACGCCAATCATGGCTTCTCCGCTCTCGTCAAGGATTAATCCTGATACTTTAGAAACCTGGGGTGCTGCTGCCGGAGCAACTGCATTACTTGCATTCGTTTTTGCACCAGCGCTAAACGGAGCTGAGCATAAAAACAATATCAGATAGAAAATAATCCGGAATTGTTTGATTTTTGATCTGTAATTACCTAATTGTAGATCAACTTGTTTTTTCTCGTTCATAGAAGTTAACAAATTTGATTAGTTTATAAAAATTTTTTGTTTGCTTTCAAATTCAGAAAGTCACTTCGTATGACGCCCCTAAAACTCAACTGTACCCTTAAAAAATCAGGGTTTGCAAACATTTTTATAATGCAGTTACATCCTTGATTTTAATGCTTATCAATTTGATGTTTTTGTGTGTAGATATTGTAATTTTAATTAATTTCACTTAAGATTACTATGCTTTCTAATCCTTCTTATTTAGGGGTTTTAACCTAAATATTCAGAATGTGATTTTAATCTGATATTGTATTAAAAACTAAAAAAGCAGACAAACAATTTTCATCGTTTATCTGCTTTTTTATTACGGCGTTAATTAACCTTGATAACCCGTATAAAAACGCGAAAGGTTGTCACGCCTGACAACCAATCTTTGTTAACCTTAAATCTAATACTATGAAAAAATCACGATGCAAAGATAAAGCGTATTTTGTACACTTACAAGCTTTTTCTCAAATATTTGTGCCTAAACTATGTTTTATAACATAATTTTAGAATTTAAAGGCGGTTTCTAACAGAAAATTAATTGTTTTTATGTTTAAAAACATAAAACAACGGCTTAGTCAGTAATTTCAGTTACTTCGTAACCTATATTATCTACGGCTTTTTTAATGTCTTCGTCACTTACATTTTTGGTCAGCGCAAGTTTGGCTGTGTTGCTCTCAAGGTACACTTTGGCTTCTACACCATCTATATTATTCAGTACTTTTTCTACTCTGGCCGAGCAATGTCCACAGCTCATGCCTGATATTTTCAATGTTTTGTTAGTTATCATATCTTCTTTTTTAATTTGTTGCCCGATATTGTTGGTTTCAGACTTTATAACATCAGAAGTGGGTTTTTGGTTCTCTGTGTGCATCTGTCCGAGCCGGGGTTTAAAACTCAGAAGGCGCAATGCGTTAAGTACTACAGTAACAGAGCTGAAACTCATAGCTGCTGCTGCAAACATTGGGTTTAGTTTCAGGTTCAGACTCAGATAAAAAACACCGGCTGCCAACGGAATGCCGAAAATGTTGTAAAAAAATGCCCCAAAAAGGTTTTGCCTGATGTTTTGAATCACAGCTTTGCTGAGTTGCAGCGCCGAAACCACATCCAGTAAATCGCTGCGCATCAACACAACATCGGCCGACTCGATAGCAATGTCGGTGCCGGCACCAATGGCTATGCCTACCTGCGCGCGTGTAAGCGCCGGCGCATCATTAATACCGTCGCCCACCATGGCTACAATTTTACCATCGGCCTGCAATTGCCTGATTTTGTTTTCTTTATCCTGAGGCATTACTTCGGCCATAACGGTATTAATGCCTGTTTGCGACTGAATGTATTCGGCCGTTTTTTGATGATCGCCGGTGAGCATAATTACTTCTATGCCCATGGCCTTGAGCGCTTCTACGGCTCGGCTACTGTTAGCTTTTAATACATCGGCCACAGCTATAAGCCCTATTGTATCGTGGTTGCGAGCAATATAAAGTGGAGTTTTACCTTCGGCGCCCAGTAGGTTGGCGGTAGTTTCCCATTGACTTATGTCAATTCCTGCTTCACTCATCAGCGATGCGTTGCCGGCTTGTATCAGGTCATTATCTATACGAGCTGATATTCCTTTGCCCGGGATGGTTTCAAAATCGGCTATGGGAAGCAGAGTTATATTCCGCCTTTCGGCTTCAATGATAATGGCCTCGGCCAAAGGATGCTCCGATGGCTTTTCAAGGGTATAAGCTATTTGCAATAATTCATCTTCTGAGGTATTTCCTGAGCTGATTATGTTGGTTATCCGGGGTTTGCCCTCGGTGAGTGTGCCGGTTTTGTCTAATACCACGGTGTTGATTTTGTGCGCCGTTTCGAGCGATTCGGCCGATTTAAACAAGATGCCGTGTTCTGCTCCTTTGCCCGTACCAACCATAATGGCCACAGGTGTGGCTAAGCCCAATGCGCACGGACAGGAAATAACCAGCACCGCAATACCTATTGACAGGGCAAAATTGAAAGGATAACCGAGCGCCCACCATACAAGAGTAGAAATCAAAGCAATAGCTATTACGATAGGCACAAAAATACCGCTTATTTTATCTGCCAGTTTCGATATGGGCGCTTTGGAAGCTGAGGCTTCTTCAACCAGACTGATAATTTGCGCCAGCGTAGTGTTGTTGCCTACCCGGGTAGCTCTGAACGTAAAATAGCCGGTTTTGTTAATACTTGCCGACATAACGGTTTTTCCTTCGTCTTTGTACACAATCATGCTTTCGCCCGTAAGTGCCGACTCATCAATATTGCCATTGCCCGAAATGATTACACCATCTACAGGAATGCTTTGTCCGCTTCGTACCACTATCGTGTCGCCAACAGAAATGTCTTCTACGGCTATCTCGGTTTCGGTGTTGTTCTTAATTACGGTGGCCGTTTTGGGGGCTAAGTCCATCAGGCGCGAAATGGAATCGGTGGTTCGGCTTTTGGAGCGGGCTTCCAGATATTTCCCCAAAGTAATCAGGGTGAGTATGGTAGCTGCCGACTCGAAGTACAGGTCGTGCGAGTAAGCCATTACCAGCTCCATTTGCCCATGTCCCAGTCCGTAACCAATGCCAAATATGGCAAAAATACCATAAAAAACGGCCGCCGACGAACCAATTGCAATCAGAGAGTCCATATTAGGTGCAGCCCTGAAAAGTGTTTTGAATCCGGTTACAAAATATTTTTTATTGATAATCACAATCGGAATTGTGAGCAGGAATTGCGTAAAAGCAAAAATCAGCGCATTCTCATGTCCGGTAAAAAAGCCCGGAAGCGGCCAGTTCAACATGTGCCCCATGGATAAATACAGCAAAGGAAGCAGAAAACCAAGCGAAATCCACCATCGGTGATTCATTTCGGCCTGTTCCGATTGAACGTTGTTTTTAGCGGGCGTTGTATTTAATCCGGATGAGGAGGTTTGTTTTATATGAGCCTGATAGCCGGCATGTTCCACAGCTTGTTCTATAGCGTTGTTGGTGAGTGTATGTTCGTCGTAACTTACTGTCATGCTGTTGGTAAGCAGGTTTACTTGCACAACGTTTATTCCGTTGAGCTTACCCACGCTTTTTTCTACGTGAGCCACACATGCCGAGCAGGTCATACCTGTTACTTCAAATTTCTCGGTTTTCATCAGTAACTTGTAAATTGGGGTTTATAAAAACACTAACGTTTTCCTTGAGGTATTGTTTGAACTTAAATAATAGAAAGAAAATAATGTCTTATTTTTCAACATATACCATTTGACATAAATATATCATTGATGCTCTTTTGAACGTTTGTTGTACTTTCTTTAGGTTGATATGCCCGCTAAATGCCCCTGTTCCAGTCCAAAATCCATTTCAAAAAACAGCTATCCAAAATTACGATATATTTTTCTTCCTGTGACTTCAAATACGATAGTTCACAAAAAAAAACAAAGCTCGATCTCACATCGAACTTTGTTTGTGAAAACACATTTCCAAGCTACAAAAAAAATCAATGTCGGACATGCAACCATGTAGGTCAATAGTCCTATGATGAAATTTTAAGCAAAGCTATATACTTTGTTGTATCGCCCGAAAATAATGAGGTAAGTAGTTCGAAAATAGAGGTGAAACGAATTATCTCAGTCAATGTATTTGGCAAAGAAGTTTTTTTCGTATTTACTACCGATAGGTATTTTCTTTCCAGCCAAAGAAATAATCTTGTTTCGCACATGCTCTATCTTATTTATCGGGACTATATACGAGCGGTGAACCCGAATGAATTTATCTTCAGGAAGCTGCTCAATAATGTTTTTGAGTGTCATCCGTACAGTTAGTTTTTTATCCGGCATGTAGATGGTGAGGTAGTCATCAAAACTTTCAATCAGGCCTATGTCGTCAATCATAATTTTCGTCAGGCTGTAGTTGTGCCTTATCGACAGGTGTTTGCACACGTCGGACGACATTCCTCCTTTGAATATTTCACCGGCTTTTTGCGTTGCTTGTCTGAATCGTTCAAAGCTGTACGGCTTCAGCAGGTAGTCTACGGCATTAACGTTAAAGCCTTCAACGGCATACTCGGCAAATGCCGTTGTAAATATAGCCAAAGGCCTATCTTTTAATGCCTTGTATATTTCCAGCCCGTTGTGCTCTTTCATCTGTATGTCGATAAAAATCAAATCCACCGGGTAGCGTTTCAGGTAACGAAGCGCTTCGGTCGGGTCTGTAAAACTTTTTTTGAGCTCAATGTTATCTGTCATGGAGCAAAATTTCTCGATTATGCTGAGCGCGGGCGGTTCATCGTCAATGGCAATAGCTATCATTTTTTTAATTTGAGCTTTAGTTCTACTACGTATATGTGTTTGTCTTTGTTGATAAGCAAGTTGTAAGCCTGCGGATAAGTGAGTTCAAGTCGTCTCTTTACATTTTCAATACCTGTACCGATACGGCTGTCGCTACCACCACCGGGATGTATGTGGTTCCTGACTGTGAAATATAATTCATCCTTTTCGTTGACGTGGATAGCAATTTTAATTTCTGCTTTTTCGTTGTTGGTTAATGTGTATTTAAAAGCATTTTCAACAAATGGAATTAGAAGCAAGGGTGCAATCTTAGGGCTTTCACTGTCGGTTTCATCTGCTTCGAAAACTACACTTACAGTATCTTCGAGACGGATTTTCTGAAGCTCAATGTAATGGCTGATGTATTGTATTTCGTTGTGTAAAGGCACAAAATCATTTTTAATCTCGTCGGTAACATAGCGCATCAGTTCCGATAGCTGGATGATAGCTTCCGGGGTTTTTGCCGATTTGTTGAGCGCAAGCGCATAAATTCCATTCAGCGTGTTGTACAAAAAGTGTGGGTTTACCTGCGATTTCAGGTACGAAAGTTCGGCGGCTCTTTTTTCTTCCTGCGTTTTTTTCCACCAACTGTTTATCTGCAATAAAAACGAAAAAACAAGTACAAGTATGAATTTCAACAATGATTCCTGAAACATCATGTCCCGCATGAAAAAAAACAGGGGTCGATCTCCTGAGAATTCATTCATTGGCCTGTGGCTTTCGTGCCCACGAAATCCGTCGGGTGGCGGATTGAAGTGTCCGCCAAGTGGTTTGAAATCAGTCACAATAAACTGAGGAAGAAGTATAATGACAATGAATGACAACAGGGTAATAATTATCCAGATATAGTATTTTTTTCTTCTGAAAACTTCAGGAATTATGTAGTAATAATTAAAATAAAAGAAGAGGATAAGCAATGCAGAATTAATCACTCCTTTTATTTCCATTGGCCCGAAATTAAAGTCGGCATTAAAAAAAGAAGATCGGGGCATCGATATAAAAGGAAGCAACAGAAAAGCACAACAAGTTGCAACGTGAATTAGTATTTTTCTTGCTTTTGATTTCATTTATCCTTTTTGAATGTGGCGTAAGGTAATGTTTGTATTTGGCAAAAGTATAAATATTTATTTGATACAAAGCTCACATTTAGCGTAAAGCAATAAAAATCAACTTTTTTTAAATACTAAAGCCAATAGTTTTTTTGTGTCGAACATGCTAAATGTTAGTTGACGGGCTTGCGGAAGAGTTTTTTATTGTCCTACGAAAAGCTTTTTTGAGCTATTTCTGCTTTTATATACAAAATAGGTAAGAGTCTCACTAAAGCTGCCCCGGATTTTGGAACTGTCGTTAAGCACCAAATCGCAGCTTACAGTTTTCTTTGTTCCGTTACTGCTTACGGTTACAGTGCCTCTTGAAATAAGTTTTCGGGTAGTGTAGCTACTTTTCTTTTCGATATAATAGATGTACGATCCGATAACATATTCGGCTTTATCAACGTGAACTATCTCGCCGGGAGTTATCGTGTTAACTTCTCCGCCTTTTGATATTCTGTATATTCCGTTGGGGAGTATGGTGTCGGTAGGAGGTATGTATATTTCTTCAAGATACAGGTACTGCCCTGTGCCTGAAATTTCATTGTCGTTGTTGATGTATAGCGAGTCAGAAAACAGCGATAGCGATATCACATTGTTCAGGTTATTATAATCTTTGTAATAAGCTCCGTAAAACTCGGCATAACCCCAGGTGTATTGCGGGTTGGCGTTGTACGGGTACGCGTAATCAGGAGTATCGGTATAGCAGGAAGTCTGCAATACCGAAAACAGCATGAGCAAAAGATAGATGAACTTTATTTGTCGCATTTCCCTGATTATTGATTAATAACGATGTCAGTCCGGTTTTATTTTTTAGTTATCAATGGTTTTGCTGATATATTTTACCGGATACCATGCAGCTAAAAATCCCAATACCAGTACAGTAGCAAAAATAATTAATGCATCGTTGAGGTTTGTAACTACCGGATAAGCATCCACAACATAGCCGGCGCCCAGTTTCACTATGCCGTAATGTTCCTGAATAAGGCATAAGGCTGACCCGGTGATTACGCCAATAACGGCGCCTACAATGGAGATAAGCCAACCCTCGAACAAGAAAATGCGCTTTATTAAGCCATTGTTGGCACCCAGACTTCGTAGCGTTTGTATATCAGCTTTTTTATCAATAATCAGCATCGATAATGATCCGATAATATTAAAACTGGCAATCAGGAGTATAAAACTAAGAATAAGAAAAGCAATCCATTTTTCTATTTTCATAATTTTGTAGATGCTTTCTTGCTGTTCGTATCTATCTTTCAGTTGATAATCTTTACCGATTATTTGTTCAATTTTTTTTCTCACAAGGCTGATATCGGCACCTTTGGCTATTTTGAGCTCTACCGATGTTACCGTGTTTTCGGAGTACTCAAACAGGTTACGAGCCAGTTCTATGGAAACTAATACGTAATGGTCGTCGTACTGCGATTGGCGCACCGAAAATATGCCGGTTACAAAAGTTTGCTCCTGATTAAAACTACTCTCGGGGCGCAGCAGGTTGATGGTGGATGTTCTTTTGGGTGCATAAATATAGAGAGGATCGATGAAATGGGCATTAAACCCTAGTACCGTGGCTATGCCAATGCCCGGAACCGATCGCTCAAAACCCCCATCAAATAGCTGAAAATTACCATCGTACATAATGCTGTCGATATTGGTAAGTTTGCTGAAATTGCTGGTTACACCTTTTATGGTGGCCGGTGTTTGCTTGTCCTTAAAACGCAGTAGTGCATTATCTTCCACAATCTCGGTAAAAACGGCTACTTCTTTCAGTTTTTTTACCTGCTCAAACTCAGAACCTCCAATATCAAAAGTCTTTCCCTGTACGGCACTGATGCGTAAATCGGGGTCGAACTCCGAAAACATATTGGTTATCAATGATTCAAAACCATTGAAGACAGAAAGAACCACTATCAGAGCTATCGTACCGATGGATACACCAGCAGCCGATAGTCCTGATATGATATTGATGGCATTATGAGATTTTTTGGAGAAAAGATAACGCCGTGCTATCCTGAACGAGAAGGATAGATTGCTTAATTTTTTTCCTATTGTAGAACCGTTGCCAGACATATTTCTATTTTAATCAAGTTCAATAACTTCGCCTTCTTTCAGTGGCGATGGGGGATCACTCTTAAGCAAGTTATCAATATTCTCAAGATAATCCAGCGAATCGTCAATATGAAAATACAACTCAGGCACTATGCGCAATTGATGGCGAACCCGTTTTCCCAGTTCAAAGCGTATCGACTTGGTGTCGGCGTTTACCTGTTCCAATACAGCCTTTACTTTTTCGCCGGGAAATATGCTTAAGTGTGTGCGGGCTATGCTGAGGTCAGGGCTTACGCGCACCGCTGTAACGGTAATAATTGTGCCTTGCAGTGTACGTGCATAATTTAGAAATATCTCGCCCATCTCCTTCTGTAGCATGCGCGATATTTTTTGTTGTCTTGTTGTTTCCATATTCTTCGATTTCTTATTCTTTCCCGTAGGGAATATATTTTAATAGGATTATTGATATATTCAGTTGAAATTCCCCGTTAGGGGATAAATGATTTTTATTCAATATTTTTAAAAATGAATCTCTCATCATAATCTATTTCAAAAAGTTTGAGAAACTCAAGATATTCTTCTGTAAATGTTCGTTTTGAGTGCTGCTTCTCTTGTTGTTCAATATATTTTACAACGGAGTCAACCTGAGATTTGCTGTAACTAAACACCCCAAACCCTTCTTGCCATGAAAACTTTCCAACCACAAGTTTGTTCTCGTTAACCCACAACGAAGAGTTTCTTTTGACATCATGCATCAATTCTGAAGGCGATTGTTTTGGGTTCATACTTACAAGAATGTGAATATGATCCGGCATTCCATTAATTGAATAAACTTTGTGACTGTTTTTCGAGATTATTCCAATCATATATTTATACAAATCGGTTTTCCACACAGGGCTAATAAGTGAAGTTCGATTTTGAACCGCAAAAACAAAATGTAAATATATTTGAGAATAAGTATTTGGCATAAATATATGTTTATCCCCTACGGGGAATAAATATAAATTGGTTTTTTATTCTATTGATATGAAAGTCCTAACGGACTAAAATAGTTATTAGTGTTGCTCAGGATATAACCTTTCATAAAATAAATTTTCAATCCTCACCTCTAATTGGGTGGAATTTTCAGATTGATACAATATTGTTTCTCTACTATTATTCATTTCATAGGTTCTTTAAGTCCCCTTGTGGGGGAACCAACGGCAGCGACCGAAGGGAGATAATTAAGGACTTTATATCTTCCACTCAAATCCGTCCTTCGTGTCTTTTATCTCGAAACCAAGAGCTGTCAACTCATTGCGGATTTTATCGCTGGTTGCCCAGTCCTTGTTTTGCTTGGCTTGCAGTCTGATATTCAGCAACAAATCAATGGCTTGTTTGTAAGCTTCGTTACCACTGCCCATTTCCGATTCAGGTTTTAGTCCGAGAACATCTTCTATAAATGTTTTAAATACAGATTGTAATTCTTTTAAATCTGCTTCCGAAATTGTTTCCTTGCCATCGTGAATAAGATTGATGGCACGCAAAGCATCAAACAAATGTGAAATAACTATCGGCGAATTAAAATCATCGTTCATGGCTTCTTCGCAACGTGTACGCAAACCGGCTGTATCTACCGACGAGGTAGCCGAAGCTTTCAACTTTTGCAAACGGGCATAACCTTCCATCAATCGTCCAAAACCTTTTTCGGATGCCTGAAGCGCTTCGTTCGAGAAATCGAGCGTGCTCCGGTAATGCGATTGTGCCATAAAGAATCGTACAGTCATTGGGGAATATCCTTTGTCGAGCAAAGGATGATTTCCGGTAAACAACTCCTTAGGCAGAAATCCGTTTCCGGCACTTTTCGACATGCGCACGCCATTTACGGTCAACATGTTAGTGTGTAACCAATAATTGGCCGGTGCAGTGTGGTTACAAGCCTGCGATTGTGCAATTTCGTTGGTATGATGCGTGGCCTGTAAGTCCATTCCACCTCCGTGAATATCAAAAGTGTCGCCCAAGTATTTTGAACTCATGGCCGAACATTCCAAATGCCAACCCGGGAAACCCCAACCCCAGGGCGAAGGCCACTGCATAAGCGTTTCAGGCTTGGCCTTGATCCAGAGAGCAAAATCCAGTCGGCCTTTTTTCTCGTCCTGACCTCCAAGTTCGCGTGTTCCTTCGAGCAAATCGTCGAGTTTACGGTTCGTCAGAATACCATAATCAAAATCCTTGTTGTATTTTTCTACATCAAAATAAATAGTTCCTGACTTTTCATACGCATAACCGCTTTCAAGAATCTTCTTTACAATTTCAATTTGCTCCGAAATATGACCTGTGGCTGTAGGCTCAATACTTGGTGGCAATGTGTTGAAAATATTCAGTATCTCATGAAAACCAATGGTGTATTTCTGTACAATTTCCATCGGTTCCAGTTGTTCAAGTTTGGCCTTTTTGGCAAATTTATCATCGCCCTCGTCTCTGTCACCTTCCAGATGTCCCGCATCTGTAATGTTGCGGACGTATCGCACTTTGTAACCCAGATACAGGAAATAGCGGTAAATCAAATCAAACGAAATAAACGTGCGGCAATTACCCAGGTGCACATCACTGTAAACAGTCGGGCCGCAAACGTACATGCCGACTCTGTTTTCGTGAATGGGCACAAATAATTCTTTTTTACGACTGAGCGTGTTGTAGATATATAATTTTTGTTCCATAAAACCTAAATCTCCCAAAACAGGAAATTGTTTGTATATTTATTCATTATTTTTTTGAAGTATCTCAATTAATTTGCTTTCAAGTGTTTTTTTATCAGGCAAATATAGCTGGTATTTGCTCACAAACAACTGTGAGCTAATATTATGCATGGCATATTTTACCATGAGTTCATCCTTTTCCTTTGCAAGTACTATTCCAATAGGTGGATTATCACCTTCAGTATTTTCTTCATTTTCAAAGTAACCAAGATACATATTCATCTGACCTACATCTTCATATCCTGCTTCTTCCTTTTTTAAATCAATCAACACAAAGCATTTCAAAATACGATGATAAAACACAAGGTCGATATAATGTGGTCTGTTACCCAATGTAATACGATACTGACGGCCGACAAAAGCAAACCCTTTTCCGAGTTCGAGCAAAAACTGCTGCAGATTACTAATGAGAAGGCTTTCCAACTCTGATTCATTCAAATGATATGGCTCAGGTATTTGAAGAAAATCAAGGATATAAGGTTCCCGAATTATGTCGGACGGTTTCTGAACAATTAATCCTTGCTTTGAAAGTTCAAGAATCCCTTCTTTGTCTTTTGAAGCTGCAAGTCTGAGGAAAAGCGACGTTTTTTTCTGGCGTTTTAACTCAGGTATTGACCATTTTTCATGAATTGTTTGTAGCAGATAAAAATTTCTTTCTATCTTATCGGAAATTTTTAATAATTCAACATAATGCGACCAGCTTAATAAGTGAGAAGCCTTCTCACTTATTGAAAACTCTGTATAAAACAAACGCATATAAATCAAATTACTTCGGCTAAATCCCTTCCCTAATTTTTGCGACAAATCCTTCGATAGATTGTCAATAAGTGCTTTGCCATATTCAGCCTTCAATTTTCCGTTTTGCTCAAACTCTACAATGTACTGACCAATATTCCAATACGTTTCGACTAAATGCTGGTTTACGGCAATGGCAGCACTGTTCTGCCCTTTTATATAGGTTTCGGAAATCAGTTCAACTAATTCGTGATAATTATTTGATTTGGTTATTTCCATCTTCAAATTAGTATTTCATTGTTCCATAATTGCAAAAATCTGCTTTCTGTTGTACGTTTTTATTTCATCTTGATTCGTAAATATCATGATAATCTAAACCATTACTTTAGAATATCATGATATTCTATAAGTAGAACACCCCGTTATTATATTGTTATACAGATATTTATCATGAAAATGAAAAATTTACGCTAAAATAATGTCCCCTGCTCTCCAAGTTTCACTTTTCCCAGATGTTTGTACGCCAGTTCTGTTACTTCACGCCCACGTGGTGTCCGTTTCATAAATCCTTCTTTAATCAGGAACGGTTCGTACACTTCTTCCAACGTTCCGGCATCTTCGCCCAAAGCTGTGGCTATGGTTGTCAGTCCCACAGGACCTCCTTTAAATTTATCGATAATGGTATTCAGTATTTTGTTATCAATTTCATCCAAACCATATTTATCTATATTTAACGCTTCAAGAGCGTACAGCGCAATTTCAAGATCAATTACTCCGGTGCCTTTTACCTGAGCAAAATCGCGTACACGGCGTAAAAGAGCGTTGGCAATACGCGGCGTTCCACGACTACGACTACCAATTTCCACGGCCGCTTTTTGTTCGATGGGAATATTTAATAGGCTTGCTGAGCGTTTGATAATTCCGGTAATTACCTCAATATCATAATACTCGAAATGGCAATTAATCCCAAAGCGGGCACGCAGAGGAGCCGTTAGTAAACCACTGCGAGTAGTTGCTCCGATCAGTGTAAACGGATTCAAATCCAACTGAATAGAACGCGCACTCGGACCTTTATCTATCATGATATCAATCCGATAATCTTCCATAGCCGAATACAAATATTCCTCCACTATCGGGCTCAATCGATGAATTTCGTCGATAAAAAGCACATCGTTGGTTTCGAGGCTGGTAAGTAAGCCGGCCAAATCGCCCGGTTTGTCCAGCACAGGTCCTGAGGTAATTTTGAAACCGACATTCAGTTCATTGGCAATAATGTTCGAAAGCGTGGTCTTACCCAATCCGGGAGGTCCATGCAACAACACATGATCGAGCGATTCGGTACGCATACGAGCCGCCTGAACGAAAATTCGCAGGTTTTCAACAATCTTGTTTTGTCCCTGAAAATCGCCGAAACTAAGCGGACGTAAAGCGTTCTCGAATTCTTTTTCGCCTTTCTGGTTGTTTCGTATGTCGAAGTTTTCTTCCATTTCTTTGTATCACGCAAAGTCGCTAAGACGCAATTCTTTGAATGATTATGATTAAAATTATACGTATATGGTTTTGAGTAAAATACTTGTATTTTTAAACCATTTGCTATATTTATAAGTTATTTACCACTCGTTTTATTCCGTCTTTAATGAGATTCTCATTAAAGTTAATAAGTAATCCTAATTTAATATTAGTCAATTTCAAATAAGTCAAAAGTTGCTTGTAGTGAATAGGAGCCAGTTCCTCCACAGATTTTAGCTCTATAATAATTTTATTTTCTACAATCAAATCTGCTCTGAATCCAATCTCAAGTTTTTTGTCATTCCAAATAACCGGAATTGCTTTTTGACGTTCTACCTTAAATCCCAAATTAATTAATTCATGAAACATTATTTCTTCATAAACAGATTCCAGCAAACCAGGTCCCAGTTTGTTGTGAATTTGAAAAGCAATATTCACGATAAATTTTGATAATTCATTTTCAGTCATAGATCACATTTCTTAGCGTCTTAGCGACTTTGCGTGAGATATTATTTTGTCAGATTTCTGAACACTTCCTCCATGGTTCGCTCCACAATTCTCAGAGTCAGGATTTTATTATTTGTTTTAACCGCAAAATCAAAAATATCTGCACGAATATCTTTAGGAGCAAGTATCGTATAAACATTATTTCCTTTTGATGTTACTGAGCTGATATTTTCCAGACCACCCATATCGGTTTCGTTCAGAAATTCTACTTCAAATTGCAGGTTGTTCTCATCGAAATGACTGATTTGTGATATATCGGGATAATCGGCTACAATTTCGCCTTTGTTGATAATCAGTACACGGTTGCAGATAGCTTTTATTTCCTGCATGATATGCGTACTGAGCAACACCGTTCTGTCCTTCCCTAACTCACGAATCAGGTTTCTTATCTCTTCCAGTTGATTGGGATCAAGTCCGGTAGTAGGCTCATCCAGTATCAGTACTTTCGGGTTTGGAATAAGCGCCTGCGCAAGTCCTACCCGCTGGCGGTAACCTTTGGATAGCTGCCCGATTTTCTTCTGAAACTCTGGTCGTAAACCAACTTTATCAATCAATTCATCCACCAGTTTGTCTTTATCCTTGCCAATACCATGCGTTTCGGCCACAAATGCCAGATATTCTTTTACATACATATCCGTGTAAAGTGGGTTTTGTTCTGGCAAATATCCAATTAACGCGGTGGTTTTTACTGTGTTATCTTTTACTTCCAAATCGCATACTTTGACCGTGCCGGAGTTGTACGACAATGCTCCGGCTATAATTTTCATGGTAGTGGTTTTTCCGGCTCCATTAGGCCCTAGAAACCCAACCACTTCGCCTTGGCCTATTTCAAAGCTGATGTTGTTCAGTACGGTTTGGTTGCCGTACTTTTTTGATAAATTGGATATGCTGATTGACACAGATTTATTGGCTGTTTAAATATTGACCGTTTATTATGGCAAAATTACTAAATTCGTGTGGGAATGGAAAATAAAAGGGAAAGAAGTTCTTTTTTTACTCCTTTCCCTTGCTTATTTGTATTGCGTTTGTTTTTTACTTTCTAAAGCTTTTTATAACCGAAAGTAAGATATACCAGGTTATTATTGGAGCAAAGGCATCGAGTTTGAAAATAATCAGCAGAATGCAACAGACTCCCAGAAACACAAACTGCCAGCTGTTGTCTTTCCACCTGATATTTTTTAGTTTTAACGAAAACATGGGAAGTTCCGACACTAAAAGCCAGCTTGTAATGGCTGCCAGTAGGAGGGTAATCCAGTAAAATTCGCTCAAAGCCTGATGGTACGAGTAGCCCATGCCAACCCAGAAAATGGCGTTGGCCGGAACAGGCATTCCGATGAACGAACTTGTTTGGCGTTCATCAATATTGAACTTGGCTAAGCGCAATGCGGAAAACACAGGAATTATAAATCCGGCAAAAGCCAACCAATCCGGTAGTGCGCTTGCACTTAATATGGAAAATGCCACCACTCCCGGCGCTAATCCAAAGCTGATTACGTCGGCCAACGAGTCGAGCTCTTTGCCCATAGGCGAATAAGCTTTTAGAAGCCGCGCTGCAAAACCATCAAGAAAATCGAATACGGCTGACAGTAATACAAAAAACAGTACAGCCCTGTAATTTCCCTGAAACCCATAATACACAGCCACGCTTCCCGAAAAAAGATTAAGGCAGGTGATAAAGTTGGGGATGTAACTCCCTATCCCTCCACGCGAAGGCTTTATGTTACTATTATCTTTTACGCTTTCTATCATAGATTTTTTGTTTTTCTTTAATTTACTCCCGATAGCAATCGGGATAAACAGGGTATTTAGGGGATTTATTCTTTATTTTTTGAATCGATCCAAATGGTTACAGGGCCATTATTTATTAAAGCCACTTTCATGTCGGCTGCAAAGGTACCGGTTTTTACCTCTTTTCCCAACATTTCCGACACGGTTTTGCAAAAATGTTCGTAAAGCGGAATGGCTGTTTCATGCTTGGCCGCCCGAATGTATGATGGGCGATTACCTTTTTTAGTGAGTGCATGAAGCGTAAACTGGCTTACAATAAGTATTTCACCACCTATATCGGCTACAGAACGATTCATTACTCCGTTTTCATCATCAAAAATGCGTAACCCGGTTAATTTGCCGGCAAGCCAGCTACTGTCTTCGGTGGTGTCGCTCTCTTCGATACCCACCAGCACCATCAGCCCAAACCCTATGGCAGATTTAATCTTCCCATCAATTTCTACCGATGCGTTGTTTACACGTTGAATAACAATTCTCATATAATATTTTATCCTTTATAAAAAGGAACTTTTATGGCATGTTTTTTAGTTCTTCTTTCAGCTTTTTGGGCAAACCGGCCACTACTAAATCGTACGAATGCCGGATGAGTTCACACATAAAGTCTTTCGGAATTTGCGGATCGACCTTAACTGAGTTCCAATGTTTTTTATTGAAATGGTAAGCCGGAACTATGGCCGAAAACTCCTCGCGCAAAGCTATTGCCCGTTCAGGATCGCACTTCAGGGCTATTTGTGTTTCGGGGTTATCCAGCGGTAAGAGTGCAAACATTTTGCCTTGTACTTTCAGTACCAGACTAAATTCATCGAAAGGCAAACACTCTGTTACACCCTTCATGCCGAGGCAGTATTCGCGTAATTCTTCGTAATTCATTTCTCTAAGTTTAATGCTTAAGAATATAAAAAAGCATTCATAATTATGTCTTTTTTTACAAGTTAGCATGTTCAAAAAAACAGCAACAGATATGCGTTCACAAACTTACATATTTTGTTTCAAATGACATGTAAATCATTCAATAATTACGTCTGTACATGAAAAAACCCATCTATGAAATCAATCTCATAGGTGGGTTTACCTGTGTTTTAAAAACGTAATAGTCTAATTAACACTCACATTGCTGCTATATACAGTCACATCACTGCTTTCGTCTCTCTCAAGTTTGAGATGCAAAGGTGTTCTGTTCAGAACAAGTTTGGCGTTGTCAGCTATTTTAATCTCCGCGTTTTTATACTGTCCGTAGAGTTGTACATTGGTTTGATTTGTGGCATTCACCCGAATGGCATCAACAATAACATTGCTGTATACATCAACAGTTGCTGTGTCAGTTGCGTTTATGCGCATCTTTCCTATATTCAGTTCTCCTTTTTCGTTGGACGAGAAAGTCACCTTGCCGCCATGAACATCGAGGTTTAATGAATCTGATTGAAACTTGGTTATTTCAAACCAAACTGTTTTATGTGCGATTATTGATTTTACTTTTTTACAGTCAACAAACGTGCGTAAACCACCGTAAACGTAAAGCGTGTCGCTTACTAATTTGTACATCTGTTTTTTGGTAATTTCGTCTTTCAAAAACTCTACAGAAATAGTATTGGACGTACCCTGACTCAAATGTAAATCTGCTGCTTCTTCGGCAACAAGCACCGAAAATTCCTGCAAGGGATACGATTTTAAAACAACGTTGTTGCCTGATTCTTCTTTATGAAATTTTGAATCGATATACAAAACCAAAAGGCTGCCAATAACAAATACTGCAAAGGCCATTATAATTATTTTGCTGATTTTCATAACTTTGTATTGTTCTTTATGAGGTTTAATAAATCCATTAGGTCCGACTCTGTGAGTTTCAGTAGCTTTACTTTACGCATAAACTCGGGTAAATCGTTGCTGAAAAATTCTTTCTTCTCATTGTTGCGAATAAGCTCTACAGCGTTATCGGCTACAAAAAAACCTACTCCACGTTTATTTACTATCATCCCTGCATCTTCCAGTACTGAGTAGGTGCGCAGCAGGGTGTTGCGGTTTACCTCGTAGTCGGCTGCCAAATCGCGTACCGATGGTACACGCTCGCCGGGAAGCAGTTTCCCTTCAAGTATCTGATGACAAAGGTTATCTGCAATTTGCTGAAAAATACCTTTGGTCAGTTTAAAATCTATACTCATACTTGCTTTTCTTTAAGTTTAAAATAACCCAATGGTAAGAAAAATATCCAGGAAAAATAAAACATCGAAAACAGCCAGATATCTCTGTTGTCATAGGTTTTGTAAATCTTGTAAGTGGTAATTTCAAAATCCATACCGTCGGTACCGGGATAAAAAATATGTGCAAATGCCACAACCAATATGGCTACACTAACGATTAAAGCTGCCAATGCAATGCCGGTTTTAATCATGGCTAATTTTTTGAAAAATATCCTTACACTGAAAAGGAATATTCCTGCTGATACAAAAAATGCTACAATAGCAGCTGTTATTAGTGGCTCATTTTTGGTCGAAGTAAATAAGTATGAAAATTCAAAGACCTTGATTTGCGGTGCATGCTCAATTTTACTTAACGATATTAGTGCCGTAGCTCTCGCTAAGTAGGCATCTAACCAAAAAATAATAAAAAACATAAATGTGCCAATAATAACCCGGATAAGAAACTGACTTGCAAATTTCTCGAAACTAGACGATGGCATAAGCAAATAATTCATTGTGGTGGTCTTTGAACTCAAAGCCGGAAACGACAATCCTATAAAAGCGCCTAAGCCAATTAAACAGGTTGTAAATGTTATGGTGTAATTTATTTCGCCGAAATTTGATTGATACTGCCTTGTGGGCATTTGTATGTAAAGGATAATATACCCAAGAATAATTGCCCCAACGATGGTGAAAATATATTTTTTATAATTCAACAACATATCGTTGCGCAAAAGCAGATAAAATCTACTAAAACTGAAAAAACCGTTTGATTTCATGTCTCTGTTTTTTTAAATGGTTTTGTTGATGATGGCGTTAAACAGCAGTTCGAGATCAATGCCGGACTCGGTGGTGTTGATGGCGGGTTTTACAATCCGATATCCCAATGGACATTTTTCGCTATAAAGCACATGGTCATTGGCCTGAATCGAAGTCACGGTCTCGAAATATAATTTGCGCGTTATTTCATCCACGTTTTCGTTGTATATTATTGCTCCTTCGTCAATCACTACTATTTTGTCAATAATGGTGTCAATGTCTTTTACCTGATGCGTCGAAATCAGGATAAGCTGTTCGTCGGTAACCGAGCTAACCAGAATTTTGCGAAACTGGCTTTTCGATGGAATATCCAACCCATTGGTTGGCTCGTCCAGCACCAGCACTTTGCAGTTGGTTGCCAGGGCAAAAGCAATGAGAAACTTTTTGCGCTGTCCGTGCGAAAGCTTATTCAGATTGGACGACGGCTCGATTTCAAATTCTGTAAAAATGGTTTTTAGCTTCTCGTGGTCAAATGACGGATACAATGGGCTGAATGCTTTAATGTAAGTGCTGATGCTTACATGCGGAAATGAAAACTCCTCAGGCACCATATAAATGTCGGCCAAAAAATTGGGATTGCGACTGAATGGAGTGTAACTATTTACGTGAACATCGCCCGATTGGGGTTGAATTAGCCCTGCAATCACACTCAGTAGTGTCGACTTTCCGGCTCCATTTTTGCCAAGTAGCCCAACGATGCGTCCATTTTCAAGTTCCAACGAAAAATTGTTGAACAATGGCGATTTCCTTTTGTAATAAAACGAAAGATTTTTAATTTTAATCATGGCATATAAGTATAGTGGTCTATGTAACTATGCCACAAAGAAACAAACAATATTTTAATTGACAAAATAATTCTGAGCAATTTTTTTAAATTTTTTATTCTAAAATAATTAAGTTGTTTATAATAAGGTGATTGTGATTTTTGCTTCTTGGTTCATCTAAATCTGATTACATCAAAAAAAAAGAGCACCAACCGAATTTATTTTTCGGCCGATGCTCTCTCTATCTCACTTAAGTGTATCTTTATTTCACTTCCACCCCATTGGTTACTGTAGCGCCAGGGCGAATAAGCACTAATTTGCCATCAGCATTTTCGGCGGAGAGAATCATTCCTTCGCTCATAATACCGCGGAGCTTGCGGGGCTCGAAGTTGGCGATAAAGCAAACCTGAGTCCCAATCAGTTCTTCGGGATTTGGGTACGATGCTGCTATTCCCGAAAGGATAGTGCGTCCGCCCATGCCATCGTCTAACCTAAACTGAAGCAGTTTGTCGGCTTTAGGTACTTTTTGGCAATCGAGCACCGTAGCCACACGAATGTCCATCTTCATAAAATCGTCGAAAGCCACGTTCTCTTTCACCGGATTGGGCTTGTAAGCAGCTGCTTCGTTGGCTTTTTTGGTGTCGAGTAACTTCTGAATCTGCGCGGCAATGGTTTCATCTTCAATTTTCTCAAATAATAATTCCGGAGTTCCCAGTTGTTCGCCGGCCTTTAACAGGTCAATCCGCCCCAGTTCTTTCCAGTCGAAGGTGGATAGATTCAGCATATTACGCAGTTTTTCGGAAGTAAATGGCAAAAACGGTTCAAACGCAATGGCCAGATTTGCTGCAATCTGCAAGCTCAGGTGCATAATGGTGGATACGCGATCCATGTCAGTTTTGGCTACTTTCCATGGTTCGGTGTCGGCCAGATATTTGTTGCCGATACGTGCCAGATTCATCGCTTCTTTCTGAGCGTCGCGGAACCGGAAGTTGTCCAGCAATTTTTCCACATCGGCTTTCACGTTTGCAAATTCATCCAGTGTTTGCTTGTCATAGTCGGTTAGTTCGCCCAGCGCAGGTACTTTTCCGTCGTAATATTTCTGAGTAAGCACCAAAGCCCTATTGATAAAGTTGCCAAAAATGGCTACTAATTCGTTGTTGTTGCGAGCCTGAAAATCCTTCCACGTAAAGTCATTATCTTTTGTTTCGGGCGCGTTGGCAGTAAGTACGTAGCGAAGCACATCCTGTTTTCCGGGGAAATCTTCGAGGTATTCATGCAACCACACTGCCCAGTTGCGCGAGGTGGATATTTTGTCTCCTTCGAGGTTCAGAAACTCGTTGGCCGGCACGTTGTCGGGCAGAATATACGAGCCTTCAGCCTTAAGCATAGCCGGGAATACAATGCAGTGAAATACAATATTATCCTTGCCAATAAAGTGCAACAGACGGGTTTCGGGATCTTTCCACCATTTTTCCCAGCTTCCGAATTTTTCGGGCTTAGCGTCGCAAATTTCTTTGGTGTTGGAGATATAGCCTATCGGCGCATCGAACCAAACATAGAGCACTTTGCCTTCGGCGCCTTCCACCGGTACGGGTATCCCCCAATCGAGGTCGCGGCTTACGGCACGGGGCTGTAAGCCCATATCGAGCCAGCTTTTGCACTGTCCGTATACATTGGATTTCCATTCCTTGTGATCTTCCAAAATCCACTGGCGCAACCATGCTTCGTGCTGATCCAGAGGCAGGTACCAGTGTTTGGTTTCCCGCATCACGGGGGTAGAGCCGCTGATGGCCGACTTAGGGTTAATCAGGTCGGTAGGGCTGAGCGATGTGCCGCAGGATTCGCACTGGTCGCCATAAGCATTTTCGTTTCCGCAATGCGGACATTTACCGGTGATGTAGCGGTCGGCCAAAAATTGCTGCGCTGTTTCGTCGTAATATTGTTCGCTGTTTTGAATAACAAAGCCATCTTTTTTGTCGATGGTTTTGAAAATATCCGAAGCCATCCTGCGGTGAGTTGTGGAGGTTGTGCGGGAATAAACATCGAACGAAATACCAAAGTCGGCAAAGGATTTTTTGATAATTCCGTGGTAACGATCCACAATGTCCTGAGGAGTAACTCCTTCTTTTTTAGCTTTAATGGTGATGGGCACCCCGTGCTCGTCGGAGCCGCCGATAAAAATTACCTCTTCACCTTTCAGACGAAGATAGCGCACGTAGATATCGGCCGGAACATATACACCAGCCAAATGCCCGATATGAACCGGACCGTTGGCATAAGGCAAAGCAGAAGTTACGGTGGTACGTTTAAAGTTTGTCATATAAATGTTGAATTGTTGTAGGTTATCCGCTGAGTTTGTTGTCCAAAGCTGCTTTAGTTGTTTTATACCTTTATGCCGGATGGGCTGTAAAAAACATCAGCTTGATTTATTGATTCACGAATGAACCTCGATAAACGGGCTGCAAAGATACGGAGATTTAATGAATTTTTGAAAAATTATTGATAAATAGATATATCTTATTCTTGAAAATGACGGTTATAGACTTTGTTTTGTTAATTGTTATTGCTCTCAATATGTCTTTTTTATATGCAAGATTGGACTTTTTCCTTTGTATTTAATGATTGCCTATTCCTGTTTCTTGTTTATCTTTGTAATACAAAAAAGCAAACCATGTCACTAAGTTCTAAATATATCAACGTGATTGTGCCTCTGCCTCTGGCTGCTACTTTCACATATTCAGTTCCGGATGAATGGGCCGATTCTGTACGGGTTGGTATGCGTGTGGTTGTGCCTTTTGGTAAGCGGCGGCTCTACACGGCCATTGTATCGCTGATTCATACTTTCAAGCCCGAAACTGTATACGCCATTAAGGATATCGTTTGCTTGTTGGATAGTCAGCCTGTACTCAGATACCCACAGCTGAAGTTTTGGGATTGGATAGGGAGCTATTATCAGGCCTATCCGGGCGATGTGTTTCAGGCGGCTGTGCCGGCGGGACTAAAGCTTGAGAGCGAAACGCAGGTTTGCATCAATCCTGACTATGAGGCCGAGACTTACCTGAGCGACAAGGAGCAAAGAATACTCGACGCCTTATCGGACGGAAAACCACTGAGTGTAGATGTACTGACTAAAAATACCGGTATACGCGATGTATTGCCTACTCTGAAAATGTTGCTCGAAAAAAATGCTGTGGAAGTAAACGAAGAGCTTACCCAAAAATTCCGGGCGCGTACCGAAGCTTATGTTCGCCTTACCGATGAAGCACGCAAGGACGAGAATCTGCAAAAAATTTTTGATGATTTGGGGCGGGCTAAAAAACAGCTCGATTTGCTGATGATATACATGGATTTATCCAAGTGCCTGCATCCTAAGCTGACTCGCGAGGTGTCAAAGAAAGAACTTACGGACAAGTCGGGAATGAGTACTCCGGTGCTGAATAGCCTTGTTGAAAAAGGAGTTTTAGAAATTTATAAAAAAGAAATAGGACGGCTTGACGTAAGCAATACCGAAACAAGTGCACTATTCCCGCTCAACGAGCATCAGAAATTAGCGCTGCATCAAATTGAAAAACAGTTTGTTGATAAACCGGTGGTGTTGTTGCATGGCATAACATCAAGCGGTAAAACCGAGATTTATATTCATTTAATTCAGAAAGTGCTGGCCGAAGGTAATCAGGTGTTATATCTGGTGCCTGAAATAGCTCTGACCACTCAGCTTACTTCCCGACTCAAACGTGTTTTTGGTAACAAGCTGGGGGTGTATCATTCAAAATTTTCGGATGCCGAGCGTGTGGAAATCTGGAATAATGTATTGAATGATAAGGGTTACGAAGTTATTATAGGTGTGCGCTCCTCGGTTTTTCTGCCGTTTCGGAAATTGGGTCTTCTTATTGTTGATGAGGAGCACGAATCCAGTTTTAAGCAGTACGACCCCTCACCGCGTTACCATGCGCGCAATGCCGCTATTGTGCTGGCTTCGATGCATGGTGCTAAAACCTTACTTGGTACGGCTACTCCTTCGGTAGAAACATATTTTAATGCCACCACCGGAAAATATGGATTGGTGGAATTGCAAAAAAGGCACGAAGAGATCGAGCTGCCTGAGATTTTGGTGGTGGATACCAAGGAGGCTTATCAAAAAAAAATGATGGAAAGTCATTTTTCTGATTTGCTGCTTGAAAAAATTAAAAAGGCTTTAGCCAATAAGGAACAGGTTATTTTGTTTCAGAATCGTAGAGGGTATGCGCCTTATATTGAGTGTAAAGCCTGTGCCTACGTGCCTAAATGTAAAAATTGTGATGTGAGCCTGACTGTACACAAGGTTTTCAATACGCTTACCTGTCACTACTGTGGCTATACGGAACCTATTCCTCAAACGTGCCCGTCGTGCCATACGCCGGCGCTCAGTACCAAAGGTTTTGGTACTGAAAAAATTGAGGATGAAATACGCCAGATTTTTCCTGAAGCCCGGGTGAGCCGGATGGATTTAGATACCACGCGTTCCAAAAAAGGTTATGAGAAATTGATTACTGACTTTGAGCAACACAAAGTGGATATTCTTATAGGAACTCAGATGGTGACCAAAGGCCTTGATTTTGAACATGTGAGTCTGGTGGGTATCCTGAATGCCGATAATATGCTCAATTTTCCTGATTTCAGAGCGCACGAGAGGGCTTTTCAGCTTATGGCGCAGGTAAGTGGCAGAGCGGGGCGGAGAAACAAAAGGGGATTGGTGGTTTTGCAAACCTCGCAGCCCGAGCATCCTGTAATAGGGCAGGTGCTGCGCAACGATTATGCGGCAATGTTTCAGCTTCAGAGTGCCGAACGGCAGCAGTTTAAGTATCCGCCTTATTACCGCCTTATCCAGATTACATTGCGGCATCGCGACGTGAATATCTTAAAGCAGGCTTCGTACGAAATGGGACGGCAGCTGCGGTCTGTTTTCGGCGAACGTATCCTCGGGCCTATTGACCCTTCAGTTTCGCGGATTCAGAATTTTTTTATCAAGCAGATTATTCTGAAAATTGAAAATGAGGCATCGCCTTCCAAAGCCAAAGAGTTGCTGAATCAGATTACTGATAATATTCTGGCCGATTCCCGTTACAAAGCGCTTAAAGTAGGATTGGACGTGGATCCCATGTAAAACTAAAAAAACCTTACCGGTTGAATCAAACACGCCGGCAAGGTTTTTTAGTTTACAGAAATTGCTTTCAGTTAATAAGCATGGTCATCGCTATTGATGTCGGCAATGTCGGTACGTTTCTTTTCCATCGACCTCCAGCCATAAAATATATAAGCCAGAACAAAAGGTATAAGGATAGAAACAATGGTCATTGCTTTTAATGTAAATTCACTTGACGATGAGTTGAATATTGTGAGTGAGCTTTGCAAATCGGTAGCTGACGGGTAGTAAGCTGTATTGTTATATCCGGCAATGAGCAACAGGCTGCAAACTGTAATTATTGTGCCCGGGCCTGCAAGCCAGATTCCTTTTTTAAATTCGGGTTTCAGTATTGTCCAGATAATTCCTCCAAGTACAGCCACTACTCCCAATAGGAATAGCACCAATACAACCGGAAGCTCTATCAGGTTGAAAAAGTATTTGTATTGCACAAGCGACACTTCGCCGGTTGCAGGGTCAACGGCAAAACCTTTGGCTAATAAAGTCCAGATTACAAAAGCCAGGAAGAATACTACAAAAGGAATGGCATTGATAATTAGCGCTTTTCTTGAGCTTTTTTCAAGGTTTTCGTTGTTCAAGCGGTTGATGAAAAACAAAGAGGCTAATGTGCGCGAAAGGAAAAATACTGCCAATCCAAGAAACCAGTTGCGTAAATTGAGCAATGCTTCCAATCCGTGCCACTCGTTGCCCCACTGACTGATAACCGGGCTGCCAATTTCAGAGGCAATGTTGGCCTTGTTTACCGAAAAGTCTGAGCCTGTAAAGAATGTAGCAATAGCTGCTCCAATCAGGATAGTACCCAAAAGTCCGTTGATAAACAGGAAGGAACGATAGGTGTTTTTACCCAGAAGATTGCCGGGTTTCGACTGAAACTCGTATGATACAGCCTGAATTACAAAGCAGAACAAAATAGCCATCCAAACCCAGTAAGCTCCACCAAAACTGGTAGAATAGAACAATGGAAATGATGCAAAAAATGCTCCGCCAAAAGTTACAAGCGTTGTAAATGTAAATTCCCATTTACGACCTAATACGTTCACCAAAAGGCGACGCTCGTCTTCGGTTTTCGACAGGGAGAAAATCATGGATTGACCACCCTGAACAAATAGCAGGAAGGCTAAAATTCCACCCAAAAGCGAAATAATAAACCACCAGTAATGTTGAAGAAATGAATATGTGAACATAATATCTTTATTTTTAAGATTGATTAATTAATTGTCGTTAGCCAATACTAAAAACCCACCTCCTCGCCGGGATGGAGTTTCGGGGGCTTTTTTTATTCGTGATGTGGTCCTTTTTTGATTTGTTTCAGCATAATTCTGATTTCGGCAATCAGCAGTGTTGTGAACAAAGCAAGGAACAAGAAGGAAGTTATTTTTACCGACTGTGCCGCGATAGCCGAAACTGATACATTGACCGGTAATAAATCCTGAATAGCCCATGGCTGACGACCAACCTCGGCAACTAACCAACCAAGCTGCGATGCTACATATCCAAGCGGAATACTCAGCAATGCAACCCATAATAGCCATTTGTATTTTCCTACATCGTATTTTTTTACATAACTCAGCAGGGTAAACAGGGCAAACAGTACAATAAAGTACATACCCAGAGTGACCATAATGTGGAATGAGTAGAAGGTAATAGGAACATTAGGTATGGCTTGCTCGGGTGAATCCAAATAGGCGTAACCAAAATGATCAAAATTTTCTTTTAGCGTAGCTTTATGTTGTGCTGCTGCTACAGTATCTTTATCAGCTTTGGCTTTTTTATAATCTGCCAATGCTTTCTTAGCTATTTTTCCTTTCTCATTTCGCTCAGCAAACGACAGTGCTACACCATCTTTGGTTTGGTAGCCGCCCTGAAGAATATCATTAATACCCGGTACAAAGGCATTAAAATCCCGATAGCCTAAAAACGAAAGTGCTTTGGGGATAGTAATGTTCATCAGGTAAGGATCTACGCTGTCGTTGTATGCTTTTTTGTCGGGGTTAAGTATGCCTACGGCTACTAAGCCGGCACCTTTCTGACCGTTGTAAAGGCCTTCCATGGCAGCCAGTTTCATGGGTTGTTCCTGCGCTACATTGTAAGCCGACCCATCGCCGCTAACAGCTGTAAGGATAGAGGCTACCAAACCAAAAGTAGCGGCTACTTTGATACTTTTTTTGGCAAAGTCGGTTTCGCGCTTTTTGATAAGAAACCATGCACTTACACCAAGTACAAAGAGTGAGCCTACAATCCAGCTGGAAACAACCGAGTGGAAGAACTTGTTTAATGCAAATGGCGATAGTATGGCCCAGAAATCAACCATCTCGTTACGAACGGTGTCCGGGTTAAATTCCATACCCACCGGATGTTGCATCCATGCGTTGGCCACCAAAATCCAGAAGGCCGACAGTGTGGCACCAAATATGGTGAGCCAGGTTGAGGTTAGGTGAAATCCTTTACCCACTTTGTTCCAACCAAAAAACATGATGGAAATAAAAGTGGCTTCCAGGAAAAATGCCAGAATACCCTCGATGGCCAACGGTGCACCGAAAATGTCACCTACAAACCAACTGTAGTTGGACCAGTTGGTGCCAAACTCAAATTCGAGAATAATACCGGTAGCCACGCCAATTGCAAAATTTACTCCAAACAGAGTCATCCAGAATTTGGTGGCTTTTTTCCATTTTTCATCACCTGTGCGGTAATAAATGGTTTCCATAATAGCCTGAATTATCCCTAACCCAAGCGTAAGCGGAACAAAAATCCAGTGATACATGGCAGTGAGCGTAAATTGCGCTCTCGACCAATTGACTAATGATACGTCTAATAGTTCCATAGAATTAATAAGTATTAATAATTAAAGGGTGTTGAATCTTATTTATTGATTAACTTCTGTTGTATGTGGACTGCCCGCTCCAGGCTGGTAGCAATGTTGGTTTTCAAAAAAATGTGGAAAATGAAGGTTGCCATTGTTGACAACATGATAGGCTTCTGCATATACAGATGCACTCAAAAAGCTTTGAGTCATGTCACTGTTCAAAAAAGAATAGTGCTTAAAAACAGGTAATTTGTTAAACATAAAGAGCTTTTTTTGTCGTTCTCTGGTTTGATTAATTTTATGTCAGACAAATATACAAAGTATTTTTGATATGTTTTCAAAACTGTATTAATTTTTATTATTGCACCTTATTTTTTTTTGATTTCCTGAGTAAGGTGTGATATAAGCCGACGGGGATTTTCAGCTGGCAATGCGAATTTATGTTTTTGTCACCTTATTTCAGTTTACAAGCTTTAGTTCCGTAAAACAAAAAAAGTTGCCCTATGTTAAAAAACACAGACAACCTTTTTTATAAGTTTACTAATACCTGAAAACTGATTTAGTTCCCTATTTCCGAAAGAAATTTTATACGCACCAGGCGTACTTCTGTTTCGCTGTAATCATCTTCGCCCAGTTCGCGTAGCGCAGGCTCTATTTTGTCGGTCTCGGCGCTTCCAAAATAGTCAAATATCTCATCTATCCTATCCGAGTCCATTACTTCGTCCAGAAAATAGTCGATGTTTATTTTCGTGCCCGAATATACAATGGCCTCAAGTTCGTCAAGTAATTCTCCTATTTCAAGGCCTTTGGCCATGGCTATATCATCCAGCGCAATTTTTCTGTCGATAGACTGTATAATCGAAACTTTTAATTTTGATTTATTGGCTACAGTACGCACCCGAAGGTCTTCCGGACGGATTATTTCGTTTTCTTTTACATGTTCCTTAATTACTTTCAGGAATTCCTCGCCATAGCGTTTGGCTTTGCCTGCTCCCACACCCGGGATGTTCTGAAGCTCGTCCATGGTGATGGGGTAGGTGGTAGCCATCGCTTCGAGCGACGGATCCTGAAATATTACAAAGGGTGGTACTTCTAGCTTTTTCGATAGCTTTTTTCTCAAATCTTTCAGGATGGAGAAAAGAATATCGTCGGCAGCACTGGTTCCTCCCGAGTTTTTAACTACAGTTTCCTCTTCTTCGTCGTCAAATTCGTTATCTTTTACAATCTGGAACGAAGTGGGTTTCTTCAGATACGCTTTGCCGGCGGCAGTAATTTTTAGCAATCCGTAGTTCTCAATATCTTTTGAAATATACCCCGCTATAAGCGCCTGACGAATGACAGCATGCAATATCTTTTCGTCTTCGTCCGAGGCCGAAGCAAAAGTATCAAGCTCATCGTGTTGATAAGATGTTATATCTGAAGTTTCATTTCCCCTCAGGATATCTACAACGTGTTCGGCTTTAAATTTTTCCCGAACTGCTAAAATAGTTTCTAATGTAAGCGACAGTAATTCTTGTCCTTCAATAAATTTACGTGGTTTCATACAGTTATCACAACATGCACAGTTTTCATTTTCATACTCTTCACCGAAATAGTGTAATAATAGCTTTCGGCGGCATACCGACGATTCGGCATATGCTTGTGTCTCTAATAATAATTGGTT
>Ga0316603_10000057_pt1 | contig 110012 bp, 92 predicted proteins | sample OWC_soil_day10_n_FD_207649 | JGI IMG/M metagenome (GOLD analysis project Ga0316603, IMG submission 207649) | Wetland soil microbial communities from Old Woman Creek delta, Ohio, United States - OWC_soil_day10_noCT | ecosystem: Environmental > Terrestrial > Soil > Wetlands | place: USA: Ohio...
CGTTCAATCTGAGCCAGGATCAAACTCTTCAGTTTAATCCAACATTACTACTCACAATTCACTGACGGTAAATGTTTCCATTTACCTCGATGGATCTCTCCATCCGTGTGATTGCCTTTAATACTTTTGTGTGACCGAAGCCACTGCGTATCAAGGCACCCACACCTATCGATTGTTCAAATTGTTAAAGAACTACTTACCCCGCTGCGCCGTCTCGTTTGATTCGTCAGCAGCGAAGGGGGCGCATTATCTAGACTAAAAGCTGCGCTGTCAAAACAAATTTTAAAAAATACATAATTCACAAAAAATGACTTCGGAATTATTTCCAACTACGACCCATGAGCAGCATCGAATTACCGACCACTCCCTTACCACGGGCCTGCTCCACCACTCTGCCACATGGGCGATACTTGGTGCGTCCTGACGGATTCGAACCATCGACCTCCACGATGTCAACGTGGCGCTCTAACCAACTGAGCTAAGGACGCCCTGACAAACCGGTGTTTGCGGGAGGCGAAGGCAACCACCACCCCGCACCCGCCCTACCTTTCGATAGGAAACCACCCACCCAACAATGACCTGGAGCGGCAGAAGAGTCTCGAACTCTCGACCTCAACCTTGGCAAGGTTGCGCTCTACCAACTGAGCTACTGCCGCTTCATAAGCTGGGTATCGCTGACCATGAACAACAGCGCTACCCATTTCCAACATTGGCGGAGTGGACGGGACTCGAACCCGCGACCCCCGGCGTGACAGGCCGGTATTCTAACCAACTGAACTACCACTCCAGTACTGCAAAAACCTACTGCCAAAATCTTGGCGTCCCCACGGGGATTCGAACCCCGGTCGCCGCCGTGAAAGGGCGGTGTCCTAGGCCTCTAGACGATGGGGACCCGGACTAAATCTTTCGCACTTTGGTGGAGGTACGCGGGATCGAACCGCGGACCTCTTGCATGCCATGCAAGCGCTCTCCCAGCTGAGCTATACCCCCACAACCTCATCACTACTGGTGCCCAGGAAGGGACTCGAACCCCCACGGAGTTACCCGCTAGTACCTGAAACTAGTGCGTCTACCAATTCCGCCACCTGGGCACAGGTGCTGAGGGCGCGCATTATATGGAATCGCCCGGGTTTTGCAATCACAAAAATCACAACGAACCGTCATCCTCCGCAATGACAGTCGAAAACTGACCACCCAACTCCTTGCCTGGCCCTGGTTTCGATGCCACTCAACAGCCTCACCTCCGTGAAAAGAAAGGGAGCGCAAGTGGTGGTGCCGACTTATTACGCAGACAACTTAGCGACACGATTGAAGCTTGCGTGACGCTTTAACCAGAAGATGACGTCATCAATATCGCCCTCCTCAGAACATGCCGAAGAGAAGGCTTCGATATCTGATTCATTGACCAATGCCCGTTCAGCAAGTACCAGAAACCTGGAGAGTTCTTCCGGGGAATGTAACTGCCTGATGGCCATTTTGAAGACCGGCCTGCAGCAATAAAAGATGTCGTAGTAGAGGTCGACGAGACCGGCGTTTGGAACGACTGGCAAGGACTCGAGCAGCGACAGAAGGAATTCCGGCTCAGGGTTGTAGCCAAGCAAATTATCCAGTTCTGTACGGACATCAGTGGACTGGTTGTCCAACCAGCTAGTTAGCGTGTCAATCATGATGGAGTCAGATGCTTAAAAGGTATTCTGTGTGCCGTATCGACGGGCCGCATCTACCGCCAGTCCGGAGCCGATGCTGCCGAAAAGATCACCTTCCACCACTCTCGCCTGCGGCTGCAGCGCCGCGATGCGCCGGCGGAGGTGCGGAATGCCGCTTGATCCGCCGGTAAAGAAAATCGTGTCGATGTCAGATACGGCCAGGCTAGCCTCGGCGAGGACGTGAGTCACGGCATTTTCGATCTTATCGACGAGCACTTCCGTCGCCAGATCGAATTGTATTCGCGTCAGTATTTTTTGTTCGCCCGGTGCAAAACGCTCAAGGGAAAGGACGGTAGCATGGTCCTCAGAAAGTGAAATTTTGCTTTGTTCGACCTGATGCGCCAGCCAGTGCCCGGCCCGCTCACGAATCAGGGCGAGAAGACGACCGAGGCGTTCCGGCTCCACCGTATCAACCAGCAAACATTGCTGTTCGGCCAGAACCTGACGGGCGTAAACAAAATTGATGGTATGCCAGGTGGCAAGATTGAAGTAGATACTGGCGGGTATTTCCCGCCCATTCTTCAATCGGCTCCGGTAACCGAGCAATGGCATGACGGCATCCAGACTGAGCTGCCGGTCGAAGTCAGTCCCGCCGATATGGATACCGGCATTGGCCAATATGTCGCTACTGCGTTCCGCAACTTGTGCGCGTTGCGGCGAGAGGCGGACGATCGAAAAATCAGAGGTTCCACCACCGATGTCAGCGACCAAGACCAGCTCCTCGCGCGCCAATGTTGTCTCGTAGTGAAAAGCCGCGGCGATCGGTTCGTATTGAAAACTGACCTCCTTGAAGCCAACCGCATGGGCGATATCGGCCAAGGTCTTCTCGGCCAATTGGTCAGCCGTTGAATCGTCATCGACAAAAAACACGGGCCGCCCCATAACCACATGCTCGAAGGTGCGCCTACCCTCCGCTTCCGCTCGGGCTTTCAAGGTGCCAATGAACTTGCTCAGCAGATCTCGGAATGGAACGACGGTACCCTGAACCTCGGTACGACCGTCAATCAGCGAGCTCCCCAGCAGACTTTTTAGAGAACGCATCAACCGCCCCTCGTAACCATCAAGGTATTCCCGGAGTCCGGCTCGTCCAAAACGAATGGAGCGCTCCTCGGCGTTAAAGAAAACAACCGAAGGCAACGTCGGCTTTCCGTCTTCCAAAGACAGCAGCGTCGGCTGCCCTGGCCTTAGCCAACCCACAGTGGAATTCGAAGTGCCGAAATCGATTCCGCAAGCGCGGGGGTAAGAGGAGTGAGGCATCGAAAAACTTTGCAGGAGAGGCGGCGATGTTAGGCAGCGCGAGTTTGAAGGCGAATTATGGCCTGTTCGTCTGTCAACACGGGCGGGCACACGGAATCGAAGCGGACTTCTTCCCTGCCATGCAAGCGCACTAGCTGAAATAGGTGCGCCACCAATTCCGCCACCTGGGGACAGGTACGGAGGGCGCGCATTATATGGATTCGCCCCGGCTTTGCAATCAAAAATTCCCCGAAGATTCGAGACAAACTCCTGCTCCGATGCCCGGAAAATAACACGCCTACCGTTCATGGTGTGAGGGACGAATGGCGCCTTTGGCCAAACCGAGCATTGGCCGGATTCGCGAAATTTCTGATCGCGACCGGGGCCTCCTGCAATGCAATGACCGGAATGGAGTGTGGTCATTGACTGGCCGACGAGCCGGGGGACCACTGCCGCCAATCCGCTACGGCATCCTGCCATTGCAGCCCTTCGGCGGGAGGACCTCAGACATGGCTTTCTCGTTGGGAAAAATCCGCCGAAAACGGATGAGTCTGGACAATATTTGCGGTTGGCCATGGCATCATCAGCGCCAGGAAACCGACCGGACCCAAACTCGTCGTTGCTAAATGGCCGGCGTATTCAAGGCAACGACACGATGGTCGTCCCAATTCCAACCATCATCCTAGAAAACGCAATTGAACTGCGGAGACGCAGAGATGCAGAGGTAAAACAAAGGCTTGCCAGGATTATTCGGCACACCTTCTGGGTGAACCGCAAAAACCTTGCAAGCCACTGTTTTTACGTTTTTATCTGCGCCTTTGCGCCTCTGCGGTAGAGGTTTTTAGGATCATTTCAGTTGGTCCGCAAATTGGTGATTGACATCGCGATGCTTGGCCTCATCGGCACGAACTGCGACGATGACCTCGCGCAAGCATGCATCAGCCGCCAGCTTCCAGTAATCGATGGCGATTGCTGGCGCCGGGACGTTGGCGTAAGTACCGTTGTCCACGCCGGCCAGATATGTCGTGTAGCTATAGACCGCCTCTTCCTCAAGGTAACCCACGACACGATGTGCAGTTGCCGGAGAAAGCAGATAAAGCAGAAAGTAGAAGTTGTAAAAAGCACCTTGAACGAGCAGGATCAACAGGCGCTCAAGCCGCGATGGCCGGGCAATGAGAATGAAGGTCAGCAGATGCATCCGCTCATTTTCTGCTTCGTCCAAGAGCGTGCGAATCCAGCCATGATCGGATTCCATGCGGCGCAACGATTGCAAATGCTGGAGCGAACCACCGACCATGCCCGGCACGGCGGCGATGGTTTCCAGAACAACGGCTCGATGGCCATAGCGTCTGGCAAAAAAACTGTCTGCGAAGAAGCGCAGGAATTTGACGAACCAATAGGCCACCTTGTCCCGCACGTTCTCTGGAACGTGATGTTGCGGCCGATTAACCTGCTCAGGCACGGTGAATCAACCGAGTGCCCCTCAAGCGCCGACTATTGGCCGCAGAGTCGCCACCAAAGCGATTTCCGGAACGCTGGCTAGTGCTTTCGACAAAGGGCATTCACGTTTGGCTGTCGCGGCGATCTCCTGAAATTTCGCATCGTCGATGCCGGGCACCGTAGCCTGAAGGGTTAGTTTGATGTGCTCGATAACGAAGCCTTCGCGCTGTTTGGACAGGCGCACAGAGGCTTGGGTATCCACATCGGTGGTGGCCAGACCGATCTTGTCGCAGGCAAACGAAAACGCCATCGTGAAACACGCCGCATGCGCGGCGCCGAGAAGCTCTTCGGGGTTGGTGCCGCGTCGATCATCTTCGAAACGGCTGGCAAAGCCATACGGATATTGATCCAGCGCAGCGGTTTCGGTGCTGATCTTGCCCAGACCCTGCTTACCCTGGCCTTCCCAATGAACACTGGCGGTCTTTTCGCTCATGGCGTCGCTCCTGTTTCGGTAGAGATTGAAAATATGACAATTTTCGCCACCGTCACTTCGGCGAGAGAGAGGTTTTGTATTGCTCCAGCAGCCCCCTAGTCACCGGCAATCTCGCCGCTTGCGGTCGGGCAAGCCTTTAATCGTCGGATAGCCGGCAAGTCGATTATCGCCATCCAGGCACATGCTTCTGTTCGTTGGCGAACAGAAGCCGGCGAAGCATTGTTTGTCGCTTCTATAACGTTCTGTTTTTCGGGGGAATGATATTGCTTGGTAACAATGCGCGGCGTGCCTTGACGGTCGCCTTGCAGGCAATAGATCTGGGTAACCAATGTCTTGACGGTGATGGTCACCGCCGCGCAGGTGGTGACGCCGCCGGCGTTGTCGGTGGCTTTGGCGGTCAGGCTGTAGGTGCCGGCCGGGGCGTTGGCCCAGGTGGCACTGTAGGACGCGGTCGTGCTGGTCGAGACCAGGGTCGCACCCTGGTAGTACTCGACCTTGGCGATCGTGCCGTCGCTGTCGGCGGCGGTGACGGTGAGCGGGATGCTGGCCGGGGCGAGGTATTTGCTGCCCGCCACCGGGCCGCTCAGGCTGACCGTCGGGGCCGTGTTGGTGGCTTTGACGGTGATGCTTACCGCTTACGTCGTAACTGTTGTTCATCGCAGCGCCTGTGCTGGATGCAGGCGATCGCAAACAGTTTTCGACTTTAATTGTCTAGAACAGCCTTAACCAAAATTTTCACCTGGACCGCATTTACATACATTCGCGAATGTATCTATAATTCGGAAACGTCCAAACATCCCCCTCCCGGAGCCCACCATGCCTGTCGATACCCAATTGCCGCGCCAGATTGCCCAGCCCTTGTTGCTTCCCCTGCTTGTCAGCGCTGCGCTGGCGCTCGGCGCCTGTTCCAAGAGCGAGGCGCCGCAGGGCAAGCCCGGCGGCATGGGGGCGATGCCGGTTAGCGTGCTGGAAATGCAGCCGCGCTCGGTGCCCAATGCCCTGGAAGTTGTCGCCCAGACCGAAGGCGCCAAGGAAGCGGAAGTCCGCGCCCGGGTCGGCGGCATCCTGGTCAAGCAGCTTTATCAGGAAGGCCAGATGGTGAAGGCCGGCCAGCCGCTGTTCCAGATCGACCGCTCGACCTACGAAATCGCCCATGCCGAAGCCAAGTCCAAGGCCGACCAGACCGAGCGCGAAATGGCCCGCATGAAGAAACTGATCGAGTCGCAGGCAATCAGCCGCAAGGAATACGACGATGCGGTCAGCGCCAACGAACTGGCCCAGGCGGCATTGCGCCAGGCCCAATTGAATCTCTCATGGACGACGGTGACGGCACCGGTGGATGGCGTTTCCGGGCGCGCCGCCAAGTCGGTAGGCAACCTGATTACCGTCGGCACCGACAGTCTGCTCACCTCGGTTTACCAGAACGACCCGATGTGGGTGCGGTTCAGCATTTCCGAAAGCGAAGCGGCCAAGCTGCCCGGCGGTCGCCTGACTGCCAAGACGGTGACCGGCGTCGAACTGGTGCAGCAGGACGGCAGCACCTATCCGGTCAGCGGCAAGTTGAATTTCCTGGCCAGCAGCATCGATACGACACTCGGCACGCAGCAATTGCGGGCCGAATTCGCCAACCAGGACGGTCGCCTGCTGCCCGGCCAGTTCGTCCGCGTCCGCCTGCTCGCCGGCGACAAGAAGGATGTCTTCCTGGTGCCGCAAAGCGCCGTGCTGCAGACCGAGCAGGGCAATCTGGTGATGACCGCCGACGCCGAGAACAAGGTGGCGCCGCGGCCGATCCAGACCGGCGACTGGTTCGGCAAGGACTGGGTGGTGCTGGGTGGTCTCAAGGCCGGCGACAAGGTGATTGTCGATAACCTGATGAAGCTCAAGCCCGGCGCCCCGGTGGCCCCGCACGCCCCGGGTGAAAAGCCGGGCGCCCCCGGCGGCGCCCCGGCCAAGGACGGTGCCGCCGCAGCAACAGCCCCGACCAAGGAAGGCACGCCGCCCGCCGCCGCGCCCGCCAAGGAAGCTGCCCCGGCCCCGGCCAAGCAGGGTTAAGGAGCCGCCATGTCAAAATTCTTCATCAACCGGCCGATTTTCGCGTCGGTCATCTCGATCATCATCATCATCGCCGGGTTGGTCGCCTCGCAGGTGCTGCCGATCGCGCAATACCCGCAGATCGCCCCGCCGACCGTACTGATCACCGCCACCTATCCGGGCGCCTCGGCCGAAACCCTGGCCAAGACGGTGGCCGCGCCGATCGAGGAGCAGTTGAACGGGGTCGAGAACCTCTCCTACTTCACCTCGTCCGCCTCGGCCAACGGTTCGGTGACGATCACCGCGACCTTCGAGGTCGGCACCAATGTCGACATGGCGGCGGTCAACGTCAACAACCGGGTCAAGGCCGCCGAACCGCGCCTGCCGGCCGACGTGCGGACCAATGGCGTGATCGTCCAGAAACGCTCGAACGACATCCTGCAAGTCATCGCACTGGAGTCGGGCAAGGGCAAGTACAGCACGCTGTTCCTCTCCAACTACGCCAGCCTGAACATCGCCGACGAATTGAAGCGGGTCAAGGGCGTCGGCGACGTCATGATCTTCGGTGCCCAGGACTACTCGATGCGCGTCTGGCTCAAGCCCGACCGCATGGCCCAGCTCGGCCTGACGCCGAGCGACGTGGCGACCGCCATCCGCGCCCAGAATGCCCAGAATGCGGCCGGCAAGATCGGCCAGGAACCGGCGCCGTCCGACCAGCAACTGGTCTACACGGTGACTGCCAAGGGCCGCCTGCTGACGCCGGAAGAGTTCGGCAACATCGTCATCCGCGCCAGCGGCCCGAGCGGCGCCCTGCGCCTCAAGGACATCGCCCGCATCGAACTGGGCGCCTACAGCTATGACCAGTCGGTCAGCCTGGACGGTCAGCCGACCATCGCCATGGGCGTTTTCCTGCAGACCGGGGCGAACGCACTGGAAGTGGCGGAGCTCGTGCGCAACAAGATGGAAACGCTGAAGCAGAAATTCCCGGAAGGTATGGGCTATGTCATTCCCTTCGACACGACGCGTTTCGTCTCGGCCTCGATCCATGAAGTGACGCACACCCTGATCGAAGCCATGGTCCTGGTCCTGGCCGTGGTCTATATCTTCCTGCAGAGCTGGCGCGCCACCTTGATCCCGATGGTCGCCGTGCCCATTTCGCTGATCGGTACCTTCGCCGGCCTCTGGGTCTTCGGCTTCTCGATCAACACCCTGACCCTGTTCGCCATGGTCTTGGCGATCGGCATCGTCGTCGATGACGCCATCGTCGTGCTGGAGAATGTCGAGCGCCTGATGGCCGAGGAAAAGCTGCCGCCCAAGCAGGCCGCCATCAAGGCCATGCAGCAGGTGCAAGGAGCGCTGATCGCCATCGTCCTGGTGCTGGTCTCGGTCTTCGTGCCGGTCGCCTTCCTCGGCGGTATTGCCGGCCAGCTCTACAAGCAGTTCGCCGTCACCGTCGCCGTTGCCGTCGTGCTCTCCGGTATCGTCGCCCTGACCCTGACGCCGGCCCTCTGTGCCCTGCTCTTGAAGGCCCAGCATACCGAGCACAAGCTGTTCCGCCCCTTCAACCGCCTGTTCGAGCGCTTCACGCGTTCCTATACCAGCACCGTCGGTTTCACGTTGAAGCACGGCATCATCGGCAGCATCGTCTTCGTGCTGGTGATCGGCATCGTCGCCTTCTTCTTCCGCATCATCCCCGGCAGTTTCGTGCCGGCCGAAGACCAGGGTTACCTGATTTCGGCCCTGATGCTGCCCGACGGCGCGACCCTGAAGCGCACCCAGACCACCGGCGAGAACATGCGCCAGATGGTCGGCAGCGATCCGGCCGTCGCCCACACCTTCGTCGTTTCCGGCTTCGACCTGATCGGCGGCGGCAACAAGCCGAATGCCGGCACCATCTTCATTCCGCTCAAGGACTGGGCCGAACGCGATGCCAAGGCGCAGGATCTGGCCGGCAAGTTCATGGGTATGGGCATGATGCAGGCCGACGGCCTAGCCCTGGTCTTCAACCCGCCGCCGATCATGGGTCTCGGCACCGCCGGCGGTTTCGAAGTCTATGTCCAGAACCGCGTCGACGGCGACAGCAAGAAGCTCAACGAAGTCGTCCAGCAATTCATGGCCGAGTTGCAGAAACATCCGGAATTCACCCGGGTCAGCACCTTCTTCCGGCCGACCGTGCCACAACTGTTCGTCGAGGTCGACGAGCCGAAGGCGCTGGCCCTCGGCATTCCGCTCGCCGACATCTACAGCACGCTGCAAAGCACCATGGGCGCGCTCTACGTCAATGACTTCAACAAGGCCGGCCGCGTCTATCGCGTCCAGCTGCAGGCCGAAGCCAATTACCGCATGAAGCCGGAAGATCTCGGCAAGGTCTATGTGCGCAGCGCGACCAGCCAGGCCATGATCCCGCTCTCCGCCGTCAGCACCATCAAGAACATCGTCGGTCCGGAGCAGGTCGAACGCTTCAACGGTTTCGTCGCCGCCAAGGTGATGGGCGACAGCAAGCCGGGCATCAGTTCCGGCGACGCCATCAAGATCGTCGAAGAAGTGGCCGCCGCCAACCTGCCGACCGGTTACGAGATTTCATGGACCGGCCAGGCTTTCCAGGAAAAGCGCAGTTCCGGCTCGTCGATTTACGCCTTCGGCTTCGCCATCGTCATGGTCTTCCTGATCCTCGCCGCCCAGTACGAGAAGTGGTCGCTGCCACTGGCCGTCGTCATGGCCGTGCCGTTTGCCCTGATGGGCGCCCTGACCGGCGTCTGGCTACGCGGCATGCCGAACGACATCTACTTCCAGATCGGTCTCGTCGTGCTGATCGGGCTGGCCTCGAAAAACGCCATCCTGATCGTCGAGTTCGCCGCCCAGAAGTACGCCGAAGGGATGAGCGCCACCGATGCCGCCCTGGAAGCCGCCCGTCTGCGTCTGCGCCCGATCATCATGACCTCGCTGGCCTTCGTGCTTGGCGTCTTCCCCCTGGTCAAGGCTACCGGGGCCGGCGCCGCCGCCCGGCAGTCGATGGGGACCGGCGTTTTCGCCGGGATGATCGCCGCCACCTTTATCGCCACCATCTTCATTCCGCTCTTCTTCAAGTGGCTGGAACGTGGCAAGCAACATGCAGTCGCCGGCCATCAGCAAGCGGCCGACACGGAGGAAAACTAAGATGCCCGCCAGCCAGCAAAAACTGCCCGTCACCCGCCTCGCCGCCACCCTCTCTGCCGCGCTGCTGCTCGGCGGCTGCGCCGTCGGCCCCGACTACCTGCGCCCGAGCTTCTGGTTCCCCGAGCCGGCCAAGGAAAACGTCGCCGTCGCCCGGGCCGAAGCGCCGATCAATCCGCAATGGTGGACGCTGTTCGGCGATAGCGCGCTGAACAACCTGGAGCAGCAGGCCGTCGCCGCCAACCAGGATCTGCAGGCCGCCATCGCCCGCCTGGAAGCGGCCGAGGCCGCGGCCCGCGAGGCCGGCGCCGACTACCTGCCGGCGCTCAGTCTGGGGGCGAGCAGCGGCCGCAGCCAGGCGAGCGGCACCACCTTCAACGGTCAGAAAACCGGCGGCCAGGCGACCTACAACAACACCCGGGTCGCCGCCTCGCTCAGTTACGAAATCGACCTCTGGGGCCGCGTCCGCCGCAATAACGAGGCGGCTCGCGCCGAAGCCCTGGCCAGCCGCTTCGGGCGCGATGCGGTAGGCCTGACGCTGGCCGGCCAGGTGGCCAACGAATATCTCAACCTGCGCGGCCTCGATGCGCAATTGGCGGTGACCCGGGACACCCTGACTTCCCGCGAAAAGTCGCTGAAAATCGTCAATGCCCGGCTCGATGCCGGCTCCGCTTCGGCCCTCGACCAGGCCCAGGCGGCAGGCGCCCTGGCCGCTGCCCAGGCCCAATGGAATCAGTTGCAACGGCAGCGCGCCCTGTCGGAAAGCCAGCTCGCCCTGCTCACCGGCCAGCCCGGGCTGAAAATCGCCGCGGCCGATCTCGACAAGTTGCCCTTGCCACCGACGCCACCGGCCGGCCTGCCCTCCGAGTTGCTGGAAGCCCGCCCGGATGTCCGGCAATCGGAAGAAAAGCTGATCGCCGCCAATGCCCGCATCGGCGTCGCCAAGGCGGCCTATTTCCCGAGCATCAGCCTGACCGGCCTGTACGGCAGCGAGAGCATGGCGTTGGCCAATCTGTTCTCCGGCGGTTCCACCCTCTGGTCGGCCGCCCTCGGTCTCTCCATGCCGATTTTCGATGCCGGCCGCACCGGCGCCCGGGTCGACCAGGCCTCGGCGGCGCAGAAGGAAGCGCTGGCCAATTACCGCAAGACCGTGCAGACCGCTTTCAAGGAAGTCAATGACGCCCTGGTCGGCCTGCGCGAGTATGCCGGCGAGGAAACCGCCAACCAGGCCCAGGTGACGGCCACTCGACGCGCCCTGGAACTGTCGCAAACCCGTTACGAAGCCGGTTATGCCGGCTTCTCGGATGTTCTCGACGCCCAGCGCACCAGCAACAACGCCCAGCTACAGTATCTGACCAGCCGCAAGAACCGGCTCGGCGCCGCCGTCGACCTGTTCAAGGCACTGGGCGGCGGTTGGCAGGCTTCGGGCAGCTAAGGCAGCGGCGAAAGGGAGACGACAACATGGTCAGAAGAACCAAGGAAGACGCCCAGGTCACGCGCAACCACATCCTCGATACGGCGGTGGAAGTGTTCAACCACAAGGGCGTCGCCCATACCTCGCTGAACGACATCGCCAAGGAAGCCGGCGTCACTCGGGGGGCCATCTACTGGCACTTTGCCGACAAGCTGGACATGTTCGACGCGATGATCAACCGCCTGATCTGCCCGCTAATGATCAATGCCGAGGACCGGGAAGCGCGGATTGCGGCCGACCCGCTGCGCTTCATCAAGGATGCGACGCTGGAATTCCTCGGCCGGATGCTGAACGACGCCAACTTCCGCAAGGTCTTCGAGATTTTCTGGCACAAATGCGAATATGTCGGGGAAATGGCGGCCATTCGCGACTGCCATCTCGAAGAAGGCGAAAACCATATCGACATCCTGCAGCGCGCCTTCACGCTGGCCCAGGAACAGGGCCTGATCGACCGCCGTCTGACGCCGCACCAGGCGACCATCGGGCTGATCAGCACGATCGACGGCCTGCTCTTCAACTGGACGAAGAATCCGGCGATGTTCCCGCTGGCCGACTATGCCCTGCCCATCTTCGACTGCTATTTTCGCGGCCTGGGCGTCACCCGGCCGGCAATTTAGGGCAATAGATGCAAAACGGCGCGGGTGACGGCGCCGTTTGCTGTTCCATTGCTGCCAAGCTGTGCGAAAATCATGCGCCATGATCAAACGCATTTTCCTCGTCGCCCTTACCTCGTTGACCCTCGTCGGCTGCGACCAGGTCAGCCAGAAACTGGGCCTGGAAGACGCCGCCAAGAAGGAAGCCAACCAGCAGGCCGAGGGCAAAGCAGTGGGCAGCGCCTGCCGCCAGTCCGGGCGGGCCATCGAGGACTGCTACTCGATCTATAGCTGGTTGCCCAAGGCCTCGATCTACGAAGGCTGGAAGGAAATGGACGCCTACATGCGGGAAAACCAGCTAGAAACCGTCGCTCCGCAACTGCCGCCGCCCGAATCGCCAAGCGCCGCCAAAAAGAGGCGGCGGGCGGAAGCCGCCGCTACCGTCGAGGCGGAGCCGGAAAAACCGGCGCCCAAGGAAGAAGAGAAAAGCACCGGCAAAACTGACGAGAAAAGCCCGGCCAAGACCGAGGAAAAGAGCTCGGCCAAACACTGATGGTTTCGCCGCCCGAGCCCGGGCGGAAACGGAGATGGGAACATGAAGCGGCCAGCTTTTCTCGGCAGCATCGACGGCAAGCTGATCGACCGCGGCATCCGCAACAGGACCTGTCGCCGGCCCGGGGGGCCCAGTCCCGACGGGACCAAAGGCCGGCAACGGGCAACCGCCAGGCAGAACGCTAGCCGCCCCGCCGCCACCCTCACCATTTATTCCCGGGGCGTCGACTATCATGTCTGAACGCCTCGCCCTGGTGGTCGATGACCACCCCACCAACCGCCTGCTGGCCGTTGCCCTACTGAAAAAACTGGGATGGACAGCGCAGGAGGCCGACAGTGGCGAAACGGCAATCCGCCTGACGGCCACCCGGCAGCCGCAACTCGTCCTGCTCGACATCAGCATGCCCGGTCTGTCCGGCGAGGAAACCTGCACCCGCCTGCGGCAGACGGCGAATGGCGCCGCCCTCCGCATCATCGCCTATACCGCCCACGCCTACCCCGAAGAGCGGGCCGCTTTTCTCGCCGCCGGCTTCGACGACGTCCTGGTCAAACCGATCAGTCGTCAGCGCCTGGCCGAACTGGTCGGCGGCCTGTAATGCGTCGCGCCAGCCAAGGCCGCAAGACGGCGACCGATCACCATCGCCCCGGCAAGAGGAACCGTACCACCGCCCCCCAATGAAAACCCCCCTCGCCCATTCCATCCTCCTGCAGACCGGCCGTCTGGCGCTCAACTCCTTTCTCGTTCCCCTCCTGGTCTTCGCCTCGCTCGGCCTGTCCACCGAGTTCTTTGCCCGCGAACAACGCCTGCTCCAACTCAGCGAGCAGCGCCAGAATGCCCTCAACAATGCCAGCGCCATCCGCGCCGTGCTCGAGTCGGAAGTGATTGCCACGGCCTACCTGGCCAACGGCATCGAGTCCTACATCGTCGCCAAGCAGGGCCGAATCCGCGCTCCCGAAATCGAGCCCATGCTCGGCCTGCTTTTCACGCGCGGCCGGCATTTCCGCAACCTCGGCATCGCCCCCGGCAACCGCCTGACCTACATCTTCCCGCTGGCCGGCAACGAAAAGGCCGTCGGCCTCTACTACCCGGACAACCCGCAGCAATGGCCGGCCATCGAACGCCTTATCCACGACGGCCAACCGCGTCTGACCGGCCCGCTCCAGCTAGTCCAGGGGGGCGAAGCCCTGATTTACCGGGTACCGGTTTTCTTTGCCGGCCACTACTGGGGCATCATCAGCACCGCCATCGACACCGGCAGCCTGTTCAAGGTGATCGCCCCCTTCGTCGCCAAGCAAACCGGGCGAATTGCCCTGCGCGGCCGCGATGGCCTGGGGGCGGCCGGCGAAACCTTCTTCGGCGACCCGAACCTGTTCGCCGGCGACGCCGTCTTGGTCGACATCACCGTTCCCGGCGGTAGCTGGCAACTGGCGGTCGAAACGCCGGCCAGCTCCGGTCGGCAGCAAAGTCTGGCCCGCGTCGCCGGCTGGACCCTGGCCCTGTTGCTCGCCGGCCTGATTTATCTGCTGCTGCGCTCCTTGCGCCAGCAATCGCAATTGACACAAAAGCAGCGGCACGCCCTCAATGCCCTGCGCCTGGCGGAAAGTCAGCTACAGGAGCACAAGGAGGAACTGGAACAGACGATCACCATGCGGACCGGCCAATTGATCCGCAGCAATACCGAGCTGATCCAGGCCAAGGAAGCCGCCGAACAGGCCAATCTGGCGAAAAGCTCGTTCATCGCCAACATGAGCCACGAAATCCGCACGCCGATGAATGCCATCATCGGCCTCACCCACATTCTGCAACGCCATGCCGCCCGCCCGGACCAGATCGAGCGCCTGAACAAGATCTCGACATCGGCCGACCACCTGCTCAAAATCCTCAACGACATTCTCGATTTTTCGAAAATCGAAGCCGGCAAGCTCGAAGTCTGCCCGGTAACCTTCGAAACCGCCGACCTCGCCCAACGCCTTCGCGCCCTCTTCGCCGAGCAGGCGCAACACAAGGGACTGCGCTTCAACGTCGATTTTTCGGCCCTGCCGAGCATGCTGCATGGCGACCTCACCCGTCTCGGCCAGGCATTGATCAATTACACCGGCAATGCGCTGAAATTCACCGAACAGGGCAGCATCACGGTCAGCGGCCACCTCGAGCGGGACGACGAACAGGGCCTGCTGGCCCGTTTCAGCGTGCGCGACACCGGGATTGGCCTCAGCCCGGAACAGGCGGCCCGGGTTTTCGATGCTTTCGAGCAAGCCGACAACACCACCACCCGAAAATACGGCGGCACCGGCCTCGGTCTCGCCATCAACCGACGGCTGGCCCAGATGATGGGCGGCAGCAGCGGTGTAGACAGCAGCCTGAATGCGGGCAGCACCTTCTGGTTCACCGCCCGCCTCGGCAAGGTCTGCGGCGCCGGCCCGCAGGCCGACGATCTTGCCGCCGGCGACCCGGAAAGCCTGCTGCGCCGGCGCCATGCCGGCAAACGCATCCTGCTCGCCGAAGACAACCCGATCAACCGCGAAGTCGCCTGCGAATTGCTGCACAGCGCCGGCCTCCTCGTCGACACCGCCGAAGACGGCGAAGAGGCGGTCGAACTGAGCAGCAGAAACGACTACGACCTGATCCTGATGGACATCCAGATGCCCAACATGGACGGCACCGAGGCCACCACGATCATTCGCCAGTGCGCCGACAGCAACCGCCTGCTGCCGATCCTGGCGATGACCGCCAACGCCTATGACGAAGACCGCGAAGCCTGCCTGGCGGCCGGCATGGACGGTCACATCCCGAAACCGGTCGACCCCGACCTGCTGTTTTCCACCCTTTGCCACTGGCTGGACCGAACGTGAGCCGCCTGACTCCCCGCCGCTAGGCGTATAATCCCGACCCATGTCTGAAATCAATACGTTAGCTGGCGACGCGACCAGCACCCCGGCTCCGGTCCCCGCCGTCGAAGCCGCCCCCGAAATCACCTTTGCCGACCTCGGCCTGGCGCCCGAACTGCTGCGCGCCGTACTCGACGAAGGCTATACCAAGCCGACGCCGATCCAGGCCCAGGCCATTCCGCTAGTCATCCGCGGCCAGGACATCATGGGCGGCGCCCAGACCGGCACCGGCAAGACGGCAGCCTTCGTGCTGCCCATCCTGCAGCGCATCCTGCCCTTCGCCAGCAGCAGCCCGTCGCCGGCCAAGCATCCGGTACGCGCCCTGATCCTCGCCCCGACCCGCGAACTGGCGCTGCAGGTCTTCGAGTCGGTCAAGTCCTATAGCGCGCACACGCCGATCCGCGCCATGTGCGCCTTCGGCGGCGTCGATATCCGGCCGCAGGTTGCCGAACTGAAAAAAGGCGTCGAAATCCTCGTCGCCACCCCAGGGCGGCTCCTCGATCACGTCGAAAACAAGAGCGTCAGCTTCGGCTCGGTCCAAGTGCTGGTGCTCGACGAAGCCGACCGCATGCTCGACATGGGCTTCGTCCCCGACGTCACGCGCATTCTCAACATGCTGCCGGCGCAGCGCCAGAGCCTGTTGTTCTCGGCCACCTTCTCGGAGGAAATCAAGCGCCTGGCCGACACCATGCTGCGCTCGCCGGTGCTCATCGAAGTCGCCCGCCGCAACCAGGTTTCGGAAAACATCACCCACCGGGTGCACCCGGTATCCGAATACGGCAAACGCGGCCTGCTGATCAAGCTGCTCAAATCGGCTGAAATCCGCCAGTGCCTGGTCTTCATGCGTACCAAGCAGGGTTGCTCGCGGCTGACCCGCGAACTGCAGCGGGCCGGCATCCAGGCCGACGCCATCCACGGCGACAAGAGCCAGCTCGAACGGATCAAGGCGCTCGACGCCTTCAAGGCCGGCCAGACGCACGCCCTGATCGCGACCGATGTCGCGGCCCGCGGCCTCGATGTCGACGACCTGCCCTACGTGATCAATTACGAACTGCCGCACACCCCGGAAGACTACGTGCACCGCATCGGCCGCACCGGCCGGGCCGGCAAGCTGGGCAACGCCATCTCGCTGGTCAGCGCGCACGAAGTCGGCTACCTGGTCGATATCGAAAAGCTGATCAAGCGGCCGATCGAACAGGTCGAAGTCGTCGGTTTCGAGCCGGAGGCGGAGTACGAATACCCGCCGGGCAACAAGAAGAAGCGCAGCGCCCCGGCGGCTGCACCGGCCAAGGCACCGCTCGCCCACCGTCCGGAGCGTGGCGAACGCAGCGATCGTAACGAGCGAAGTGAACGCAGCGACCGTCGCCCGGCGCGCCGCAACCCGATGATCGCCGCCGACGGCTTCGACTTCAGCAAGCCCTACGAAGACAACAGCCCGCGGGCCGACCTGCCGGATTCGCCGCAGGCACCCGCCAAGGTCGATCCGCACAAACCCAAGCGGCCGGTCGCCGCCCTGCTCGGCGGCCTCGGTCGCAAAGCGTAAAGCCAGAAAAGGCTAGCAAACCGCAGAGACACGGCGGCAAAAGTTCCCTGGTGAAACGACAACGGCGCCCGCGGCGCCGTTTTCAATTACCCGTCCGGTAACTCAGTTATAGGTCGTGCTACGTGGCGAGAAGCCGGTCGGCGGCTTGGCTTTGACCTTGGGCTCTTCGACTTCCAGCAATTTGATGATGGCCAGCGAGACGTTGTCGCCACTTCCCTTGGCCCGCAAGCGGGCTAGGTCGATGAGAATTTCACAGGCCTGGCGGGCCGAATTCTCGGCCACGATACGGCCCAGTTCGGCCTCGTCGAAATAGGCCCACAGCCCGTCCGAGCACAGCAGGAAAACATCGCCGCCGGCAATGTCGTCGACCTCGGCGAAATCGAAGGTCGGCTCGTCCTGGCCGCCCAGCGACGTCAGCAGGACGTTGCGATTGGGGTGGGTCAGCGCCTGCTGCGGGGTAATTTTCCCATTGGCCACCAGGTGTTCGACATAGGAATGGTCGGTCGTCCGCTGCCTTAACTGCGGGCCGCGAAAGCAGTAGAGCCGGCTGTCGCCGCAATGCGACCAGGTCACCTTGCCGGGCTGCAGGAGCAGCATGACCACGGTGCTGTGGGGATCTTTTTCATTGATGAAGCGCGACGCCTTGATCATCGTATGCGCTTCGCGCATGCTGCTTTCCAGCATCAGCCGAGGGCTTTCCTCGGCCGGCGAGAAATGTTCGAGATTGGTGCGGGCCGTGTGCAGAACCTGCTCGGCGGCCAGTGCCCCGCCCGTATGGCCACCCATGCCGTCGGCCACCACGACCAGGGCGACACCCTTTTTTCTGGCATGCGGCAGGATCGCCACGCGATCCTGTTGTTCCTTGCGATCCCCCTGGTGCTGTGCGGCACATGCATCAATTGCTAATGACATTCCCCCTCCTCGATGGGCGGAAGATTATCACGAAAGACATTCACAAATCTTTACCCGCCGCCCAGTCTCAGAATGCGCCGCGCTCCTATGCCTAGACCATATGAAACCGTTCCATGATGACGTCAACAAATTCCGGCAGCGAATCGTCAGCCAATCCGAGTTCGGACAACACCTCATCCTTGACCCGTTCCCAGGCGGGATTGAGCAGCCGCTGGTCACGAAAATAGATTTCACTGGCCAGTTCGATGATCGCCACCATGGTGCGCGCCGCATGCATGCCGAGTTCGCCGATGGCATGGTGGTAACGGATCGCATCGCAGATGAAATCGGGCAAATGCCAGTGGCGGGCGACGATGTAGCCGACCACGCAGTGATCGGCATTGAATTTTCTGTCTTCCTCAAGCAGATCGAGCCAGCCGCCCGCTGCGCCGAGCCGCATCTCGGCGCAATAGCTGGAAAAGCGCTGCATCAACAGCGGCACGCCGCAATCGTGGAAAACCCCGGCCAGGTAGGCCTGGTCCGGGAAAATATTGCACACTGCGATCCGCTCGTCGGCAATCAGCATGGCCAATTGCGCGATGGCGTGCGAGCGCGCCCAGAAGGCTTCGTAAACCTGCGGGTGTTTCTTGAAGTCGCCCATTCCGGCCAGCGCCACCGCCTGAACCAGATTGGCGGTCTGCCGCACCCCCACCGCGTGCAGAATCTCGCCGACGTTCTCGAACGGCTGATGCTGCTTGTATACCGGACTGCTCACCACCTTGAAGAGCATGGCGGTAACCCCCGGGTCCTGGTTGATTACCCGGGACAGGACGCGGACATCGAACTGCTTCTGCTGCAGGAGCCGGAACAACTCCTGGAGGACCCGCGGCTGCGGCGGAATCTTGACACCGCGCTCGAGCAGGAGCTTGATCTTCATGGCATCCGCCTCGCTCAGCGTGCGCACTACGTCACCTACCGAAACTCCGCTCAAACCATCACCTCGTCGATTAATTCAACCCAATGCCGAACCGGCAGCATGCTTCCCGCCTGCAAATGCGTCAGACAGCCAATGTTGGCCGTGGCGATCTGGGCCGGCCCTCCGGCGTCGAGCGCGGCCAGCTTGTTGTTGCGCAATAGCCGCGACAACTCCGGCTGGAGCAGGGAATACGTCCCGGCCGAACCGCAGCACAGATGCCCCTCGGCCACCGCGCTCAGGGCGAAGCCGGCCGCCTGCAGCAATTCCTCGATCACCCCCTTGATCTGCAGACCGTGCTGCAGGGTACAGGGCGAGTGGAAGGCCAGCTTGCCACGACTGGCCGTGACCGCTGGCAAACTCGCCAAGACGCGCGGGCGTTCGGCGCACAGTATCTCGGAGGGATCGCGACAGAGAGCGCTGATCCGCGCCGCTTTCTCGGCGTAGGCAGCATCCTCGGCCAGGGCATGGCCATAATCGCGGACCTGCACGCCACAACCGGAAGCGGTGACAACAATGGCCTCGACGCCGGCTTCGAGATGCGGCCACCAGGCGTCGATATTACGTCGCATGTCGGCCCGCGCCCCGGCCTGGTCGTCGAGATGGAAGCGCAGGCCGCCGCAGCAGGCCGCCTTCTTTTCGGCAAACAGCTCAATGCCCAGCTTATCGAACACCCGCACCGTAGCGGCATTGATATTGGGGGCCAGCTCCGGCTGCACACAGCCGGCCAGCAGCAGCATACGCCGCGCGTGCACGCCGCTCGCCGGCGGCGCCGGGTGTTCGCGCGGCGCCGGGCGCGGCAACTTGTCGGCGACGGCCGACGGCAGCAAGGGGCGCAGCATCCGGCCCAGCCGGATGGCGCCGGCGAAGACCGCCGGGCGGCTTAGCACCTCGCGCAGAATGCGGCGCTTGAGGGCATCGCCGCCGCGGCGCGGCAGTTTCTCTTCGATCACCTGGCGCCCGATATCGAGCAGATGGCCATACTGCACGCCCGACGGACAGGTCGTTTCACAGGAGCGGCAGGTCAGGCAACGGTCGAGGTGGAGACGCGTCTTTTCGCTGACCTCCTGGCCTTCCAGCACCAGCTTGATCAGGTAGATGCGACCGCGTGGCCCGTCCAGTTCATCGCCCAGCAACTGGTAGGTCGGGCAGGTCGCGGTGCAGAAGCCGCAATGCACGCAGGAGCGCAGGATTTCCTCGGCCTGCTGACCGGCCCGGGAGCGACGGATGAAATCGGCGAGACGGGTATCCATCAGAGCTCCGCGTACAAACGACCGGGATTGAGAATGGCGCGCGGATCAAAACTCTTTTTCAGGCGCCGATGGAGCGCCAGCAGGGGCTCCGGCAAGGGCGCGAAAGCCCCTTCCAGGCCGCGCTGCGACTCCGCGGCCCGATACAGGACGGCATGACCGCCAGCCTGCCGAGCCGCCTGGCGCAGCACGGCCCCCGGCTGATCGCCGGCATACCAGCGCTGACCGCCGCCCCACTCGCTGGCCAACAGACCGTCGAGGCCGAGCGGCGGCGTGCCCGAGGGCAGCGCCAGGCGCCACAAGGGGCCAGTCCCGAAGGCCGCGTGCTGCTGCTCGCGGACGGCCAGCCAGTGGTCCCCGGCCTCGGCCAGCAGTTCGCCGCCGAGCTTTTGCTGCGCCGCGTCGACGGCGGCGCGCGCCCCGGAGAGACGCAGGAACAACTGCCCGGCGCTCCAGAACGAGGCCGAAATCGGTAATGGTCGAGCCCCCCATTGATTGAGCCGGGCAATCGCCTCGCCCTCCTCCATGGCAAAGAGCAGCGTTGCTTCGGCCACCGGGCGCGGCAGGACCTTCAAACTGACCTCGGCGAGCAGGCCGAGGGTGCCGAGACTGCCGGCGAGCAGGCGCGAGACATCGTAACCGGCGACATTTTTCATCACCTGACCACCGAAATCGAGGACCTGGCCGGTACCGTCGATCAGCTTGACGCCCAGCACGAAATCGCGCACCGCTCCCGCCTGCTGCCGGCGTGGCCCGGCCAGCCCGGCGGCGACGCAGCCGCCGAGGCTGGCGCCGGTAAACTGCGGCGGTTCGAAGGCCAGCATCTGGCCCTGCTCGGCCAGGGTCGCCTCGATCTCGGCGAGCGGCGTGCCGCAGCGCGCCGTGATGTACAACTCGCTCGGCGCATAGGCGACGATGCCGCGATAAGCGCCGACCTCGAGCACGTCGCCGAGCAGCATGCCGCCGTAGAAATCCTTGCTGCCGGCACCGCGCAGGCGCAGCGGCGTGCCGCAGGCGTAGGCCGCGCCGATCGCCGAAACGAGGTCGTCGAGGCGCATCAGAAGCGCTCCAGCTCGGGAAATTTCAGTTCGCCGTGATGCACATGCATCTGCCCGTATTCGGCGCAGCGATGCAGGCTGGGCACCGCCTTGCCGGGATTGAGCAGGCCGCGCTCGTCGAAGGCCGCCTTGATGGCGTGAAAGACCTGCAGTTCCGGCGACTTGTACTGAACGCACATCTGGTTGATTTTTTCGATGCCGACGCCGTGCTCGCCGGTAATCGACCCGCCGAGCGCCACCGACAATTCGAGGATTTCGCCGCCGAAGGCCTCGGCCCGCGCCCATTCGCCGGGCTGGCAGGCATCGTACATGATCAGCGGATGCAGGTTACCGTCGCCGGCGTGAAAGACATTGGCGCAGCGCAGGCCGTATTTCTTCTCCATGCCGGCGATGGCTTCGAGCATCTCGGCCAGCCGCTTGCGCGGGATGGTGCCGTCCATGCAGTAATAATCCGGCGAAATGCGGCCGATCGCCGGAAAGGCCGCCTTGCGCCCGGCCCAGAAGCGCAGGCGTTCGCCTTCCGACTGCGAGACGCGGATCTCGCGGGCGCCGGCGGCGGTGAGTACGGCAGTGACGCGCTCGATTTCCTCGGCCACTTCCCCGGGCGTGCCGTCCGACTCGCAGAGCAGGATGGCCGCCGCCTCCAGGTCGTAACCGGCTTTGACGAAAGGCTCGACGGCGGCGGTCGCCGCCTTGTCCATCATCTCCAGGCCGGCCGGGATGATGCCGGCGGCGATGATCGCCGCCACCGCGTCGCCGGCCTGGCCGACGGCCGCGAAGGAAGCCATGACGACGCGGGCCTGTTCCGGTTTCGGCACCAACTTGACGGTGACTTCGGTAACCACGCCGAGCATCCCCTCGGAACCGATGAGCAGGGCCAGCAGGTCGTAGCCCGGCGCATCAGGGGCCTCGGAGCCGATCTCGAAAATCTCGCCCTCGATGCTGACCAGCCGCAGGCGCAGGATGTTGTGCACGGTCAGGCCGTATTTCAGGCAATGCACTCCGCCCGAGTTCTCGGCGACATTGCCGCCCAGGGTGCAGGCGATCTGCGACGAGGGGTCGGGGGCGTAATAGAGGCCGTGCGGGGCCGCCGCTTCCGAGACCGCCAGGTTGCGCACGCCGGGTTGGACGACAGCCAGCCGGGCCAGCGGATCGAGGCGCAGAATCTTGTTGAAACGGGCCAGCGACAGGACGACGCCCTGGGCATGCGGCATGGCGCCGCCCGACAGGCCGGTGCCGGCACCGCGGGCAACGACCGGCACGCCGAGCTGGTAACAGGTGCGCAGGATAGCGACGACCTGGGTTTCGTTTTCCGGCAAGCAGACGGCCAGCGGCAGTTCGCGGAAGGCGGTCAGGCCGTCGCACTCGTAAGGGCGCAACTCTTCATCGTCGAGAAGCAGACAGTGGGCGGGCAGAATGGCTTGCAGACGCCTCGCCAGTTGCGGGCGGTCGGTCGCGAAGCGCGGTTCGGAGGTCGGCATGGGCTTCATTCTAACCCGACCAGGATGGCGCGAAAGTCATTAACATTGGTCCGCGTCGGGCCGGTGACCAGCAGATCGCCGAGGGCGGAAAAATAGCCCCAGGCATCGTTGGCGGCCAGCGACTCGGCGATGTCGAGGCCGAGGCTCCGGCCGCGCCCCAGGGTCTCCGGCCCGACCCAGGCGCCGGCGTTGTCTTCACTGCCGTCGATGCCGTCAGTGTCGGCCGCCAGGGCGTGAATGGCCGGCGCCCCGGCCAGTGCCTGGGCCAGACCGAGCAGGAATTCGCTGTTGCGCCCGCCCCGTCCGTGGCCCTGCACGGTCACCGTGGTTTCGCCACCGGAGAGCAGGACACAGGGTTTGGCGGCGGGAAAATCGTGCAGCAGGCAAGCCCGCGCCATGCCGGCCAGCACCTTGCCGACTTGGCGCGCTTCGCCCTCCAGGGCATCGCCCAGGATCAACGGGGTGATCCCCAAGCGGCGGGCGGCTTCGGCCGCCGCTTCGAGCATTTGCCGCGGACTGGCGATCAGCCGGTAGGTGCTGCGGGCGAGCCGGGGGTCGCCCGGCTTGGGGGTTTCCAGTTCGCCGGCCAGCAGCCGCGCCCGCAGCGCCGGGGGGATCCCGATGGCGTAAGTATCGAGGACGCGCAAGGCATCGTCGGTCGTGGTCGGATCGGCCACCGTCGGACCGGAGGCGATCACCGCCGGATCGTCGCCCGGCACGTCGGAAATCGCCAGGGTGAGGAGTGCGGCGGGCCAGGCCAGGGCGGCCAAGCGACCGCCCTTGACCGCCGAGAGATGTTTGCGCACGCAGTTGATTTCGCCAATGCTCGCCCCGGATTTGAGCAGGGCGGCGGTCAGCGCCTGCTTTTCGGACAGCGTCACGGCCGCCGCCGGGACCGCCAGCAGGGCCGAACCACCGCCGGAAATCAAGGCCAGCACCCGGTCGCCGGGAGACAGGCCGCGCAGTTTGTCGAGCACGCGCCGCGCCCCTGCCGCGCCGGCCATATCCGGCACCGGATGGGCGGCTTCGACGATTTCGATGCGCCGGCAGGGCACGCCGTGGCCGTAGCGGGTCACCACCAGACCGTCGAGCGGCCCCGACCAATGCTCCTCGACCACCCGTGCCATCGCCGCCGAGGCCTTGCCGGCGCCGACCACGATCAGCCGGCCGCCATCGTCCGGCGGCAGGTACGGCGGCAGGCAATGGGCCGGGTCGGCGGCGGCGATCGCCGTTTCGAACAGGTGGCGCAGAATTTCCCGCGGACTCATCGCGGCAACCAGCCCAGGCCGGCCGTCGTCGTCGTCAGCGGCGTGTACTCGCAGCCGACCCAGCCGTCGTAACCGAGGCTGTCGAGCCGGGAAAACAAAAAGGGAAAGTTGATCTCGCCGGTCCCCGGCTCGTGGCGGCCGGGATTGTCGGCGATCTGGATATGGCCGATGTGCGGCAGCTTGGCTTCCAGGGTCCGCGCCAGATCGCCGGCGATGATCTGGGCGTGGTAGATGTCGTACTGGAGCTTGACGTTGGCGCGCTCGATCGCCGCCAGCAAGCGCCAGCCCTTGGCCATATCGTCCAGCCAGTAGCCCGGCATGTCGATCCGGCTGTTGATCGGTTCGATCATCAGCGTCACGCCGAAGGTCGCCAAACGATCGGCGGCATGGCGCAAGTTGGCGATGTAGGACGCTTCCAACTCGGCCTCGCCGACCCCGGCCGGGCGCAAGCCGGCCATGCAGTGCAGGCGCCGACAATCGAGCTGAATGGCGTACTCCAGGGCCTGCTCGACGCTTTCGGCAAACTCGCCGCGGCGCTCCGGCAGGCAGGCCAGGCCGCGCTCGCCGGCCGCCCAGTCGCCGCCCGGCAAGTTGAACAGCACCTGCTGCAGAGCGTTGTCGCGCAGCCACTCGGCAATCTCGCGGGGGGCCCAGGCGTAGGGAAAAAGATATTCGACGCCGGTGAATCCGGCAGCCGCCGCTTTTTTGAAACGCTCGGGAAACGAAACGTCGGTAAACAAAAAACTCAGGTTGGCGGCGAACTTTGGCATGGCGACGACAGTCTTTGAGGTAGGCCAAAAGTATAATCCGCCCACCACCAGGAGAGAGCACCGTGAGCGAAACTCAGCAAGAACGTCAGGGCAACCGTCTGTCGAAGATCATCACCCGCACCGGCGACGCCGGCACCACCGGCCTCGGCGACGGCAGCCGGACGACCAAGGACAGCCTGCGCATCGACGCCATCGGCGAAGTCGACGAGCTGAATTCCGGCCTCGGCGTGCTGCTCTGCGAAGAGTTGCCGGACAACGTGCGGGCCGCGCTGCTCGACATCCAGAACGATCTCTTCGACCTCGGCGGCGAACTCTGCCTGCCCGGCATGAGCCTCATCAAGGAAGCCCAGGTCGGCCGCCTCGAAGCCCAGGCCGAAGCCTTCAACGCCGACCTGCCGCGGCTCAAGGAATTCATTCTGCCCGGCGGCACCCGCGCCGCCGCCCTCGCCCACCTCAGCCGCACCGTCTGCCGGCGCGCCGAGCGCGCCATGGTCCGCCTGCACCACGCCGAAAACCTGTCCGAGCCGGCCCGCCGCTACGTCAACCGGCTTTCCGACCTGCTCTTCATCCTCGGCCGGGCCCTCAACCGGGCCGGCGGCCGCGGCGACGTCCTCTGGCAGAAGGCCAAGAACGCCGAATAAGCGACCGACGGCCGGCCGCGTCGGCGGCCGAGCCGGTCGTTGGCGGACCGCCCCCCGAATCGAGGAAACCGCGGAATTATCGGCCGCCCCCTTCTCCTGTTGGCCCCGCTTCGGCTATGCTATTTGGCATAACATCATGGAGACCAGCAATGCAACAACCCGCCTGCGCCACTCTGGCCATCAGCCTCGACCAGGGCATCGCCGAAATCCGCCTGAACCGCCCGGAGAAGTCCAACGCCATCAACGATCCCATGTGGCGCGGCCTGCGCCGCGCCTTCGAATGGGTCGATAGCACACCGGCGGCTCGCGTCGCGATCATTTCCGGGGCCGGCAAGAATTTCTGCGCTGGCATCGATCTCGCCATGCTCGGCAATCTGTCGGAGCAAATCGCCAATCCGGATGGGGCGCGTAGTCGGGAAGTCCTGCGCCACTTGATTCTCGATCTCCAGGACTGCCTTTCCAGCATCGAGCGCTGCCGCAAGCCGGTACTCGCCGCCATCCACGGCGCCTGCGTCGGCGGCGCGCTCGATCTGGTCACCTGCTGCGACATGCGCTATGCGGCGAGCGATGCCTTTTTCTCGATCAAGGAAATCGACCTCGGCATGGTAGCCGACGTCGGCACCCTGCAACGCCTGCCCCGCCTGATCGGCGACGGCATGGCCCGCGAGCTCGCCTACACCGGACGCCAGATCGACGCCGGCGAAGCGGAAAGACTCGGCCTGACCAACCGCACGTTCGACTCAGCGGAAGCCCTGAACGCCGGGGTTCGCCAAACCGCCGCCGCGATCGCCGGCAAATCGCCGCTCGCCACCCGCGGTCTCAAGGAAGTGATGAATTACAGCCGCGAGCACAGCGTCGCCGACGGCCTCAATTACGTCGCCACCTGGAACGCCGCCATGCTGCTCTCGAACGATCTGCAGGAGTGCATGCGCGCCCAGGGCGCCCAGCGCGCGCCGCAGTTCGCCGACTAAGCGGGGCTCACCGGCCGTAGCTGACGATGGCGGCCGGTATCTGCTCAAGCGAAATGGTCTGATCGGCAGCGCCGAGCTTGATCGCTTCCTTGGGCATGCCGAAGACGACGCAACTCGCCTCGTCCTGGGCGATGGTCCGACTGCCGGCATCGTGCATTTCCTTCATGCCGCGCGCCCCATCGTCGCCCATGCCGGTCATGATGATGCCCAGGGCGTTGGCTCCGGCGAATTTCGCCACCGAACGGAAGAGCACGTCGACCGAGGGCTTGTGGCGATTGACCAGCGGCCCGTCGGTCACTTCGACGACGTACTGGGCGCCGTTACGCTTCAGCATCATGTGCCGGCCCCCGGGAGCGATGAGCGCCCGCCCGGGGATCACCCGGTCACCGTTCCTGGCTTCGCGGACTTCGATCTGACAGAGACCATTCAGCCGTTCGGCAAACATGGCGGTGAATTTTTCCGGCATGTGCTGAACAATGACGATCCCCAGGCAGGTCGCCGGCAGCTTAGTGAGCACCACCTCCAAGGCCTGCGTGCCGCCGGTCGAGGTGCCGATCGCCACGAGCTGATCGGTCGTCCGCTCGAGGGCCCGACTGCCCGCCGCACTGGCGCTGAGCATGGCATCGGCCGTCAGCTTCGGCGCATCGAGCGGCCGGCGCACCGGCTGCGCCGCACTGCCGCTATGTACCGCCCGCAGATTGGCGCGGGCCGCGCTGCGCACGGCCTGGACGATATCGTTGGAGGCATCTTCGAGGAAACTCTTCAGCCCGATCTTCGGTTTGGTGATGATGGCGATGGCCCCGGCCGCCAGCGCTTCGAAAGTCGCCTGCGCTCCCTGCTCGGCGAGCGACGAGCAAACGACAACCGGCGTCGGATGTTCGGCCATGATTTTCTTGAGGAAGGTGATCCCGTCCATGCGCGGCATTTCGATATCGATCACCAGCACGTCCGGCCACTGGCTCTGCATTTTCTGCAAGGCGAACAGCGGGTCGGAAGCGGTGCCGATGACCTCGATGCCGGCGTCGCTGCTCAGCGCCTGGGCCACCACCTGACGCACCAGCGCGGAGTCATCGACGATCATTACCTTGATTTTGTCAGCCATAAGTATTCCGGATGTAAGCATTGGACCCTTCGGGGAAGGCCAGCCAGACGTGGCCGCTCCGCAGGTCGAAAAACAGTTTTCGCCGCCCGTTGCCGCCGACGTGCTGGGCAATTAGAGCGACCTTGTTGGCGGCCAGCAGTTCCCGGCCGCGCTCGATATTGCGTGCGCCAATTTCCATCGTCCCCCCGAGCCCGTTGTTGAACATGCAGCCGCCGCCAAACAGCTTGGCCTGGTAGTCACGCGGACGAGTCCCGGCGGCCGCCACACTCTGCCAGAATAGCGCCAGGGCGTCGTCGGCGTAGCGGCCATCAAGCACGGCCGGGGGCGAGTGGCCGACCTTAACCCGGCGCTCGGCCAGCATATAGTGGCACATACCACCGATACGGCGCTGGGGATGCCACAGGGTAATCGAAACGCAGGAGCCGAGCAGGGTCGAAATCCGGGTGTGGCCGCCACCAAAGAAAAAGTCTCCCGGATTGAGGAAGACCTCCGCCAGCGGATCGGCGACGCCACTCATGGTTTGCGATAAATGGTCGGGCGGACCGTTGCCAGCGGACCGATGTTCAGGCCATTCAGCGTTTCCGAGTGGCCGATGATCAGGTGGCCGCCGCTGCGTAGGCGGGGCAGCAGGTGATTGACCACCTTGGCCTTGGTTTCCGCATCGAAATAGATCATCACATTGCGCAGGAAAATGACGTCGAAATCGCCGATATCGGCGGTGATCGGCAGCGTCAGGTTGATCTGGAGAAAACGCGTGCGCTTGCGCAACTCGGGGGCGATGAGAAAAGTGCCGGCATTCGAGCGGACCCCTTTCAGGCAGTACTTCTGCAAAAAAGCCGGCGGAATGCCTTCGGTACGGGCCAGCGAGTAATGCCCGGTCGCCGCTTTTTCCAGCACCCGCGTGCTGATGTCCGAACCGACCACCTCCCACAGCGTATCCGGCAGACTGTCGGCCAGCACCATGGCCAGCGTGTAGATTTCCTCACCGCTCGAACTGGCGGCGCTCCAGACGCGAAAGCTGCCGCCCCCCTTGCGCTTGGCGATGATTTCGTCGCGCAGGAATTCGAAGTGCTTCGGTTCCCGGAAAAAATAGGTTTCGTTGGTGGTCAGCATATCCACCATCGTCTGCATCTCTTCCGGATGTTGGCCGCTGGCCAGCATCCGGTAGTACTGGGTAAAGGTGGAGAACTCGTATTGCTTCAGGCGCCGCGTCAGGCGCCCGACCAGCAGAACCTTCTTGGCATCGCTCAGGCTGATCCCGGCGATTTTGTAGATCAGGCGCTGGAACAGGGTGAATTCCTGATGGGTGATGGGACTGGGTTCGGCCATTGAGATAAATCGTTCCTGGTTGTGCTGGGTAGTCTGTTCGCGACTTAGCTTGCCGCGTCGCTCGGCACTATGCGAATAATAAGCTGAGCGCCGACCGGATTGGCGAGCATTCCTCGGTCGACATGCCGGCCCGATTTACCGGTTAAAAACCATCGACTCTTTTTTCCCCACGCTGTTAACCGTCTGGCGCCAAGGCGCGGGCCCCGACGAACTGCCCCAACTCCTTGTCGACACTCTGAATATGGTGAATCAACCAGGCTTCGAGGAAGGGCAGCAGCTCGCTCTCGACACCCTTTTTGCCAAGGCGCACTTCGTCGCGTAGCGCGACAACCCGCTCCGAGAAATAGCGATGCCGGGCCAGGTGATTCTCATAGTCCCCCGGCGCCGCAATAAAGTAGCCAGACTGCTGCATCAAGCGCTCCTCGGCCGCAAAGTGATAGATCGCGTAAGCCAGCAGGTCACGTGTCATCCGCTCGAATTGCGCGGTGCCCGAATCGCCGCTTAACATGACCTGAGCTTCGCTCAGAATATCCACCAGAACCCGGTGCTGCAAATCGATCTCGGCCACTCCGGTGAGCAGGGAGTCAGTCCATACCAGGGGGACGGAATTAGCCATACCTTTTTCTCCTTGGTAACGCCGGACGCTCAGACAAGGCCAATATCGCTTGCCGAGTGCGGGGCGAATTCCCTGAACCAGCGCAAAAAATCCGCCGCCGGCATTGGCCGCGCCAGCGCATAACCCTGCATCACGTGACAACCCAGCGCCAGCAAGCGCTCAATATGGGCTGGCGTTTCCACGCCTTCAGCGACAACGGTGCGACCAAATGCCCGACTCATGCCGATTACTGCTTCGACGATGGCAAGGTCTTCGGACCGTGTCAGCATTTGGCGGACAAAGGACTGGTCAATCTTGATTTCGGTGACAGGCAGATGCCGGAGGTGGGCGAGAGTCGAATAGCCGGTCCCAAAATCGTCAAGCGAAAAAGTCACGCCGAATCTGCCACAGTCATTGATTACCTGGCGAATGGTATCGAGATCTTTCAGGGCGGCGGTTTCGACGATCTCGATCTGCAGACAATCCGGCCCGACCTCGGGAAATTGCGCCAGACTGGCGGCGAGCGCTTCGGCAAAACCGGGGTGCAGCAATTGGCGGACGAAAGCATTGACGCTGAGCCGCAATTTGATGCCGGCCCGCCGCCACAATACGAGCTGGGACAGCGCCTCATTGATCACCCAGGCGCCGACCGGGAGGGCAAGATCGGCATCCTCGATGAGCGGAATGAACTCGGCCGGCGACAATAGACCCAGGGTCGGATGCTGCCAGCGAATCAGCGCCTCGGCGCCAACGACTTGCCGCCGCCAGCAATCGACCTTGGGCTGATAGTGCAGGCGGAACTGCCCAGAGGCTAATGCCTCGGCGATGCTCCGCAGGGTCGCGTGGCGTGCCTCAATACGTTGTTCGAGGGAGGCATCGAACATCTGGTAACGGTTTTTACCGGCCTGCTTGGCGATGTACATGGCATGATCGGCATGGCAAACCAGGGTATCGGGATCGACAAAATCATCGGGAAACAGCGTCACTCCGATACTCGCCGAAATCCCGCCCTGTTCGCTGCCCTCCACCTCGTAGGTGGCAGCAACAGTCCGCAGTAGACGCTCAAGCGCCCCCCGGCACTCCTCGTCGCCGGCCAGACTGGAGAGCACGACGACAAACTCATCCCCGCCCAGCCTGGCCACCGTGTCACCGCCCCGGACCCCCGCCATCAGCCGGTTGGCCACTTCAACCAGCAACTGATCTCCGGCTTGATGCCCGAAGCGGTCGTTAATCTGTTTGAAGCCGTCAAGATCGAGATAACACACCGCGATACGGGTGCCGGCCCGCTGATTTTGGGCAATGGCCTGACGCAGGCGGTCGCCGAGCAGCAGACGGTTGGGCAGCCCGGTCAGCGGGTCATGGTGGGCGATCCGTTCCAGGTGCTGGGCATACTGCTTCTGCGCCGTGATGTCATGAAAACTGACGATCACGCACGGTTCGCCGTCCATTTCCACCGCTTTGACGAATAATTGAACGATGACGACGGAGCCATCCTTGCGCCGCAACGGTGCTTCAAAACCAAGGGCGCCGGTTTCCAGCGCAATCGACTCCATCCAGCGCTGCTGATGCGCCGGATCGACCCAGAGTTCAATGCCAACGGCGAAGGTACTCCGCCCGACAATATCATCAGAGCGATGACCGAAAAATTCGACGAAGCTCCGGCTAACTTCCAGCACACTGCCATCGGCCAGGCGAATCAAAGCCATTGGATCCGGCGTCAAGCTAAAAATCGCGGCAAATTTTGCTTCAGACTTACGCAGTGCCAGTTCTCCCGCCAGTCGTTCGCTGATGTCGTGCGCGATCGACATCGAGTAGCGCTGGTCGTCAAGGGAGAATTCACTGGTATTGATCTCGATCGGAATCAGGCGACCATCCCGATGACGGTGCAAAGACTCGAACTGGCCACGGCCGACGCTCCGGAGACGGCGCGCCATAGTTGTATCGGAGCCGAGAAGTCCGGGGGAGAGGATGGCATTGATGTCGGCAATCGACATCTTGCGCAATTCGTCGCCGGAGTAACCCAACGCCAGCTCCGCTGCGTGGTTGGCATAGAGAATCTGCCCCATGTCATCCAGCCAATAGACCGACTCCCGGGTCGTCTCCAGCGCTTGCATGGCCATTTGCAAGCGTCTCTCGTCACGGTGCCGGTCGATGACGATGCTCGCCAAATTGGCCGCGAGTACAAGGCTGTCTAAATGGTGCGCATCGGGCCTGGCCGGCAGCCGCGAGTAGATGGCGAAGGTGGCCACCACCCGACCTTGCGGATCGAACACCGGCTGCGACCAGCAGGCGCATATCCCGGCGCTCACCACCTGATCGCGATAGGCTGCCCAGTAAGGATGTTGTTGGAGGTCATCAACAATCACCCGTTCGCCACGAAACGCCGCGGTACCGCAGGAACCGACACCTTCACCGATGAGCTGGTGGGCGCAGGCCGCACGTAAGGTCTCCGGCAAGTTCGGTGCAGCCCCCAGGCGCAAGCGCCCCTCGTCATCCACCAGCATGATCGCGGCTAGGCTGCCGGGCAGTTCTGCTTCGACGTCGAGCGCCAAGGCTTCGAGCAAGGCGGGCAGTTTCTGACCGCGGGCCAGCTTTTCCAGGATATTGCCACGCAGCCGGTTGCAGGCCTCGCGCCATTTACGCTCCGAAATATCGCTGTTGATGCCGACAATCCGCTGCACCACGCCCGCTTCGTCACGCACGGTGATCCGGCCACGGCCATGCAGCCAGCACCAGTCGCCAGCCTTGGTGCGCATCCGAAACTCGAAACTGAAGGGCTTGTCATCCGGCGCGTTGGTGGCCTCCTCTAGTGTCCGATAGGCCACCGGCAGGTCGTCGGGATGAACGAGGGATAACCAGGTCGCCTGATCGGCGGCGAATTCGCCCGGGCTATAGCCCAGCATCGTGTAATAAGTCGGACTGAACTCGATCAGGTTGCTCACCGGATCCCATTGCCACAGGCTGGTATTGCTGGCTTCCAGCACCACTTCCAGGCGTTCCTGTCGGGACCGTAGTTCCTCGGTGCGACTCCGCACCTGCTCTTCAAGGATCAGCGTGGTCTGAAACAGGTTGAAGTCGGAACCCTGACCACTGGCACACCTTTCGGCGCGATCCATCAAGGCCCGGATGATCTTGTTGAGGCGAACGATTTCGTCCTGCAAGGCCAATTCGCCGGGGCACGAGTCCGATCGCCGCAAATCAGCCATCATCCGTTGCCAATCGCAATCCCGACCAGGGTCTGATTGACATGTACGCCACGGAACTGTTCTCCGTAGGTACTGAAACCGGTCGTGTTATTTTGCCTTAGCACCTCACCGACACGCCCTGCAAGCCGGCTCTGCCTGATTTCCAGCGTCCGCGACACACATTCGTAAGCCAGCACGAGTTGTGGCCGGCCGATTTGTGCACGTATTTCCCAAAAGGCGCGCTCGAGATTGCTCAACAGATCAACCCCCTTCGCCACCCGGAACACCAGACCGTTCTCGATGGCACAGAAAAAAGTCAGACTGCCATCGGCATGGACTTTCTGGATCGCGCGCACATAGTTGGTACCGTTGACCAGTACGACGATGGGCGACGCGGCAAAGTGCTGCGGACTGAGATCGCCGACGCTGACGCCGAGAATTTCCGCATATACCTCGGCAGCGGGAAGGCCGTTGATTTCCTTGACGACACGCCGAAAAGTATCAGCTTCGGTAACGACCAACCGTTCCTCGCCAGCGACAAAGTGCTGTGTCATGAATAGTTTGAACGGCAGCCGAGTGGCAACCAGAATCAGCGCAGCACTATCGGAACGAAATTGCCCGTCGAAATAGACAAGGGTCTCGCCAAACCCCTCCCCGCCCCCAGCCGAGCCGCCGACCAGCGGGATCTTGCCGAGCGCACTCTGCAAGGCACAGGTCAACTGTTCTTCGCGTAACGACAAACCATCGCTCAGCAATAACGCAAAGCAGTGATCAGGCACCGCCTGCGGCTCACGATTTTTTAGTTTTGGCAACAAATCGGCGACCAGGGCTTGGCCGCTTGTCGTTTCAAATTGCTGCAATCCGGCGATGCTGCCACTGACTATATTGAAAGCGCTGGCCGAGAAACTCACCCCACTCAAACTGTGCTCGTGATAGCCGAGCGGCCCGATCTCGCCCGCCGTTGTACAACCGACGACCAGAATTCCCGAGAACAAAGTCCGCATTTCCTCGGCCAACACGGCCAAATCATACTTGCTGCAGCAAAAGAAAATGACCAGCGCCATATCCGGCTGCAGCACCGCCGAATGAAACTCACGAGCCGCTTGGCGCGCATCCGCCTGGCACGACTGCCCGCGAAGTATGCTGTTGCGCTGCCCCGGCGGGGTTAGGTGTACTTTTTCCATAAATGCATCCTACGCCAATCGCGGTATACGGTTGGGGAGCGAGACCAATACCGACAGGGAACTACTTTCCATCGCGGCCGTGGTTTCAATAAGCCAGAAAACGCAATTAAACCGCAGAGACGCAGAGATGCGAAGGAAAGACAAGGCTTGCCTTGATTATTCAGCCCCCTTCTACACCTTCTGGGTGAGCCGTGAAAACGTTGCAAGCAACTGCTTTCTTGTTCTTCTCTGCGCCTTTGCGACTCTGCGGTGAGGTTTCTTTGGCTAAGACAACCGCCCCCTCAACTGGTTGCCAGCGTTGCCGATTGCCCGATGTTGGCAACGACAGCGACTTCTTCCACTGACAACACCCGATTCAAATCGAGGATGACGACGAATTTGCCGTTGATCTTGCCCATGCTCTTGATGAAATCGTTGCGGATGCGGGCGCCGAATTCCGGTGGCGGCTCGATGTCGCCGTCAGCAATTTCCAGCACCTCGCTGACCGCATCGACGACCACCCCCATTTGCTGCTGGCTGCCGTTGGCTGCTTCGCTATCGACGATGACGATGCAGGTCCGCTTGCTGATTTCGCGCGCCACTCGACCGAAGCGGGCCGCCAGGTCCACCACCGGCACCACTGCGCCGCGCAGGTTGAGGACGCCGCGAATGAAGGGCGGCGTCATCGGCACGTCGGTCACGAAACCGTACTCGATGATCTCGCGGATGGCCAGGATGCCGATGGCGAACATTTCCTCGGCGAGCAGAAACGTCAGGTACTGCTGCTGCTCCGTCGCGGCCGGCCCGCCATCCCGGCCGACCAGCGCCTTGCCGGCCGGTGCTTTGGCCACTTGCATTTCGGTCGTTGTCATCGCGCCCTCCTCTCAGAAGCGAACGAAGTCGACTTCGTGTTCGCCCGTTGTGCCATTACTTTTTTTCTTTGCACTCGCCGAGCTGCGTACGGCGCCCGGCTTGCCGGCAGCGCTACCCGCTTTGGCGACAAGCGGACGGGCCACCGCAGCCTGGGACTTGCCGCCGGCGATGGTGAAGAAACTCATCAGTTCCTGCAGATTGACCGCCTGACCGCTCATTTCCTCGGCCGTCGCAGCCAGCTCCTCGGACGCCGAGGCATTCTGCTGGGTAATCTGGCTCAATTGCCCCATCGCGGTATTCACCTGGTCCACTCCGACAGTCTGCTCCTGCGAGGCAGCGGTGATTTCCTGCACCAGGTCGGCGGTCTTGCGCGTCGCCGGGACGATTTCGTCGAGCAACTTGCCCGCCCTCTCGGCCAGGCCGACGCTGTTGCCGGCCAGTTGGCCGATTTCCTGCGCTGCGATCTGGCTGCGTTCGGCGAGTTTCCTCACCTCGGCGGCGACCACCGCGAAGCCCTTGCCGTGTTCCCCGGCCCGTGCCGCTTCGATCGCCGCATTCAAGGCCAGCAGGTTGGTCTGGTAGGCGATGTCGTCGATGATGCCGATCTTCTTGGCGATCTGTTTCATCGCCGCCACCGTTTCCGTCACCGCCTGCCCACCGTCGGCCGCCTTGGCCGTGCCGTCAGCCGACATGGTGTTGGCGACCTTGGCATTGTCGGTGTTCTGCCGGATCGAGGCCGACATCTGCTCGACCGAGGCCGAGGTTTCCTCGACGCTGGCCGCCTGTTCGCTGGAAGCTTGCGATAGCGACTGGGCGGTGGACGAAATCTGGCCGGTGGCGCTGGCCAGGGTTTCGGTGGTCGCGTTCACTTCGCCGATGGTTTGTGCCAGTTTGGCCACGGTATTGTTGAGGCTTTGCTTGACCTGGTCGAAGGCGCCTTGATAGTCGCGCGTCACCGTACGTGTCAGATCACCTTGCTCAAGCGCTGCAGCGACTTCGATGGTGTCCTTGAAGGCGGTATCGACGGTATCCGACAACTGGTTGAGCAGACCGGACAGTTCCTTGGTGTAGCCGGTCTTGTCAGCCATCTCCATCTTGGTACTGAAGTCGCCCTTGTTGGCCGCGGCAACGATGTCGCGAATTTCACCGACGATCTTGGTGAGGGATTCGGCAGTGGTATTGACTGCCTGTTTGACCTGGTTGAAGGCGCCTTGGTAATCGCGGGTGACCTTTTGCGAGAGGTCGCCCTTGGCCAGCGCTTCGGCGACGCGGATGGTATCGCCGAAAGCGGTGTCGACGGTGTCGGACAACTGGTTGAGTAGTTCGGTGAGTTCCTTGGTGTAGCCGGTCTTGCCGGCCATCTCCATCTTCGTGCTGAAATCGCCCTTGTTGGCGGCGGCGACGATGTCGCGAATCTCGCTGACAATCTTGGTGAGGGAATCGGAGGTGCCATTGACCGCCTGCTTGACCTGGTTGAAGGCGCCTTGATAATCGCGGGTGACTTTCTGCGACAGGTCGCCCTTGGCCAGCGCTTCGGCGACGCGAATGGTGTCAGCGAAGGCGGTATCGACGGTATCCGACAACTGGTTGAGCAAATCCGAGAGCTCCTTGGTGTAGCCGGCCTTGTCAGCCAAACTCATCTTGGTGCTGAAATCGCCCTTATTGGCCGCAGCGACGATGTCGCGAATCTCGCTGACAATCTTGGTGAGGGAATCGGAGGTGCCATTGACCGCCTGCTTGACCTGGTTGAAGGCGCCTTGATAATCGCGGGTGACTTTCTGCGACAGGTCGCCCTTGGCCAGCGCTTCGGCAACGCGGATGGTGTCATCGAAGGCCGTATCGACGGTGTCTGACAACTGGTTCAGCAAATCCGAGAGTTCCTTGGTATAGCCGGCCTTGTCAGCCAGGTTCATCTTGGTACTGAAGTTGCCCTTGTTGGCAGCGGCGACGATGTCGCGAATTTCACCAACGATCTTGCTCAGATTGTCCTGCATCGCTTTCATGGAATACATCAGGCTGGTGGTGTCGCCGTTCTTTACCAAAACCTTGGTCGATAAATCACCCTGCGCGATCTTGTTGGCAATATCAGCGGCTACTTCCGGTTCGCCTCCCAATTGACGCATCAAAGTGCGGGTAACAACATAGGCAATCAGGGCAACGCCAGCCAGAGTCAGGGCGGCTATCAGCAACGACAGGGTCAAGGCATGGCTCTTGGTGGCAATGGCTTCATCGGCGCCTTTCTTGCCGAGGTCGATGTTGTAGCGCATATGCTCGTCCAGCGCCCCGTTCAGCTTTTCAGCCAGGGGAGCGGCCTTGGTCATCGAATCACGGGCCAGATCGTTCTTGTTGGCGCGTGACAATTCAAGTACGTGGCTGACGCTGGTCATGTACTCGTCGCGCAGCGCCTTGTCGGCCTCAAGCATGGCTTTGTCCTTGTCGTCGGAAAGCAGCGCCTCGTAGTCCTTGAGCGCCTTGTCAAAGGCAGTCTGGGCTTCTTTCAGCTTGCTTTCGATTTCCACCATGGCTTTGTCATCGGTGTTGAGAACGTGGCGGTAGAGTCGTACCCGGATGCGACTGAACTCTTCAAGGGCGGTACCCAATACCCGCAAACTCGGTACCGTGTTGATGTTGCCGTAATTGGCTGCCTCATAGACCTGATTGGTCTGGTACTGACCGAGACCGGCGAGCAGGACGATGCCGAGTAGCGCAGCACCGGCCAGCATGGCCATTTTTTTTGCGACGGTAAGTTTCATTTCAAGCGCTCCTGAAAAAGTGACTGTCTTTACGAAATGCAGCACGCGATCGGCGCCCACAAAGTTGAATTCTGGAAAATCTCATGGCTTCACCCCGACCTTGCCTGCATGGCCGCCAGGGTGTTACGCCTTCCTTCGCTGCCGGCCACGCGCCGGACCAGTCCGGGCACGTCAAGGATCAGGGCGACGTTGCCGTTGCCGAGGATGGTGAAGCCGCTGATGCCATCGAGGCCGTTGAAGACTTCGCCAAGCGGCCGGATGACGGTCTGAAATTCGCCCATCAGCTTGTCCACCACCAGACCCGCCCGTCGGCCGGCGTACTGCACGACGACAACGTTTTCACGCTGCACGGGGTTGAGCAGGAAAGTCAGTTCCGGGTCATTGGCCAGGGCGGCGGTGCCTTCCGCCGTGAGCAGGCTCGATGAAGTGCTCAGGCGGACCACGTCATACCCGGTCACGGCATCGTCTTCAGCGACTTCGCTATCGACCTGTGGTATCTCGGGTACGTCGAACAACTGCTTCAGGCGGATGAAGGGCAAGACTTCGCCGCGCAGGTTGAGATGGTCGCGACCATGCGAGTCTTCTGTCTGCTGCGCCGACAGCTCGACGCATTCGACGACCATGTCGAGCGGCACGACGAAGGACGAGGCGTTCACGCCGACCAGGAAGCCGTCGATGATGGCGAGCGTCAGCGGCAGGCGGATGCGCATGGTGGTGCCGACGCCTTCGCTGCTGTCGATATCGACCGTGCCGCGCAGCGCCGTGATGTTGCGGCGCACGACATCCATGCCGACGCCGCGCCCGGACAGGTTGCTGACTTGCTCGACGGTCGAGAAGCCGGGCAGGAAGATCAGTTGATAGATTTCCTGGTCAGAGAGTTGCTGCTCGGGCTTGATCAGGCCGCGTTCGATGGCCTTGGCCAGGATGCGTTCGCGTTTGAGACCGCCGCCATCGTCGACCACTTCGATGACGATGCTGCCGGAGTCGTGGTAGGCGTTCAGGCGCAGCGTGCCGTGCGCCGGCTTGCCCTGCGCCAGGCGGACCTCGGCTGGTTCGATGCCGTGGTCCATGGAATTGCGCACGAGGTGGGTCAGCGGATCGCCGATTTTTTCGACGACGGTCTTGTCGAGATCGGTTTCGCCGCCGCTGATTTCGAGACGGATATCCTTGCCCAGCTCGGCGCTGACATCGCGCACGACGCGCTGGAAGCGCTTGAAGGTGGCGCCGATCTGCACCATGCGCAGTTTCAGCGCCGAGTCGCGCACTTCCTCAACAAGCCGGGAAAGGCGGGCCACCGCTTCGTGCAGGGCCGGATTCACCGTCTGCTGGGCGATCAGGTTGGCCCCGGCACTGGCGATGATTAACTCGCCGATGAGGTTGATGTGCTCGTCGAGATTGTCGGCGTTGACGCGGATCAGGCCGGATTCCGCCGTTTTTGCTTCCTTGACCTGCTTTTGTTTGTCGAGCGCTGCTTCGACGACGCGCGGCTGCACCACTTTCTCGTCGACCAGTACTTCGCCGAGTTGGCGGGCCGGGCCTTCCGGATGATCGGCCTGACGATTGAGGGCGGCATCGAGTTCGCCCGGGGTCAGCGTGCCACAACGCACCAGGATTTCACCCAGGCGCAGTTCTTCCTGTGGCAGTTCGCCGATCAGGCGCTGGTATTCGGAAATCAGGCTGTGCGGCGGCAGGATGTGGATGGTCGCGTCGTCGCGCACGAACTCGAAGGCGCCTTCGATGGTCGCCTTGTCGGCCGAGGTCTGGAAGGCAATTTCGAAGCCGAGATAATTCGTTTCCGGGTCCATTTCGCCGAGGGCCGGCAGCGCATCGGCAATGGTGACGATTTCGGCGATCTTGCCGAAGGTGCCGAGGTAACGGATGAAGGACAGCGGATCCATGCCGTTCCTCAGGATATCCGGACCAAAGCGCAGCGACAGGTGCCAGTTGTCGGAACCGACGCCGTCGCCACCTTCCTTGTCGAGGTGTACCTCTGGCTCGGCAGCCGGCGTCCGGCAACTGACTTGCGACGACGGACCGAGGTAGGTGCGCAGTTTGGCCACCAGTTCATCGCTGGCGCGCTGCGTGTCGGCATCGGGTTCGCTGCCGGCGGCAATGCCGGCGATCAGGCTGGCCAACTGGTCGCCGACGGCGAGGAAAATGGCCACCAGTTCGGAAGTCATCGGCAGTTCGCCGTTGCGTACCTTGTCGAGCACGCTTTCGGCGACATGGGTGAAGGCAACGACATGGTCGAAACCGAACAGCCCGGCCGAGCCCTTGATGGTGTGGGCGGCCCGAAAGATGGCATTGATCGTGTCGGCGTCGTCGGGCATCTGCTCGATGCGCAGCAGCGCCGACTCCATGTCTTCGAGCAATTCGCCGGCTTCGATGATGAAGGTTTGCAGGGCGTCATCGAGGTTCATGGCATTTTCCTGGTCATGACGGGGTGTGAATCAGCAAGGGGTCGCCGAGCAGGCTGGACAGCTTGCACAGTTCAAGGGCCTCGAAGACCGCCGGGCTGTGGCCGGTAAAGTGCAGCGTCAACTGGCGCGCCGCGGCTTCCCGTTTGGCCGCGACCATCAGCTGCAGGCCGGCGCTGTCGATCTCGCTGATCTGGGCCAGGTCGACTTCCAGCTCGGTACTGGTGGCGAGGGCTTCAAGCAGTTGCAGGCGCAGTTCGGCCGCCGTGAAGATGTTCAGTTCGCCCTTGATTTCGAGACGGCCGGGGGCCGTAGCTGTTGTCATGGCAGCACCAGCTTGGCCACGGCGCCCAGCATCTGGGCCGGCTGGAAGGGCTTGACCACCCAGGCCTTGGCACCGGCCGCCTGACCTTGCTGCTTCATGGCGTCACCGGCTTCGGTAGTAAGCATGATGACCGGCGTGAACTTGTAGGCCGGCAATTGCTTGGCCGCCTTGACGAAGGAGATGCCATCCATGTTCGGCATATTGACGTCGCTGATGATCAGATGCATTTTGCGGCCGTCCAGCTTGCTCAACGCGTCCTTGCCGTCGCAGGCTTCGACGACGTCGTAACCGGCGCCGCGGAGGGCGATGCCGACCACCTGGCGCAGCGAGGCCGAGTCGTCGACGATCATGATGTTTTTTGCCATGGTTATTCCCGCCAGACTAAATTTAGGAAATGCAATTGAACCGCTGAAAAGCAGAGAGACAGAGGAAAAACAAAAGACTTGCCCGGATCATTCGGTGCCCCTTGCGGGTCAGCCCCGGCCACGATGGAAGCGCCTGTTTTTACGATCTTCTCTGCCCCTCTGCGACTCTGCGGTATGGTTTCTCGGTTAAAAGAAGGTGATTTCAGAGGCCGCCACCGCCGTCGCGGCGCCCCCCCCGGTGTACGACATGCTGTTCGGGAACGGTGTAGGTGTGGGTCAGTTCTTCCAGCCACAGCGAAGCGTCGAGCGTCGCCGTTGACCGACCGGCGGCGCTTGCCTGCTGCTGCTCGGCGATCCGCTCGGCGAGCTTGGCCATGTCGAGGCCGACGTGGCTCAGGATCTGGCTGACCCGGTCCTGGAATTGCAGTGCGACCAGCACTTCGCCGATTTCGTCGCCTATGCCCCCGGTTTCCCGGCGCAGCACGTCGGCCGACTCGGCCAGCGCCGAGGCTGCCGTCTGGGCCCGCGCCACGACATGGCGGATCACCTGCTCCGAATTGACCACCATTTCCTCGTCCTGCAACGAGTATTGGCGCGAGATTTTCAGGGTACTGGCAATCGCCTGATTGACCGTCTCCACCGTTTCGCTGATCTTCCGGCCGGTCCCCCCGGAGAGATCGGAGAGTTTGCGCACTTCGTCGGCGACCACGGCGAAACCGCGCCCGACCTCGCCGGCCCGCGCCGCCTCGATGGCGGCATTGAGGGCCAGGAGGTTGGTCTGTTTGGCGATGTCGCCGACATCCCGCGCCATATGCTGCAACTGTTCGGTGAATTGCGACAGGGTGGCGACTTCGCTGAGCATCGACTCCTTGGTGCGCAGAGCGGCGCGCAGGGTACTGATGATCGAATTGAGCTCGTTCTCGTTTTCCTGCAGCAAGGCGATCAGCCCGCCCCCGGTTTCGTCCTGCGACGCCGCCAGGGTGCTGCCGATGCGCTGGTTGATGGCGGCAAAGCGCTGGGCCAGGGCGGCGACCGAATCCTCGGTATGACCGCGGGCCATGGCGACCTGGCCGCTCCAGATGGGCAGGACGCCGCCGCACAACGGTTCGAGACCGGCCAGATGAGCGGCCTGATGTTCGGCCCGCAGGCGCACCTCGGCGTGCTCGGCGAAGGCCTGCATCTGGCGCTGCACTTTTCGCCCATAGCCCAGGCCCGCCCAGCCCAGTCCGCCGCCCAGAGCGACGAGCAGGACGGCGCCGGCCCAGCCCGCCGGCGTCGCCCCGCCAGCAAGCAGGATGCCGGCGGCGCCAAGCAGGGCGACAATGATCGCCGGAGCGGCAAGCCAGCCCAGAGCTGATTTCTCATTCACGCAGTAGTTTCCCTATCCGGCCGCTGGCTGCCGAGGCAGCAGCGGCTTGTCCCGAGGTCGTCGAGCCGCATGCGAACACGCCGGCACGACGCGGCGCCCCCAACGCCTTGATGCGAAAGAATCAAAGGCTGATCGGCAGGAGAGAGACTATTACTTTTGTTATATATCGCACAATTGGCAAAACCTAAAGTGCGACTATATGAAAACAGTTAGTCAGTAGCGCCTCAGGGCGACAGCAAACCTTCGCGGATGGCGTAACGGGTCAGTTCGGCGATCGAACGCAGGCCGAGCTTGTTCTTGATATTGCTCCGATGGACATCCACCGTCGCCGGCTGGATGCCCAGCTCGGCACCGATGGCGGCCGAACGCAGGCCGCTGGCCAGCAATTTCAGCACATCCCGTTCGCGGCGGCCGAGGATGCTGAGCGGCGGCGTGGCCGGCGAAAATTCTCCGGTGCGCTGGCCGACCATCGTGCCGGTGATCTCCGGCGAGAGAAAAACATGTCCGGACAGCACGGCGCGAATAGCCGTGATCAGTTCCTGCGTGCCGGCCGATTTGACGACGTAGGCCCGTCCGCCGGCCTTCAGCATTTCATCGACGAAGACCTTGTCGGTATAGCCGGACAAGGCGACCACCAGGAGTTGGGGATATTGCGCCAGGGCGCGGCTGGCAACATCGATCCCGGTCATGTCGGGAAGGGCGATATCGAGCAACATCACATCCGGGCAAGCGCCGGCCAGTTGTTCGAGCGCTTCCCGCCCACTGCCCGCCTCGGCGACGACACACAGGTCGGGCTCGGCATTCAGCGCGGCGCGTAAGGCCTCGCGCAGCATTAAATGGTCGTCCACCATCAGGATGCGAATAGTCATCGGCTCACCGGGTGATTAAGGGAAGGGGCTGCCGTCAGCGGCATGCGCAAGGTGACGCGCAGGCCGGCGCCGGTGGCACTGGTAATTTCGCTCGCCCCACCCAGATAGGTGAGGCGTTCGCGAATGCTGGCCAGACCGAAGCCCTGGGTTTTAGTCAAGGCCTCGGCGACATTGTCGATGCCGCGGCCGGCGTCGTCGACGCTCAAGACCAATTGCTCGCCCAGCACGGTCAGGACCAGACGGGCCTGCTCGCTCCCCGAGTGCTTGGCGACATTGATCAACAGTTCGCGCGCCGAACGGAACAGGATGCTGGCCTGTTCCGGCGCCAGGGGCGGCAAGGAAGGCGGGCTGTCGATGTCCACCCGCAGGCCGTAATGGCGATCCATCTCCTCGCCCAGCCAATGCAGGGCATGGGTCAGGCCCAGCTTGCTGAGCACCGGCGGACTCAATTGCGTGGTCAGCGAACGCACCATCCGACTGGCGTCGGCGAGCAACGCATCGAGCTCCGTGCCGCTCGCGCTGTCGGCCGCCGGCAACTGCTGGAGCAGGAGATCAAACTTTATTTTGGCAACGTGCAGCAGTTGCCCCAGACCATCGTGCAAATCGCGGGCGATGGCCTGCCGTTCGCGCTCTTCGGCCAGCGTCGTCTGGATCGCCAGATGCCGCAGTTGCTCGGTCCGCTCGACGACGCGCTGCTCGAGCTGGGCGTGCGCTTGGCGCAAGGCGGCTTCGGCATTCTTGCGTTCGGTGATATCGCGACCGACGGCCTGAATCTCGATCAGCCGCCCGTCGGCGTCGAAAAAGCCGCGATTGATGAACTGCATCCAATGGATGTCGCCAGAACCGGAATACACGCGGTTTTCGACAATCACCGTGGCCTGTTCGGGGGACAAGGTACGCAATTGCGCTTCGACCCGGGGCCGGTCTGCCGGGTAGCAGGCCGGGGTCCACACCTGCCCGAGCAACTCCTCGGCGGTCTTGCCGAAGAATCGGCAGAAGGCGTTGTTGACGAAGGAGTAGGTGCCATCCTCGGCAAACCGCGCAATCATCTCGGTCTGGTCCTCGATCACCGCCCGGTAGCGCTCTTCGCTGACGCTCAGCGCCGCCTGTATCTCCTTGAGCGAGGTGGTTTCGGTGACCAGTACGTAAAATCCCTGGACCTCGCCCGCGACCCAATCGGGAACGTAGTGGGCCAACGAATGCCGTATCTTGCTGCCATCCGGCGTTGGAATCGCCCGCTCGAAGAGCTGTGCCTCGCCGCGCAACGCCCCCTCGATATAGGGTAGATTCAGCCGGTAGCGCTCCTCGCCGATCACCTCCCGGATGTGGCGTCCGGGGATATCCGCCGGATCCTTGCCGAACCATTCGAGGTAGGCATAGTTACTGAAACGGTTGCGCAGATTCTTATCCCAGTAACCGATCATGGCCGGCATATGGTCGAGGATCGAACGCAGGTCGCGCTCCCGCTCCTGCAGGTGGCTTTCCGCAACATGCAGGCGCTCCAGAGCATCCTGCTTTTCCGGCAGGGAAGCGGCCAGTTCCTGACGCAGGCGCTGGTTTTCCGCCTCCAGCCGGCGGAGACGTTCGGGCAGATCCGGCGCGGCCGGCCGGGAGGACGGGGAGGAAGGCATTCGGGGCGACAAATTGCAGCCGGTTGGCAACGGGGGCTCAGTATAGCCGACGGATTCGCCGCCCCCGCGAACCGGAAGGACGCATGTCCACAGCAGCCCTTTTGCAAAATGGGTACAATCCCGGCAAACAATGCGACGCCGACGAGGGAGCAACGGCTGCCATGGCCCCTGACAAGCAAACGGATGCGTTTCGTAGCTCATTGCAAAGAGCCATCCTGGATGAAACGCCGGACGGCATCCTGGTCGTCGATCGCGAAGACCGCATCGCCTCGGTCAACGAGCATTTTTTCTCGATCTGGAACATCCCGCGGCCGCTCGCCGCGCTGGATGATTTGCTGCACTCCCCCGACGCCCCGATCCTGGCCCAGGTCCTCGCCCAGGTCGCCGACCCGCAGCCCTTCCTGCAGCGCGTCCGCCAGTTGTATGCCGATCCCGAACAAGAGGATAGCTGCGACATCCGACTCAAGGACGGGCGCACCCTGCAACGCCACTCGGCGGCGCTGCGCGGCGAGGCCGGCCAGTATCTCGGACGGGTCTGGTATTTTCGCGACATCAGCGACCTCGTCAGCTCGCGGCTGGCCCTGGAACAGAGCGAACTGCGTTACCGCACGGCCTTCCAGACCACGCTCGACGCGATTGCCATCACCACGCAGCAGGACGGCATCTACCTCGACGTCAATCAGGCCTTTCTCGAGATGACCGGTTACGAACGGCATGAACTGATCGGCCACAGTTCGCTGGAGCTCAACATCTGGGCCGATCCGGCCGATCGTCGGCGGATCGCCGAGAGAATCCGGGCCGGCGAGGATAGGCTGAGCCTTGAGGTCCGTTTTCGCAACAAGAACGGCTGGAGCTTCTGGGGCGTCTTCTCGGTTTCCCGCATGGAGCTCAACGGCGTTGCCTGCCTGCTCTCGATCACCCGCGACATCACGGCCAGCAAACTGGCCCAGGATGAATTGGCCAGACACCGCCAACACCTCGAACAACTGGTCGCCGAACGCACCGCCGAGCTATCGCACGCCAAGGAAGCGGCCGAAGCGGCGAGCGTCGCGAAAAGCGCCTTTCTCGCCAACATGAGCCACGAGATACGGACCCCGCTCAATGCCATTACCGGCATGGCCTACCTGATCCGCCGGGGCGGCTTGACGCCGCGCCAGGACGAACAACTGGACAAGCTCGAAGGGGCCGGCGAGCACCTGCTGAAAATCATCAATGCCGTCCTCGAACTCTCCAAGATCGAAGCCGGCAAGGTGACGCTCGCCGAAACCCCGATCCGGGTCGAAAGCATCGTCGACAATGTCGCCTCCATGCTGCAAGGCCGCGCCCAGAGCAAGCATCTGCAACTGCTCACCGACACCGCCGGCATCCCGCCCAACCTGCAGGGCGATGCCACCGCCCTGCAACAGGCCCTGCTCAATTACGCGGCCAATGCCGTCAAATTCACCGAAAGCGGCAGCGTCACGCTGCGCGTCCAATTGCTCAGGGACGATGCGCAACGCGCCTTGCTGCGTTTTGCCGTCGAAGATACCGGCATCGGCATCGCCGAAGACGTTCTGCCCCGACTCTTTGCCGCGTTCGAGCAGGCCGACAACTCGACCACCCGCAAATACGGCGGCACCGGCCTCGGCCTGGCGATCACCAAGCGACTGGCCGAATTAATGGGCGGCAGCGCCGGTGCCGAGAGCGTCCCAGGCCAGGGCAGCACCTTCTGGTTTTCCGTCTGGCTGAACAAGTCGGCCGCCCCCGGGGCGGCGCTCCCGGCCCGGCACTCGACGGCCGATGCGTGGCGTGGCCTGGCCGACCACTACGCCGCCTGTCGCGTCCTGCTCGTCGAAGACGAGCCGGTCAATCGCGAAATCGCCCAGTCGTTGTTACAGGATGCCGGGTTACAGGTGGATAGTGCGGAAGACGGCGAGCAAGCCGTCCGCCTTGTTGACGAGAAGCGCTACGACCTGATCCTGATGGATATGCAGATGCCGAACATCGACGGCCTGCAGGCCACCGAGCAGATTCGCGCCCGCCCGGCCGGGCGGGGCATCCCGATCATCGCGATGACCGCCAATGCTTTTGCCGAGGACCGGGCCCGTTGCCTGGCGGCCGGCATGAACGACTTCATTCCCAAGCCGGTCGATCCGGACTTCCTGTTCGCCACCGTCCGCTACTGGCTGGAACAAAGCGCCGCCGCTCGGCAGCGCTCGGCGCTGCCGGCCGCTCCGGAGCGCGCGACTTAGGGAAACGCTGATTTATCCTAGAAAACACAATTGAACCGCGGAGACGCAGAGATGCAGAGGTAAAAAAAGGCTTGCCGGGATTATTCGGCACACCTTCTGGGTGAGTCGCAAAAACCTTGCAAGCCACTGTTTTTACGTTTTTCTCTGCTCCTTTGCGCCTCTGCGGTAAGGTTTTTATTCCTCACCAATCGGGCCGAGCCCGGCGAAGCTATGGTCAATGCTTCGAGAAGCACGCATAGGAGCGGCTTTAGCCGCAAATGGCGATCTGCTCAATGCGTTTTCGCGGCTAAAGCCGCTCCTCCGGGAGACAGGATTCATGATCCGGATTTATTCAGGGCATCCTTAGGCGGCGGCTTCGAGCAAGCGACGGGCGCGCACCGCGCTCGCCAGTTGTTCGAGGACGAGCCGGCTGTCATCCCAGTCAATACAGGCGTCGGTCACGCTCTGACCATAGGTCAAGGCTTTTTCCGGCACGATGTCCTGGCGCCCTTCGACCAGGTTGGACTCGACCATGACCCCGACAATGCGCTCCTCGCCGGCCGTCAGCTGGGCGGCAACGCTGGCGCTGACTTCCAGTTGCAACTTGAATTGCTTGCGGCTGTTGCCGTGCGAGAAATCGACCATCAACCGGGCCGCCAGACCGGCCTTGGCGATCTCGTTGGCCGCGGTATCGACGCTCGCCGCGTCGTAATTCGGTTCCTTGCCGCCGCGCAGGATGACGTGGCAATCCTCGTTGCCCATGGTGGACACGATGGCGGTGTGGCCGGACTTGGTGACCGACAGGAAATGGTGCGGCGAATTGGCCGAGCGAATGGCGTCGACGGCGATGCGCATATTGCCGTCGGTGCCGTTCTTGAAACCGACCGGACACGAGAGGCCGGAAGCCAGCTCGCGGTGCACCTGCGACTCGGTGGTACGGGCGCCGATGGCGCCCCAGGCGATCAGGTCGGCGGTGTATTGCGGCGTGATGGTGTCGAGAAACTCGGTGGCGCACGGCAAATCGAGTTCGTTGATTTCGAGCAGGATCTTGCGCGCCAGGCGGATGCCTTCATTGATGCGGAAAGTGTTGTCGAGGCGCGGATCGTTGATCAAGCCCTTCCAGCCGACCGTCGTGCGCGGCTTTTCGAAATAGACGCGCATCAGGACAACAAGGTCTTCCTGGTATTTTTCGGCTTCCTTGGCGAGTTTCCTGGCGTATTCCATCGCCCCGGCGTAATCGTGGATGGAACAGGGCCCGATCACCACCAGCAGGCGGTCGTCGGCGCCGTGCAGGATGCGGTGGATGGCCTGGCGGGCGGCGTAGGTGGTCTGCGCGGCGCGGTTGGAAACCGGATATTCGCGAAAGACATGGGCCGGCGGCACCAGTTCCTTGATTTCCTTGATCCGCAGATCGTCGGTATTCGGTTTGCTCGTTTGCGTCGTTTGCTGCGTCATGCCCGGCCCCATTGAAAATGCCTGAAAAGCGCCATTCTAACGGATGCCCGGGGGATTGCCGCGGTCCGCGACGAGGGCTGGGGTAGACGAAAAAAAGGGGGAGGAAAAATCCCTCCCCCCAACGTCGTCTGTCGGCGCCCGCTTACTTGCTGAAGAACCCGATGGCGACCAGCACCAGCAGGACCAGCCCGACGCTGATCAGCGCCAGGCCGAGAATCACCGAACCGATATGCATCTGGCGCGACGGGGCATCGACCAGATACTTCTCCAGCTCGCCGGTTTCCACCATGCGCCGGTAATGCGCCGGGTGATCGGAGCGGAACTCGGCGATCGACTGGGTGCCGGTAAACATCACGACATCAGGCGGCGGCAGCTTGTCCGGCCGGAAGTGGTTGTTGAAGAAATGCACCGTAAAGAGGAAGACGGCGGCCAGGAAGGCTTCTTCACCATGCACCAGGGTCGCCACGTTGAACACCCAGCCCGGCAGGTAGGTCGCCGTGACGTGCGGGAAGGCCAGCATCAGGCCGCTCCAGCCGATGATGTTCACCCCCCAGAAAACCGCCCAGTAGTCGAATTTCTCGAAATAGGCCCAGCGCTCGAATTGCGGCTTCGGACCCTGGCCGAAGAACCACTTGAACATCCCCCAGCAATCGGCGAAGTCCTTCCAGTTCGGGATCAGCGAATCCGGCCCGAACCAGCGGAAGGTCTTGTCGCGCAGCAGGCGTTGCATGACATAGACGAAGTGGATGAGGAAGATGCCGACGAACAGCCCCGCCGCCACCCGGTGGATGAGGCCGAGCATCTTCGGACCGCCGACTGCCGCCGCCACCACCGGCGCCCAGCTGCTGCCCGAGAACATCGCCGACGTGCCGGTCAGGACCAGGGTCATCGTCACCAGGGCAAAGACCAGGTGGGCCAGACGCCAGCCCCAGGAGAAGCGCTGGAAGTGCTTCTCCGGTTGCAGGCCAAGGGCAGCGGTATCGACATGCTTGACCAGATGACCGTCGCGTTCCTGCCATTCGCGGTAGTACCAGAGGCCACAATGCAACCAGAAGAAGGCGAAGACGCCGATCAGCAGCGCTACCATGAACTTGGTGGCGATCCACATCTGCGGGTATTTCTTGAAATCATGACTGTTGGCATGCGGCCCGAAGGTGACGAAACCTGCGGTGGCCAGCGTCATCCCCGGCTTCTTGTCGTTGTGGCACTGCTGGCAGGTCTTCAGACGATTGTTGACGTGCACTTTCGAGGCCGGATCATCCGCCCCCTTGATGCCATGACTGCCGTGGCAGTCGGAACACTTGGCGGTATAGGTAAAGCCCAGCTTATTGACCTGGCCGTGGTAGGTATCGCGGTAACTGAGCAGCTCTTCCTGGTGGCAACCGCCGCAGGCCTCGACATTCTTCAGCTTGAACGGATCGGACGAGGCGCCGCGGATTTCATGGGTGGTGTGGCAGTCGATACAGACCGCCCCCTTCGGATCGTCCTTGCCCATGACCAGGGCGCCGTGCACCGAACTCTCGAAATCTTCAAGCTGCTCGTCGTGACATTTTTCGCCGCAGGTTTTCGGCACCGTCAAGCGCCATTGTTCACGCTCCGGCGTCCCCTTTTTCGGCACGGCAAAGTCGTGCGTCGCGTGGCAATCGCCGCAGGTCGCCTTCGGACGGTCCGGATGGTCGGTATCCGGCCGGGCATGGAACGACGCCTTATAGGCCTCGATATTGTCGACGACGACGCCCAGGCGTTCCTTACCGGCCGGATTGCTCTTGGCCGCCGCCCACAATTTTTCATGGCAAGTGGCACAGTCCGGTTTCGCCACATTCGCCACCTTGGCGTGTTGTTCCTTGGCATCGACGATATCGCTATGGCAGGCGACGCATTCCATCCGGGCATGCACGCTCTTGCCCAGGCTGCCCTTATTGACCGGGGCCAGGGCCCGCTTCTCGTCGTCGGCCGTGGCGACTTCGATCTGGTGTTTGCCGCTTTCGTGACAGCTCAGGCAGGTGGCGTTGTCGAGCTTGGCCGGGGCCTCGACGGCAAGCAACGGGCGGCCGCCCAGCAACGCGCCGACGATCAGCAACAGCCCGAACAGCTTGCGACGATGGGGAGTGATGGCTGGCATTATTTTTCTCTTTCACAGTTGAGGCGGCGCGGTTCGCCCTGGCCAAATGGCAAACGGGACCCGATACACGCGGTCCCGTTGCTCTTATTTATCCAGTGATCTCCGTTGGGTACTGCTTACTGGAATTTATAAACGTAACGCAATCCGACAAAGGTGGCATTCTGCTTGGGGTTGGCGGTAACCGTCGTACCGTCGGTAGTGGTGCCGTAGGAAAAAGCCGTGCCGTTGGCAAACGACCACGACCAGTCATCGGTTTGCCAGCGCTCATGGATCAAGTCGACACGCAGGTCGGAACTCTTGTTGAGGGCGTAGGTCGAGAAGAAGCTCAGGCGCAGCAACTTGTTCTCGATATTCGGCAGATCGCTGGAAAAGCCCGCCGGCAGCAGTTGTGTTCCAGCGGCCAGGACCGTCAGACCCTGGTCATACTTGCTGACATTGCGCGACCATTGGAGATCCGCCCCCATTTTTACCCGTGGCGTAACCTCCCCGCGCACGCCAATTCCCAGCGAATTCCCGGTATCCTGAAGGTCGTAACGCTTGTCCAGCACATCCGCCACGACCAACCGATCGCCCCCATTGTTCGCCCGACTATTCCTCTGCTTGGCCCGACTGTGATCGTAGGCATACCAGGCATTGACTTGCCACTTCTCGCTCATGGTGTAGCTGGCATCAAAGCTGAAAAGCTGGGAGGTGCCATCGGTCAAGCCGTAAGGGCGGTCAGGGCCATGCTCGTAGTCGTCGATCGCTTGTTCGACATTGAGTTGGAAGGCAAGACTCTCGACCGGGGTCCAGTCGAGGGCGAAGCGAAGCTTGTTACGTTCGCGGTCGGCAATATTCAGCGGGTTGATCATGTTGCCGGGACCGGGGGCGCCGATGCCGTTGGTCGTGCTGTTGCCGGGGCCGGCGACCGTAAGATAGCTCGACCCGGTGCGCTGGCTGAACAAATAGGCCAGCGAACCATTGAGCGTCTCCGACATGGAACGCCGCAATTCCAGACGCCAGGTGGTTTCGTCCACCTTCGAGCGCATCGGCACGACCCGCTGGTTGTCTGCGCCTCCGGCCCCAAGGCTGTTGGATACTGGTACTGCCCGATCCTGCCGACGCTCCTCGACGCCAGCCGTCAATCGGTAAACATCAGTCAGCCGATAGGTGCCCTCGAGTTTTCCGGTCAGCGTCTTGTAGGAGAACGGGGTGTTATCGACACACTGGTTGCCATTCGGGGGCGTGACACAACTAAGCGGGTTGCCCTGTACAAAACGAGCAACCGGCGTTTCGTCTTGGACATCGAAATAGCGGAAGTTGGCCAGCAGCGACAGATCCTTGATCGGCCGCGAGGTCAAACCGAGTTGAACCAAAGTCGTGTTGACTTCGCCCTTCAGGCTTTGCGGCGAGCCAGCCAGGGACAAGCCGGCGACATCCTGGGTCGGCAGATGCTCATCCTGTGTGGCATGGGTATAGGCCAGCTTAACAGTCGCCCGCGTCGTCGGCGTGAAGGAATAGCCGCCATTCAGGAACAACTGATGGGCCTGATTGTCGAGCGGCAGCGAAAGATAGGTCGTGTTGGCATTGCTGACCGGAAGTCCGGCATTCGTCATCGCCACCAGCGTGTTCTTGGTGTCATACCAGCTACCGTAATAGCCGCCGGAAAGCTGCAGCTTTTTCGAGCTATAGCTCAATGTCCCCTCGACCTGCCGTATCGTACTGTTGATCGGCTCTACCGCAAATTCTGGCGCGCCGCCTCGTCCCCAATGCCGGGTCCCGGTCTTTTCTTCATTCTTGAACGACAGCGTAAAGTCGAGGCCGGGCAGCAGATTCTTGTAAATCCCCAGGCCGATGCCTTCACGCACAGTCCCGAGCGACACCGTCTGCAGCGGCCCCGGCAGGGCCGCCGTGCTCACCGTCTGAGTGGTGGTGCCGATGCCTTGCAGGCGTGTCGTGAAGGTATTCGGGTTGTCGCGGGAAATCCGGTTGTAATCCAGCGTGATCCCGAAATTGCCCTGCCGCAGGTATTCGCCTTTGATCTCCCGGTTGTCGAGACCGAGATTGCTCGCCTTCAGCTTCATCCAGGTACCGGTCGCATCGTCGCGTTTGACGATGTCGGCATCTAACAGTCCGTACGCATCCTTGTCGCGCATACCGTCGTAGATGCCCTGCTGGGGACGGTCGGCCGACCAGTTGCCGACACCGATGGAGACACTGCTTTCCGGCTTGATCAGTTCGTTGACCTCGGCATCGTCGGCCAGGGCCGGGCCGAAAATAGCCAGCAGCGCAGCGGCGGTGGTCGTCAGGCGAAATGTTTGTTGTATCGCGTTCATGATTTTCCCCTCTCGATCAGCGGCGGAAGCGCCCGGCCGTTGCGCTGTTTTGCGTACTGTTGCCACCATGGATATTGGTATGGCAGTTCAGACAACCGCGACCCACGGTACCGAGCGTCGATGAGCCGGTGGTGGCCGCCGTCGGCAGACCGGCAACCTGGCCAGGATGGCTGTCGTGGTTGTGGCATTCCTGGCAGAGGAAGGGCGGCCGGGACTTGAGGAGATTGGCAATGGTCGTGCCGTGCGGGTTGTGGCAGATGCCGCAGTCTTCGGTGACCGGCTGATGGTTATGCACGAAGGGACCGCGCTTTTCCATGTGGCAGGTGTAGCAGGTGTCGTTCAGACTGGCTTTGGTCAAGGACTTCGGATTGTCCCCATGCAGATCGTGGCAGGACGTACAGGTCATCTTGCCCTCGATGATCGGGTGGTGCGATGGCCGATTCACCTGGGCCCGCTGCTCCTTGTGGCAGGTGAAGCAAACCTCGGCCTGGGTGGCCTTTTCGCGGACCTTGTCGTGCGCTGCATGCACCTTGTGGCAGGCCGTACAGGTGACGTCGCGACTGGCGTGTACGCTCGACTGCCAGTTCATGTGCTTGCCCCCCTGGTGGCAACTCAGGCAGGCATCGTTACGGGCTTCCGGGGAAGTCTTGGTGTTCTTGCCGAAAGTGCGGTCGGCCTTGGGCGGTTTGTCGCTGCCTTTGTGTTTGACGTGCTTTTCGCTTTCGCCATGGCAATCGGTGCAGGTCGGCGTCCGGCTATCGGCGACCGTGCCGTGCTTGGTCTTGCCGATCGCCAGAACCGACGGTCGGAGGTCGAGCATGGTCGGCTTGCTGTCATCGGCTTCGTCGTGACAGCCGGTACATTTGGCATCGCCTTTCAGAATCAGGTCCTTGGGGGCTTCCTTGGTCGTCGCCGTGGGCGAGTCCGCCGCCACTACCGCCCCCGAAAAAAACATGCCGACGCATGCCGTCACCGCCAGAAATTGTCGTAGCGTTTTCATAAATCCCCCAGACTTGCCCTGTTGTCGAACCGGCCGGCGCCGCCGGCGTGCTTATTTCCGAGGCGCGAATTACTGCGCCAGAATCCACTGGATCAGGTTCTTGAGTTCCGCTGTATCCTTGGTATCGATGATCTTGTGATCTTCTTCCGTCCCGTCCTCGAGCTTGACCTTCGGGCCGGTGGTGATGTTTTTCATGATCTTCTGTTCGCCTTCGGCTTCCTTGCCCTTGTACTTGCTGGCGATCTTCTTGTAGGACGGGCCCTTCTTGGTCTTGTCGACGGCGTGGCACTTGAAGCAGTCGTTTTTCTTGGCCAGGGCCTTGGCGGCGCCTTCGTCGAAGCCGAAGGCCGAGGGGGAAAACAGCACGGCCACAGCGGAGGCGGCCATCAAGGCGTTACGAACGAACGGAAATTTCATTTTTTTACCCCTCCTAAACCCGGCACGGGACGGCGTCCCGGCGATTTATTGCCTATGCCTTTTGGCCTAAGCTTTGGTTAAGAAGTGTAAAGAAGCCGCCCACCCCTCCCTATCGGAAGGGGATTAATAGGGGCATAGGAAAAATCCTATTCGTTGCCCGCCAAGCGAGCGGCGAATTTTGCCGCGAGATGCCGCCGGGATAGCGCGGCTTTGCCGCCATTGCTTACGGCGGGGGCGTCCTAGAACTTGCTGGGTTCGGCCAGTTCGTGCGCGATGGCATAACGGATCAGTTCGGCCGTATTGGCCATGTTCATCTTTTGCAGGATGTGGGTCTTGTGGGTGCTGATGGTCTTGACGCTGAGCGACAGTTCGGCGGCGATTTCGGTCAGGCCGACCCCGGTGACCAGCATGTTGAAAATCTGGAATTCGCGGTCGGAGAGCAGCGTGTGCGGCAACGAATCGCCGCGCGGACGCATCCCCCGCACCATCAGTTCCGCCACCTTGTCGCTGATATGCACGCCACCGGAGGCGACGCGACGGATGGCGGCAATCAGCAGATCGCTGTCGCTTTCCTTGGTGATGTAACCGGACGCCCCGGCATGCAGGGCGCGGACGGCATACTGCTCTTCGTGGTGCATGCTGAAGATGAGGATGGGCAACTCGGGTTGCTCGTCCTTAACCAGGTGGATGAGGTCCAGGCCATTGCGACCGGGCATCGAGATATCGAGCACCAGCACATCCCATTTTTTCTGCCGCACCAGCTGCAGCACCTCGATACCGTTGGCCGCCTCGCCGGCCACCGCCAGATCGTCGGTGTCGGCCAGTATCTGTTTGAGGCCATCGCGAATAATGGCGTGATCGTCGGCCAGCAGAACTTTATATTTTTCCATGCTTACTCTCGCGCTTTGCTTCGGGGAATCACCACTTCGACCACGGTTCCCGCCCCCGGTGCCGAGACGACGTAAAAGTGTCCGGCCAGGATATTGGCCCGTTCGCGCATGCCGATCAAGCCAATTCCCCCATTGCGCGCCGCCCCCTGGTTAAACCCCTGACCGTCATCCTTGACCGACAGCGCCCATTCGTCGCCCCGCAACTCGAGGCGGACTTCGACCCGGCTGGCCTTGGCATGCCGGGCAACATTGGTCAGCGACTCCTGCAGGATGCGAAAGAGGGCCGTCGCCACCGCCTCGTCCTGGCGGGGATCGTCGGCCGGCAGTTCGAGTGTCACCGGCAGGCCGGTCCGACTGGAGAACTGATCGACATACCAGCCGGCCGCCGCCGCGAAGCCCAGATCGTCGAGCACCAGCGGTCGCAACTCGGCGGCGATGCGGCGCACGGAAACGATGGTCTGGTCGATCAAGCCCTTGATCGCGCTGATCTTGCCGGCGAGCATCGGCGGTTCGTCCGGCAGCCGCCCGCCCAGCCAGGAAACCTCCATCCGCATCCCGGTCAGCAACTGCCCCAGTTCATCGTGCAATTCGCGGGCGATCCGGGCCCGTTCTTCCTCGCGGACTTTTTGCAGCGAGGCCGAGAGTTCCTGCAATTGCCGATTGGTCGCCACCAACTCGCGCTCGGAGCGTCGCCGCTCGGCCAGGTCGCGGAAGACAGCGGTGGCCAGCAGCCGCCCCCGGACCAGGGTGGTGGACAGACTCAGTTCGACCGGAAATTCCTGATCCTCGCTGGCCAGCTCGACAATGCCGAGCAGCACCAGGCCGGGCGGGGAACTCAGCGCCGTCTGCAAATTGCGCTGCACCTCCGTGCCGAGCGGGCGGCGGCTACTGTCCCGCAACCATTCTTCGACCGTCGAGCCGATGGCGACGCTGGCCGGCATGCCGAACATCCGCTCGGCGGCGCGATTGAAGAGCACCAGGCGTTGATCGGCATCGATGGTGACGATGGCGTCCTGCACCGATTGCACCATGTGGCGCAATTGCTCGTCGCGTTCTTTCAGATCGGACTCCAGGGCCTCCCGGCGCAGCAGGTTGCGCAGCATGAAGAAGGCCGAGAGCAGGACCAGGAAGATGACCAAGGTCACTCCGCCGATAATCGGCCGGGCAACCCGCCGCCAGGGCAGCAGGGCTTCCGCCTCATCGACCGCGGCGCCGATCATCAGCGGGTACTTGGCGACCTGGCGATAGGCGATGAAACGCGTCCCGGCGGCATTCTCCTCGCGCCGCACCAGGACACCGTCGCTGCTGTTGCGCAAGGCGGCCAGGGCCGGGGCCGAAATGCCGGAGCGGCCCAGTTCGTCTTCGCCCTTGGGTTTGCCGGCGAGCAGCAGGCCCTCGTTATTGAGCAACAGGATACGATTGACGGCATCGAGGCTGATGCCCTCATAGAGCGACTCGAAATAGTCGATATTGATCGCCGCCACCACGACGCCGCGAAACTGGCCGGACGCGTCGTCCAGGCGGCTGCTGACATAGAAGGTCCACTGCTGGTCCACATGGGCTTGCTCGGGCCGGGAGATGAACAGTTCATCCCTGGCCCCCTCGGCGAAATGACGGAAGAACGGACGATTGCTCACGGCCAGGCGGCGAACGAAGTCCGGGCGTGAGGAATTGACGCCGAAGCCGGCGCGATCGACGACGAAAATGGATTTGACCTGCGGCAAGCCGCCCACCCGGGCGCGCAGCAACAATTGCACGGGGATGCTGTCGAGTTCCAGTTGGCGTCCCAGATCGTCCGACAGACGCTCCTGGATGCCCTTCAGGACCAGGGCGACCCCTTCAAAGGTGCGCGTCGTCTGTTCCGCCAGGACCCGGTTGAGACTGGCGATCTCGCCCTGGGCATGGGCCAGTTCGCGCTGGCGCAAATCGAGCAGCAGGACGCTGCTGGCCACCACCGTCGCCAGCACCATCAGCAGCGAGAGCAGGAGCAAGGCCTGGACGGTCGCGCTGGGCCGGCGAAGGCGGCGGGAATGCTCAGGCGCGGCGGAAAACAAGCCCCCTCCCCCACCCGCAGTAGACGCCCAGCCCCGCGTCGGGGAAGGACGGCCGATAGGTTCTCAGGCGACCGGCAATCAGGGGAGCTGGGTCAGATAATTGGCGAGGGCGACGATTTCCTCGTCCTTCAGATTGGACGTGGCAATCGCCATCAACTGACTATTGCGAATCCCCGTCTTGTCGCGATAACGGCTGATGGTCAGTTTCAGATAGGGCAACTTCTGCCCGGCCAGCCGGGGAATGACCTCGTTGCCGCGGGCCTGTTCGCCGTGACAACGAACGCAGAGCTTGCCGAACAGTTCCTTGCCGTGCCGGACTTGTGCGGCATCGGCTTTCGTCGGCGGCACCGGCATGCTGGAGTAGTAGGAAGCCGCCTGCAGCCGCTCGTCATCCTTGAGCACCTTGATCAGGCCCTGCATGAACGGATCCTTGCGCTCGCCGGCGCCGAACTTGCGAATCTGCTCGAGCAGATAGGCCGGGTTCTGGCCGGCCAGGTTGGGGACTTCCGGCGTTTTGCTGATACCGTCTTCGCCATGGCAATTGGCACAAAAGAAGGTCACTTTTTTACCGGCATCGACCGCTGCCCGCAAGGCTGGCGCATCGGCCTGGATGGCCTTCAATTTCTCCTGAACGGCCGGCTGCGCCAGCGCTCCGCTACCTGCCAACAACAAACCTGCTGCAAGAATCAACGCCCGCATTTCATTGCTCCCCCTGAGAAGCTTGTAATTATGCCGTTCCGCCTACCGTCAGTCCATCTATCCGTAAGGTCGGCTGACCGACGCCGACCGGGACGCTCTGCCCGTCCTTGCCGCAGGTGCCGACGCCGGGGTCGAGTTTGAGGTCGTTGCCGATCATCGAGACCCGCGTCATGGCGTCCGGACCATTGCCGATCAGCGTCGCCCCCTTGATCGGCCGGGTGATCTTGCCGTCCTCAATGAGGTAAGCCTCGCTCATCGAAAAGACGAACTTGCCGCTGGTGATATCGACCTGGCCACCACCGAAATTGGCGGCGTAGATGCCTTTTTTCACCGAGGCGATGATTTCCTGCGGATCGTGCTCGCCGGCCAGCATCATGGTATTGGTCATGCGCGGGATGGGCAGGTGGGCAAAGGATTCGCGCCGCCCGTTGCCGGTCGGGGCGACGCCCATGAGGCGGGCATTCAGGCTGTCCTGCAGATAGCCCTTGAGGATGCCGTCTTCGATCAGCACGGTGCGCTGGGTGGTATTGCCCTCGTCATCGATGTTCAGCGAACCGCGCCGGTCGGCGATGGTGCCGTCGTCGATCACGGTGACGCCCTTGGCGGCAACGCGCTGACCGACCCGACCGCTGAAGGTCGAACTGCCCTTGCGGTTGAAGTCACCCTCCAGGCCGTGGCCGACGGCTTCGTGCAAGAGGATGCCGGGCCAGCCGGCCCCGAGCACGACCGTCATCTGACCGGCCGGCGCGGCTTCGGCATGGAGGTTGATGACCGCCTGATGGACGGCTTCCTTGGCATAGCGCTGGAGGATTTCATCGTCGAAATAGCCGAAATCGAAACGCCCGCCGCCGCCTGAACTGCCCTGTTCGCGCTTGCCGTTTTCCTCGACGATGACCGAGATCGAGCAACGCACCAGCGGCCGGATATCGGCCGCCAGGCGACCGTCCGAACCGGCCACCAGGATCACTTCGTACTCGCCGGCCAGCGAAGCCATGACCTGCACGACGCGCGCATCGAGTGCCTTGGCAAAACCTTCCAGGCGCTCCAGCAACTTGACCTTGGCTTCGGCCGGCAGCGAGGCGATCGGATCCTGCGGCACGTACAGATTGCGCGCCGCCGCCCGATGCTTGAGGGCCGGCAGCGTGCCGTTCTGGCCAGCCGCGGCAATGGCGCGCACGGCGGTCGCCGCGTCGCTCAGGGCCTGCGAACTGATATCGTCGGAATAGGCGAAGGAGGTCTTTTCGCCGGACAGGGCACGCACACCAACCCCCTGGTCGATATTGAAGCTGCCCGACTTGACGATGCCCTCGTCGAGACTCCAGGCCTCGGAACGCGAATACTGGAAATAGAGGTCGGCGTAATCGACCTGGTGCGTCAGGATCTGGCCAAAGGTGCGCGACAGGTCGCCCTCGCTCAGCGAGAACGGGGCAAGGAGAAGCGATTCGGCCTGGGCCAGGGCGCTGTTCTGTTTCATTGAAACTCCGTCAGAGAATACGGTGAGCGAGGGCCGGCAGGCTCTCGCGGATTTCGGCGATACGGGCGTGATCGAGATCGGCGATGGCGATGCCCGGCCCTTTCATCTTGCGGTCGAGGATCTCGCCCCAGGGGTCGATGATCATGCTGTTGCCGTGCGTCAGGCGACCATTTTCATGGCGCCCGCCTTGTCCGACCGCGAGCAGGTAGCATTGGTTCTCGATGGCCCGCGCCCGCAGCAGGATTTCCCAGTGGGCGCGGCCGGTGGTGTCGGTAAAGGCGGCCGGCACCAGGATCAGGTCGACCGGACCGAGCGAGCGGTACAACTCGGGGAAACGCAGGTCGTAGCAGATCGACAGGGCGATGCGGCCAAAGGGCGTGTCGACGGCCACCGGCGTGTCGCCCGGCTCGATGAAGGCCGCCTCGTTGTAGGATTCCTCGCCTTTTTTGAAGCCGAACAGGTGGATCTTGTCGTAGCGCGCCACGCAGTCGCCGCCGTCGTTGAAGACCAGCGAGCTGTTGCGCATCAGGTGCGGCTGGGTGGTGGCCAGGGGAATGGAACCGGCGACGATCCACACCTCGTGGCGGGCCGCCGTGGCCGCCAGCCAATCCTGGACCGGGCCGTTGCCGAAGGTTTCGCGGGCGCGCACGCGGTCGGCGTCGGCGGCGCCGATGATCGGAAAATATTCCGGCAGGACAACCAGTTGCGCGCCCTGGTCGACGGCTTCGGCAACCAAGCGGCCGGCCGTTTCCAGGTTGTCGCCGACGCGCGGCCCGGAAACCATCTGCAGGGCGGCCATGCGGCAATTCAATTTATTCAAGGCTGACTTTCCTCTTCCGGCTTCGGCTTCACTACCGGCGGGGTTTCGCCGGCCTTGTCGACCTTCGGGTCGCTCCAACTGCCGGTCACATGATAACGGTAGCTGAACAGCCGGTTGAGCGGATTTGGCAAGACGCTGTTGGCCAACAAGGCCGCCGCCCCGGCCAGCGGGTTGACCAGCGCCACGCCGACCACTGCGACATTGCCGATTTCCGGCCGGACGACGACCTGCAGGTCCTGCGTTTCGTTCTTCAGATCGGTTTCGCCCTGCATTTCGATCTGCGCCGCCGGCCCCTTGATGCGCAAGGGCTCGGTCGTCCGCATGAGGCCTTTTTTGACGCTCAGATTGGCATTGATGCTGTCGAAAGCCAGACCGTCGCTGAAAATATCGCGGAAATCGAGGGTCAGCCGGCGCGGCAGGGATTGCAGCGAAATCAGGCCGAGCAATTTGCCGACCCCGGGTTCCAGCTTGTTGAACTGTCCCTTCTCGGCACTGACCGTCAACTGGCCGCTCAGCGAGGGGTAGTGAATGCCGGTCAACGGCCCGTTCCATTGCAGATCGCCGCTCAACTTGGCGCTGCCGCGGCGGACCGCATCGGCGTAACCGAGGCGGTCGAGCATTTTGCCGACATCCTTGGCCGTCAGTTCGAAATCCAGATGGGTCTGGTGGCGGCCGACATTCAGCCAGGTCGCCTTGCCCTTCAGGCCGCCATCCGGGTTTTGCAGGTTGAGCAGATCGAGCTGCCAGGCCCCTTTGTCGTTGCGCGCCTTCAGTTCCAGCTTGCCGAGCGCCTTGTCGCCGACACGGAAATCATCGACCGTCAGGCTCATGCCGGGCAGCGAATTGAGCAAACCGGTACTGCCCTCGTTGACCTCGGCCGCCGGCCGGACCACCAGGCGCTTGAAATTGCCCTCGACCCAGCCCTCGCCGGCGCTGCGCCAGAAGACGTCGCCGACCGCCTCGCGCATATTGAGGGCGATCTGCCAGCCCCCGTCACGCGGCCGCAAGACGGTTTCGAGCTGGCTGTAGTCGCGGCCGAGCAGGCGCAGCTTGGCGGTTTTCAGCGTGACCTGGCTGAGCGCCATGCCGCCGCCGTTGCCGGCATCCGTCGCAGCCCCGTCCGGCAGGTAGTTTTTCCAGGCATCGGCGTCGATCTGCGGCAAGGCGACACGCACCGCTAGGCCCTTCTCGGGGAGCCGCAACTCGCCGTCGCCGACCGCCATCACGCCGCGTTCCCAGGTGCCCTGGCGACGCACGAAAAGGCCCTGCGCCACCTTGCCCAGCGTCACCCGATACTGCTCGCGCGTCGCTTCCGGTGCCGTGCGTTCGACATGCAGCGCCAGCGGCGTCGTGGCGCTCTTGTTGAGCGGCTCGGGCAAGGGCGACGAAACGCCGAGCAGGTCGGAATCGACGACGAAATCGGCATTGCGCTTGCGAATGCTGATATCCGCTTTCCAGGCCGCCTTGCCGGTCAGGTGATTCATCAGCGGCAAGGCAAAGTGCTGACCGACGTCGACGACATTGGCCGTCCCCGTCGCCTGCACGCTGACCTTGTCGGCGATGCTTTTCACCTGCACCTTGAGCGGCCCACCGAACACCCGGCCGCTGATGTCGGGCGCCACGATGGTGTTTTCGGTCAACAACAGGCGGCCGTTGACCTGGGTCAGCGGCGGCAAATCGGGGATCGGCTGCAATTGATTGTTCTGGAAACGATAGTCGCCGCGCAGATGGGTATCGAGGGCATGGCGCAGGGGAATGTCGAGTTCGAGATCGAGACGGCCGTTGCCGCTCGCCTTCATGCCATCGGTGAAGTGGTCGATCTGCGCGGCCACCGGGCTCTGCTCGATGAAGCGCAGGAACTCGGCGGTCGGCCCCTGGGCCAGACCGCGGACCAGCAGCATTTCCTCGTGCGATTCGAAATCCGGGATATCCACCGTCACCCCCGACAACTGGGCGCCGAGGATGCTTCCCTGACTGGCGCGGATATTCATGCCGATGCCGAAACTCATCTCGGCGGCGATATTCTCGATGATCGGCCAGCCCGGCGCGTAGTCGACCTTGGCCCCGCTCGCCTTGGCGGTGACCAGGAAAGTGCCGCTCTTGCCATCGCGGAAGGGAAAGTCCTTGAGATCGCCCTTGAGCACCAGCTTGCCGTCGTAGCCGCGGCCGCCGACGATACCCCGGCGCAACCAGGCGCGGGCATCGGCATTCACCGCATGCGGCATGTAACGCCAGACGGCCCGGCCGTCGGCCCGCTCGACGCTGGCCTGCAAGTCGATCTCACCCGGCCCCTGGCCGCTGTAGCGATAGGTGCCGCGAGCCGAACCGGCGGCATCCGGACCGGCGAATTCGAGCTTGTCGAGCCGGATATCGATCGCCTGGTCGACCCGCCAACTGGCTTTTGCCTTCAACATATCGAGGGTGATATCCGGCTCGGGGAAGACCGCCGGCAGCGACACTCCGGAAGCCGCCGAGTCGAGGACCAGATCGCCGCCTTTTTCGTTCAGATCGACCCGCCCGCCGAGTCCGCTGGCCCCGGGGAAATACCCCCCGGCCAGCAGGCCGAGCTGGCTGAAGCCAGCTTTCAGCGAATAGCGCTGCAAGGCATCGCCGAGCAGCCCCCAGGTCGCCCGCAACTCGCTGATCCGCCCCTGGGGCCGGTGCTTCAGCAACAATTCCCGGGTATGGCTGTCGAGCGGCACGTAAGAGGCCAGGCGGCCGAGAACGTCCAGGTCGACCAGGTTGGCGCTGGCACTGCCGCTGATCTCGTCGGTTTCCGGATTCTGTCGCCAGTCGGCCCGGAAATCGGTCGGCGCCACCCGCAGCCCGTCCCGGGTCTGCAATTCGACCTTGTGCCCGAGCACCGACCAGCGATCGGTCTGATAGGTCCCTTCCATCCGCCCCCGCATGCTGGAAAGATCGAGTTCCGGCAAATTGCGGCCGAGGCGGATGCGCACCTCTTCCAAGGCGAAGTCGGTCACCAGCTTGCCCGCACCGTTGCGCCAGTCGCCCCACAGGCGCAGGGCGCCGCGTCCTTGCGGCAGGTGGATGGGGTAATCGACCCAGGTCCGCCAGCCGGCCAGGTCGGCGTAATCCAGCTCGACAAAGAACTTGCCGGCCAGATTTTCCAGCACCTCGCCGATCTCGCCCTTTACTTCGCCGCGCATCTCGATGCGCGACGCCAGTGCCGCCGGCGGGGCCGCCGAGAGGCCGAAGCGGTGGCGCCGGCCGCTGTTGTCGAGACCTAGCTGAAGGTCTTCGAGAATCAGCGGCGGCGCCTGACGCAACCGATCGTCCCAGACGATGGTCGCGTTGTGCACCCGGATATGTTTCTGTTCGAGCAGCCATTCGGCGAAAGCGGGATCGCTTTCGCTCTCGGTTTCCATGCCGGCGATGCTGATCTTGCCGTTCGTCTCGCGCCGGACTTGCAACACCGGCCGCTCGATAGCCAGCAAGGACAGTGTCGGCCGCAGGCGCCACAGCGTCTGCCAGGACAGCACGCACTCCACCCGATCAAGGGTAAAGGCCGGCAGCCCCTGACGATCGGCGACCTGCACGGCATCGAGCACGAGATCCGGATTCAGTCCCCGCCAGCGGGCCTCGATGCGGCCGATCCTGACCGGCTGACCAATGGCCCGCGCCGCCGCCTGCTCGATTTCGCCCTGATACTCGGCAACCCGCGGCAGGACCGAATAGCGTAGCGCCAGCAGCAGGGCGGCAAAAACCAGCCACAGCGCAAACACCGTCCAGCCGAGCAGACGCCAGGCGCGCCCGACGGCCGGCCGGGCCAGCACCGGCCACAGCCAACGCAAGCGATGATAGAGCGCGGCCCGGACCTCCTGTCGGGAATCCGGGCTAGTCACGCGGCAAACCGTTTTGCCAGAAAAGGGAATAGATCACTACAATCGAAGCCAGCAAAAAACGAGCATTCTAACCTTTTCGCCTTGCGCGCCTATTGAATCAATATGGAATACCCCATTCCCCACGCCTGGGCCGGCGCCCTCGCCCACAGCAGCTACCTGGCCAACCAGTTGCAGGCCCATCCGGAACTGATTCCGGAACTGCTGGCCAGTTGGCAGCAGCCGCTCAGCGAAGAGCTGCTGCGCGCCCCCCTGCAGCAGGTCTTTGCCGATGACGAGGCGGTCAAGGCGGTGCTCCGTCGCCTGCGCCACCGTGCCATGACGCACCTGGCGCTGCGCGACCTGGGCGGCCTGGCGCCGCTGGCCGAAATCGTCGAGAGCATGACCCTGCTGGCCGACGTGACGACCAATTTCACCCTCGACCACTATCACCGCCAGCTCGCCGCCACTTACGGCGAACCGCTCGACCGGGCCGGCCGGCCGCAACGTCTGCTGATCATCGGCATGGGCAAGCTGGGCGGGCGCGAGCTGAACGTCTCCTCCGATGTTGATTACATCTTCGTCTATCCCGAGGAAGGCGATACCGCCGGGCCGAAAAACATCGACAACTACGAGTTTTTCAATCGCCTCGGCAAGCGGGTGATTGCTGCGCTCGGCGAGCTGACCGCCGATGGCCAGGTCTTCCGCGTCGACATGCGCCTGCGCCCAAACGGCGATTCCGGGCCGCTGGTCTGCTCGCTCGACGCGCTGGAAAACTACTTCATCACCCAGGGCCGCGAATGGGAACGCTACGCCTGGATCAAGGGGCGGACCATGAACGCCGGCGCCAACCTGCAGCCGGAGTGGGTGACGGCGATGCAGAAAATCGCCCGCCCCTTCGTCTTCCGCAAGTATCTCGACTTTGGCGCGATCAACGCGATGCGCGACCTGCACGCCCAGATTCGCCGCGAGGTGGCGCGCAAGGACATGGTCGACCACGTCAAACTGGGACCCGGCGGCATCCGCGAAATCGAATTCATCGCCCAGGTTTTCCAACTGATCCGCGGTGGCCGCGATCCGGCCCTGCAAATCCGTCCGACCCTGTCCGTGCTCAAGCTGCTGGTCGAACGCCAGTTGCTGCCGGCCGAAAGCGAACTGGAATTGCGCGAAGCCTATGTCTTCCTGCGCCGCCTCGAACATCGCCTGCAATACGTGGACGACAAGCAGACCCACATGCTGCCGGAAAGCCCGGCCGCCCGGCTGAGTCTCGCCCGCAGCATGGACTTCCCTGACTGGAACACGCTGCTCGCCGTGCTCAACGCGCACCGCGACGATGTCAGCAAACATTTCGAAGCCGTCTTCTCCGACCCGGAAGCCGGCGAACATCCGCTGACCGGGCTGTGGATGGGGCAGACCGACGAGGAAAGCGCGATCGAGACCCTGGGCACCCTGGGCTTTCGCCAGCCCAAGGAGGCCATCGCCCGCCTCGCCGACCTGCGGGCCTCTGGGCGCTACCTGCAACTGCCGGCCACCAACCGGATCCGCCTCGACGCCGTCGGCCCGCGCCTGATCGAAGCCGCCGGCGCCACCTCGGCGCCCGACCGGACGCTCGCCCACGGCCTCTGTTTCCTTGAAGCGATCGCCCGCCGCGGCGCCTACCTCGCCCTGCTCCAGCAATTCCCCATGGCCCTGCGCCGGGTCGCCGACATGATCTGCGCCTCGACCTGGGCGGCCGAATATCTCAACCGCCACCCGCTGCTCCTCGACGAACTGCTCGACCCGCGCCTCTACGACATCGCCACCGACCTCGACACTTTCCGCGACCACCTGAAACGCAACCTGGAAGACAATGTCGGCGACACCGAGCGGGAAATGGACATCCTGCGCGAGATGCACCACGCCCAGATTTTTCGCCTGCTGGCCCAGGATCTGGCCGGCCTGCAGAGCATCGAGCGCCTTTCCGACCACCTCACCGCGCTGGCCGACACCATCGTCCAGGAAACCCTGCCCTTGTGCTGGAGCAAGGTCAAGAACCGGCATTGCCCGACGCCGAAATTTGCCGTCATCGGCTATGGCAAACTGGGCGGCAAGGAACTCGGCTACGTCTCCGACCTCGACCTCGTCTATCTCTTCGACGACAACGCGGCCGAGGCCGAGGAAAACTACGCCCGTCTCGGCCAGCGCCTGAACACCTGGCTGTCCAGCCAGACCCCGGCCGGCATTCTCTTCGAAACCGACCTCCGCCTGCGCCCGAACGGCGACTCCGGTCTGCTCGCCGTCTCCGTCGACGCCTTCCGCGACTACCAGCTCCACCACGCCTGGGTCTGGGAGCACCAGGCTCTGACCCGGGCCCGTTTCTGTGCCGGCGACCCGGCGGTCGGCGCCCGCTTCGAGGCGATCCGCAGCGAAATTCTCTGCCAGCCGCGCCAACTCGCCAAACTGCGCGAGGAAGTCGTCGCCATGCGCCAGAAGATGGTCGACGCCCACGCCTCGAAGAGCGACAGCGAGTTCGACCTGAAACACGACAAGGGCGGCATCATCGACGTCGAATTCATCGTCCAGTATCTGGTTCTCGGTTACGCCGGGCAGTACCGGCAACTGACCGGCAATCTCGGCAACATCGCGCTGCTCCGCATGGCCGCCGAGCTCGGCCTGATTCCGGCCGCCCAGGCCGAGGCCGTCGGCAATGCCTACCGCGAATACCGCCGCCTGCAACACGCCAAACGGCTCTCCGCCACGCCCCAGGCGCGGGTCGACCGGGACAGCGTCGGCCGCCACAGCGCCGCGGTGGATCGGCTGTGGCAGACGGTTTTCGCCGAATGAACGGGAGCCCGCCGATGAATTGTGAACATGGCATGGCGCAACCGAGGCTTCCGAAAATCGCGCCGCAGTCGGGCCGGGGAGCCGAGCAAGCCAGGCAAGCCTTGGTTTTTTCTCAGCAACGCTGCATCGCTGCGCTTCAAGTGCGTTTTCTAGGATGATCGAAGCCCTCCTGCTCACGGCGGCCCGGGTCTGCACCTACCAGGGGCAACGCCTGCTGACCAATGCCAGCGGCTTCTTTTTCGAGCGCGAGGAACGTTTGTTCCTGGTCACCAGCCGGCATGTCGTCAAGAACGACCCGAGCGGCCATTTCCCCGACCGCATCGAAATCGAACTGCACACCGACGCCCAGAACATGGCCCGCTCGACCGGCTTCTCGATTCCCCTCTACCGCGACCGGCAAAGCTTCTGGCGCCAGGGGATCGACCGGGCCGGGGCGATCGACGTCGCGGTCGTCGAACTCGACCGCGATGCCTTGCCGAAAACCGCGGTGTACCATGCCTTCACGCCCGAACACCTGCTCGGCAAACAGGACCAGGTCGAAGTCGGCAGCTCGCTGTTGGTCGTCGGCTTTCCGCTCGGCTTCCACGACACCCTGCATCACATGCCGGTCGTCCGCCAGGCCGCCGTCGCCTCGTCTTTCGGCCTGCGCTTCCAGGGCGAGGGCTACTTCCTGACCGACGCCCGCACCCACCGCGGGACCAGCGGCGCCCCGGTGGTGATGCGCGTCAACGACCGCGAACAAGTGCGCGGCGACCTGCCCTGGCTGCTGCTCGGCGTCCATTCGGCCCGCCTCGACGTCGGCACCCGCGACCTCAAAATCGACGAAGCCCTGGGCCTCAATTGCGCCTGGTACGCCGATATCCTGATGACCTTGACCGAGCGCTGAACTTCCGGCCGGGCGGGTGATCTTAGAAAACAGCATTGAACCGCAGAGGCGCAGAGATACTGAGGAAAAACGGCTTGTCCGGATTATTCGGCACACCTGCCGGGGGCGCCGCAAAAGCTATGCAAGCGACTGTATTCACCGTCTTCTCTGCGCCTCTGTGGCTCTCCGGTAAGGTTTCCAGGATCGTCGCCCGCCACCAAGGACCCGCCCCATGCCCGACCACCCCCGGTTGATTTACTCGCCGCTTCAGCAAACCTTCACGGCCGACGGCAAGACGGTCGCCATCCGGATCTACCGGGGGGCGGCCAGCGGCTGGACCCTTGAGGTGGTCGACCAGTACAACAATTCCATCATCTGGGATGACGAATTCGCCACCGACCAGGAGGCGCTAGCCCTCGCCCTGCTCGAACTCAGGGATGAGGGCATCGCCGCCTTCATCGGCGTCGATCCGGGCGCCGACCTCGCTTAGCCGGCTTCGGGCCAGCCGCCGACGAAGCTGCGCAAGGCCCGTTTGGCGTATTCGAGCCGCTGGCTGCGCTCGAACTTCCGGGCAAATTTTTCAAACTCCAGGCCGAGACTCCGGCTCAAGGCCGCGGCGCGACGATGCACCGCCGCCCAGTCCGGGACGAAAGCCGGATCGTTAAAGGCGAGGAGCACATGGTTGTCGTCATGGGCGACGGGAACGGCAAGGGTCCGTTGCTCGAAAACCTGGCTGAGCATTTTCAGGTGGGCCAGCTTTCCTGGCCGCGGCCCGGCCATGTTGACCACCAGGAGGCCATGGCCGGCCAACAAGCGCCGCAACGCCGGGTAGAACCCCGGTTGGCTCAGCGCCCCCGCAAAGCCGCTATGGTCGAAGGCATCGCAGATGATGACATCGTAGCGACTGCGGCAGGCGGCGACATATTCCGCTGCATCGGCCAGCACCACCGCGAAACGCTCACTGTCCAGGGGAATTTTGAACTCGTTCCGGAAAGCGACGACATGCGGATTGATTTCAACGACGGTGATTTTTGCCGCCGGCAGATGCTGGTGGCAGAACTTGGCCAGCGATCCACCACCGAGGCCGAGCATCAGGATCTTGGCGGGCGGCGGCTGGAACAGCAGAAAGCCCATCATCGTCCGCGAATAGGGGAGCTCGAGCGCATTGGGCTGACTGAGTCGCATGGCGCTCTGCACGAAATCGAAGGAAAAATAGAGGGCCCGCGCCGCTCCGTCATCGACCACATAGGGCTTGTCGTAGCGGCCGCCGAGCAGACGCTCGAGCACTGTCCGCTGATCGGTGCCGGGCGGCTCCAGCACCTTGATCACCCCGTTGACAAAGGGAAACGGGGCCGGAATCGACAGGATCATCGGCCGGGCTTCCCCGGCGCCGCGGCGGGTTGCCCGTAACGCTTGTTGACAGCGGTCAGGATGCCCTTCAGGACGTCATAGGGCGGCGGCGGACAGCCCGGGATGAAATGATCGACCGGCAGGATCTTGCCGACGCCGCCGCAGGTCGCGTAGTTCTCGCCAAAAATGCCGCCGTTGATCGCACAGTCGCCGACCGCCACGACGATTTTCGGCTCCGGCATCGCCTGATAAGTCCGCTCCAGCGCCAGCGCCATGTTTCTCGAAACCGGCCCGGTCACCAGCAGCATGTCGGCGTGGCGCGGGCTGGCGACAAACTTGATGCCCAGCCCTTCCAGGTTGTAGTAGACATTGTTGGTCGCCTGGATTTCCAGTTCGCAGGCATTGCAGGAGCCGGCATCGACTTCCCGGATGGTCAGGGCACGGCCGAGCACCTCGAGGATTGCATTCTGCAGGCGATGGGCCGGCAACAGGAAATCGGCCCCGAGGTCGGGCCGGGGTTCGCTGGCGATGCCCTGCCGGACGATTTTGAACAGGGTTTTCAACATCAGCGATCATGCCCCGCATAACTGAGATTGAAGGATTTGTTGATGAGCGGAAAGTCCGGAACGATATTGCCGATCACCGCATATTCGAGGACCGGCCAGTTCTGCCAGGAGGGGTCGTGGCAATGGCAGCGCCGGATTTTCTCGCCGTCGGCTTCCAGGGCGACCAGGACTTCCCCCCGCCAGCCCTCGACCCAGCCGGCGCCCAGCCGCGTTTCCGGAATAGGTTCGAGCCGGGTGACGATTTCTCCGGCCGGCAACTCGCTGGCGAACAGGCGAATCAGGCGCAGGGATTCGCCGACCTCGTCGAAACGCACCATCACCCGGGCCGCCACATCGCCGTTGCGGGAGAGGGCCTGGCGGGTCGCCTGGTCGCTGTACGGGGCCATCGTGAAATCGGCGCGCAGATCGCCGGCCAGGCCGCTGGCCCGGGCGGCGAAGCCGGTCAACCCGAGCTTGGCCGCCAGTTCCTGGCTAACCCGCCCGGTCCCGATGAAGCGGTCCTGCAGACCGGCATGGTTTTCATAAATGGCGCGCAGCTTTTTGACCTCGCTGGCGATTGCGTCGCACTGGGCGACCAGCTCCTTAGCGCCGGCCGGCGCCAGATCGACCGCCACGCCGCCGGGAATCACCGCGTCCATCAGCAAACGGTGGGCGAACAAGCGCTGGTTCAGGCGCAGCCAGTCTTCCCGGAGACGCATGAACTGGCTCAGCCCAAAAGCGAACGCGGCATCGTTGGCCAGCGCCCCGAGATCGCCGAGATGGTTGGCCACCCGCTCGCGCTCCAGGAACAGCGCCCGCAACCAGCGCGCTCGCAGCGGCGTCCGGCTGGCGCCGAGACTCTCCAGGGCCATGCAGTAGGCCCAGGCAAAAGCCACCGTCGAGTCGCCCGACAACCGGCCGGCCAGTCGATAGCCCTCGCTGGCCGGCATTTCCTGAAAGCGCTGGTCGATCCCCTTGTGCTTGTAGCCGAGGCGCTCTTCGAGGCGCAGCACCTTTTCGCCGACCACCGAGAAGCGGAAATGCCCCGGTTCGATAATGCCGGCGTGCACGGGACCGACGGCGATTTCGTGGACGCCGTCGCCCGCGACGCGCACGAAGGGATAATCCTCGAGCTGGCGGTCGGGGAAGCTATCCCGCCCACTCGCCGGCTGGCGGAGCGGAAAATAGTCGGCCGGCCAGGCGCCATGATTCAGCCAGGGGCGGCGATCGGCCATCGGTTCGGCGAAGATGCCGAGGAGCTCGGCCAGGCTACGCTGCAAGCGATTGGCGCAGGGAAAAATACCGGCCAGATCGGGATAACCGCCGCCCCCCGGGGCCAGCGTGAGATCCACCCAGAGCAGGCCTTCGGAGCTGGCGTAGGCGGCCGAAACGACATCGGCGCGCCCCGCTTCGGCTGGCCGCTCGCTGCCCCACAGGCTGATCAGGCGACCGCCCCCGGTCGCCACGGCCTGGGCGAGATCCAGCCATTCGTCGGCGCGGCAGGTCGCCCGCCAGATCGGCAACGGCGTCGCCAGTCGTTGGCGGCGCAAGGGGAAATCGGCGAACGGCATTACTGACCTCCGATCAGGCGGGCGGCTTGCTGGTACCAGCCATTGAGATAGGGCGGAATGTAAAAACCGAGCATCAGGCCCAACCCGAGGTGGACGAAGACCGGGACCAGGGCCGGCGGATGAGCCAGGGGCTTGACCGAGGTCTCACCAAAAACCATGGGCTGGACCCGGCTGAAAATGGCGCCGAAGGAAATCCCCAGGGCCAGCAGCAGCAGGGGCGTCGCCCACGGCAGGTCGCGCATGGCGGTGGTCAGAATCAGGAACTCGCTGGCGAAAACGCCGAACGGCGGCATGCCGAGAATGGCCAGCGAGCCCAGCATCAAGCCCCAGCCGACGGTCGGGCTGACCTTGAGCAGGCCGCGGATGTCTTCCATGAGTTGGGTCCCGGCCTTCTGGGTGGCGTGGCCGACCGAAAAGAAAATGGCCGATTTGATCAGCGAATGCAGGGTCATGTGCAGCAGGCCGGCAAAATTGGCAATCGGGCCGCCCAGACCGAAGGCGAAGGTCATCAGCCCCATGTGTTCGATTGACGAATAGGCGAACATCCGCTTGACGTCTTTTTGCCGGAACAGGAACAGCGAGGCGGCGCTGACCGAGAGCAGACCGAAGCCGATCATCAGATCGCCGGCAAAATGGCTGTGCAGCGCCCCGTCGGTCAGTATCTTGCAGCGCAGCACGGCGTACAGGGCGACATTGAGCAGCAGGCCGGAAAGCACCGCCGAGATCGGGGTCGGACCTTCGGCATGGGCATCGGGCAGCCAGTTATGGACGGGCACCAAGCCGACCTTGGTGCCATAGCCGAGGAGCAGGAAGACGAAGGCCAGGGAAATGATGGTCGGGTTGAGATGGGCCTTGACCGCATCCAGGTTGGTCCACAGCAGCGCGTCGACGCCGTCGGGAATCACCCGGTCGGCGGCCATGTACAGAAGGATGGTGCCGAACAGCGCCTGGGCGATGCCGACGCCACAGAGAATGAAATATTTCCAGGCGGCTTCCAGACTGGCCGGCGTGCGATAGACCGAAACCAGCAGCACCGTGGTCAGGGTGGCCGCCTCCATGGTCACCCACAGGGTACCCATGTTGTTGGTGGTGAGCGCCACCAGCATGGTGAAGGCGAAGAACTGGTACATGCTGTGATAGAGCCGCATGCGGCCCGGCGTCATCTTGCCGTGATCCTGTTCGACCCGCATGTAGGGCCGCGAGAAGATCGCCGTGGTCATGCCGACGAAGGCCGTCAGGGTGACCAGAAAGACATTCAGCGGATCGATGAAGAACTGTTTGCCGAGTGCGAACAGCGGGCCGTCGGCGATGACTTGCGCGGTCAGGACGCAGGCCGCCAGGAAGCTGGCGGCACTGAAGGCGACGTTGATGTCCCGGGCATAGTTACGATGGCCAACCAGGGCCAGGACGAGACCGCCGAGCAGAGGAATGCCGAAGACGAAATAAAGCGGGTTCATTCGGTTCAGTCTTCCTTGAGTTTTTCCAGGTGCCGGATGTCCAGACTGTCGAACTGCTCCCGGATCTGGAACATGAAAACGCCGGAAATCAGGATGCCGACCAGCACGTCGAGGGCGATGCCGAGTTCGACCACCATCGGCATGCCGTAGGTGGCCGAGGTCGCTGCCAGGAACAGGGCGTTTTCCATGGACAGGAAGCCGATGACCTGCGGCACCGCCTTGGCCCGGGTGATCATCATCAGGAAGGAAAGCAGGATGCAGGCTAGCGCGATGCCCAGGGTGCCGTGAGCGATGGTGTCGGAGAACCGCGAGATGGGCAGGGCGACGTTGAAGGCGAAGATGACCAGGATGATCCCGATGATCATCAGGGTCGGGATATTGAACAGCGTTTCGATGTCCCAGCGGACATTCAGCCGGTTGATCAGGCGATGCAGGAAATATGGGATGAGCAGCACCTTGAGCAGCAAGGTCAGCGCCGCCGAGTAATAGAGGTGGGGCTGGTGGGTAACGTAGGCGACGACGGTGGTCGAGCCGACCACGGCCAGACCTTGCCAGGTGTAGAGATGGATCAGGTTGATGATGCGCCGCTGGGAGAGCATGGCGAACGCCAGGAGCAGGATGACCGAGGCGAAGAGGTTGATCAGTTGGGAGATCAGTGCGCTCATTCAGGCCCCTAGCAGGAAGTGCACCAGCATGCCGATGACGGCGAGCAGGAAGGCGGTGGCGAGAAACTCCGGGACCCGGAAGATGCGCATCTTGGCCGACAGGGTCTCGATCAGGGCCAGCAGGAAACCGCCGATCGCCAGCTTGAAGACGAGCGCCGGGATGGCCAGGATCAAGGCCAGCGGCGCCTCGGCTTCGGCAATTCCCCAGGGGAAGAAGAGGGCCAGGCCGATACAGGAGTAGGCGAAAAGCTTGAGAGCGGCAGCCCATTCGATCAGCGCCAGATGCCGGCCGGAGTATTCGAGGATGAGGGCTTCGTGGATCATCGTCAGTTCGAGATGGGTGGCCGGGTTATCGACCGGAACGCGGGCGTTCTCGGCAAAGGAGACCATGGAGAAAGCAAGTCCGGCGAAGGCGAGACTGGGATAGATGGCGAATTCCTTGTGCGCCAGATATTCGACCATGCTGGTCAGGGCGGTCGAATGGCTGATCAGCGAGGTGGTAAAGAATACCGAGAGGAGCGCCGGCTCGGCCAGAAAGCCGATCAGCATTTCGCGCCGGGCGCCCATGCTGCCGAAGGCGGTACCGATATCCATGGCGGCCAGCGAAATGAACACCCGGGCCACGGCAAACAGACCGACCAGCGCAATCGCATCGGCCGCCGGCGACAGCGGCAGGTCGGTGGACAGCGTGGGAATAATGGCGCAGGCCAGGACCATGCAGCCGAAGACCATGTAGGGCGCCATCCGGAACAGCGACGAGGCGTCTTCGGCGAGCACCGATTCCTTGTGAAACAGCTTGTGCAGCATCCGATAGGGCTGCAGGACGCCGGGGCCGGACTTGTTCTGCAGCCAGGCGCGCCACTGATTGACCCAGCCCATCAGCAAGGGGGCCAGGACCAGGGCCATGACGATGGCCAGCAGTTGGGAGAAGAATCCTGAAATGCTCATCGTTGGACCAGGAAAAGCATGAACAGAAGGGTCAGGAAACTGTACAGCAAGTAGATGGAAATCCGACCTTGCTGCAGACGCCCGACCAGGGCGGCGAGAAACTCGATGCCGCGGGCCACCGGCAAATAGAGCCAGTGCCAGAAATGATCGCTGACCTCGACGTGGTAGCTGGGCGCGCTATCGGCAGGCGTCGGCAGATGTCGCTTGAGGCGGAAGAACGGCGAAAAAATCTGCCGGATCGGTTGCCCGAAACCTTCCGCGGTATCCTGCATCCGGGCATTCTGCCAGGGATGGCCGCAGTCCCACGGTGGCGAACGACGCAGGCGGCCATGGTAGAAGACGCGGACCAGGGCGAAGGCGATCAGGCAGCCGGCGGTAATGCCAAGCAAAAAGAGCAGCGGTGCAAAACTGGCCCGCTCGATCGAACTGGGGGCCAGGAACAGCCAGTTGGACTCGGTCGTCGAGCGGCCCAGGCCGGCCCCGACCAGCGAGACGGTGACCGGGTCGATGAGGCGGATCAGGAGATTCGGGAACAGCCCGAGGACAATGCACCAGCCGGCCAACCAGAGCATCCCGCCCTTTTCCCAGAAACCGGCATCACGGGCCTGCTTGAGTTTTTCCTCGCGCGGCTGACCGAGGAAGATCACCCCGAAAAATTTCACCATGGCATAACCGGCGAGCGCCGCGACGAGCGCGATGACGGCGGCGACGATAGGGATGAACATGTTGAGGAAGGAATCCGGCAGCCCCGGCGTAAACAGGAAGCTTTGCAGCAGCAGCCATTCCGCAACGAAACCGGAAAACGGCGGCAGGCCGGAACTGGCAAAGACGCCGACCAGGACCAGCCAGGCCGTCCACGGCATGTAGCGGATCAAGCCGCCCAGTCGGCCCAGATTGCGTTCCCCGGTGGCATGCAGGACTGAGCCGGTACCGAGGAACAGCACACTCTTGAAAAAGGCATGGCTGACCGCGTGATAAAGCACGGCGGTCAGGGCCAGGGCGGTCAGGGCCGACATCCGGTAGGCGTGGAAAATCAGCGCCAGACCGATGCCGGCCAGCAACAGGCCGATGTTCTCGATCGACGAATAGGCGAGCAGGCGCTTCATGTCGGTCTGCACCGTGGCAAACACCACGCCGAAGACGGCCGTCGCCAAGCCCAGGGCGAGAAGCAGGCCGCCCCACCACCAGACATGAACATCGAGCAGATCGAAAGAAATACGCAGCAATCCGTAGATCGCCGTTTTCAACATGACGCCGCTCATCAGTGCGGAAACCGGCGACGGGGCGGCTGGATGCGCCTCGGGCAACCAGACGTGGAGCGGCAACATGCCGGCCTTGGCGCCGAAACCGAGTACCGCCAGGATGAAGGCGATCGATGCCCAAGCCGGGGAAAGCGACTGGGCCCGCATGTTGGCGAAGGTGTAGTCGCCGGAATTGGCCTGCAAAACGCCGAAGCACAGCAAAATGGCAATGGCGCCGACGTGGGCGATCAGCAGGTAGAGGAACCCGGCCTGCCGCACTTCGGGCAGTTTATGGTTGGCGGTAACCAGGAAGAACGACGACAGGGCCATGGTTTCCCAGGCCACCATGAAAGCGTAGGCGTCGTCGGCCAGAACGACCAGCACCATGCTCGCCAGGAAGACGTGATACTCCAGGCACAGCAAGCCGGGCGGGGTACCGGCGCCGTTACGGAAATAACCGGCGGCAAACATCGAAATACCGGCCCCGACGGCGCCGATCAGCACCAGGAAAAACGCCGACAGGCCATCGAGGCGCAGATGGAAAGGCAGTTGCGGCAAGCCCAGGGGCAGGATCGCGATGTCCGGCGTGCTGCCGAACATCGGCAGGACCGCCCCGGCCAGGGCCAGGCAACCGACGCCGCCGAGCGGAAAGAGGACGCGCGCCACAAAGCGAAAGCGCCGCAAGGCAAAGACGCCGGCCACACCGATCCCCAGCCAGAGCGCGATGACCAGCAGGACATAGTCGATGGAAAGCCAGTTCAGCATCATGCTTGCGCCACCAGGAAAATTCGCTCAGGCCATGCCAGCGCCGGCCGGCCAAGGGAAAGTCGTTTGCCCCGGGAAGCCGGCGGGGATACCGGGCAAGGCGCCATGGTAACTCGCCGAACGCCAGGCATGCACGGATAAACCACGGGAGGGCGGGGACTTGACGTCTTGGACCGAGAAAGGCAGCGGTTGGGCCGGACGATCGGGCCATCCCCCCCGCTCCGCAAGGCGTCGCTCAATGGCCTACCCGGCACCGCCCGGTCAGAGCTCGGCGACTGGCCGGGGCTCTTGCTTCGCTCCACTGGAGGCACGGTCACTAATTCTTTCCCCGCAATAGGCGCCGCGCAAGGCAAAACGAATTGGGCGCATCAGGTTTGTATAGCGTTAGAATTATAGGCATACCGATTGATATAGCAATTATCATTTTATTAACATGCAAAGCAAACGACAGCCAATCGCAAGGGGTCAGCCGCCTGCTTTGCCGGCACTTGGTGCCCAACGTCGGCCGTCTCGTACGACCGGATTGCTCACCGCGCGGTGGTCGGCGGCCCGCCGACGCCGCCGAAGCGAGGCAAAGGAAGAGGCTTGGTCATGGAATTGATTTCTCGCATCAGGGTCCGCCGACACGAGATGGGCGAGAGTGGCGAGAATCCCGGCCGGCCGCCAGCGGCCAAGTGCCTGCATATTTTCCGGGTCCTCGGCAAATCGCCGGAGCGCGCCCGGCGCCTGTTGAGTGCGGCAATCGACAAGGAAGCGGAACATGTCATGGTGCTCGCCATTGCCGACCCGCAGTGGTCCGAGAATCAAAAGCGCATCTGCCAGGCGGCGCTGGAACAAGACCAGCGCCGCACCGCAAAAATTGTCTTTTGCGGTGGCGATCCGGGCAAGATTCTCGGCCGACTGGCGATCAACGGCGGGGCGACCAAATGGTTCCCGTCGATTCCCGCCTTCGTGGCCAGTCACGAAATCGATACCGACCGGCCCAACGGCTGCCCCGACACCACCGCCGGTTGAGCGGTTCCGGGGCGGCGGCGAGCGGTCGCCACCGGCTCGTCCTACTTGTTCAGCGCGTCGCGAATCTCACGCAAGAGCAGGACGTCTTCTGGCGTCACCGGGGCGCTCGGGGCCGGGGCCAGCACTTCCTTCGGGCGCAAGCGGTTCATCTGCTTGATCATGAGGAAGATGATGAAGGCCAGGATGATGAAATTGACCAGGATGGTCAGGAAGGAACCATAGGCGAAGACGGCGATGCCGGCCTTTTTCAGGTCGGCCAGGGTGGTCAGGTTGTTCGGATTGTCACCGAGCACGATCAGCAGGTTGGAAAAATCGAGCTTGCCGACGATGCGGCTGATCACCGGCATGATCAGATCACCGACGATGGAATCGACGATCTTGCCGAAGGCGCCGCCGATGATGACGCCGACCGCCAGATCCATCGCATTGCCCTTGACGGCGAATTCCTTGAATTCCTGGAGCATTCCCATGGCCATTCCCTTCTTGTTGATTATTGGGTGGGGGAATTATTTGCATCCAGCCGGGAAGGCGTCAAGCGGCAATGCACAAATTAAATATTCTTCACAAAAGCCTTACCCAGACGCTCCGCCGCAGCGCGTAGGGTTTCCTCCTTTTTCGCGAAGCAAAAGCGGACCACCCGGTCGTCGCGCCCGTCGGCATAGAACACCGACACCGGGATGACGGCGACGCCAACTTCTCGCGTCAGCCATTCGGCGAAGGCACGGTCCGGCAGGTCGGAGAGGCCAGCATAGCGGGCGAGCTGGAAATAGGTGCCGCGACAGGGCAGCAGTTCGAACGGCGTAGCCGCCAGCAGGTCACGGAAGAAATCGCGCTTTTCCTGGTAGAAAGCGGCCAGGCCGAGATGGCGCGAGGCATCCTGCATGTACTCGGCGAGCGCCAGTTGCGACGGGCCGTGCACGGTGAACACGTTGAACTGGTGCAGCTTGCGAAATTCGGCCATCAAGGCCGCCGGGCCGACGACGTAGCCGATTTTCCAGCCGGTGATGTGATAGGTCTTGCCGAAACTGGAGACGACGATGCTCCGCTCGGCCAGTTCCGGGTGGCCGCACAGGCTGGCATGCTGTTCGCCGTCGAACAGGATGTGCTCGTAGACTTCGTCGGAAAGTACCACGATGTCGCTGCCCCGGAGCAGCGCCGCCAACTGCTCAAGATCGGCGGCGGTGAGCAGGCTGCCAGTCGGATTGTGCGGCGAATTGACGATGATCATCCGCGTGCGCGGCGTGATCAGCCGGGCCACCTGCGCCCAGTCGGGGGCATAAGACGGGAATTGCAGTTGCGCGTAGACGGCCGTGCCGCCGACCGTCTCGATGGCCGGCACGTAGGAGTCGTAAACCGGCTCGAAGACGATGACTTCGTCGCCCGGCCGGACGAAGGCGGCAATCGCCGTGAAAATGGCCTGGGTAGCGCCGGCCGTAACGGTGACTTCCGACTCGCTATCGAAAGTCGTGCCGTACAGCGCCGCCACCTTGTCCACGATGGCCTGGCGCAGTTCCGGCATGCCGGCCATCGGCGCGTACTGGTTGCGCCCGGCCAGCATGTGGCGATGCATGGCATCGAACAGCGCCGGTTCGGCCTGGAAATCGGGAAAGCCCTGCGACAGGTTGACCGCCCCGCACTCGGCGGCGAGGCGGGACATCACGGTAAAGATGGTCGTCCCCAGCAACGGGAAGCGGGAGTCGATGCGGATTGGCGTGTGCATACGCGGCGGCGGAAAAAACTACAGTTTAGCCGCCATCGCCTGCAGGTGGTCGAGACGCTCGAGCAGTTCGCTGAGGGTGGCCATGCCGGCGGTCAGTTCATCGACATTGGACAGGCTCTTCGTCACCTGCGCCTGCTCGCGGGCGGCGTCGGTGGTCATCTGCTCGATCTGGGTCGACGCCTGCTCGCTCTTGGCGATCAGACCGTCGATCGAGCCCAGGGTGGCCTGGGCGATACGCCGGATGTCGGTGATCGTCTGCACCGCCTGCTGGATGCTTGAGGCCGTCGCTTCCGCCTGGTTCTTGGCCGACTGCGCCAGCTTGCGCACCTCGTCGGCCACCACCGCGAAACCGCGGCCCGCTTCGCCGGCCCGCGCCGCCTCGATCGCCGCGTTGAGGGCGAGGAGGTTGGTCTGGTCGGCAATCGCGCTGATGCCGCCGGTGATCGAACCGATGGCTTTCGAGAGGCGTTCCAGATCGTCCAGCCCGGCGCCGAGACTGGCCTGCGAACTCTGCGAGCTTTTCGCCGACTGCCCGACATCCGACATCAGCGCCATGGCCTGGGTCAGGGTCGCCGCCTGCTGGCGGAAACCGGCGGCCAGCGACGGCAGGGTATCGATCACCGGCTGCACCGTCCGTTCGTAACTGAGCACCCGCTCGACCATGCCGCGCTGGATGCCGTTCAGGGTGATCCAGCGTTGCAGCGCGCGCTGCGTGTAATGCGTGGCGAAAGCGGCATAACGCACCGGGAAGGCGCTCATGAAGGGGTCGGTGTAATAGTTCCCGTCCTTGAAAAAGACCAGCGCCGAGAGCGTCTGGTTGATCGGGATACCGAGGATTTCGCCGAAGGTCGAGAAACCGGCGGCTGGTGTCTCGGCGAAAAACGAGGCCCGCCCGAGGGCGCCCGCATTGCCGAGCCGGCGCAACACGCAGTCGTTGAGCAACATCGCCAGCGGCGCCCCCTTGCCGGACAGAAACTGCTGCCAGTCGCTCTGCGTCGTGCCGACGAAGTCGGTGACCTTCAACAGATGCAGGCAGTCGCCGAATTCGATATCGCAGAAAAAACTGGTCTTGTCCGCCCCGAGCGCCGCCACTGAGCGAATGAACATCTCACCGTCGACCGACACGGCAAAGGTATGACCGACCAGGTTTTTCTCGACCTCGTGTTCGGCACAGCGGAAATGGGCCGCCAAGGCGGCGAGGAAACCCTGCGTCTTGCCGTTCTCGGTAAATACGCTGGTCACGGTCCGGGCGATCGGGTCGGCCTCGGCGACCAGCCAGTTCCGACCGGTGGAAACGAAATTCTGCGACTTGAAGGGCGAGAAACGAATGCCCGGCCGCACCTTGCAGAATATCAGCAGGGCCTGCCCGGTCAGCACGCGCTGGCCGTTATGCATGTAAGTACCGGAGAAATCAAGCTTGCCGCCGGCCGAACCGCCGATCGCCAGACAGGGGAAACGCTGGCTTTCGTACCAGGCGCGCATCAGGAACCCTTCCGAGGCGGACAGCCCGTCGCAGAAGACGAGGGCAAAGGTATCCTGGGCGTTGATCGGGAAGGAGGGATTGACGCCTTTCAGTTCCTGGGCGATCTTGGCCACCCGCTCACCCACCGTCGCCCCCTGGCCAACGCGCAGATCAAGGGCAAAGACCTCGCTCTTTTCGATGATTTCGTCGGACAACCACAGGAAGCTGCCCTCGCGATCGCCGGCTTCGGCGCCGCAATAGGTCGAAGCGCCGCCACTGCACAGGGCGCCGGTCGATGACAGGGCGGCGAAGGTGGTCGGTTTGGCGGAGCCGGCAACGAGCCGGCTGAGACCGTCGGCGGCACTCTGGAAATTGGCATAGGGCGGCACAAAGCCGATGAACAGCCCGCCCGCTGCTTCGGGGAGTCCCAGTTCGGCACGCCCGGCCGGTAGCCGATCGGCGTTGAAACGGCCGCGCACGGCCGGCTGGGCGGTCGCCATCGCCGACCCGCCGGAGGCGGAAGGCGCACTGGATTTGAAAAATGAAAACATGGTTTGTCCCCTTTTATAGCTTGGCGGACTTGCTCGGAAGACGCATCAAGCGGCTCTCTCTGGCGCCGCGTTTCACGGCCAGAGTATGCGCACTCTAGCACCAAAAAACTCGGCATCTGAAGGCCGACCCAAGCAAATCAAAGGGAGTGTGTCAGAACGGAACGCAACGGCCGGATGCGAATTCTTTCCGGCACCTCCTGCCTATCCCCAAGTAAGCGCAGAAACGGGTTGCGGTAGTACCATGCAGGCGATCGGCCACAACGGAATCCCCCTAGAAAACGCAATTGAACCGCGAAGACGCAGAGATGCAGAGGTAAAGCAAAGGCTTGCCGGAATTATTCGGCACACCTTCTGGGTGAGCCGCAAAAACCTTGCAAACCACTGTTTTTACGTTTTTCTCTGCTCCTTTGCGCCTCTGCGGTAAGGTTTTCAGGATCACTAGCTGGCCGCCCTTTCCTTCCACCCACTCCGAACCATGAACATCGACGGCATCCCCACCCCCGCCCTGCGCGCCCATCCCGAGCAGCGCGTCATCAACATCATCGACCAGACCCGGCTGCCGCACGCGCTGCACTGGGTTCGCGTCAGCAATCTTGGCGAAGCGGCGCATGCCATTCGCGCCATGCAGGTGCGCGGCGCCCCCCTGATCGGGGCCACCGCCGCCTACGGCCTGGCCATTGCGCTGGGGGCCGGCGCCGACGACGCACAACTCACGCTCGCCATCCAGACCCTGTGGCAAACCCGGCCGACCGCCGTCAATCTGCACTGGGCGCTGCGCCGGATGGCAGGGCGGCTGCAGCCCCTGGCCCCGGCCGCCCGCGCCGACGCCGCCTGGCGCGAAGCCGCCGCCATCGCCGCCGAAGATATCGCCCAGAACCTGGCCATCGGCCAGCACGGCCTCGAGTTGCTGCGCCAGCTACGCCGCCGCCAGGACCCGACGCTGAACCTCATGACCCACTGCAATGCCGGCTGGCTGGCCACCGTCGACCGGGGCACCGCGCTGTCGCCGGTCTATGCCGCCTACGACGCCGGCCTGCCGGTGCAGGTCTGGGTTTCCGAAACCCGGCCGCGCAACCAGGGGCTGCTCACCGCCTGGGAACTGGCCCAGCACGGCGTGCCGCATACCCTGATCGCCGACAACGCGGCCGGCCTCCTGATGCGCCAGGGCAAGGTCGACGCGGTGATCGTCGGCGCCGACCGCATCGCCGCCAACGGCGACGTCGCCAACAAGGTCGGCACCTACCTGAAAGCCCTGGCCTGCGCCGACAACGACATCCCGTTCTACGTCGCGGCGCCGCGTTCGACCATCGACTTCGCGCTGGCGGAAGGCCGCCTGATCGAGATCGAGGAACGTGACGGCGACGAATTCCGCCTGCTGCACGGCCTCGATAGCCGCGGCGTGCCCTCGGCGCTGCGCCAGTTGGCCAGCCAGGAAGCCGTCGCCAATCCGGCTTTCGACGTCACGCCGGCCCGCCTGGTCACCGCCATCATCACCGAGCGCGGCGTCTGCCCGGCGACTCGGCAAGGCTTGCTGGCGCTCTACCCGGAGGAAAACCATGGCTGATTTGCGCACCCACCTGATCGCCACCGCCCGGGCCATGGAGCCGGCCGGCCTGAACCGCGGCACAGCGGGCAATGTCAGCGTGCGCAGCGGCAACGGTTTCCTGATCACGCCGACCGGCATGCCCTACGCGACGCTTATCGCCGACGACATCCCGCTAATCGCCCTCGACGGCAGCATCCAGGGCCAGCGCAAGCCGTCGTCGGAATGGCATTTTCACCGCGACCTCTACGCCAGCCGGCCGGCCGTCGGCGCCGTGCTGCACGCCCATGCCCCCTTCGCCGTCGCCCTGGCCTGCCTGCGCTACGACATTCCGGCCTTTCATTACATGATCGCCCGCTTCGGCGGCGACAGCGTCCGCTGCGCCGATTACGCCATTTTCGGTTCGCCCGAACTCTCCGCCGCGGCGCTAGCCGCGATGGCCGACCGCAAGGCCTGCCTGCTCGCCAACCACGGTCTGCTGGTGGCCGGCCGCGACCTCGACGAGGCGCTGGCCCTGGCCGTTGAGCTCGAAGAACTGTGCGAACAGTATTGGCGCTCCTGCCAGCTCGGCCAGCCGGTGCTCCTGTCGGCCGAAGAAATGGCCGCCGTCCTGGCCAAGTTCGCTACCTATGGACAACAATAGAACGATGCCAAAAACCGATCACGACCTCTCGCGCTGGGCCCAGCAGCACCGTTACACCACGGAAAACCCGGCCGCCGAGCGCGGCACGCGGGCGGTCATGTGGATCACCATCGCCACCATGCTGCTCGAAATCGTCGCCGGCTGGTGGTACAACTCGATGGCGGTCCTCGCCGACGGCTTCCACATGAGTTCGCATGCGCTGGCGATCGGCCTGGCGGCCTTCGCCTACGCCGCCGCCCGGCGCTACCGCAGCGACCCGAGCTTCGCCTTCGGCACCTGGAAAATCGAGGTCCTGGCCGGCTACACCAGCGCCATCTGCCTGCTCGGCGTGGCCGCCGCGATGATTTTCGGTTCGCTCGAACGCCTCTTCGTGCCGCAGGCCATTCATTATCCGGAAGCCATGGCCGTGGCGGCCTTCGGCCTGCTGGTCAACCTCGCCTGCGCGCTGATTCTCGGCCAGGCCGACAGCCATGGTCATGGCCATGATCACGACCATGGACACAACCACGGGCACCTGCAGCACGAGGACCTCAATCTCAAGGCCGCCTACGTCCACGTCATCACCGATGCCGCCACCTCGGTGCTTGCCATCGCGGCCCTGGCTGGCGGCTGGTTCTTCGGCTGGGCCTGGCTCGACCCGCTGACCGGGCTGCTCGGTGCCGGGCTGGTCGCCTTGTGGTCGAAGAAATTACTCGCCCAGACCGGGCGCGTCCTGCTCGACCGCGAAATGGATCATCCGGTCGTCGAGGAAATCCGCGCCGTCATCGACCAGTTGCCGGCCGCCGGCCAGACCACTCTGACCGACCTGCACGTCTGGCGGGTCGGTGGCGGCGCCTACGCCTGCGCGCTCAGCCTATTGACCCACGATACCGAGTTGACGCCGCTGGCCATCCGGACGCAGCTCGGCATCCACGAGGAAATCGTGCACGCCACCGTCGAGATCCATCTCTGCGATGAGTGCTGATATTGGCCGCGAACGGAGTTGAAGCCAGATTCCGTCCAGAAATAAGGCCAGCATGGTGCTGGCCTTCGGGTCTTCCGCGTCTTGCTTTGGGGGGCTAGGCGGGGCTAGCGGTCGGCGATAACTGCGCGGGGATCAGCGAGCGTTCGGAAACAATCAAGCGCTTTCGAATCCCGGCCCCGATCTTTCGTTCGACTTCCCACATGGCCAAACCCTTGACCACGGCCACCTGCTCAATGGCGGTTACGACATCGCCCAGTTTGGTGCAGAGATACTCCGCACCGCGTTCGATTGAAGACTTCACTTTCATTCGGCCAAATCTCCCGTGTGGTTTTGCGTAAACAATCTTACTGACCTTAGCCAAAGATTGAAACTGTGTATTTCGTATTTACTTTTCAAAAGACAGGGGAGCTATCTTCGCCGCAAACGGGCGACTGAACTTGAGCGAGATTGCAACGTTTTGTATCGGGACGTTGCGTTTGGCGGACAACGAATCGGAGGCCAAAAATATCTGCACAAGGCGCTGGACATTCCGGCCCAGAGGAGTAATCTGAAATCGAGTTCCGAGTCGTTGCAGGTTTCATCGGAACGGTGGTTTTTTAGGTATCAGGAGCGTCTATGGTTGATAGTCCGCCGCAGTTTCTAGAGAAGACTGAGTAACCCACCCACGGCTAAAAGCCGCACACCGGGACCGTGAATGTCCCGGTTCAGGATTTACGAAGCCCATGCAGCAAAATGCATGGGCTTCATGCTTTGGAGCCGATGCGATTTTCCGCACAAGCAGCCAGCACCATTGCGGATTTCCGCAACAAACGCCCGGCACGCCGCCCCAACAAACACCGTACAACCCATATAAAACAAGCATCTGGCAAAGAACGGCCGGCCTGGCACGGCTCCTGCAATCCATTTTTCACTTCCGCCTGGCGGAGCTCATGAAAATACCCTCAAGGAGATACCCATGATCCAGTCCCTTCACAAGGCCATTCCTTTTGCGCTGGCCCTCGCCGCCGCCGCTCCGCTCGCCGTCCAGGCCCAGACGCCGGACGTCGTCCGCCTCGGCAACCTGAAGTTCGCCCATTACGGCGCTGTCTCTTACATGAAGGAAGCCTGCGGCAAGTACAACCTGAAGGTCGAGGAACGGATGTTCCCGAAGGGACCGGACATCATGCCGGCCATTGTCGCCGGTGAAATCGACATCGCGGCCCTGGCCTCCGACGGCGCCATTTCCGGGCGCGCCAACGGCGTGCCGATTTACACCGTGGCCGGCTTTGCCAAGGGTGGGGCGCGCATCGTCGCCAGCGTCGACAGTGGCATCAAGTCGCTGGCCGACATGAAAGGCAAGAAGGTCGGCGTCACCCGTGGCGGCGCTCACGAACTGCTGCTCTACGCCGAGCTGGAAAAGGCCGGCCTGACCTGGTCCGACAAGCCGGGCAAGGACGTGCATATCGTTTTCCTGGCCTTCGCCGATTTGAACCAGGCGCTGGCCGCCAAGCAGATCGACGCCATGTGCCAGTCCGAACCGCAATCGTCGCAGGCCATCAACAAGAAATTCGGCGTCGAGATCATGAAGCCCTACACCACCAAAATGGGCGAACCGGTGCGCCTGCTGGTGATGACCGAGAAGATGTACAACGAGAAGAAGGACGTCGCCCAGCGCCTGTTGAAATGCTTCGTCGAAACCACCGCGCTGTTCAACAAGGACAGCGCGCTGGCTGACAAGTACGTGCGCGAGACGATGTTCAAGGGCCAGATTTCCTCGCAGGACTTCAAGGATGCGATGGATAACGCCGACTACACCTACGATGTGACCCTGGAGCATATCGACACCACCACCGACTTCATGCAGAAGTACGGCGTCGGGCGCATGAGCAAAGCGCCGAAAGCCACCGAGTGGGTGAAACTCGACCTGCTGCAGAAGGCCAAGGCCGATCTGAAGGTGAAGTGAGGGCGCGATGCAGAAATTGAAAGACTTCGCCCACGGCGCGTTGGTGCCGGTGCTGCTGCTCCTGCTGTGGGAGGCCGGCTCCCGGCTTGGCCTGTTCTCGGAAGTGCTGCTCCCCTCGCCAACCGCCGTCGCCATCAAGTGGTGGGCCTACCTGCTGCCGGGCCAGCCGCAGGAGGCCGGCCAGAGCTACCTGGCCTGGCTGTTCTCCGGCGAACTGCCGCACGACGCTTATTCCAGTCTTTTCCGCGTCATCACCGGCTTCCTGATCGGGGCCGGCCTGGCCCTGCCCTTCGGCCTGCTGATGGGCGCCAGTCCCCGCATCTACGACCTGTTCAATCCGCTGATGCAGATCCTCCGGCCGATTCCGCCGATCGCCTACATTCCGCTGGCGATCCTCTGGTTCGGGCTGGGCAACCCGCCGTCCTTCTTCCTGATCGCCATCGGCGCCTTTTTCCCGGTGCTCATGAACACCATCGCCGGCGTCCGCCAGGTGGACGGCATTTTCCTGCGCGCCGCCCGCAATCTCGGAGCCAGCCAATGGACGATGTTCACCCGCGTCATCCTGCCCGCCGCCACTCCCTACATCCTGGCCGGCGTGCGCATCGGCATCGGCACCGCCTTCATCGTGGTGATCGTTTCCGAGATGATCGCGGTCAATGACGGACTCGGCTTCCGCATCCTTGAAGCGCGCGAATTCATGTGGTCGGACAAGATCATCGCCGGCATGATCACCATCGGCCTGCTCGGGCTGGCCATCGATACCGGCGTCAGCCGCCTGAACAACCATCTGCTGCGTTGGCACCGCGGCCTGGAGCACTGACATGGCGCAAATCCTCATCAACAACGTGCACAAGGTGTTCAAGACGCCGGGCAAGGATGTCGTCGCGCTGCAGGACATCAATCTCGAAATCAAGGCCGGCCAATTCGTCTGCCTGCTCGGCCCCTCGGGCTGCGGCAAATCGACCCTGCTCAACGCCGTGGCCGGCTTCGCGCTGCCCTCGAGCGGCGTCATCACCGTCGATGGCAAGCCGATCACCGCTCCCGGCCCGGAGCGCGGCATGGTCTTCCAGGAATACGCACTGTTCCCGTGGATGACGGTGGCCCAGAACATCGCCTTCGGTCTGGAAATCCAGAAAAAGGACCCGGCGGAAATCGACCTGACGGTCAATCAATTGCTTGAGCTCCTGCACCTCACCGACTTCCGCGACCGTTTCCCGAAGGACCTGTCCGGCGGCATGCGGCAGCGGGTGGCGATTGCCCGCGTGCTGGCGCTCGATTCGCCGATCATGCTGATGGACGAGCCGTTCGGTGCCCTCGACGCGCTGACCCGGCGCAACCTGCAGGACGAGTTGCTGCGGATCTGGAACAAGCTGGGCAAGACCATCATCTTCGTCACCCACTCGATCGAGGAATCGATCTACCTGGCCGACCGTATCGTCGTCATGACTTACCGGCCGGGCACCGTCAAGCGCGACCAGCCCGTCACCATGCCGCGACCGCGCGATCCGTCGTCGGCCGAGTTCAACGAGCTGAAGCGCGAACTCGGTCGGCTGGTCATGGAAGAGCAGCAACGCCATGCCAACGACGAGATGAAGCTGGCGGCGGTCGACTGAGCCGCGCCGCCAAAATCGGTAGGATATCGGGGTGAGCCGCAATTTCATTCCCCGCGCCGTGGTCAGCGCATCCGAACGCCGGCGCCGCGGCCTGCTCCTCCTCGGGGCGGCGACGGCGTGCTGCCTGCTGCTCGGCTGGCAGGCCTACCGCGCCTTCTACGCCGGCTACCTGGCCAACGAACGACAACTCTCGGCCCAGCGCCTCGACGCCTTCGCGCTGTCGCTCGAAGCCACCTTCTCCCGGCACGAGTCGCTCCCCGGCCTGCTCGCCCTCGACCCGACGCTGGCCGCCCTGTTGCGCCAGCCAGCCGATGCGCAACGGGTGGCGGCCGCCAATACCTATCTCGAAGCCGCCCAGCAGGGCGCCGCGGTCGCCGCCGCCTTCCTCATCGATCCCGACGGGCGGACGCTGGCGGCCAGCAACTGGCGCCTGCCGTACAGTTTCGTCGGCCACAACTACGCTTTCCGGCCCTATTTCCGCGATGCGCTGCAGCACGGTCTCGGTCGCTTCTACGGTGTCGGCGTGACCACCGGCGAGCCCGGCTATTTTCTCGCCGCACCGGTCCGCGAGGCCGACCAGGTGCTCGGCGTCATCGTCCTCAAGGTCGGCCTGGAAGCCATGGAACAGGCCCTGGCCGGGGCCGGCGAGACGCTGCTGCTGACCGATGCCGACGGCGTCGTCTTTCTCTCGTCGGAGCGCCGGCTGCGCTACCGGGCGCTGGCCCCGCTGCCCGCCGCGGTCACCGCCCGCCTGGCCGAAACCCGCCAGTACGGTAGCCAACCGATCACGCCGCTGGCCGGCAAAGCCATCCCGACAACGGGCAACGAACCGCTGGCCATCGCGCTACCCGGCGAAATTTCCCGCGACCGCCTGATCCACACCCGCCCGGTCGGCAATCACGGCTGGCAACTGGTCCAACTCGGCGACCCCAGCGAAGCCCGTGCCGCGGCTCTCGGCGCCGCCAGCGCCGTCGCCTTCGCGGCCGCCTTCATCCTCGGCCTGGCCGCCCACTTCCGACACCGCGCCCGGCGCCGGGAAGAGCTACGCCACGTCTATGGCGAACTGGAAAAACGCATCGCCGAACGGACCGCCGATCTCACCGAACAGATCGCCGCGCTCGAAAGCACCAAGGCCATCCTGCGCGAAACCCGCGACGCCGCCGTCCAGGCCGGCAAGCTCGCCGTCCTCGGCCAGATGTCGGCCGGCATCAGCCACGAACTGAACCAGCCGCTGGCCGCCTTGCAGACCTTCGCCGACAACGCCGTCGCCCTGCTCGAGCGCGGCCGCCACGACGAGGTCGCCGAGAATCTGCAAATGATCAGCAGCCTGGTCGAACGCACCGGGCGCATCGTCCGCCAACTGAAGAGCTTCGCCCGCAAGGAGGCGCCGACGCCGCACCCGGTCAGCGTCGCCAGCGCCATCGAACATGCGCTGATCCTGGTCGAACCGCGCCGCCGGGAAATCGCCGCCCGTATCGAGGTCGCCCCGCTGCCCCCCGGCCTGCAGGTGATTGCCGAAGCCGGGCGGGTCGAACAGGTGCTGGTCAACCTGCTGCGCAACGGCCTCGATGCGATGACCGGCCAGTCCCAGCCGATCCTCGAAATCAGCATCCACCGGGAGCCGCGCCGACTGGCCATCAAAATCCGCGACCATGGTCCCGGTCTGCCGGAAGAAGCACGGCATCACCTGTTCGAACCGTTTTTCACGACCAAGCCGGCCGGCGAAGGCCTCGGCCTCGGCCTGGCCATTTCGCTAACCATCGTCGAAAGTTACGGCGGCACGCTGAGCGCCCGCAATGCGCCGGATGGCGGCGCCGTATTCGTCCTCACCCTGCCCGCCGCCGGAGAAACCGATGCCCCACCTGACGCTTGAATACACCCGCAACCTGGTCAATTTCGACGCGCCCGGCACCCTTGCCGCACTCAACACCGCGATGTTCGACTCCGGCCTGTTCTGCGAACCGGACATCAAGAGCCGGGCGATCGCCGTGGACGACTTTGTCGTCGGCATCCGCCCCGCCGCGCGCGCCTTCGCCCATGTCCGCATCGCCCTGCTCAGCGGACGCAGCAGCGTCGAGCGCGAGGAACTGGCGGCAGCCGTCCTCGGCGCCCTGCAGGCCGCCATCGCGGCGCCGCCGGCAACCGAAACCCAGCTCACCGTCGAAACCTTCGAGATCGACCGCCCGGGTTACGCCAAGGCGGTGCTCCATGCCGGCTGACGACATCGTTTTCCTGGTCGAAGACGACCCTGCCGTGCGCAAGGGGTGCGAGCAGGCCCTGTCGTTGGCCGACATCGCGGTCTGCGGTTTTAGCGACGCCGAAACGATGTTCGCCGCCCTGGGCAGCACAAAGCCGGCGCTGGTCGTCAGCGACGTGCGCCTGCCCGGCCAGGACGGTCTTTCCCTGCTCCGCCAGTTGCGGCTCCACGACCGTGAATTGCCGGTGCTGCTGATAACCGGACACGGCGACGTCGCCATGGCGGTCGAAGCGATGCGCGAAGGAGCCCACGACTTCATCGAGAAGCCCTTTCCCTCGGAACGCCTGATCGCCGCGGTGCGCAGCGCCCTGGAAAAAGGCGCCTTGATCCGGGAAAACCGCCAGCTCAAGGAACGCCTGGGCGACGGCATCAGCAATATCGTCGGCCAATCGGCCGCCATGCAGAACGTGCGCCGCCTGGTCGCGACACTGGCGGCGACCGGCGTCGATATCCTGATCAATGGCGAAACCGGCAGCGGCAAGGAAGTCGTCGCACGCGCCATCCACGAGGCCAGCGGCCGGCGCGGCCCCTTTGTGGCGATCAATTGCGGCGCCTTGCCGGAGACGGTCTTCGAAAGCGAACTCTTCGGCCACGAAGCCGGTGCCTTCACCGGCGCCGGCAAACGGCGCATCGGCCGCCTCGAACACGCCAACGGCGGCACCCTGTTTCTCGACGAAATCGAATCGATGCCGCTCAACCTGCAGGTCAAACTGTTGCGCGTCCTGCAGGAAAGAAGCATCGAACGTTTGGGCAGCAACACGGCCATCGCCATCGATTGCCGCCTGCTCGCCGCCAGCAAGGCCGACCTCAAGACCGCCGCCGAGACCGGCCAGTTCCGCGCCGATCTCTACTACCGCCTGAACGTGGTCAGTCTCGAATTGCCGCCCTTGCGCCAGCGGCGCGACGACATTCCCCTGCTCATGGCCAATTTCCTCGGCGCCGCCGCCAGCCGCTATCAACGTCCGCTGGCCGGGTGGACGGCGGCCGACCTGGCCCGCTGGTCGGCCTACGATTGGCCGGGCAATGTCCGGGAATTGAAAAACGTCGCCGAACGCTGGAGTCTCGGATTGCCCGATGGCCTGGCGGCGCCCCCGGCGGAGACGGCGGGCGGCGGTTCGCTGGCCGAACAGGTCGACGCGGCGGAGCAACGGGCCATCGAACAGGCGCTCAGGAACTGCGACGGCAATGTGGCGCGCGCTGCGGAAGTCTTGCACTTACCGAAAAAGACCCTGTACGACAAACTGACCCGCCACGCCATCGTCGCCGAGAAATTCCGCCGCAACGCTCAGTAGCACTGCTCGATCATCTGCAGCGAGATCGAGTAACTGTGCCGCATCTGCTCCTCGCTATAACGATGCTGGCTGGCCACCGGACAAGCGCAACGGGCCAGACAGGTGTGGCGACAAGAGGAGTCGGGCCGCTGGCGCCAGGCGACGCACCGCGTCAGCGAAAAGGCGGCGCCGTCGAGCGCCCCCGCCGGACAGCCGGCGACGCACGCCCGGTGAGGGCAATCGAGGCAGGGCGAAACGCCCGGCGCTATCCCCGTCGGGGTGAAATCGGTGTCGGCCAGGACGACGGCCCGGTAGGCATACCAACTCCCCCAGGTGGCGTTGATGCCCACCATGAAGGGCGAGGCATGGTGCCAGCCGGCCAGTTGGCCAAGGGCTTGCAGACCGATGGTCGACGAGCCGGGATAGACGATGGCATGGCGCCGGGCCGGCAGACAGGTGGCAAACCATTGTTCGACGAGGGCGCGGCTGAAATCGTCGATCGGGTTTTCCGACACCACGCTGGCGGCCTGCACCGCCTCCCACATGGCGCGCCCGCCATGGCCGAGCAGAATCAGCTGACCGAATGCGGGCGCCGGATCAAGCTGCCCGACAAGCGTCGACGGCAGGTCGGCAAGATCGAAAACCGCCTGCAAGTTGAGGCCGCCGGCATTGAGCAGCGCATTATCAAAGGGTTGGCGTGGCGTCATCTCTTGCTTTTCCTTGGAACAGCCCGGAGGCGATGTTGATGGGCAAGGCCACCGAGTGCCGCCCTGAGAAACCTTAACGCAGGGGAACAGAGACGATGTAGCAAAGTCTTGGTATTTCCTCTGCCTCCCTGCGCTCCAATCACCTTATCCGGGCACCTTGGCCGATGCGACCGCAAGCCGTTGCCCGCCACCGCTTGGAAAAGCTCAGCTCAGTTCGCGCCGCTCGTGTTCGACGCGGGCAATGTAACGCTGAATCCGGTTCGCATCGGTGGCCGGCAAGTTGCTGAACTGCAAACCGAGACGCCACTGGCGGCAACCGTTGCGTGCCTCGCGCTCGGTACAGTGGCGCAGCGTGGCGGCAAAGAACAGGGCGCGCCCCTCTTCCGGCAGGGCAAAACGGCAACCCTCCAGGCTCAGGCCGGGCCCCGCCCCGTCGGGCAAGGCAGCGGCGGCGAGACCGATTCCGGATACGGAAATATCATGCACCGGCAGATTGAGGGAGGCGCCCCCCGGCAAGCCGGCAAGAAACTCCAACGGCCGCACCTGTGGCGTCTCGATCCGGAAATATTCGCGGCGCTGCAATCTGAGCAGGACTTGCGGCAGGGGCACGGCGAAAGCCTTCGCCCCCTGGAAATTCACTTCGCGGGCGCGCCCGGTCGAAAATTGGACGCGCATCCCCCCCGGCTGACCGAGAAAGGCATTGCGCTCGCTATCGAGAAAGCGGCGATTATTTTCCGGACTGCCGCTGCAATCGAAAACCAGCCGCCCGCTATCCGGCTGCACGGCCAGCAAAATAGAGTAGAAATATTCCTGCCCGCCGCGAAATTGCACCGCAAACGGCGTTCCCTGGCGGGCGAAATTTGCCAGCAGAAACTGAATGGCCGTGCGGCTGCGGATATGAAAGCGGTCTTCGATTTCCGCTTCGGAAAGTTGGGCGAGCTGACTCATGGGCTCAGGACTTTAGTTGCAGTACGCGCCGCAGAGAAGCCGTATCGTCGCGCCCCCAGCCCTGCGCCATCAGGCTATTGAGCTGCTGCCCGACAACTGCCGTGAGCGGCACGGGCACGCCGCTCTGCCGCGCCGCTTCAAGCACCAGGCCGAAATCCTTGTGATGCAGGCGGGCCTCGATACCGGCTGCATAATCGCCGCTGACCATGCGCTCGCCCATCACTTCGAGCACGCGCGAGGCGGCCGAGCCGCCGGCCAACGCTGCCTTGACCTTGCCGGCCTCGACGCCGGCCGCGGCGGCCAGGTGCATGGCCTCGGCCACCGCCTGGATCGCCGCCACCATGATCATCTGGTTGCAGGCCTTGGCGACCTGGCCGGCGCCGTTCGGGCCGATATGGACAATGCGTTTGCCCAGGCATTCGAGCAGTGGCCGGACGCGTTCGAGCACCGCCGCCTCGCCACCGGCCATGATCGCCAGCGTCGCATCGATGGCGCCCTGGGCACCGCCGGAAACCGGGGCATCGAGCATATGGATCCCTTTTTCGCGCAGCCGCCCCGCAATCCGCCGGGCGGCATCGGGCGCGATGGTCGAACAATCAACCAGCACCGAACCCGGGGCCAGGCCGTCAATCAGTCCGTCCGCGCCGAGCGCGACGCCTTCGACATCGGCACTCGAGGTGATCACTGTGAACACCACTGCGCAGCAGCGCCCGAGTTCGGCCGGCGTGGCACAGACCGTGGCCGGCAAACCGGCGACACTCACCGGCCGACGCGCCCAAACGAACAGTTCGTGTCCAGCTTTTTGCAGATGCAGGGCCATCGGCCGTCCCATGACGCCGAGGCCGATGAAACCGACCCTCATGCCTGACCGGACAGCGATTCGAGCAGTTTGAGCACGGCGATCGAATCCTCCTCGCCCAGCCCGGAACCGACCATGGCGTTGAACATCTGCGCCGTGGCTGCCGAACCGGGCAGGCAAAGGCCGAGTTCGTGCGCCGTCTGCATGACGATATTCAGATCCTTTTCGTGCATCCAGCTCTTGAAGCCCGGCTTGAAATTGCGGTCCAACATGCGCTGGCCGTGGTTTTCGAGGATTTTCGAGTAGGCGAAACCGCCGAGCAGCGCTTCGCGCACCTTGCCGACTTCGACGCCATTCTTGCTGGCGAAGGCAAACGCCTCGGCGACGGCGAGCACGCCCATGCCGGTAACGATCTGATTGGCCGCCTTGGTCACCTGCCCGGCACCGCTGGCACCGACATGCACGACGTTCTTGCCCAGGCATTCGAAAGCCGGTTTGGCCCGCGCGAAAGCCGCCTCTGAACCGCCGGCCATGATAGCCAGCATGCCGGCAATGGCGCCGACCTCGCCGCCCGAGACCGGCGCATCGACGAAATCGACACCGGCCGCCGCCAGTTCCTCGCCGATCTTGCGCGCCGCGGCCGGCGCGATGGTGCTCATGTCCACGGCGACTAGACCGGGTTGCGCCCCTTGGGCGACGGCGCGCATGACTTCGGCGACGTCTGGCGCATCGGCGACCATCGAAATCACCAGATCCTGGCCGCGCGCCGCTTCGACCTGGCTGGCGGCAGCGACGGCACCGGCGGCAAGCAGCGGCGCCATGGATTCGGCGCGACGCGCCCAGACGGTGACGGCATGGCCGCCCTTGATCAGGTTGAGGGCCATCGGGCGCCCCATGATGCCGAGGCCGAGAAAAGCGATTTTCATGTGTGACTCCGAAGCGGGAATGTCCCGATTTTAGAGGCCGGGCGACAGGACAGGCAATCAGGGTAAACCGATGACCGAGCGCTCCTTGGGCCAGGTGATGCGGTAATCGACGCTGAATTTCTGGCTGGCACCGGCGGCCAGCGACTGTTCCCAGGCGACAACGCCCTGCCGGTCGTCCCAATCCGTCTGACTGATGGGCGGATTGTAGGTGGCGACGACCTCGATTTTCTCGTCGCGGCTGACCGGGCTGGCTTCGAGCACGAGCAGCTCGACCGGCCGCTTGTGCAGGTTACTGACCGTGTAGACATCGCCGACATGGCGCTCGGCGCGCTGGCCGACGAAGCCGCTGCTGGCATTTTTGGCCACCACCGAACTGCTCGCCACCTTGACCAGTTCGTCGCGCCCGAAGGGCAATTCGAGTCCCTTGCGCTGGCTGGCATCCCACGGTTTTGTCCCGACATAGGCGCCGTTGCGGTAGAGCTGCATCTCGCCGGCCGGCCAGACACCTTCCGGCAGGTCGCCGCGCGCCATGAGGTAGGCGGCCTTTTCCTGGCGCGGCGAAACCTGGACCTGCAGCTTGACCGGCAGTTGCGTCTTGCTCAACGTCACATTGATCTTGCGGCCATCGGACGGCACCGACAAGGGCGCTGAAATGGCGTATTCCGTGGCGTATTCGCTCTGGATCTCGGCCGCCTGGAACAGCGGCTCGGCTTGCGGCTCAGGTTTGGCAGCCGCCGATTTGGCCATGCGCATCGGGGCCGGTGCGGCAGCCATGGCCGGCATTGCCGCGTAGGGTTCTGCCCGGTATTCGGGGCGCAGCGAAACGCCCCAGGTCTGCGGTTCCGGTCCACTGACCTGCTGCCGGGGCTGGCCGGTGGACAGGCGCAGGCTGACCCGGCTCCAGTCCTCACCGCTACGCTGGGCAATCTGCGCTGTGCGCTCCATTTCGACCTGGGCCGTCTCGGCATTGAGCGCGGCGCGATAGGCCGGCCGCCAGCCGGCTTCGGCCAGCTGGTAATAGATGTGCAGCTTGCCGTCCCGTCTGGCATTCACATGCACCTGCAGGTTGCGCACCTCGCTGACCGCCGGGCGAACCCGCTCGAGGTCGCTCTGCCGGGCCTGCAGATCGCGCTCCAGTTGCACCTTCTGCCCGTCGGCGGCAAGGATGCGCAACTGGGCCTGGCTGCTACCCTGGCGCAGCGAGGCGAGAACCGGCGACAGGTTGGCCGGATGCGAGGTCTCGCCCGCCGAAGGCAGGCTGTCGAGATATTTGAGTTCGAGTTCGGCCGCCTTGCGATCGACATCGAGTGCGGCGATGCGATCGCTGAGGCGACGCACCTCGTTTTCCAGGCGCTCTTCCTCGGCATTCAGCGGCCCGCTGCGGGCGCTTTCGCGCAGCGTGATTTCGCCGACATCGATGCCGCTCTCGGCTTCGACACGCAGGGTCTGCACGTCGAAATTGGCCGGAATACCGAGAATTTCAAGCTTGCTGTCGCCAGCCCGCAGGCTGGCAACACGTTCGATCAGCGCACTGCCGGGATAGAGCACGACGCCGACGATGGGCGCCACGGCACCGGCTTTCGGACTGGAAGCGGCAGGAACAGCCGCCGTGGCCGCCATCTGCGCCAAGGCGAGCGGCGAAGCGCTGCTCAGCAGGGCTGCCAGCAAGCAGGCGGCAGGAGCGGTGGAACGCAGGCGAAAACTGGCGGGAGGACGCATGAAACAACTCCACAAGGCGTTGGGAAGCGACCGATTATAGCCGCTTGTCCTAGACCTGCCGGATCAATCCGGCATCAGCAAACGCCCCTTAATTCGCCGAACAGGAACCGCCCTTTACGCCCAACTTCCTCAACAGCTTTTCCGGCGGGCAGAAGCCGGTAAAGCCGCTTTGCAGCAGGTTGAGGCCGACAAAGGCGGTAAATACCAGGAACCACTCCGAAACGAAAACAGGACTGCCGTGATAGCCGAGAGCCAGGGAAAGCAGGACGAAAAAGCCCGCCATGATGCGGATGACGCGTTCGATGGTCATGATTGATGTTCCTTGCGGAAAGCCGAGAAATAGAGGACGGGGATGACGACCAGGGTAAGCAGCGTCGATACCAGGATGCCGAAGATCAGACTTAGGGCCAGGCCGTTGAAAATCGGATCGTCGAGAATGAACAGGGCGCCGAGCATGGCGGCCAGTGCCGTCAGCGCGATCGGCTTGGCGCGCACGGCCGCCGACTGGATCACCGCATCGTGGAAAGGCATGCCGGCGGCGACCTGCAACTTGATGAAATCGACCAGCAATATCGAGTTGCGGACGATGATGCCGGCCAGCGCGATCATGCCGATCATCGAGGTCGCCGTGAATTGCGAGCCGAACAGCGCATGGCCGGGCATGACGCCGATGATGGTCAGCGGAATCGGCGCCATGATGATGAGCGGCACGAGATACGAACCGAAATGGGCGACGACCAGCAGATAGATGAGGATCAGGCCGACAGCATAGGCCAGGCCCATGTCGCGGAAGGTTTCGTAGGTCACCTTCCATTCGCCGTCCCACTTGACGCTGTAGCCGGCGTAGGGATCGTTCGGCTGGCGGATGAACCATTCGCCCAGCGTGCCGCCTTCCTTGAGTTCCATACCGTTGATCTGCGAGCGGATGTCGAACATGCCGTAAAGCGGCGAATCGAGCTTGCCGCCCATATCGCCGACGACGTACACCACGGGCAGCAGGTCCTTGTGGTAAATGGCCTTCTCGCGCCCCGCATCGCGCACTTCGACGACTTCCGAGATTGGCACCAGCTGGCCGCTGCGGGAGCGGACACGCAGCTTGAGCAAGGCATCGAGATTCGACTGTTTCTCGGCCGGCAGGGTCACCCGCACCGGGATTTCGAACTTGCTGTCGGCGTTGTGGGCCGGCGTCACGTCGAGCCCGGCCAGGCCGGTGCTGACCACCTCGATGATGTCGCTCTGCGCCACGCCGAGCAGCGCCGCCTTGCTTTGCAGCACGTGCAGCACGGCCTTGCGCGCATCAGCCTCGATGTAGTCGTCGACGGCGACGATGTCCGGCGTCTTCTCGAACACGGCGCGCACCTGCTTGCCGACGCTCATCTGGCCCTTGTAGTCCGGACCGTAAATTTCGGCCAGGATCGGCGACATGACGGGTGGCCCGGGCGGCACTTCGACGACCTTGGCGACGCCGCCGTTCTTCTTGCCGATGGCCTCGATGCGCTCGCGCACCGAAACGGCGATCTCGTGGCTCTGCCGCGAACGATGATGCTTGTCGGCCAGATTGACCTGGATATCGCCCTTTTCCGGCACGGCGCGCAGGTAGTACTGACGCACCAGACCGTTGAAATTGATCGGGCTGGCCGTACCGGCATAGGCCTGGTAATTGGTGACGTCGTCTTCCTTGGCCAGCTCGCTGCCGATTTCATGCAGCACGCGCGCCGTCTCCTCGAGCGGCGTACCGACGGGCATGTCGAGGATCACCTGGAATTCGCTCTTGTTGTCGAAGGGCAGCATTTTCAAGACGACGAGCTGGAAATAGGCCAGCGATACCGAGCCAAGAATGAGCAATACGATGGCGATGGCCAGCTTGACGCGCATCGCACCGCCCCTGACCGGATCGAGGAAAGGCGTCAGCAGCTTGCGGAAAGTCGAATCCAGTTTGCTATCGAGTTTCGAGGCGGCCGGCACATGGCCACCGGCGTGCGACTTCATGAGCCTGGCGGCCAGCCAGGGCGTGACGACAAAAGCCACGGCCAGCGAAATAGCCATGCCCATCGACGAGTTGATCGGGATCGGGCTCATGTACGGCCCCATCAGGCCGGTCACGAAGGCCATCGGCAACAGCGCGGCAATGACCGTCAACGTCGCCAGGATGGTCGGCCCGCCGACTTCGTCCACGGCCGGCGGAATGATCTCGAGCAGCGGCTTTTCGGGATACAGCCCCTGCCAGCGGTGGATGTTCTCGACGACAACAATCGCGTCATCAACCAGGATGCCGATCGAGAAAATCAGCGCGAACAGCGAAACGCGATTCAGGGTAAAACCCCAGGCCCAGGAAGCGAACAGCGTGGCGGCGAGGGTTAATGTCACGGCAACGCCGACAATCACCGCCTCGCGCCGGCCGAGGGCGAAGAAGACCAGCAACACGACGAAGGCGGTGGCGAAGATCAGCTTGCCAATGAGTTTCTGCGCCTTCTCGGTCGCCGTCTCGCCATAATTGCGCGTCACAGTGACTTCGACGCCATCCGGAATGACCGTGTTTTTCAGATCCTTGATGCGCTTGATCGCCCCCGTCGCGACATCCGCGGCATTAACGCCGGGCTGCTTGGAAATCTGCATCGTCACCGCCGGGAATTCGCCCTCCTTGCTGCCAAACCAGGCGTAGGCCGTGGGCTGATCCGGGCCGTCCTCGACCTTGGCAACATCGCTCATGAATACCGGTTTGCCGTCGCGCACGGCGATAACCAGTTGCTTCACGTCGGCGGCGGATTCGAGGTAGGTGCCGGTCTGCACCAGCACCTCGCGGTTGCCGGCGGTCAGACTGCCCGAGGATTGCAGGGCATTCGAGGCCTTCAGCGCACCGGCGATATCCTGCGGCGTGACGCCGTAGGCCGTCATGCGGTCGGCGTCCATGAGCACGCGAATCGCGTGATCGGGACCGCCAATGGTCGATACGTCGCGCGTCCCCTTGATGCGCTTCAGTTCGATTTCAACGGCGCGCGCCACCTGCTGCAGGTCGAAGGCCGAATGCGCCGGGTCCTTGCTCCAGAAGGTCAGGCCGACGATGGGTACGTCGTCGATGCCGCGCGGCTTGATCACCGGCTCCATGACCCCGAGATTGGGCGGCAGCCAGTCGCGGTGCGAATGCACGGTGTCGTACAGGCGGACGACGGCGTCGTTGTATTTGACGCCGACATCGAACTGCACGGTGATCACCGCCATGCCGGGCTTGGCCATGGAATAGACATGCTCGACGCCATGCATGCGCGACAGCACCTGCTCGGCCGGCCGGGCGACGAGGTTTTCGACATCCTTGGCCGAGGCGCCCGGGAAGACGACCATGACATCGGCCATCGTCACGTCGATCTGCGGCTCCTCCTCGCGCGGCGTGACCAGCGTGGCAAACAGGCCGAGCAGGAAGGCGACCAACGCCAACAGCGGCGTCATTCGCGAATCCTGGAAGGCAGCGGCAATTCGGCCTGAGAGTCCCATCAAAAGCTACTTTCCTTTCAATTTCAGGATACCCATGGCATCGAGAATGAATTTTTCGTAGAAGGTTTCACTATTACCCTTCTTGATCTTGTGCATGAAATATTTCTCGAAGCCGATCTTGGCCACATGCACCCACTTGCCCTCGCCGAACCAATTGACGTTGCGCGGCGGAATCTGCGGCAGAGCGACGAAGGCGGCACCGCCGTCGCCGAAGTCGGCGAGGCAGATGGCGTTCCAGGTCGCCTTTTCGGTCGGCTGCCGGCCGTCGAGCGCCGCCCGGACATTCTTCGAGGTGGCAGTAACCATCGACTCGATCATGTAGCCGGTCTTCGGCGTGCCGGTCGGCACGGGCGTCACTTCAACCGGCGGAATGGCGACGCAGACGCCGATGGCGTAAACATTCGGATATTTCGGATTGCGCTGGAACTGGTCGATGAGCACGAAACCGCGCGGATTGGTCAGGCCCTCGATGCCGAACAGCGCGTCGATGCCCTTGAAGGCCGGCAGCATCATCGAATACTTGAAGGGCAGCACATGCTCCTTCTTCGGCTTGCCTTCCTCGTCATGCTCGGTGACGAACATCTGGCCGGCTTCGACCTTGGTCACCTTGGCATTGCAGATGGCCTTGATGTGCTTGCTGCGGAACATCGACTCCATCAGTCCCTTGGAATCGCCGACGCCGCCCAGGCCGAGGTGGCCAATATAGGGTTCGGAGGTGACGAAGGTCATCGGCACCTGATCGCGGATCTTGCGCCGGCGCAGGTCGGTTTCCATGATCATGGTGAATTCGTAGGCCGGCCCGAAGCAGGACGCGCCCTGCACGGCCCCGGCGACGATCGGCCCGGGATTGGCAACAAAATCCTTCCAGCTCTGCTCCGCCGTCACCGCGTGGTCGACATGGCAGATCGATTGCGTATGGCCGTTCGGCCCGAGGCCCTCGATCTCGTCGAAAGCCAGCTTCGGCCCGGTGGACAGGATCACGAAATCGTAATCGAGCACCCGGCCATCATCGAGTTCGAGCTGGTTACGCTCGGGATGCAGGCGCTTGGCGCCGACCGGGATGAAGTCGATATTGCGCTTTTCCAGTACCGGCCCGGCCTCCACCTCGATTTCCTCGCGCTTGCGCCAATCGACCGCCACCCAGGGGTTGGACGGTACAAAATGGAATTTCGGATTATTCGATACGACGGTGATGCGGTCGCCCGGACGGGCATCGGCGCGCATTTCGAACGCCATGGTCATGCCGCCCAGACCACTCCCTACGATGATGATATGTGCCATGGATGTCTCGCTCCTGACGGTGGTGAAAGGCAATGCGGCTTTTTGAACGGCTACCGCTTATTTGCCCGAATTCTGTTTGAGGGCGATGCCGGCCTTCACCGGGTCGGTCACCACCTTGTCGCCGGCCACCAGGCCGGCCAATACTTCGATCTCGCCCTGTCCGACCAGGTCGCCGAGGCGCAACTGGCGCAGACTCAGACGGCCATCGGGTAGCTGCACATAGACAGCGGCCACCTCGCCACGGCGCAGGACGGCAGCAGCCGGCACGGTGAGCTTGGCAGCCTGGCCGACGACGAAATGGACGCGGGCAAACATGCCCGGTGTGGCTTCCGGCAGCGCCGGCAAGCTGACGCGGACCTGCGAAACGTGGGTGCTGGCATCGGCCGTCGGCAACAGCGTCACCGCCGTCGCCTCGACCCATTTGCCCAACTCGGGGAATTCGACGCGCGCCGTCTTGACGCCGCGCATCTCGGCCAGCCGGTATTGCGGCACGCTGGCCGTAACGCGCAGGCTGCCCGGTTCGTAGATCAGGAACAGCGGCTTGCCGGGCGTCGCCATGTCGCCGAGTTCAGTCAGGCGCCGGGCGACGACGCCGTTCATCGGCGAAACGATGGCGGCGTGACTCTGGCTGGCGCCGGCGGCTGAACGGTTGGCGGCGGCAGAATCGAGATCAGCCTTCGCCTTGTCGAGCGCGGCCGAACTCATGAATTTTTGCGCGACGAGGCTCTTCGTCCGCTCGTAGGTCACTTTGGCATTGGCGTACTGCGCCTCGGCGGCACGCGCCGCCTCTTCCGCCTCGCGGCCATCGATGCGCATCAGCAACTGGCCTTTCTTGACCGTCTGCCCGGCATCCGCCTTGACCTCAAGTACCCGTCCGGCAATCTGGGCGCCGACCGTCGTCTGCTGCACCGCCTCGACCAGCGATTCGGCCGGGAAGCCGAGATCGACCGCGTGCGGCTGTACGGTGATAGTAGACAAGGTCTGCGCCTGGAGCGCGAAAGCCAACGCCGACAAGAGGCCGAAAAGTAGTTTTTCTTTCATGTATATAAGAATACGCTAATTTACATGGCCAACACAAGGGGATGTGCGATCAAGAAAAAGATGGCAACCGGCCGGCCGGACCCGACCGCTAAGCCGTCGTCTCCGCCGACGGGAAAAACCGACTCAAGCGGCCTGCGGCGGCCCGGGCTGAGTGCTGACAGCGCGCAAGGCCCGCTTGCTGCGCGGGCGCCCCTCGGCATCGAGCAAGAGGGCAATACGGGCAAAAACTTCGTGTCGCGAAAAGGGCTTTTTCATGAAATCATCGGCCCCGATACGTTCGGCGTAGAACTGCTCGGTGGCCTGCTCGTTGCCGCTGATCATGATGATCGGAATGTTCGCGGTCTGCGGATCCTTGCGCATGGTACGCAGCGCGGCAAAACCATTCATCCCCGGCAAGACGATATCGAGAAAGATCAGCTCGGGGCGTTCCCGGCGGGCAATCTCAATACCTTGTTCGGCGCTCAAGGCTTCGAGAATTTCATAGCCGGAAGAGCGCAGAATCTTGCGAAAGACGGCGATCACCGTCGGCGAGTCGTCAATGATCAGCGCCCGCGTCCCCGGTCGGGCATCGGTACGCTGCCCCTGGCGACGATCTTCCTGGCGCAGAAACTCGGGATCGACCGGCGGCACCAGTTTGGCTGCCGGCAGCGGCTCCTTCTCCGGCGGCGCCTCCCGTTTTGCAAAAACATTCCGAATCCAACCGAAGAATCCCATCGCCCACTCCCCCCGAAAATGCGCCCGTCAGATACCACGAATTTCACGCCAACATTGTAATGTCATTACCAAGGAGCCCCCGGAGCGCGCGGCGAAATATTTCCGCCCCGCGTCGTCTTCCGGCGCCCCAGACAAGGCTTCCGGAAGCGGCTCAGCAACTCACTTGTGGGCAAGAATCCACTTGGCCAGCGCAGTCGCTTCGGCATCGCTCACGACATTCGGCGGCATTGGCACATTGCCCCATTCACCGCTGCTGCCCCCCTTGATCTTGGCGGCCATGGCAGCCTCGGCACCCTTGGCGCCGGCCCGTTTGGCAATGACATCCTTGTAAGCCGGACCAACAATTTTCTTGTCAAAGGCATGGCAGGTCATGCAATTTTTTGCCTTGGCGAGATCCTCCGAAGCCTGAGCATCGACGGCCAGCAAGCAGGCAAACCCCAAAAGCACAGCGATTTTTTTCATTTCATTCCCCCCGAGAATTGAGCAACCGATCAAAATGCCGGTTTACCACCGCAGTCTAACCCGAGCCGCGGGTGCTCGCCTATCCCGGAAGACCAGCGCCACGGCGGCGAGGCCTCAGGAGATGCGAAACAGGCGGGCGAACTGGACAGTATTTAGAATTTCCCGGACCCCGGGAGTGCAGTCGACCAGCGCAACCGTACACCCCTGGTTACGGAGACGATCCCGCAGGACCAGTAGCAAACCTAGTCCGGAACTGTCGAGATAGCTCAGTTGGGCGCAATTAACCTGCACTTCGGCCAGCGCCGAAACCTCACCGAGAAAACGATCGAGCACAGCGAGAAATTCCTCCCGCCCGGAAAAATCGAGACGACCGGAAAGGTAGATAACCCCAACCCCATCGGTGGCTTTGCGCCAATCAATCTGCATTGCAGTTCTCCCGACTGGCCTGCTTCTTCACCATTCGACGCGGCAACGCCAGCTAATTGAAATACTACCCCTTGCGCCTGGAGAAACAAGCCCGGCCGATCGACAAAGCCCCGTTCAGCCGGCGACTTCGATCAATAGTGTCTCAATTTCCAGACGGCCGATCGGACTGGCCATGGCGATCAGCATGAATCCCGGCTTGATCAGAAAATCCTTGTCCGGGTTGAACTGCCATTCGCCATTGCGTTCGCGCACGGCAAGCAACACGTAATTGGCACTGCGCAACTTGAGCGAGGCAATCGGCTTGGGAATGAAACCCGCCGGCACCGGCACTTCCTCGACACGCAGATTCTTTTCCGACTTGAGCATTTCGTCGAGAAAGGAAACGACGTGCGGCCGGATCATTGCCGACGCAATGCGCATGCCGCCGGTGAAGTCGGGGGAGACGATGGCATCGGCCCCGGCCTTGCGCATTTTTTCCATGTTGCGCGTTTCCATGCAGCGGGCGACAACCCGCACGTTCGGCTTCAACTGTTTGGCGGTGATGACAATCATCAGGTTGCGTGAGTCATCGCCGGTTACCGCGAACACCCCTTTGGCATCCTCCAGATCGGCGGCAATCAACACATCATCATCACTGGCATCGCCATGCAAGTAGAGCAGGCCGGGATTTTTTTCCTTGTACTCCTGCAGGCGCAGGTTGTCTTCGTCGATGGCCACGTAATGGCGATTGGTCGCTTCCAGTTCGTGGGCGATGTTGCGCCCGACCCGGCCAAAACCGCAGAGGATGTAATGGCCCTTGAGCTTCCTGATTGTTTTTTCCATACGTTTTCTCTGAAGAGTTCCGTTAAGGTCGGTTTCGAGCAGCGCCACGGTAACCACCGAAAACAGCATCGACAGGTTACCGGCCCCGAGTATGCCGAGAATCACGGTAAGCACACGCGCCGGCTGATTGCTCGACATGTCGATAATTTCGCCGAAACCGATGGTAGCGACGGTAATGAAGGTCATGTAGAAACAGTCGAACCAGGAATACTGCCCATCGGTGAGAAACATGTAGCCCGCCATACCGAAGATATGCACGGCAAACAAGGCGCTCAGCGCGAAATACAGCAAACGAAAAATATAGCTGATCTGCGCAGCTTTGACGGCAGATGTCACGAGCGCCCCGCTTATTCTGCGACTGGCACGGATTGGGTCATGAAAATGACGGCCTTGCCGCCATCCATGTTGGCATGCAGCGCTTCGAGCAACGGCGGATTGATCGGCGTATCCGCTTCCCATCTGACAATGAAATTCGCCCCGGAACCACCGGAGACATCATTGAGTTCGACAAACAGTTCGAGCGTCCCCAAGGGCGGCAGAATCACCGGCACCGGCACCCGTTCGCCGAGCAATTTGCCGTGGGTGTCGAAATAGCGGGCCGAGAGAACACGCAAGGGACGTTTGCCGTCACTGTTGCGAATACTGACCAGGGCCGAAAGCAGCACCGAGGAAACCTTGCCGCTCTTGCCCAAATTTCCGTAAAGCATGTGCGAATAGATCGGCAGGTAGAGCGTCTGCCCCTTGCTCAACGGGCGAAGCTCCTGCGCCCTGACGGCCAGCGCAGCGGTCATGACCATCAACGCCAGAAACAGCAGCCGACCGGCTTTTAACATTTCACCCCCCTTTTTTATTCTCTGCAGATTTCTGTCTGCCCCCAGTTGACCGATGATACCTGCTGCGCCAGCCTGACGCATTGGCGGCGACGCTTTTAGCGCCGGAATCCGTCGTTCGGTAAATCAAAGGGGGCGATTTGGCGTCCGGCAGTGCAGCAACTCCCGCAACTGCGTAGCCAACCTTGACCAGTCGACCGGCTTGGCGATGTAAGCGGCACCCAATGCCACCACTCGCTCGAAAAAAAGCGGATCGCTCCGGCCGGTTACCAGCACGATCAGAACCTCTGCCGCGGGCGAGCAACGAAGCGCCGCCGCCACCTCGAATCCATTCATCAGCGGCATTTCAACGTCGAGCAGAACGATGTCGAAAGCAGTCCGTTTGAACTCTGCCACGGCCGCCGCCCCACTATCGACCACCGTTACCGAAAAATCAGGCGCCGCCAGGGCCACCGGCATCAGCAAGGCGACCGTCGGATCATCATCCGCCACCAGCACACGGCAGGGCTGACTCACGCCATAGCTCCGGCGAGCAGTTCACCCAGCGCCTGCTTTACCCGCCCCCACTCGGCGTACAACGCATCGATACGCCCCCGGATCGCCGCCAGATCGCCGGCACGTCCGCCCTCCTCGATTTCGCGCAATAGCTCGCCAAAGCGGTTGGCGCCGACATTGAACGAACTCGACTTGAGCCCGTGGGCAGCGCTCGCCACCTGTCCGAGATCCTCCACCGACAAAGCCTGTTCAAGCCGCGCCATATCCTGGCTGGCCGCTTTCTGATAGGCCCGCACCAACTGGCCAACCAGCATCTCCGCTTTCTCCGGGGAAAGCGCGCGTATTTTGTCGAGTGCCGCCGGATCGAGCGGAGTGGAGGTCGAGTCCGGAGCCACCTCGGTTCTTGACGCCGGGATAATTAGTTGCCGGCGCTCGGCTGGCAACCAGCGCTGGAGAATAGCCATCATCTCCTCTCCGCTATAGGGCTTGGGCAAATAGTCGTCCATCCCGGCCGCCATGCAACGCTCGCGATCGCCCGGCATGGCATTCGCCGTCAGGGCGACAACGGGGAGATGCAAACCACTAACGGCCTCCCGCTGCCGCAAGGCAAGCGTCGCCTCGAAGCCATCGACGACCGGCATCTGGCAATCCATCAGCACCAGATCGAAGGTCTCGCTGGCCAAGATGTTCAGAACCTGCCGCCCATCGCTAACGGTCGATACCTGCAAACCGGCTCGTTCGAGGTGGGCTCGGGCAACAATCAGATTGCTTTCATTATCTTCGGCCAGCAGCACGTGACCGCGCAGGCGCGGCCGGGCGGCTATGACGGGCGGCCCGCGGTGCCCATCGCGTCGGCCGAGTGCCGCCGCGATGCTGGCGAAAAGCTCGGACTGGCGAACCGGCTTGACCAGGCCAGCCGCAATATCCAGTCGTGCCCGATCCTCCGTGCTCACCGGATCGAGGGCCGAGGAAAGAACGATGATGCGTGTTGCCCGCAGGCGATCGTCGCCACGCATGACACTGGCTACCTGCAGGCCGGGCAGGCCTGGCATATGCATATCCAGCACGACCAGGGCAAAAGGAACGCCGGCCGCAGCAGCCGAGCGCAGACAAATCAAGGCCGCATCCCCCGATGCCGCGACCTCGACATCGAACCCTCGGCTTCTGATCTGGGCCTGCATGATATCCCGGTTGGTCTGATTGTCATCGACCAGCAACAGACGCGCGCCGGTCGGCACGGTCGGCAGCGCAGCAGCCGGCGGCGCCGCCAAGTGGCCGAGCGGCAGGCAGAGATCGATATAAAACACCGAGCCCTGCCCTGGGCAACTTTCCAAATACAGACGCCCCCCCATCATCTCGACCAGACTACGACAAATCGCCAAACCCAGTCCGGTGCCCCCGTATTTTCGCGTTGTCGAACCATCGGCCTGAAGAAAATGTTCAAAAACCCGGCCCTGGGCCTCCGGCGGAATTCCGATTCCGGAATCCCTCACCGCCAAAGTAAACTTGAGTCCGCTTTCGACATTCTCCACGACACTGAGGGCCAGAACGATTTCCCCTTGCTCGGTAAACTTGACGGCATTGCTCAGCAAGTTGGTGATGGCTTGGCGCAAACGCAGGGAATCGCCACGCACCACCAAAGGTCCGGCCAGCGGCAGATCGGCTACCAATTCCAGGTTTTTTTTCTGGGCCGGCTGCGAAAATAGCTCTAACGACTCTTCGAGCAGCAAGCGCAGATCGAAATCCACGGCTTCCAGCTCAAGCTTGCCGGATTCGATTCGGGAAAAATCGAGAATATCGTTAATGATGCCCAGCAAATGACGCCCCGAACGCTCAACCGCCTGGACAAACTGGCGCTGCCTGGCCTCCAGCCGGGTATTGAGCAGCAATTCGGTCATCCCCAGAACACCATTCATCGGCGTGCGAATTTCATGACTCATCGTCGCCAGGAACTCACTCTTTGCCCGGCTGCCAGCCTCGGCCGCCTCCTTGGCATGGCGCAATTCGCGGGTACGCTGCTCGACCATCTGCTCCAGGCTGCCAAGGTGCGAGGCCAACCAGCGATCTCTTTCGCGAATCTGCTGCACCATGTCATTGAAGCCCTCGCCAAGCAGATCGAGTTCGGCAATCCCGGTTGCCGTCGCCCGGATATCCAACTGGCCAATCGAAACTCTGGCCATGTGCTGGGTAAACTCCTGCAGGGGGGTCATTAGCTGGCCGATCTGTCGGGCCTGCAAGCGCAGGGCCAAGCTCAGGGTGAAAGCTATCTCGAGCAGCACGAGGCCAAGATACCAGGCCATTTGGCTGAATACGCCGCCGAGATCACGATCTAACAGAATCCACCCGATATGCCGACCATCGCGCTGGAGCGGGGCAAGAAATTCGATGTGCGACCAAGACAGTGCATACCCGACTTGCGCCGACTCCGGCAGCGACTCGGCAACTTGCTGGGCAGCAGAGCTGGCAAATAATGAACGGTCGTTGCGGTACAGGCTCAGCGGACCACTGCCGGGCTGAGCATGCAGGAAAGACAGCATCTGGCGTGCCGCGCCAGGATCGTCACTCGCGATCGCCGGCGAAAGTAGCTGGCTGGCCATGCTCAGGCTCGCCTGGCCCGCCTCGATTTGCTGACGCACGACCATCCAGATGGCGGTAAGAAGAATGAGCAGCGACAGCAAGACTATCGCCGCAGCCAGTACGCGAAAATTAAAATTCGCCAGGCGCAAGCGTAACGAAAGCGGCGCAGACGCCTTCGTCATGCCACTTTTCCAAGGGCCAGGGAGTCGCGCAATCTGGCATCGGAAGCGGCCCGCCAGGCGACGCGAAAACAATCCTGGACATACCAGCGCACACTGGGCGGAATCTCCACGGGCTTGCCGGCCAGCCGCAGCGCAATCAACTCTTCGAGTACGGCCGCCGCACAGGCCACATTGCTGGCACCAACATTGGCCGCCGCACTGCGCAACGCATGCACTTCCTTGCGCTCAGCCTCGTCATCGCCGCGCGCGGCCAACCAACGGCTCTCCCAACCGGAAAAATGCTGAACGAAAAGTCCGACCGCCTGCCACCACAATTCGGATTGGCCGAGCATGCGTTCGACCGCAGGCCCGGCATCGAATCCGTTCAGAGATAAAGGCGCAGGCATCAGTATCGGCTAGAAAAATGAGGAGGGCTAACGCTTTGCAACAGAAGAATATTCATACCTATAATTGTCACCGTGAAAATGGTTGCAAAAACATGTAAATGGTAAAACAATTCAATCGTTTTACATTAGATTACAATCTTTCTTTTCAGCCCGTCAGCATTGAGCCCATGCGCCAAACCGCGCTTATAGTCGAAGACGATCCGGGAACCAGACACGTTCTCAGCGCGACCTTATCCAACGCCGGAATCGATAGCATTTTTGCCGAAAATGGCGCCGCCATGTGGCGACAATTGTCTGAAAACCCGGATGTAATCATTCTCGACCTCAGTCTGCCGGATTCCGATGGCCTCGAACTCCTGCGCCAATTGCGCCAGCAATCGGAAATCCCGGTCCTCATTCACTCCACCCGCTCCAATGAAATTGAACGCATTATCGGCATAGAGATTGGGGCCGATGACTTTCTGCCCAAGCCCTGCAACCTGCGCGAACTTGTCGCGCGCACCCGAAGTCTGCTCAGACGCGCCCAGGGACGCCAGATTGCATCGCGCGTCGAGGCACGGCGTATTCATTTTGGGCACTGGACGCTCGATACGGCTTCGCGCGAACTCAGCGACAACACCGGCAAACCCGCTCCGCTTGGCGTCTCCGCCTTTGCCCTGCTTTCCGCTTTCCTTGAGCACCCTTTTGAACCGCTATCCCGCGAGCTGTTGTCGCGGGTTTTGAAGCGCGAATACATCCCTTACGACCGGATTATTGACGTTCATGTCAGCCAGATCCGCCGCACGCTTGGCAAACAGGCCGACGGCAGCAGTTTTATCAAGACGTTGCGCTCACAGGGCTACGTTTTCATTGCTGCGGTAGAAACCACCCAATAGCGAGACAAGCCTCCTGCACAAGCGCGGTCCAGCCCGCCCTGGGAACGCACTTCTTGTCGCAAGCGCAGCCAACAACACAATGCCCGATATCTCACGATATCGGGCATTGTTTCAGCTAGGTTTGGCCAGACCAATTTTCACCGGACCAGCGGTAGCTGGTCTTCCCTTTAACGGGACTTATTACAACCGCCCACCGTACTCCCGGCGCAGGGCACCGAGCCTTCGCGGTTAATCAGCCACTTGCCGCCGACCAGGATCATCTCCAGCGTTTTCTGCGTCGTGTCACGGTACTGGTTCGACTGATAGATCTGACGGAAATCGACAAATGCCCGATCCTTCCCGTCCATCCGGACTTTCAGATCCTGCACCTCAACCCGAATGTTGTCGCGCGACGAAATCCGGCTGCGCCGCAGTTGCGCCCAGTCTTCCCGGTTCAAGC
>Ga0316603_10000059_pt1 | contig 107121 bp, 101 predicted proteins | sample OWC_soil_day10_n_FD_207649 | JGI IMG/M metagenome (GOLD analysis project Ga0316603, IMG submission 207649) | Wetland soil microbial communities from Old Woman Creek delta, Ohio, United States - OWC_soil_day10_noCT | ecosystem: Environmental > Terrestrial > Soil > Wetlands | place: USA: Ohio...
CCGTGGCCCCCGCTTCGGCGGCCCCCTTGACTTCCGGTTTCGCATCGTCCGTCGTCGCGCCCGCCGCCAGCGGGCCTTGCACGGCACCAACGTCGTCGAGCACGCTGGTGATGGTCGGCGCTTGCGGCGCCGTAAAGTCGAGCTCAAGGGCGTAGGCCGGGCTGCGCGGACTGCTGTTGCCGGCCGCATCGACCGATTCCGCCGTGAAGCTGTGCAGCCCTTCGCCCAAGCCGGTGCCCGGGGTGAAGCGCCAGGTCCCGCTGCTCGTCACTTGCGTGCTGCCCAGCAGGTTGCTGCCGTCGTAGACCTTCAGCGTCGTCCCGGCTTCCCCGGTGCCGCTTAGGGTCGGTGTCGGGTCGTCGGTCTTGGCGCCGTTGGCGAGCGCCCCTTGAATGCTGCCGACGTCGTCGGCCGCACTGCTGATGACCGGGGCCAGGGGCACGCCGGTATCGACCGTGATGGCATAGGCCGCCGTCGGGGCGCTGACCGTCCCGGCGGCGTTGGTCGCCGTCGCCGTGAAGCTGTGGTCGCCGTCGATCAGGGCCGTCGTCGGGGTGTAGCGCCAGTTCCCGAAGGCGTCTGTCACCGTGCTGCCCAGCAGGTCGACACCATCGTAGAGATGGATCGTCGTGCCGGCCGGCGCCGTGCCGACGATGCTCGGCCGGGTGTCGTCGGTCCGCCCGTTGAGGGCGACCGGTCCTTGGACCGCGCCGATGTCGTCTTCGACCGTCGTGATGGTCGGCGCCGTCACCGCGCTGGTGTCAACCGTGAAGGTCGCCGCGGCGCTCGCCGGGCCGGTGTTGCCGGCCGCGTCGGTTTGCGTCGCCGTCAGGCTGTGCGGGCCGTTGGCCAGCGCCGTCGTCGGCGTGTAGCTCCAGGTCCCGGTGGCCGCCACCAGCGTGCTGCCGAGCAGGATCGTCCCGTCGTAGAGGGCGAGTGTCGCGCCGGCTTCGCCGGTGCCGCTGATCGTCGGGGTCCGGTCGTCGGTCACCGCACCGTTCGCCACCGGCCCGGTGATCAGCCCGACGTCGTCGAGAACCTGGGTGATGCTCGGGGCCAGCGGTGCCGTGGTGTCGACCGTGAAGTCGTAGATCCCCGTGCTCGGGCTGGTGTTGCCGGCCGCGTTGGTCGCCGTCGCCGTGATGTTGTGCAGCCCGTCGAGCAGCGCCGTGGTCGGCGTGAAGCTCCAGTTGCCGCTGTTGTCGGCGGCGACACTGCCGAGCAGCGTCGTGCCGTCGTACAGTTTGACGGTCGCCCCGGCTTCCGCCGTTCCCTTCATTTCCGGCAGGGCGTCGTCGGTGACGCCGGTGCTCTTGGCGACATTGCCGGTGATCACGCCGATGTCGTCGAGCATGTTCACGATCACCGGGGCGGCCGGCGCACCGCTGCCGATCAGGTTGAAGGCAAAGGCCGCGCTCGGCAGGCTGGGATTCCCGGCGGCGTCGACGGCGACTGCCGTCAGGTTGTGCCCGCCGGTCACCAGCGGTGTCGTCGGGGTGAAGCTCCAGATACCGTTGGCGCTGGCGACCGTGCTGCCGAGCAGCACGCTGCCGTCGTACACCTGCACCGTGGCCCCCGCTTCGGCGGCCCCCTTGACTTCCGGTTTCGCATCGTCCGTCGTCGCGCCCGCCGCCAGCGGGCCTTGCACGGCACCAACGTCGTCGAGCACGCTGGTGATGGTCGGCGCTTGCGGACCACCTCCGGCAATCAGGTTGAAGTTGAAAGCCGAGCTCGGGGCGCTCGGATTTCCCGCCGCATCGAAGGCGACCGCCGTCAAGCTGTGCGTCCCATGGACCAAGGCAGTGCCCGGCGTAAAGGTCCAGATGCCGTTAGCGTCTGCCAGCGTACTGCCCAACAGGTTATTGCCGTCGTATAGGCGAACCAACTTGCCGGCATCCGCCGTGCCTTTCACTTCCGGCAATGCGTCATCCGTCGTCGCCCCATTTAGCAAGGCGCCCTGGAAGGCACCGACGTCGTCGATCACACTGCTGATCGACGGGGTTGTTTGTCCTCCGCCGCCAATCAGGTTGAAGGCGAAGGCGGCGCTCGGCGTGCTCTGATTTCCCGCGGCATCGACCGCTACGGCGGTCAAGCTGTGCCCCCCATTGGCCAGGGCAGTAAGCGGCGTGAAGCTCCAGATGCCGTTTGCCGCGACGCCGGCACTCCCCAGGAGAACTCCGGCGTCATAGACCTGCACTGTCGCACCTGGTTCGGCGGCGCCTTTAACTTCCGGATTCGCATCGTCCGTCGTTGCTCCATTGAGCAACGCCCCCTGAACGGCACCGACATTATCGATGACGCTGGTAATGACGGTATCGATCGGCACCGTGAAATCGAGTTCGAGGGTGAAAATTGCACTCGGCGCAGTGCTATTGCCGGCTGCATCAATCGAGATCACCGTAAAGCTGTGCGGGCCTTCGGCCAAGTTCGCGCCCGGGGTAAAGCTCCAACTGCCGCTGGTAGCGACCTGGGAACTGCCCAGCAGATTACTTCCGTCATAGACTTGGATTATCGTCCCGGCTTCGCCCGTACCATTCAGGGTCGGCATTGGGTCGTCGGTATGCGCACCATTGAGCAGGAGACCCTGGATACTGCCGACATCGTCCACCGCATTACTAATCGCCGGCCCGACCGGAACCACCGTATCGATGATCAGCAACACGCTGGCCGTAGTCGTATTGCCCGCGCTATCAGTCTCACTGACTTGAATGGTGAAGCTTCCTTCGGGAACCGGAAGGGTCGGGGTCAACGACCACTTGCCATCCGCACCGACGACCGTACTAAGCAACTCGCCGGTGCCGGGGACGTTGATTTCGACCTTGGCGCCGGGTTCGCCGGTACCGACAATGGTGGGTTTATTGTTATCGGTAATGTTATCTCCCAGCGTACCGCTGTCCGACAGGGGATCAAGCATTGCCGTCAACAGCGGCGCAATCGTATCGATGGATCCCGTATCAAAGGCATTTCCGGTATTGCCAGCCAGATCCCGACCGCTCGCCGTTACGCTGTAGTTACCGTCAGCCAGCTGATTCGGCACAGCGGCGCTGAAGCTGCCATCCACCTTCACCGAAGTGGTCACGATTTGGCTCAGGCCGGCACTATCGGTAATCGTCAATGTGATCGTGCTCCCCCCGGGGAGCAAGGTCAGGCCGGTAATGGTCGGGGTGCTGTCGTTGGTATTATCGGGTGCCACGACGCTCATCGCCATTTCGGAGGGCAGAACGGGAGCGCTGATGTCAGCCCCCCCGGTAGCGCGACTGGCGGCCCCATTAATGCCGAAATGGAAGGACTGATCGACCGTTTCAACGACGCGCAGGAATTCGACAAAGGTATGGCCTTCGTTGCCGCGCGCCACATTGCCGGCCCCCGGCTCCTCTTCTTCAATCAACTCGTCCAGTTTGCCGCCGCGACTCAAGGCCCGGGCGATCTTCTGGAAGCCGCGCCCGGAATTGGCAACGCCACTATCGAAAGCATCCGGTTTGATCGTGGCAGCCACTTCGGCATCCAGGCGGGCGACTTCTCCCGGTCGCACGGTCATTTCACGACCGTCAGCCAGTTTCAGTAAAACCTGCGAGCCATCGGCGGCAACCACGGTTTCACCTTCGCGAATCACATCCCCCTGCTTGAGGCGCCGCGTCTTGCCGGCGTTATCGCGGGCAAATGCTTCGCCGCTAAGAGAAGTTACTTTGGCGATGATTAGAGATTGGACCATGGTCAGACTCCATATACTGAGTTAATGTTTTCGTCATATGACTGTCGACTATGCCAAACAAATTCTTCAAAGTACAGGACCCGGCTAGCTCCTTGAGAGATCGCCAAGCGACAAATAAATTGGCGATTTTTTCCCACGGCCGGCCTACAAGCATGCCGACATGGCCCACTGGCATTGCGCTTAACGCCTTCTCTATCGGGAGATGGAATCGCCCGCGACGCACCATGCCAATTCAATTAAGTCGGGTTAATCGGCGTCCTATCGGGCTTAGCGGGGAGAAGAGCGAACATCCCCCGTCCCGAAAGTTCGCCGTCGAGCGCCGAAACGCCGCCTCGTTCCTGAGCAAGAAAAGCGCCCCGGGAAATTGCTACGGATGGCAAGCGACCCCGTGGATTAGCCGATTATTTCGTTTGTAAAAATTTGTCTGTTGTTGCTCCCAACGGGCGCTCAGGAGACAATGCACGATCATGGCGCGTGTCATGAAAGACCTTTGTCTGGGGGAGGAATCAGCCCAGGGAGACACATGAAGACCTCGCTGCGCATCTTCAACTGGCATTCTCTGCGAACACGTCTCACCGTTGGCGTGCTACTTGCCGGCCTGACCGTCGTCTGGGCCTCCGCCCTGAGTTTGAGCCATTTCCTGCGCCAGGATATGGAAGCGACCATCTCGGCACAGCAGTTCTCGACCATTTCCCTGCTCGCCCGCGAACTTGACCGCTCAATCCGGGAACGCCTGAACATCGTCGAATCGATTTCCGGCAAACTTTCCGAGGAAATGCTGGGCAATCCCGATGCCGTACAGGCCTATCTCGAACAACGCGATGTTCCGGAAAGCACATTCAATTGGGGCATCCTGGTCCTTGACCACCGCGGAATCGCGATCGCCAGTACGCTGCCGCGTCTTAACCGGCGCGGCGTAGACTTCAGCAACTACCAAGGGGTCCAGGAAGTCTTGCAAGATGGCAAGACCGTGATCGGCGATCCGCTCTTTAGTCAGCACAGCCAGCAGCCGGTAGTCGCCATGCAGGTACCCATCCTCGGGCCGCAAGGAAAAGCCGTCGGTAGCGTAATCGGCGTAATCAATCTATCACTGCCCAATTTTCTCGATGAAATCAGTACGGCGAAATACGGCCTCACCGGGGATTTCTTCGTAACGGCACCCCGCAGCCGCTCTTACGTCGCCTCTTCCGACAAACGCCGGGTAATGAAAGTCGGCCCACCGCCCGGGGTCAATCCGGTATACGACCGTTACATTGACGGCTACGAAGGTTCCGGCGTGGCCAAGAGTTCGCGCGGCGTCGTCGAACTTTCGTCCAGCAAGCGCATCCCCAGCACGGGCTGGCTGATGCAGTCGGTACTCCCCGTTGACGAAGCCTTTGCCTCGATTCGCGCCATGCAACAGCATTTGTTGCTGATTTCGCTGATCCTCTCGCTGATTGTGCCGCTACTTAGCTGGTGGTGGCTACGTCGACAGCTTTCCCCGCTGGCCGAGACCTCCACCCTCTTGGGTCAGATGCGCGACGGCAAGATTCCCCGGCAAGCCCTGCCGATCCGGCAAATGGACGAACTCGGCCAGTTGACCGCGGCCTTCAACGGCCTGCAGGAGGTCATTGTCGCCGAGGAAGCGAAGGCGGCCGAAAACATCGCCAACCAACGTCTGCGGCGCATCGTTTCCTCGGTGCCCGGCGTGGTCTTTCAATATCGACTGCACCCCGACGGGAGCGGCAATTTCCCCTTTGCCAGCGACGGCATCTTCGACATTTACGGCGTCACCCCCGAGGAAATGGAACAGGGCAGCGATGCCATCCGGAAAATGCTGCACCCCGACGATGCAGAACGCTTCTTCGCCTCACTGCATCGTTCGGCCCGCGAATTTTCACCCTGGCGCATCGAATATCGCATCATGCACCCGAGCGGTTCCCTCAAATGGTTGCTGGTCAATGCCATTCCGGAAAAGTCCGACGGCGACGCCGTCCTCTGGTACGGCTTTATTGCCGACATCACGGAAACCAAGGCCATGGAAGCCATCTTGCGGCACACGCTCGACGAGCAGAAACGCAAGGACCTGGAAATCGAGCGCTATCGCGACCACCTCGAACAGTTGGTCAGTGCCCGCACGGCCGATCTCGAACTGGCCCGGGCCGAGGCGGAGCGCCTGGCGAAGACCAAGAGTGAATTCCTGGCCAACATGAGCCATGAAATTCGCACGCCACTGCATGGCGTTCTCGGCATGGCGCATATCGGCGCCCGAACGACCGACGACGATAGCCGGGCGCACGCCGCCTTCGAAAAAATCATCAGCTCGGGAACCCTGCTCCTGGGCATCATTAACGACATCCTCGACCTCTCGAAAATGGAAGCCGGGATGTTGAAAATCGAATCGACCCGGGTCGAACTCCAGCCCATCGTGGATGAAACCCTGGAACTGATGCGCGGCCGAGCGGCCAGCAAAAAAATCACCCTGGAATTGGCGACGACCAGCGCTTTCCCGGTGGCCTGCCAGAGCGATCCCCTGCGTCTGCGCCAGATATTGCTCAACCTGCTGTCGAATGCCGTGAAATTTACCGAAACGGGCAAAGTCTCGCTGGAAGTCGGGCGCGAAGAAAACCAGTTGCTCATTCGGGTCGCCGATACCGGCATCGGCATTACCGAGAGCCAGATCGACAAAATATTCAATCCGTTCGAACAGGGCGACAACTCGACGACACGGAAATTCGGGGGGACCGGCCTCGGACTGGCGATTACCGAACGCATCGTCAAACAGATGGGGGGCAGTATCCGGGTCGATAGCCGGCCGGGGCACGGCAGTCTGTTCGAAGTTCGCCTGCCCTTCCGGGAAAGCCTCCCGGCCACGCCGAACCCGGCGCCGCCAAGCCGGCCGGGCAAGGCGCAAAAGCCCCTGGCCGGGCTAACAATCCTGGTCGCCGAAGACAACGACATCAACCAGGAAATCATGCGCGACAATCTGACGGAGGATGGCGCCACGGTCGTCATCGTTGAGAACGGCCAATTGGCGGTGGACTGCGTGCGCGACAAACCACTGGGCAGTTTCGACATCATTCTGATGGATATCCAGATGCCGGTGCTCAGCGGCCATGACGCCGCCCGGCAGATCGCCCAGATCGCCCCCGGCCTGCCGATCATCGGCCAGACCGCGCACGCCCTGACCAAGGACCGTGATGACTGCCTGGCCGCCGGGATGGTCGATTACATTGCCAAGCCGATTGATCCGGTTAAACTCAACGCCCTGATCTTGTTGCATACAGCAGGCAAAGCCAGTTCACTCTATGCCGACCTCGTTATACCTTAGCCCCAGCCTTCGCCTGCTCGAAACCCGCCATCGCCAGGCGGCACTGATGCAGCGCGCCGGCCGCGCCGCCGCCGACTGGGCGGTCGAACTGGCCGGCCAGCCGGCTCGGCCCGTGCTCGTCTTGGCCGGCCCCGGCAACAACGGTGGCGATGCATTCGAGCTGGCCCATCTGTTACGGCAGCGTTTTTTCGACGTCCGCCTGATTTTTTCCGGCTCTCCGGCCGCCCTTCCGGACGATGCGCGAGCCGCCCACCAACGCTATATGGCCGACGGCGGCACGACGACGGACTCCATTCCGGCCGACATTCACTACTCGTTGATTGTCGACGGCCTGTTCGGCATCGGCCTGCGCCGCCCGCCGGCAGGTCACCATGCCGAGTGGATCGCCACCGCCAATCGCCTGGCGCAACGCGACGGCTGCCCGCTGCTGGCGCTCGATTGCCCGTCCGGCCTCAATGCCGACACCGGCCAGATTCTCGGCAGCGCAATCCAGGCCAGCCAAACGATCACCTTTATCGCCGCCAAGCCGGGGCTATTGACGGCCGACGGCCCGGACCATTGCGGCGAAATCCGCGTCGCGCCGCTGGCGCTGCAGCCCACCGCCGAATTGCCGGCCGATGGCCATAAAATCTCGCTCGCCGATTTCGCGCCCTGGCTCAAACCCCGTCACCAGAACAGCCACAAAGGCAGCTACGGCAGCCTCGGCTTCCTGGGTGGCGCCCCCTCGATGGTGGGCGCCGTCTTTCTGGCCGGGCGCGCCGCCATCAAGCTGGGGGCCGGACGGGTCTATATCGGCCTGCTCGACCACCAGCCGCCAAGCTTTGACCCCTATCAGCCGGAACTCATGCTGCGTCGTCCGCAGGCCTTGCTGCAAGCCGGGCTCAGCACCCTGGCCTGCGGCCCCGGCCTGGGCATTTCGCTGGAAGCCTCGGAACTGCTCGAAACCGCCATCGCCTTCGACCAGCCGCTGGTTCTCGACGCCGATGCGCTGAACCTGGTGGCCAGCGAAGGCAACTTGCAAGTCGCCCTGGCCAGCCGAAACAACCCGGCCATCCTCACCCCCCACCCCACCGAAGCCGCCCGTCTGCTCGAATGCAGCACGCCGGAAGTGCAGGCCGATCGCCTGGCCGCCGCCCGCGAAATCAGCCAACGCTATCACTGCCATGTCGCCCTGAAAGGTTGCGGCAGCATCGTTTGCCTGGCCGATGGCAACTGGTGGATCAACACCACCGGCAACCCCGGCATGGCCACGGCCGGCATGGGTGACGTCCTGACCGGCCTGGTCAGCGCCCTCCTCGCCCAGCACTGGCCGGCGCCCGAGGCCTTGCTGGCCGGCGTCCATCTGCACGGCGCCGCGGCCGACCAACTGGTCGCCAGCGGCATCGGCCCGATTGGCCTGACGGCCGGCGAAGTCATCGACGCCGCCCGCCGCTTGTTCAACGACTGGATCCGGCAGCCCGGCAAACTCGGCTAAGCCGGCGGCCGGCGCCGCCAACCCGGGCGCAACGATCGGCTCGCCTGACGGTACAATTCGCCACTCCGCAATCCGCCTCGACACTGCTATGTCCATCGAATTTGATTTCCCCCTTGCCCCCGAGATCGCCCGCAACGTCGCCGCCGCCCTGGCCGAGGATGTCGGCGCCGGCGACCTGACCGCTGGCCTCGTCCCGGCCGAGCGCCGCGTGCGCGCCACGGTCATCTCGCGCGAAGCCGGCGTGCTGTGCGGCCGGGACTGGTTTGAATTGTGCGTGACGAAACTTGACCCGACGGCGGAAATCTCCTGGCAGGCCGCCGATGGCGAGCGCATCGTCGCCCAGCAACAATTGTGCGAAATCCGCGCCAATGCCCGCGCCCTGCTCACCGCCGAACGCAGTGCCCTGAATTTCCTGCAACTGCTTTCCGCCGTCGCCAGCAAGGCCCGGATCTACGCCGATGCCATCGCCGGCACCGGGGCGGAGGTCGTCGACACCCGCAAAACCCTGCCCGGCCTGCGCATCGCCCAGAAATACGCGGTCCGCGCCGGCGGTGGCGGCAATCACCGACTGGCCCTGTGGGATGCCATCCTGATCAAGGAAAATCATATCCATGCCGCCGGCGGCATTGCCGAAGCGATGGCCGAAGCGAAAAAAGCCGCCGCCCAAGCGGCCGACCGCTGCAAGTTCATCCAGATCGAGGTCGAATCGCTGGCCGAGCTGGAAGCCGCGCTGGCGGCCGGTGCGACGATGATCCTGCTCGACAATTTCAGCCTCGACATGCTGCGCGCCGCCGTGCCCATCAACGCCGGTCGTGCCGTCCTCGAATCCTCGGGCAACGTCACCCTGGAAACCATCCGCGGCATCGCCGAAACCGGCGTCGACCGCATTTCGGTCGGCGCCCTGACCAAGGACGTCAAGGCGCTCGACCTGTCGCTGCGCTTTATCGACTAAACCGGCTTTCCGGCGACGGGTTCGCCGGCGGGCGCAGATTCTCCGTCACCCCCGAGAGAATCTGCCGACCGCCTCAATCATCGTCGTGTTGGCGCCGACCGCCGGCGCCACGCCCGCCGCGGATGTCGTGCTCGTCGGCGCTGCGGTGGCATTCGACGCAATCGTCGAATTTACGGATCCCCTCCTCGATATGCTCGCGGCGAATATTGGCCAGCGTGTGCTCGTGACAGCCATAGCAGGTGTAACGGCGGTAATCGTTAGCGAGGTGGCAAGTGATGCACCGCGTGTCGTGGTCACGATCGAGCGCGAAGAACTTGTCGTGATCGAAAGTCGCCGGCGTCCATTTCTCCTGGCTATGGCACTGGCTGCAATTGCCGGTGATTTGCTGGTGCAGCGTATCGTTCGGCGATTTGTGACAGGTCTGGCACTGTTCACGCATTGCCGCCTGGAGAAGCTGATGGTTGAAATGGCCTTGCTGGCGGAAGCGGCGAACGCCAGCATGGTCACTGTGACAGGCGACGCAATCCTGGCTGCTCAGCTTCTGGTGGAAGGCCACCGCGGTCAGCGGCTTGGCGATCGGCAGGCCGGTTGTCGCCAGGCGACCGATATCGTCGGGCTTGTGGCAGACCACGCAACGCCCGGAGTCGACGCCGGTCAGCGGCGCATGACAAGCAAAGCAGTCGCTCGCCAACCGCTGATGACCGGGAATCAACTTGCCGGGGCCAACCATCAGTTGCGGATAGACGAAGACCAGCCCGGTGAGGACCAGCAGGTTGGCGGCCAGAACAAGTTTGAGAAGTCGGCTCATACCCAGCCCCAGAACAGGAAGACGCTGATGATGTGGCCGCAGGCCAAAATGCTGAAGACGATGAAAATCGGGATATGCACCTTGCGCCAGCGTGTCATCGCGCCCAGGCTCACCGCATCCCAGAACACGGCCTGCTCGACCTCGGGTAATGCCATGCCGCGCAACTGGTAATGCTCGCGCTGCGCCAGGACATGGCGACGCGAGCGATCGAGCAGCAACTTGCCGACCAGGCCGCTGATCACATTGACGCCCATGGCAATGGTCGCCAGCCAGGGCAAAATGGCGTTGAAATGAATGCCGCCATGGATCAGCACCATCAGCGAACCGAGCCAGGCGGTGAATTCATGAAAGGTGAGCAGGGATTTCGGACTCCCCGTGCTGATGTATTTTCGCTTGCGCAGCGAATAGACCAGTGAAACGATGATCAGCAGCGTTCCCGGAATTCCCAGGTAGCGCCCGACCCAGACCAGATCCAGGCGGTGCAGCACGGCATCGCCGGCCACGGCGGCCAAGGCGAGCAGCCCGAGCAACAGGGTAAAGGGCAGAATATGCTGGCGCCAGAGCGAAGTTGTCATTTATGCCTCCAGCGTCACGCTGGTTTTGGGGATACACATGCAGAGCAGGCAGGAACCCGGCTCGGGATCGAAATCCGGCGCCTGCGAGTAACTCACCTCGCCGCTCTCGATACGGGTCTGGCAACTTCCGCAGCCGCCGGCCCGACAGCCGGAATTCACCGAGACACCGTGGGCTTCGGCGAAATCGAGCAAATTGCCGGCCGTCGTGGACCAGGAAAACTGTTGGCCGGAGCGGGCAAAGCTGACGACGAGTTCGCTACCCGGCGCCACACTTGCCGCTTCTGCGCCCTGAACAAGCGCCGCCGACGGGCGTTTCAGCGAAGCCGGGCCGAATGCTTCGAAATGGATGCGCGCCTCCGGCACGCCCCACGCGGCCAGCCCCGGCACCATGCTTTCGAGCAAGGGGGTCGGTCCGCAGAGATAGAAGTGATACGGCTTGAGCGGCAATTCGCGGCGCAACAGATCGACACTGATCCGCTCCGGATGGTGATAGTCGCGGCCCGCCTCGTCGCCCGCTCGCGGTTTGCTGACGCAGAGGCGCAGATGGAAGTGCGGATGGCTTGCCGCCAACTGTTCAAGATGCGCCCTCATCACCACTTCATCGCCGTCGCGAACGCCGTAAAACAACCAGATTTCCCGCCCGGATTGTTCGGCCAGGGACCAGTTCAGCATACTGAGCAATGGCGTGATGCCGATCCCGCCGGCGAGCAGGACGACCGGAGCGGTGCCGTGATCGAGATAGAAATGCCCGGCCGGAGCCCGCACCTGCAGCAGATCGCCAATCCCCAACTGGTCGTGAAAGTAGGTAGACGACCGCCCCGGCTGCACCGCAAGACCGGGCGGCGGCGCCGCACGTTTGATCGAAACCCGGTAAGCGCTGGCCTGCGGCGCATCCGACAAGGAGTAGCAACGGATGACTTGATCCACGCCGCCGGCGGCGTTCGGCACCTCCAGGCGAAAAGTCAGGAACTGCCCGGGGCAGAAAGGCGGCAGCGCTTGCTGATCTTCCGGCACCAGAAAAAAGGAACACACCGACTGCGCCGCATCCTCGAACGCCCGGGCCTTCACCCGGAAAGCCCGGTAGCCGGCCCAGGCCGCCGGCCGGGCTGGCGTTTCTCCGCTGGCGGCAGCACCGGTCGCCGGATCGACGGTTTCGAGACTACGGCACAAGCCTTGATAGGCCAGCCAGTGACGCCAGAAACCAAGGCCGAGATAGGCCACCACCTGCACAACAATCCCGCCGGCAATCCAGAGAAACAGGGAAAGCGCGGTCATTTTCCGACCACTCCGGGCGGCGTCCCGCGCTCCATGATGAGCCGCTTTCCTTCTCGTGCGCCACGCCTCGCTTGCCCCATCGCTTTGCCACTCCCGAACAATCATATCGGGCCATGCTGCGCCGCCTCTCTTAAGCAAGTCTTAACGAGTGGCCGGCATTGAGTCAAAAGGGATAAATAAAGACCACCTGGCCCGACGCCTGGTTATGGTGCCGGTTTCATGCCGCCCCGCTGCGCCGCCGATCGAAAAAGGGCGGCCGCCGGGCCGCCCTTGATGGGTCAGAGGCGCGCGACCAGGTAGCGTTTGATGGCCTCGACATCCGGCGCCATGACCTCGACGCGTTGCGGCAGATTTTCGATGCCGGCCAGGTCGGCCGGGCGGACCGGCTCGGTGCCCAGGGCTTCGCGGATGGTTTCCTCGAACTTGGCCGGCTGGGCGGTTTCCAGCACGATCATCGGGACATTGGGCAAACGATGTTCGAGCGCCACTTTCAGACCGTCGGCGGTGTGCGTATCGAGCATCACCTGGTAGCGCCCCTGGGCGAAGCGGATGGTGTTGATGCGGTCAAGGTGAGTGCTCTTGCCCGAGACAAAGCCGAAGCGGGCAATTTTGGCCCAGTGCACGGATTCGGAAAGATCGAAAGCCAGCCCCTTGTCGACCTTGGCCCACAGTTCGCTGACCGCCGCCGGGTCGCGGCCGACCAGGTCGAAGACGAAGCGCTCGAAATTGGAGGCCTTGGAAATATCCATCGACGGGCTGGACGTGATGCTGGTTTCGGCCGCACTGCGCGGCCGGTAGATACCGGTACGGAAGAACTCGTCGAGCACGTCGTTCTCGTTGGTAGCGAGGACCAGTTGCTTGATCGGCAAGCCCATCTGGCGGGCGATGTGGCCGGCGCAGATATTGCCGAAATTGCCCGAGGGCACGGCGAAGGACACCTGCTCGTCGTTCGATTGGGTGGCCAGGAAATAGCCCTGGAAGTAATAGACGATCTGCGCCGCGACGCGCGCCCAGTTGATCGAATTGACGGCGCCGATCTTGTATTTCTTCTTGAACTCGGCATCGTTGGAAACCGCCTTGACGATGTCCTGCGCATCGTCGAAGAGGCCGGTGACGGCGATATTGAAGATGTTGTCGTCCTGCAGCGAATACATCTGGGCGCGCTGGAAGGCGCTCATCTTGCCATCCGGCGAGAGCATGAAGACCTTGACGTTATGCTTGCCGCGCATGGCGTATTCGGCCGCCGAGCCGGTGTCGCCGGAGGTGGCACCGAGAATGTTGATCGACTCGCCGCGCTTCTCCAGCACGTACTCGAAGAGGTTGCCGAGCAACTGCATGGCCATGTCCTTGAAGGCCAGGGTCGGACCGTTCGACAGTTCCTGCGTGTACAGACCGTCTTCGAGACGGGTCAGCGGCGTGATCTGGCGGGCGTCGCCACCGTTGCGGGCATGGCAATAGACTGCCGCCGTATAGGTCTTGGCGACCAGCGCCTTGAGATCGGCCGGCGGAATGTCGGTAATGAACTTCGCCAGGATTTCATAAGCCAGGTCGGCATAGGACAATTGGCGCCAGGCATCGAGTTCGGCGCGGCTGATCTGCGGATAGCTCTCCGGCAGGTAGAGGCCGCCGTCCGGCGCCAGACCGCCGAGGAGAATGTCGCAGAAAGCCTGGGGCGCGGCGTGGCCGCGGGTCGAAATGTAGCGCATGGCGAAGCCCTGAAAAGCGAAAAACGGCGATTTTACCGCGTCGACCGCGAGACGCGCACGGCTTGCAACAGGTTGGCCAGAAAGAGGCCCAGCGCAAGCAGCAAAAAAGCCGCCGCGGCCAGCCTGAAGCCGGCCAACAAGGCGCTTGCCGAAGCGAGAAACAGGGCCGCCCGCCAGGCCCCGCTGGCCGCCAGTTTCTGGCGCATGAGCAGACGCGCCGGCGTCACCGGCCCCGGCCAACGCCAGACCGGCAACAACTGGCTAAGCGCCCCGCTGACCAGCGGCAGCAGAAAACCGATCCCCCAGGCCAGCAGAGTCGGGCGCCCCTCCATCAACTTGGCGCCGTGCGCGACGCCGGCCCCCAGACTGAGCATCAAGCCACAAACCGCCGCCAGCAACGACGCGGAAACGCCATCCCGCAACAAGGTCCGCAGACCGAAACGGCGCGTCCACTGCCCGATCAGGCCCAGCGCCGCGACCAGCACCAAGGCGGCGCCGGGCACCCCGAAAGGCCAGACCACCGCCGCCCCGGTTGCCACCACCAGCGCCCCGCCGGCCACCAACCAGAGGCGCCGATGCAGCCAACCGGCCGCCTCCGGGTCGGGCTTGCCGAGCACCGTCGGCAACAGGATGGGCAAAGTGCCCAGGGCCGCCAGACCAAGCAGGCCGATACTATTGAGATGCAGATGGAAAAGACGTAACGCCCACCAGTGCGTCGGCCACACGGCGATCAACAGAACCGCCAGCAAGGCCAGCATCAGGCAGCCGAGAGCCGCCCCGTACCAGCGCCAGCCCGGGTGCGGCGAACCGATAGTGGCCCGTGCCCGCCCGGCCATCCAATTGAACAGCACGGCGGTCAGCAGCAGATCGAGCAAGACCGCCAAGTGCAACCAAGCGCGCGGCACCAGCCCCTGCATGGCCAGCACCGCCAGCCCTCCGCACAACTGGGCGAACACCGGCAGGCGGGCCAGCCAGCGATGCGGCTCGCCGGTTCGCGTCAGCACCGGCACGAAATGCATCATGGCGGCAAAAATCAGCGGCACGATGCCGACCGCGAAAGCCAGGTGCGCCACCGCCTGCACCGCTCCCACGCCACTGATCAGCAGGACGACGCTGGCGAGCAGGGCGAGAAGGGTCAGGCCGGCGGTGTAGAGCAATCAGGCAACCACGGAAAAGTCGATCACAATGGCTCCCGGCGCGCGCTGCTGATAGGCAATATTGACGCGGCTACCGTAACGCTGCTGCAACTGGGCGAGCAGCGGCAACGGATCGTGGTCGTTGCAGAAACGCATGGTTTCGCCGGCCTGCAAGGCATCCAGCGCACCAAAAATGGCGGCATGCCGGAAACGTTTGGCAACGCCTCGCGCATCAAAGGAATAGAGGGCTTCCGGGGTCGAATGGTTACAGGCATGAGTGGCTTGCATGATAGCTCCTTGGCAACGGGTTTTGATCAATCGGGAAAAGCGATTGTGCCCATCCGGGCTAGCCGTTTCCTTGATCCATCTTGGCAAAAGCAGCACCGGGGTCGGGGCCGTTGGCAGGGGAATTAAGGATGCACTGAATAAATCCGGATCATGAATCCTGTGTCCCGAGCGGCTTTAGCCGCGAAAACGCATTGAGCAGATCGCCATTCGCGGCTAAAGCCGCTCGCGTGCTTTCGAAGCATTGACGAGAGTCGACACCATGACCACGCCAGACAAGGATTCCCCGGAAAAGCTGCTGTTGCGCGCCGAACTGCGCGCCCTGCTCGAACGAAAACTCGACGTACTGCCGGAAAGCTTCCGGCTGGTCTTCGTCCTGCGCTGCGTCGAGGAAATGAGCGTCGAGGAAACCGCCGCCTATCTCGACATTCCCGAAGCCACGGTGCGCAGCCGGCTGTTCCGCGCCCGCAGCCTGCTGCAGGATACGGTGGCGCAGGAGATCGATATGGCGCAGGAGATCGATATGGCGCAGCGCGATGTCTACGACTTTGGCGGCAAGCACTGCGACCGCATCGTCAACAATGTTTTTTCGCGCCAGGAGGAAATACCATGAGCCACGATACAGAAGTCAGCGGACCGGACCTCAGCCAGGGCATCCCGAGGGATAGCCTGGCCGATGGCGCGATGGTGCAAGGCCATGTCGGCGACGAAGCCGTGCTGCTGGCCCGCCGCGGCGACGAGGTATTCGCCGTCGGTGCCACCTGCACGCACTACGGCGGACCACTGGCCGACGGCCTGCTGGTCGGCGACAGCGTGCGCTGCCCCTGGCACCACGCCTGTTTCAGCTTGCGTACCGGCGCCGCCGAGTGCGCCCCGGCGCTCAACCCGCTGCCCTGCTGGCGCGTCGAAGCGCGCGACGGCAAATGGCTGGTCGGCGAACGGCTGGCCTCACCATCGGCTACCATTCAGCCGGCCACGACGCCGCAATCCATCGTCATCATCGGCGGTGGCGCCGCCGGCAACGCAGCGGCCGAAACCCTGCGCCAACAAGGCTATGCCGGCCGCCTGACCATGCTCAGCGCCGACGAAGCCCTGCCCTGCGACCGTCCCAACCTGTCGAAAAACTACCTCGCCGGCACCGCGCCGGAAGAGTGGATTCCGCTGCGCTCGGCCGATTTCTACCGCGAGCAGAACATCGACCTGCAACTCCAGAGCCCGGTCGCCGCCATCGACACGCAGCGCCGCCGGGTCGCCCTGGCGGATGGCAGCCACCTGCCTTACGACGCGCTGCTCATCGCCACCGGTTCCGAACCCGTGCGCCTCAAGGTGCCGGGCGCCGAATTGCCGCACGTCCATTACCTGCGCAGTTTTGCCGACTGCCGCCGGCTGATCGCCGGTCTGGCCGATGCCCGCCAGGCGGTCGTCGTCGGCGCCGGCTTCATCGGCCTGGAAGTGGCCGCCGCCCTGCGTCAGCGCGGCATCGACGTGCACGTCGTGGCGCCCGACGCGATCCCGATGGCCAGGATACTCGGCCCTGAACTCGGCAATTTCCTGCGCCAGTTGCACGAGCAGAACGGCGTCGTCTTCCATCTCGGCGACAGCGTCACCACCATCGACGAGAGCGGCGTCACGCTCGCAAGCGGCGCCCGCCTTGCCGCCGATTGCGTGGTCGTCGGCATCGGCGTCAAACCGGCACTCGCCCTGGCCGAACAGGCGGGACTGGCGATCGACCGCGGCATTGCCGTGGACCGCTACCTGCAGACTTCTGCGCCGGGCGTCTTTGCCGCCGGCGACGTGGCGCGCTGGCCGGCCGCCTTCAGCGGCGAGGCGATCCGCGTCGAGCATTGGGTGGTGGCCGAACGCCAGGGTCAGACGGCGGCGAGAAACATGCTCGGGGCGCAGCAACCGTTCGTCGCCGTGCCCTTTTTCTGGACCGAACAGCACTGCGTCGCGCTGTCTTACGTCGGCCATGCCGAAAACTGGGAGCGCATCGAAATCGACGGCGAAATCGCCGCCCGGGATTGCCGCTTGACCTACTGGCGCGGCGACCGCAAGCTCGCCGTGGTGACCATCGGCCGCGACGGCGAAAGCCTGCGCGCCGAAGTCGAATTCGAAAAGGCGGCCGGTATCGTCTAGATCGCCGGCGCAATACCCGGGGGGAAGTCTTGCGCGAAATCTACGTCAGCACCGATGTCGAAACCGACGGCCCGCTGTTCGGCCGGCATTCCATGCTCAGCATCGGCTCGGCCGCCTACACCGCCGACAAGGAATTGCTCGGGACCTTTTCCGCCAACCTTGAAACCCTGCCCAGCGCAATCCCCGACCCGAAAACCACCGCCTGGTGGCAAACCCAGCCAGAAGCCTGGGCGGCCTGCCGCGAAAACACCGAAGCCCCAGAGAGCGCCATGCGCCGCTACCTCGCCTGGCTCAAAGCGCTCCCCGGCAACCCCGTCTTCGTCGCCTACCCCGCCGCCTTCGACTTCCCCTTCGTGCATTGGTATCTGAGCGAATTCACCGGCGAAAACCCCTTCGGCTATTCCGTCATCGACATCAAGACCTACGCCATGGCCCTCCTCCGCCGCCCCTACCGGGCCAGCGGCAAACAGTCGATGCCCGCCGAATGGTTCGACCCCGCCCCGCACACCCACGTCGCGCTCGACGACGCGATTGAACAGGGACGATTGTTCTGCAATATGTTGCGGGGGAATCTGGTGGAGGATTGAGCCGTGGAAGACAGTTTTGGAATGCAGACAAAAATAGGCACCTCAGCCGATTAGCGGACAACAAAAAAGCCAATCCGGAGATTGGCTTGATTGGTTCTGCTGGTGCGCCCGGAGAGACGAATCTGGACACTGGGTACTGCACCTGTTGATATGCTATCGAAGCCTGAAACCCTTTCCTTGCATGCAATCTTTAATTAATTGATCCCTGTCCGCAACTGCGACTTTATTGAGTCCAATCTGATATTTACACTCAGAGTAAGCTGTAGTCGCACCGTCTCTTGACGTTCCTTCCTTTTGCCATGTTTTTTGTGCTGATGCACAACCAACTATAAGGAAAGCCATAGAAAAACAAAGAAAGATAGGTTTTTTCATTTTGATTATTTCAAACAGTTAAAAACGATATATTTGAAAAGTATGGTTTCTTTCGCATTCAACCTTAAATTGCTATATGGCTAGCTAATTTCCTGACCTGCAGAGCGAAGAATTGCCAGCTTTTCTGCCGGTGTACAGATTTGCCCATCTATCTGATCCATGAATACGCCTATATTTATAAGGTGCTTAATTGCACGCTGGATTTGCTGCGGCGGAAGCCCTAGTTTTTCTGCAACAGTTTTATGGATATGTTTGGGCCAGGGTTGTGAAGGCATTGTGTCTCTAACAGAATGGATAATCTCATCTGTAAGTGGATATTTACTCTTCAACTGGGGAATGACACTTATTTTAAGCACCCCTGAAGCGCGAGACACCCTGATATTTTCCTCGCAATTTTCACATCTAAGCGTAGCGGAAGCTGTTGGCCACTCATCAAGTTCCACGCTCATGACATTTTCGCAGCTAATGCAAGTAACCGACTCAGGAACCAACTTTCTAACACGAAGAGAAAACCCATGTATTTCAGAATATTCTGATATCAATCCCAGGCCGCAGTTCTTGCAGGTGATAGCTTTAGGGCTTTGAGGTCTAGGCTTCTGACGGTAACTGACTATGCTGCCACAGGATGGACAGCTTTCTGACAGCAACACATAACCTTTGTCGTTTGAACGCTTTAGTGGGACGCCAGTTACGTCCTTTACTAACGTGCGAAGCCCCTTCTTCAACTCTTCCAACTCTTGCTGAAGAGCGATCGAGTCAAATTTCTTTTGCACATCTAAATGGGCCGCCTCAAGGGTAGAAAAACGATCCAATAACTCATTGATTTCCTCTGTACGTTCGGCCTGCTCGACTTGTTGTTCATTTAGTTCTTCACCGATTACGCCACGCCAATCGCTTAAGCTTGTGTCGTTAACTGATCGAAGCGTATCTAGCATATGAATAGTGCTTTGAATTCGTTCTTCTTTTGCAAGAAGCTCCTCGTCGACAGAACGATAGTCAGTTTCATCTAACTCATCCGTAAGATAAGTAGATAGGCGGGCCAACTCTTTGGACAAATTATTAACCTTTTCAGCAGCCTTAAGTGCGTAAGTTCGTAGGTTTCGCTGGTGAAAATCTGCGACATCAGCAATCGCTTCCGCATTTGAGCGCTGCGCATAAGCATGAGTAATTAAACCGCCCGCCAATATTGAAGCAAACGTTAGAACCGTTCCGAAAAGCGCTGATTCTCTTCCTGACAAATCAGCATAACTGAGAACTATCAGAATTGCTGTGAGCAAAACAACAAGCGAAATAACGCTCCAGTTAAATAGCTTATTGTTAGTTATCGGTTCAGATGATGGCATAACGGCTCCTAACACTTCCCGCGTATGTAACACGGAAGTCTATGGATACATGAAAAATTAAAAAGTTAGGAAAGCACTACTCCCCGGCATGCCGGAAACTTAGTACACCCCCAGAATTCTTTTCCTGCATTCTCCCCACTTTTGGCAACACGCCTTGCCATGGGGCTGGAACAACGAGGACAAACGGGTTGGGCTGAAACGCCAACACTTTCCGGCTGAACGCTAACTGGCGACGGAGCAATTGCCGCGCCTTCCGGTGTCTTGGAAAGGCTTTCATCGGGCATCGCGGCACTCCCCAACACGGCCGAGATCGCAGAACGCACATCGGTCAGCGCATAGCCGCTCTGGGCAGGAAGGAAAATCAGTGGAAAACCGGCAGCAGCACAGGCATCCTCCAGAAATTTATCCCGGCCTTTACGCTCGGCCTGTTCATGAGACTTGTCGTTCAGTTCGATGGCGCAAACCGGTTTGAGGTCGCCCAGACGGCACAGCACAAAGTCGAAATGCTTGCCGCTGATCTGGTTGAATGCCTTCTGCCGCAATGATTTCGGTGTGCCTATGGCAATGCTCAATACATCAGCAACGCGAACCTTGGCAAATACCCGGAAATGGCCATCGACGGCTTGATCCAGTACGCCGAGAAAGGAACGTTCGGCAGCCGAGAACAAGCCTTCGCCCGGCACATAGGGCAATCCTTCAGGCTTGCCTGGGGCGGTCCCGTTGCGGCGCTTCAAAATGACAAAAACAACGATGGCGAGCAACGCCAGAATAATCACCACCCCGCGCATTCGTTCTCCTGTCGGCCTTTTCGTCAGGCTGGAAATGTCATGGGCCTGAAGATTACGCCCATAGCATGCCCTACTCAAGCATTTCAGCAGCCGACATCAAGGCAGGGAGGCGAGCGCCGACTTTTGCTTCGCTCGCGGCAACCCGCCAACGTCAATCCCCTCCCCGGTATGCCGTTGTTGATGGCGCCGATGGGCCGCTACCGCGCCTTGTGCGAGAAGGCGCCATCCGGGTCGATATAGGGGTTCGCTGCCTTTGCGGCTGGCAGGTCTGCGGAAAAACCGGATTGTTCCCGCGGGCTGGCCTGGGGACGCGTCTTGCCGTTGGCGCTTGGCTCGATGCAGGCCAAGCCTTGATCCCAGACGTCAAGCATGCGCTTGCCAATCTCCCGGAATTCCGGAAAACGTTCGGCATAGGTGCGAATGCTCGGGGCGACTCGACGAATGGCTGTCACCACGTTTCCCCGCAGCTCAGTGAGGTCACTGCTGGTCAAGTTGAGGCGGGAACTGCCCAACTGCTGCAGAAACTTGCCGGGCGCCCATTGTTTCTTGCCATAAAGCGTGAGCCCGGGCAGGTCGTCTTTCCACTTGGCGTAGGCAAGGACCGTCACGATGTCGTAAGCCGGGGCGAGCATGACATCGTTGCGGCCGGTGTAGGTAAAGGCGAAGTTCTTTAAGTGGGCATCGGCATTGCCGAGCGCGTAATTGACCAGCAGCAGCGTCCACAGCTTGCGGGCGGCTTCGCGTTGCGCCGGCAGCGGGACATAGCGTTGCAGGTAATCGGCAATGTTTTCCAGCGAACCGCTGTACTTGCTGGCCGGGTCCAGCCCCTTGAGCGAGCAGCAATCCTCTAGGGCGATGAAGGCGCCATCCGCCTGGCGGTCAAAACGCTCGATCGCCAGAACGGCGCCGTCCTCGGACAGCCGGGCCATCGGCACGGCAAGCTTGGCTTCGCGGGCCACCGCCAGGCACAGGTACTCGTTGATGGACAAGCCGGGCAGATCGTTCGGCCCGGTTTTCAGGATGTAGTGCTCGGTGACCGAGGTCACCTTCTTGTTAGTTGCCAGCGGCGATGCATCGTGCAGCAGCTTGGGCATGACGCCCGAAATGCCCTCGGCGACACCGGCCGCCATCGAACGCAGCAGCAAGTCGCGCGACGACGGGCTGGCGAGGATTTCGGCCAATTGAATGTGATCGGCAGCGGCAACCAGCGAGGTGCCATGCGGGGTCACCCGAACCCGGCCGATGGTGCGCTGGCCGGTCAGGGCGAGCAGGTTGCTGTCGGTCACTTCCGTCTGGGGGCCGAGCTTCTCGCGGAGCAAGTCCTTTTTGTAGCCCTCCGGCAAATTCATCAGGAAAAATGGGTGGAGGCCACGCTTCCATACGTAGCTCTGCGCCCGAACCGGCATGGTCAGCGAGACGAACAAGTCTTCCGGGGTGTCCGGCAGGTAGCTGAAGACATAGGCGCCATCGGCTTCCGGGACCACCGTGCCGACCAGTGTGTCGCACACGTAGACGTCGAGCAGACTCATGTCGCTTGCGCCCGCTTGTGGCGAACCCGATGCGCTGTTGGCAGGCCCCCTGCTGCCCCGCGCTGCGCCGCATTGAGTTCGTCGGCCACGTCATCGAGTGTCCGCCCCTGGCCGGCGGGACGCGGGCCAAGTTCCAGCCCGACCTGGCGGAAAAGCGCCAGGAGGCGGAGGCTGCCGAGATCGGGCAGGAGACCGCGTTCAAACTGCGAGATAGTTGGCGTGCTTACGCCCGTGGCAGTGGCCACCTCTTGCTGCGTCTGGCGACACAGCAAGCGCGCCTCGCGAAAAGTCCTGCCAAGCTCGGAAAGGTTCATAACTTAGCCTGTAGTTAAAATTACGTTGGTTTAAACTAAAAATTTAGTCTATAGACTAAGTTAATTCAAGTCTAGGTAATTTTATCTAAAAGCTATGTTATGGATGTTCGATGCAATAACGTTAGCCATGCAATAAGTTAAATTGCCTTGTGGGGCTAAAAAATCAAACCCATAACGTAGCGGCGGCGAGGCCGGCGCCTCCTCTCCCCATCTCCATGTCAGTCGCTCGGATTGAGGAAGTGGTGGAAGCCCTGAACGTAGCCGGGCGAATCGAGGTCTGGAGATGATCCGCCGGGAGGGCGCGGGGATGCCGTGTCCCCATTTTCTCCCCGCGAAAAGCAAAAAGGCCAATCGGAGATTGGCCTGAATGCTTTTACTTCTTGGTTCTTTGGTGCGCCCGGAGCGATTCGAACGCCCGACCCCTTGGTTCGTAGCCAAGTACTCTATCCAGCTGAGCTACGGGCGCACTGTCAGAGCCGCGCATTATACGGACGGCGGCGTAGAATGCAAGGGTTCCCCGGAAAAATAACAATGCGTGCCAAATTTGTCCGTATGCCCAAATACCCCGAATGCTGGGAAAGTTGCGGTTCCTGCGCGAGCGGCAAGGTCTTCATCCTCGAATTGCTGGTGCAGGAAGGCGACATGCTGGCCTGTGACGACAATATCCTGACCCTGGAAACCGGCAAGGTGGCGCTGGACATTGCCACCCCCTACGCCGGCCGGGTCGTGGCGATTCACGTTACGGCGGGCGACTCGGTCGACGAGGGCGCCCTGCTGCTCACCCTGGATGCCGGCTGACCGGTTCCGCCGAGGCCGCCCGAGTTATTTTGCCGAATCAATTTCCAGCGCATTGAGCACCTCCCGAACGCCGTGCACGCTGCTCGCCAGATCGAGCGCCCGGCGCAGGGAATGTTCATCCGGCACCGAACCGCCGAGGGTGACGATGCCGGATTTGCTGTGCACGCGGAATCGTGAGCCGACCAGGCCGATATCGGTGCGCAACAGGGTCTCCACCCTATCGCTCAAGCCTGAATCGAGTGTTTCGCCGGCGATGCCGACGGCCGCGATAACCTGCGGGCTGTCGGTGGCAAAAGCGGTGACCCCCAGGCTGCCGAGCAATACTGCGGCCAACCCGGCAGCGATGACCAGTTTAGGTTTGCTCATGTTTTTCTCCTCAAGTAGTTCAATACCCGAGGCCCATTGCGAACTTCATGCCAGAATATATTTATCCATAAAATCATATGGATACAAAACACCCGCCGGAGCAACCGCGGGGATTCCGTCGTTGGAAAACGACAACTATTTTCACCGAGTCAGACTGAGCACCGCCGCCTGCGCTTAGCGTTCGGCGACGGATTCGCCTTCGCTGCGGAACATCGCCGGCGTCAGGTCGTATTTTTGCAGCAGGCGATAGAACTCGGTGCGATTTCGATCGGCGATGCGCGCCGCGTCGGCGACGTTGCCATCGGTCAGCTTGAGCAGTTGCACCAGGTAATTGCGCTCGAAGCGCTGCTTGGCTTCGGCATAGCTCAATGCTTCCATGGCTGGCACGCGCAAGGCCCGCTGGACCAGCGAAAGCGGGATCAACGGGGTCGAGGTCAGGGCACAGCTTTGCTCGACGACGTTGTAAAGTTGCCGCACGTTGCCGGGCCAGGTGGAGGTGGCCAGGGCTTCCAGCGCATCGGGGGCGAAGCCGCTGATCGGCTTGCCGTATTTGCCGGCCACCAGGTGGACGAAATGCGCCGCCAGTAGTGGAATATCCTCGCGCCGCTCGTCGAGGCGCGGCAGGTTGAGCGAAACGACATCCAGGCGGTAATAGAGATCTTCGCGGAATTGTCCCTGCGCCATGGCCGCTTCGAGATCGCGATGGGTGGCGGAAATCAGGCGAACATCGACGGGTTCGGCATGGGTCGCCCCGACCGGGCGGACAACGCGCTCCTGCAGGACGCGCAGCAGTTTGACCTGGAGACTGAGCGGCATGTCGCCGATTTCGTCGAGAAACAACGTACCGCCGTTGGCGGCCTGGATCAGCCCGACCCGACTGGCCCCGGCCCCGGTAAAGGAGCCCTTGAGGTGGCCGAATAATTCGGATTCCAGCAACTGCTCGGGAATGGCGCCGCAGTTGATGGCGATGAACGGCCCCTTGGCGCGCGGACTGGCCCGGTGGATGGCCTGGGCCAGGACTTCCTTGCCGGTGCCGCTTTCGCCGCGGATCAGCACGCTGGCCTCCGAAGCGGCCACCATGCGCGCCTCGGCGAGCAATTCGGCCATCTGGCTGCTGCGAAAGACGATGCCGGCCAACCATTCTTCGGCCCGGGCATTGCCGGCGGCGCTCGATGCCGCGTCGGCCGGCAGTTCGGGGGCCGACAATTGCAGCGCTTGATCGATTTTTTCGAGCAGGGTCTGGCTGTCGAAGGGCTTGGTCAGGTAGCCGAAGACGCCGCGCGAAGTGGCGTCGACGGCATCGGGAATATTGCCGTGCGCGGTGAGCAGGATTACCGGCAGGGTCGGCCGGGTCGCCCGGATTTCCTCGAACAGGGCCAGTCCGTCGCGCCCCGGCAGACAGACATCGCTGACCACGACGCGCGGCGGATCAACGGCGATGCGGGCCAGCGCCTCTTCGGCCGAACTCGCCGCCGTCACCCGAAAACCCCGCGCCTTCAGGCGCATGGTCAACAGACACAGGATATCTTCGTCGTCATCGACGACCAGGACGGCGGCTCCGGCCATTTCTGCCTTGGCGATCATCGCGGCGCCCTCACGGCAGCCGGACGCACCGGACGCGAGCGTTGCGGCAAGGTCCGCTCGATATCGGCCAGGCCGTCGATTTTTTCCTGCAACTCGCCGCTCTTGCGCTGGCTTTCCTTGAGCTGGACAGCCAGGCGGTCGATTTGACCTTCTGCCTGCTGGCGCTCGAGATAGTTGTCGGCCAGCAGCCGGGCCAGCGGATGCAAGCCGAGCGCCGGCGGCTCGTTGGACTTGAGAACGGCGTCGAGCAGGCCGATGGCCTTGCCGAGATCCTGCGGACCGCGCGGATGACCGAGCAACATGGCCGTCCGCAACTGGGTATTGGGCGTTTTCGGCAGGGCGGCCAACACCGAGCGCTCGCGGCTGAGCTCGCCCGGCGTCATCTTGGAAAGCATCTGATAGTAGGCCAGCGGCGGCAAGGCGCCCGGTCCGTCATAACGCGGCGGGCGCGGCGCATTGAGATTGGCGCACCCGGCCAGCAGACAGCAGGCCAGCAGCAGGGCTTGCCCCAGCCTGGCGAGCAAAATGTTCGAGCCTCGAGTATTACTGATCATCCGGTAATTCCACACAAAAATGAGCCCCCTCCCCCTCCGCCTGCAGCACTACCGTACCGCCCATGGCGCGCACCAACTCGCGCACGATGGACAGTCCGACACCGCTCCCCCGCCGCTGAGCCGGCGCCTGACGCTGGCCCTGGACAAAGGGATCGAAAATCCGTTGCCGGTCTTCGACCGCCACCCCCGGGCCCTGATCAATACATTCGAAACGCCAGCAACTGTCGGCATGCGTCGCCAACAACCTGATTTCACCACACTCCGGACTGAAGTCGATGGCATTGGAGAGTAGATTATCGAGCACAACGGCCATTTTTTCCGCATCCAGCATGGCATGACTTTCATCCGGCGTCTCGACCAGCACTTTCAGATGCCGGGACTGGATATGCAGATCACGACGCTGGACGACTCCGGCGATCAATTTGTTCAAATTTACCCGTTCGATTTGTAAGCGGCGCGCCTCGAAGGCGGCCGCATTAAGACTGAGCAGACTCTCGATTTGTTGCTGCAGGCCGGCGACATTGTGTTGCAGGATGTCGACCACCTCCCGTTGATTGCCCGCCAGCGGCCCCGGCACCTCTTCGCGAAGCAGGGCAACCCCTTCCTTGAGCGCGGTCAATGGCGTCTTCAGTTCGTGCGAGACGTGGCGCAGGGCCCGCTCGCGATCGGTTTCCAGTTCGGCCAGGCGCTGGCGCAGCCAGTCCAGGCGCTTTCCCAGGCGGCGCAGGTCGACCGGCCCGCCGACCTGAACCGCTTCGTCGAAACGACTGGCGCCGAGCCGGCTGATCGCCTGTTCCAGTTGCCGAACCGGCCGCACCAGCCACCAGCCCATGGCTATCGCGGCCAGCACCGCGCCGCCCAGGGCCAGCGCGATCTGCATGCCGAGCTGCTGCCGATTGACATCCAGTTCCTTGAGCACCCGGTTGTTCTGGGCCTCGATCCAGCGTTGGCCGGCTTGCTTGATCAAGCCATTGAGTTCGACCAGACGGGCCAGCAAGGGGGCCAGTTCGGCTTTGCCGATTTTTTGTTCGAGTCCGCTACGCAGCGCCCCGGCCACCATTCGCCAGCCGCCCAAGAGCGAGGACAGCGGCTCGCCTGCCCGGGCATCGAGACGATCGACCAGGGCCAGGGATTGCGTCAGATGCTCGTCGAAGCGCTGACGGAACTGCGGGTCCTTGAGCACCAGGTATTGCCGGGCACTGCGCTCGAGATCGACCGTGCGCTCGCCCAATTCCTGGATCTCGGCGGTCAATTCGATCGCCTGCTCGCTGGTTTGCCGACTTTGCTCGACCAGACGTTCGACAACCAGCCAGCTTTGCAGGGCGGCACCGCCGAGCAGCACGACAATCACTGCGAAGCCGAGCAGCATGCCCTGGCGGAAGGAAATACGGATCATCCTTAGCTTTTCGAAAAAGTTCCAGTTTAGAACGCAAAGGGCATTCAGAAGCCATCAAAGCCCCCTGCCGACGCCCTTGGCCCGACCGCGACAAAAACCATAAAATATCAAACAATCAAGTACTTGAAGAATGCGTCGCCAAAACACGACGAGCTTAAGGCATAGCCCGCCCCGGTTTTTGCCCAAGACGAAAAAAATCTGTCGCCATCAAGCGACAAGACCAGCCCGAAAAATGAACTCCCAGCTTAGAACGAATCCATAACGCAATGTTTCATATCGATTAAACAGAAGTGGCACGCTTATCGCGTTTGCTTCCGGAGATGCACCCTTCCGCAACAACCAATGAGGAGTCTTCATGTTCAGCAAACCGGTCATCACCAATCGCAACGACCCCATTACCCGCAAGGATGTCAGAACCATCCCCGCTACCAGTAGCACCCCGGCCGTCGCCGACCTGACGACCCGCGGCGCGCAGGCCATGGCCGAAACGGCGACCGCCCCGAGCCCGGCACCGGAGAAGGATAGCGCCCCGCTCTCGGAAAATGTGCTGGGCGCCCGGCTGATCGTCGGCCCCGACGTCAAGCTGAAAGGCGCCGAGATTCTCGACTGCGACACACTGGTCGTCGAAGGCCGCGTCGAAGCGACCATGGACAGCCGGGTAATCCGGATTGCCGACCAGGGCTCGTTCGCCGGTAAAGTCAGTATCGACATCGCCGAGATCCACGGCTGCTTCGAAGGCGAACTGACCGCCCGCTCGCAACTGATCATCCATGCCACCGGCCGTGTCAGCGGCAAGATTCGCTACGGCAAGCTGGTCATCGACGAAGGCGGCGAACTGTGCGGCGACATCAATGCCCTTTCCTCGGAAAAGGCGGATAAGCCGATCCAGAGCTGGCCGCGCCCCGACCCGGTGCCGACGCTCAATGTCATCGCCAGTTAATTCGTCTTCACACCCCTCCCCCCGGCCGCCGGCCTAAACGGCCGCCCACCCCGAAGCCGCAACGGTTTCGGGGTGGGCGGCCCGGCTGCGCCGAATGTGCATTAAACTCCCTGTCATTCGATCGTTGGCCACCGGCAAGCTATCCGCCGGGCCAGCCCGGCACAGGAGTATGGCCATGGCCAGACCAGACATCACGCAAACCGCCTTGCGCATACGCTCGCTACAAATTTCGGAAATGGATCTGGCGCTCGACTGGGCCGCCGCCGAAGGCTGGAATCCCGGTCATTACGACGCCGAACCTTTCTACGCCGCCGACCCGCAAGGCTTCCTGCTTGGCGAGGTGGACCAGCAGCCGGTGGCGCTCATCTCGGCCGTGCGCTATGGCGCGGAGTGCGGCTTTATCGGCTTCTACATCGTGCATCCGGCATGGCGCGGCCAGGGTTACGGCTGGACGCTGTGGCAGGCCGCCCTGACCCGACTGGCCGGCCGCAATATCGGACTGGACGGCGTCCTCGCCGAGCAAGCCAACTACCGCCACAGCGGCTTCAAGCTGGGCTGGCGCAATATCCGCTACCAGGGCCAGGGGGGAGCGCCGAGCCAGGCGGCGGCCGAACACACTATCGTGCCGCTGGCCAGCTTGCCCTTCCAGACCGTCGCCGACTACGACCGCGCCTTTTTCCCGGCCGATCGCTCGGACTTTCTGCAAAGCTGGATCAGCCAACCGCTGAGTCAGGCGCTCGGCGTCGTCGACGATGGCCGCCTGATCGGCTACGGAAACCTGCGTCCCTGCCGCAGCGGTTACAAAATCGGCCCCCTGTTCGCCGACACCCCGGCCACCGCGGCCAGCCTGTTTGCCGCCCTGGCCGCCCGAGCGGTGCCGGGGGCGCCGATCTTCCTCGATGTTCCGGAGTGCAACGGGCAGGCCATCGCCCTGGCCGAAGAACACGGGTTGCAACCGGTATTCGAAACCGCCCGCATGTATACGGGAGCGTTACCGGAAATCTCCCTCGACCGGACCTACGGCATTACCAGCTTCGAACTGGGCTAAGCCCCCTTCGCGGCTGAAGCCGCTCTACGCCGGCGTCCTGTCGCTTTGGCCTTCTCCGGCCGGGCTATGGGGTCTCGGTCAAAGCCTGATTCATGATCGGATAGGCTTGCCAATCGTCGTAGTCGAAGTGCCACCATTCGTTCGGATAAACGCTGAAACCCTCCGCCAGCATCGCTTCCCGCAACAGGTCGCGGGCCGCCCGCTGGGCTGCACTGCCGCCGCCGTAGTCGGGATGGGCGCGCGGGCTGAAATCGTCGTAGCTACTCGGCATCGAGACCTCGGCTCCGCTGTGCACATCGAACAGGGTGAGATCGACCGCCGCGCCCCGGTTATGCCGCGAGCCCTGCAGCGGATCGGCAAGATAGGCACGATCCTTGGGAAAGCGGTCCCACATCGTACGCGTCACCTGCCAGGGGCGATAAGCGTCGAGCACAAGCAGGCCGTAACCCCGGGCCAACAGGCGCGCGTGGGCCCGACGCAAGGCTTCGGCCGCCGGACGCTGCAGCAGGGCGCGGGCAACCGGGTAGAGCGGCGTCGCCATGAAATTATTGGCCGTGGCGTAACGGATGTCGAATTTCAAGCGCGGATCGAACTTGGCCAGGTCGACCAGATCCGCTGCCCGCCACGCCCCCGGGGCGGCAGGAGGCACGCTGGGGGGCGGCACGACAAGAGTCTTCACCGTCCCTGCGCCGCCCATGAAGACGGCCAGCACGCGGGCCGGCTCGTTGCCGAGATTGGCCCCGATATGCGCCACCGCCATCGCCTCCATGAAGGCGTCACCGGTCTTGACCTGCGAGCGCTTGCCATCGATATACTCGACTTCCAGCTCGCCGGCCAGCAGGTAGGCGAACATCGGCGTACCGTGCTGATGCCAGCCGGTCGAGGCGCCCGGCGCAATATTTACGATCACCGAAGTGACTTTCGCCGGCGCCTTCTCGGGATAGTGTAGAACCTCGCCGGCAATGCTTTTCTCCGCCTCCATCAGGAGCTGCGAAGTCGGATACTCGGCCCGGGCAAGACCGGCATAGAGGCAAACAAAATAGGCTAGAAAAAGGCGCCAAGCGAAGCGCGGCCAAAGCCTGCTGGTTGTCATAGACATCATGTGCTCTCCCTGAAAAACCAATGCCGGATTACCTGGCTGTTATGTCGCTTAGCTTAAACCAAATGGCCGCCGAGCGGTTTGCCTTGCTTCAGACTGACATTGTCGGAACATGGGGCGGGCCTTAAACGCGGTAAAATCGCCGGCTATGATTCAACGCCCCGCGAGAACACATGACGACAACCACGGCGCCTTTGTTGGCCGGCCCCGCTGTGTTTTTATCAACCCTCTCTGAAAGCCCTGCCTAATGGCCCAATATGTAATGTCGATGCTGCGCGTCAGCAAAATTGTTCCGCCCAAGCGGCAAATCATCAAGGATATTTCCCTGTCCTTCTTCCCCGGCGCCAAGATCGGCCTCTTGGGCCTGAACGGTTCCGGCAAGTCGACCGTACTCAAGATCATGGCCGGCGTGGACAAGGAATACGACGGCGAAGTGCAGCACCTGGCCGGCGTCTCAATCGGCTACCTGCCGCAGGAACCGCAGCTCGACCCGACGAAAACCGTCAAGGAAGAAGTCGAGTCGGCGCTCGGCGAAGTCATGCAGGCCCAGGCCAAGCTCGACGAAGTCTATGCCGCCTACGCTGACCCGGAAGCCGACTTCGATAAGCTGGCCGAAGAACAGGCCCGCCTCGAAGCAATCATTTCCACCTCGGGCGCCGATACCGAAGCCCAGATGGAACTGGCCGCCGACGCGCTGCGCCTGCCACCCTGGGAGGCCATGATCGGCAACCTGTCCGGCGGTGAAAAGCGCCGCGTCGCACTGTGCAAGCTGCTGCTCGCCAAGCCCGACATGCTGCTTCTGGATGAGCCAACCAACCACCTCGACGCCGAATCCGTCGAATGGCTCGAACAGTTCCTGGTGCGCTTCCCGGGCACCGTCGTCGCCGTCACCCACGACCGTTACTTCCTCGACAACGCCGCCGAGTGGATTCTCGAACTCGACCGTGGCCACGGCATTCCCTACAAGGGCAATTACTCGTCCTGGCTGGAGCAGAAGGAAGCCCGCCTGGAAACCGAGAACAAGCAGATCGACGCCCACATGAAGGCGATGAAGCAGGAACTCGAATGGGTGCGCAGCAACCCGAAGGCGCGCCAGGCCAAGTCGAAATCCCGCATCGCCCGTTTCGAGGAACTGTCCAGCCAGGAATACCAGAAGCGCAACGAGACGCAGGAAATCTTCATCCCGGTCGGCGAGCGTCTGGGTGGCAAGGTCATTGAGTTCACCGGCGTCAGCAAGTCTTTCGGCGACAAGCTGCTGATGGACAACGTCAGCTTCACCATCCCGGCCGGCGGCATCGTCGGCATCATCGGCCCGAACGGCGCTGGTAAATCGACCCTGTTCAAGATGATTACCGGCCAACAGCAACCCGATTCCGGCACGGTCGACATCGGCCCAACGGTCAAGATGGCCTACGTCGACCAGTCACGCGACTGCCTCGACGGCAGCAAGACGGTGTTCGAGGAACTGGCCCAGGGCAGCGACATCCTGCAGATCGGCAAGTTTGAAATGCCGTCGCGCGCCTACATCGGCCGCTTCAACTTCAAGGGCGCCGATCAGGGCAAGCAGGTCGGCAACCTGTCCGGCGGCGAACGCGGCCGTTTGCATCTGGCCAAGACGCTGATGACCGGCGGCAACGTGCTGCTGCTCGATGAACCGTCCAACGACCTCGACGTCGAAACCCTGCGCGCCCTGGAAGATGCCCTGCTTGAATTCCCCGGCTGCGCCATGGTCATCTCGCATGATCGCTGGTTCCTCGACCGTATCTGCACGCACATCCTGGCCGCCGAAGGCGATTCGCAGTGGAATTTCTTCACCGGCAACTTCCAAGAATACGAGGAAGACAAGAAAAAGCGCCTGGGCGAGGAAGGTGCCAAGCCGAAGCGTATCCGCTACAAGCCGATCACCCGCTAAGCCCCAGCGTAAACGCCAGAACGGGCGCCCCTGGCGCCCGTTCCTTCTTTTGCCCCGCGCCAGCGCGCAGGGCGACAAACGAGTAATGAATTAGTGCTTCAGATTGGCAGAAAACACTGCCTTGGTATTTTCGGAAAATTTGAATTCATTGAAAGCACGACTGATTTCAGCTTCGTTGCGGCCTTCGGAGCGATCTGCAAAACTGATGCCGATGAGTTTGCCGTTGGCAGCCAAGGTCTGGAAGGCAAAACGCCAGCGCTGGGCTTCGGCCAGACGCTCACGCAGTTCGACTTCGTTGGAAATCGTAATGCCGGCTTTTTTCAGGGAATCCAGGAATTGTTCGTAGGATTCGTTACTCAAACTGCCCATTTGTTTCTCCGTATGAAGTGCGGTGTTGGATCACCATGAGCCGAATAACGGCCCTCTGGAAATTCGGTTGACACGAAAGTCATAGAAATTCGCACCCGGTTTACAGCCCGTGGCGGAACAGCAATCAGCCACCTTAATGCGATAATTCGTCCCTTATGAAAAAGTCCAACACTCCCGCCGAAATAGCGGAAATCCGCCCCGGACAGTCCATCGAACTGCTCAAGGAACTGCACATCCTGACTCGCGATGGCAAACTCAACCAGGACACCCGGCGCAAACTGAAGCAGGTCTATCACCTGTACCAGTTCATCGAACCGCTCCTGGCCGACGCCGAGACGCTGGTCGACCATGGGGCCGGCAAGTCCTATCTCGGCTTCATCCTCTACGATCTCTGTATCAAGAACCGGGCCAGCGGTGAAATAATCGGCATTGAAAGTCGCCCGGAGCTCGTCGACAAATCGCGCCAACTGGCCGCCCGGCTTGGCTTTGAGCGCATGCGCTTCCTCGCCTGCACGGTCGAGGAGTCAGTGGACTCGAACCAGCTACCGCCCCGCGTCGATGTCGTGACAGCACTACACGCCTGCAACACGGCGACCGACGATGCGATCCGTTTTGCCCTGACCAAGGACGCCCGGCATATCGTCCTCGTTCCTTGCTGCCAGGCCGAAGTCGCCACTGCCATGCGCGCCAAAAAGAACGAATCCCTGGGCAAAACGCCGCTCTCCGAACTTTGGCGACACCCGATCCACACCCGCGAGCTGGGCAGCCACCTGACCAACGTCATGCGCTGTCTGTTGCTCGAGTCGCACGGCTACGATGTCACCGTCACCGAACTGGTCGGCTGGGAACATTCGATGAAGAACGAGCTGATCGTCGCGACAAAGCGCGGCGCCCCCAGGAAGAATGCCCGCGAACGGGCCGAAGCCATCCTGCGCGAGTTCAATATCGAGGAACTTGCACCGCGCTTCACCTACTAAGCTCCCCATGACCCGTCCCCAACATCCGCTCGAACTCCTCGCCCCGGCCAAGAATGCCGATTTCGGCATCGCCGCCATCAAGCACGGTGCCGATGCCGTCTATATCGGTGGCCCGGCTTTTGGGGCGCGTTATGGCGCCGGCAATGCTGTCGGCGAAATACGACGCCTGGCCGACTTTGCCCATCGCTACCGGGCGAAAGTCTTTGTCGCTCTGAACACCATCCTGCGCGACGACGAATTGGAGGAAGCCCGCCAGCTTGCCTGGCAAATCTACGAAGCCGGGGCCGATGCGCTGATCATCCAGGACATGGGCCTGTTGGAGCTCGACCTGCCGCCCATCCAGTTGCACGCCAGCACGCAGACCGACAACCGCAACCCGGCCAAGGTCAGATTCCTCGAAGACGCCGGTTTCTCGCAGGTCGTGCTGGCCCGCGAAATGAGCATCAAGGAAGTCGAGAAGGTCGCCGCGGCAACGACACTGACCCTCGAATACTTCGTCCATGGCGCACTCTGTGTCGCGTACTCCGGCCAGTGCTTCATCAGCCACGCCCACACCGGGCGCAGCGCCAACCGCGGCGAATGCTCGCAGGCCTGCCGCCTGCCCTACACGCTGATCGACGACAAGGGCAAGACGATCACCGAGAACCAGCATCTCTTGTCGATGAAGGACAACAATCAGACGGACAACATGCTGGAACTGGCGCGCGCCGGCGTCTCGTCCTTCAAGATCGAAGGCCGGTTGAAGGACCTGTCCTACGTCAAGAACGTCACGGCGCATTACCGCCAGCTGCTCGACGAAATCATCGCCGAATACCCCGAATTCACGCGCGCCTCAAGCGGCACCAGCACTTTCACTTTCGAGCCGCAGCCGGAGAAGACTTTCAACCGCGGCTACACCGATTATTTCGCCAACGAGCGCCAGGATGACATCGGCGCCTTCGACTCGCCGGCTTTCGTCGGCGAGCTGATCGGCGAAGTCGTCGAGATCGGCGACGGCTGGTTTACGGTCAACGCCGAAAAACCCTTCAATAACGGCGACGGCATCTGCTTCTACGACGCACATGGCGACGTGGTCGGCGTGCGCATCAACCGGGCCGAAGGCAAGACCTTGTTCCCGGTCGAGATTCCCGCCGAACTGACCGAGGGCACGACGCTGTTCCGCAACCGCGACCAGGAATTCGAGCGCGCGCTGGAGAAGGATTCGGCCGAGCGGCGCATCGCCGTACAGCCGCTGTTCGCCGAAACGGCAAACGGCTTTGCCCTGAGCTTGACCGATGAGGATGCCGTCTCCGTCACAGTCGACCTCGCCCACGCCAAGGAAATCGCCCAGAACGCCGAACGCGCCACCACTACGCTGAAAGACAGCCTCGGCAAGTTCGGCAACACGATGTTTGCGGCGCAGCCGGTCGAACTGCAACTCAGCCGGCCGTGGTTCCTGCCCGTCGGCGCACTCAATGCACTGCGCCGCGAAGCGACCGAGAAGCTGGAGGCAAAACGCCTCGCCACCCATCCACGCCCGTCGCGCGCGAGGCCGGCCGAAAACCCCGTGCCCTACCCGCAGGACGAATTGACCTACCTCGGCAACGTCTTCAACGCCCAAGCCCGTCATTTCTACGAGAAGCACGGCGTCAAACTGATCGCCGATGCCTATGAGGCCAACCAGGAAAAGGGCTTGGTCTCACTGATGATCACCCGCCACTGCCTGCGCTACAGCTTCAATCTGTGCCCCAAGGAAGTGAAGCACCTGAAGCCGGACCCGATGACCCTGGTCAACGGCAGCGAAAAGCTGATCCTCAAATTCGACTGCAAAGCCTGCGAGATGCACGTCATCGGCAAGATGAAAAAGGGCGTCACCCTCAACCTTGGCACCATTCGACCGGCCTGAACATGACCACACTTTGCCCTTCCTGCCAGCAACCGATGCTGCAACAGCGTTTCGAACGCAAACTGCAGGGCGAAGTTGAAATCGACCTGTGCTTTTCCTGCCAGGCGATCTGGTTCGACGATTTCGAAAGCGTGCAACTGACGCCCGGCGGCATCATCGAACTGTTCAAGCTGATCCACCAGCATGGCGGCGACCTGCGCCAGCCCCTGCGGGAAGTCCTGACCTGCCCGCGCTGCCGGGAAAAGCTGTTGCATGGACTGGACATCGCCAAGGGCGGCCGTTTCAATTACCACCGTTGCCTGCAGAAGCACGGCCGGTTCACCACCTTCGCCCAGTTCATGATCGAGAAGGGATTCGTCCGCCAACTGAGCGGCGCCGAAATCGAGGACCTCGCTGCCAAGGTCGGCGTCGTCCGCTGTTCCGGCTGTGGTGCGCCGATCGATATCCGCCAGGACCATGCCTGCCGCCATTGCGCCGCACCCATTGCCATTCTCGATCCGAAAGCGGTCGAACAGGCGCTGGCCCACTTCCAGCAGGCCGAAGACAAACGGACGACGCGCGACGTCGACCTGCTGGGCGACGCGATCGTCATGCGGGAGAAGGAAAAATCCCTGCTCAACCGGCAACGACAGCAGCAAAACGGCGACCTCGGGGCGGAGCTGGCCGATGTCGGCGACCTGCTGATTTCCGGCATCGACCTGATCCGCGGCCTACTCCACCACTAAGGAAGCGCTGACCAAATTGGCCGGTCGGAGAATGCCAAAGCGACCGGAAACAGGCGGAGCGACTTTAGCCGCGAATGGTGATCTATTGGCCGCTCTTTCGCGGCTGAAGCCGCTCCCACGGGGCCTGATCCGAAAAATCGTTGCCGGCCAGGGGGCGATCAGCGAGCGCATTGCAGTTCAGTCCGGTGGAGGCCTGACGAAGGACTATTGACAAGAGCCTCGCCAGGCTCGGCCCACACTGCGGGCAATAAATTCGGACTTTTCTCGACCGCAAGGCGACAAATACGCCCCGTCGGGCCCCGAACTCCCGGCCGGCATGGCCCTACTGGGCCGCCCGGCGCGTTACAGAACGGCAACATGCCGGAAACACAATACTGAGATAATCAACGGAACTAATAAGCGCGGCACCGATCTCTATGAGAAGCAGGACCGCGCCATAACGACTGACCGTAGATACTCACCCCAATGAGCAAGAACCAAAATACAGATCTCCGCGACGCCTGCGAGGGCACCGTCGCCTTCGCCAGTCTGGGCGACGAACCGCCGCTACTCGGCACGGTGACGCATGTCGCTAGCACCGATGGCAAGACGCGACCGGCCTTCAGCCTGTGGGCCCGACACTCCCATCTGCCGGCCATTGAGCTGCTTGACGAAAACGGCACGGCGCCCGACTTCGAGGTGGCCGACTATACCCTGGCCGAATTCCTCGCCGTGCCGCACCGCCAGCGCCTGGCCGAATTCTACAAAGTTGCCTGCCAGCGCTTTGGCTGGGTGCGTGACCAGCATGCCACGCTCAATGTCATCTACCGCCTGGAACAAGCCGGCATACGGGAAATCGATCACGACAACCTGGACCGCGCCATGCACATCGCGCATGCGGCGACCCAGGCCGTATATGCCTATGTCCGGCAATTTACCAAGCTGAAACTGGCCGCCTGAACCGTTGGCCCGCCGTTGCACGCAAATGGTGGCCAGGATTTGTGCCGTCTTCGCCCGGGGCCAGACGACTCAGTTCGGCACTGCCCGCAGCCAGGACAAGGAAGGATCATGAAAGCCATCTGGCAAAGAAGTTTCGCTGCCTTCGCCGGCCCGGGCATCGATCAGCCCTCGGCCATGATGCGGGTCAGCGATGGCGAAGCACGCCTTCTGCTCGCCGACCTCGCCACCTTCGACTGGCTGGCTCCGGTTTTCGCCGGGACCGGACGCCATCTCGGCTACCGTATCTGCAATGCGACGAATGCCTGGTGCACCGCCATCTTCCATGCCGAGGAGATCGTCGGTTTCTATTGCGCCTCCTATCTCTGGATAGCCCCCGGCCATCGCCACTCGGGCCTCTCCACCCCGCTCATTCTGGCCGCCGCCGAGCAGCGCGGCGGCTGCATCCTGCCGCCCGGTGTCGTCCATCAGGGCTACACCGCAATTGGCATCGAAGCCCACCGCAAAGCGCATCGCCAGGCTGTCCTGATGGCCCTGGCCGACGGCCGGCCGGTACCGGCGGCAGTCCTCGACGAATTGCAACGCCGCGCTCAAGGCGGGAAGCCAGCCCCCTTGCTCCGAAACAGCGCTGCGCCCAGCTAAGGCCGCGCCTCCCGCCGCACCGGCCAGATTGGGCAGACAGCGAACACCCGGCTGTCGTAAACTGCCCGGCATGAGCGCCTTCCCCGAAGACATCCAAAGCAGCCTCAACAGCATCCGTCCGCGGCTGCTCGGTTTTGCCCGCCTGCAGTTGCGCTCGGCGGCAGCGGCCGAAGATGTCGTCCAGGATGCGCTGGAGGCGGCGCTGGCCAACCTGTCCAAGTTTGCCGGCGCGGCGGCTTTCCAGACCTGGGTATTTTCCATCCTCAAGAACAAGATCATCGACGAACTGCGCCGCAACAGCCGCATGGAATGCGACGTCGATGCCGAAGCGGCGCTCGACGAGACCGTCGCCGAGCTCTTCAACGAACGCGATCACTGGGCCGAGATGCCGGCGGCCTGGGGCAACCCGCAGGGCAGCCTGGAACAGAAACGCTTCTGGGAAGTCATGGAAGCCTGCCTCGACAACCTGCCGGCAGCGCCGGCCCGGGTGTTCACGATGCGCGAGTTTCTCGACCTGGAAACCGAAGAAATCTGTAAGGAACTGGCCATCAGCCCGTCCAACTGCTGGGTACTCCTGCACCGGGCCCGCATCGGCCTGCGCGAATGCCTGGGCCGGCGCTGGTTTGGAGAATCGACCGCATGATGATGAGTTGCAAGCACGCTACCGAATTGATCTCGCAAGGCCTCGACCGCCCGCTGTCGCGCAGCGAACGTCTGCGCCTGCGCCTGCACCTGCTGCTCTGCCTCGGCTGCCGGCGGACCCAGGCGCAGTTCCGTTTCCTGCGCGAAGCCATGCGCCAGCACCCGTGGAAACTCTGAGCGGAAAAACGTCCGGCAAAAATTTTTTTTGGATTTTCTGTAAGGAACGGCTGCGCCGTCTGACTAACGCAGCAGGAGACCATGATTCAACATGGTTTCCCGATCGCCGGATCGATCCGGCATCGCCAACCCTTACCGGAGATACAAAATGAACAATTCCCGTACCCTGATCCAATCCGCCATCGGCGGCCTGCTGGCCGCCGGCATCCTGACGGCTTCCGTATCCGCCGTGGCCGCCGACGACGGCAAGGAAAAATGTTTCGGCGTCGCCAAGGCCGGCCAGAACGACTGCGGCAGCAAGACCAGCAAGCACTCCTGCGCCGGCCAGTCGAAGGTGGACAACGATCCGAACGACTTCAAGCTGGTCGCCAAGGGCACTTGCGAAAAGATGGGTGGCACGCTGGCCCCGGCCGGCATGGCCAAGTAAGCGGCAAAGTCGCCGACATGCCGACTCCCCATCCCGCGGTTTCCCTGCCGATCAGCGCCGGCCTCGGCCTGCGTGCCCCGCACCTGCGCCAGGTGCGGCAAGAGATGCCGGCGATCGCCTGGTTCGAAGTGCATAGCGAAAACTATTTCGTCAGCGGCGGCCCGGCCTTGGCCGTTCTTGAGGAAATACGTCAAAACTATCCGCTCAGCCTGCACGGAGTGGGCATGTCACTGGGTGGTGCGGATGATCTCGACCGGGATCATCTGCGCCAACTCAAGGCGCTGGCCGCGCGCATCCAGCCGGCGGCGATTTCCGAACACCTGTGTTGGTCGGCGATCGGCGGCCGCTGGCTGAACGACCTGCTGCCCCTGCCCTACACCCGGGAAGCCCTCGACCAGGTCTGCCGCCATGTCGAGCAGGTGCAGGAGACGCTGGGCCGGGCCATCCTGGTCGAAAACGTTTCCAGCTATCTGCGCTTCCTGCCCGAAGAGATGCCCGAATGGACCTTCGTCGCAGAAGTGGCCAAACGCACCGGCTGCGGCGTGCTGCTCGACGTGAACAACATCCACGTCAGCGCCTGCAACCACGGTTTCAGCGCTGCCGATTTCCTGGCCGGCATCGCCGTCGGCAGCGTCGGCGAAATCCATCTGGCCGGCTACGAAGAGGTCGATGGATTGCTGGTCGATACCCATTCGCGCCCGGTTTACCCGGCGGTCTGGGAACTCTACCGGGCGGCACTCGAACGCTTCGGCCCGCTGCCGACCTTGATCGAATGGGACCAGGACATTCCGTCTCTCGACATCCTGCAAGGCGAAGCCGCCACCGCCCAGAACTACCTCGATACCGTCACGGAGGCCCGCCATGTCCGCGCTGCGTGAATTGCAGACCGACTTTGCCGCCGCCATGTTCGCCGGCGATGCTGCCAAGCTGCTCGCCCATTGCGCCGGCGATCCGGAACGCGCCAGGCAGGGCATCGCCGCCTACCGGCGCAGCGTGCTGGCCAACCTGGCCGCCGCCGTGCAAGCCACCTACCCGGTCAGCGAAAACATCGTCGGCGGCGAATTTCTCGCCGCCGCCTGCCGGCGCTACGCCGAGTCCCATCCGAGCCGGAGCGGCGACCTCAATGCCTATGGCGATCAGTTCGCCGCTCTTCTCGCTGACTACGCAGCGGCCGCCAGCCTGCCCTACCTGCCCGATGTCGCCCGCCTGGAATGGCTCATCCTGCAAGTCCACGGCGCAGAGGATGCACCGGCACAGGACCTTTCCCGGCTCGCCACCGCGCCGCCGGAAAGCTGGGGCGAATTGCGCTTCCGGCTCGATCCGGCGCACGCCCTCCTGGCTTCGCGCTGGCCGGTCGTGCGCATCTGGGAAGTCAATCAGCCGGACAACGGCGGGGACTTCGCAGTCGATTTCAGGCAACCCGAGAACGCCTTGATCCAGCGCCGTCCAGCCGGCATTGCGGTCGAACGCCTCGGCGCCGGCGAACAGGCCCTACTCGCCGCCCTGCAGGCGGCAAATACCCTGGGCGAGGCTGTCGAACAGGCCATCAGCGACGATGAGGATTTCGATCTGCAAGGCGCCTTGCAGCGTTTCATCGGCAACGGCCTGCTGCGCCTTGCCTACTGAGGGGAAAACCATGAATGCACATCTGCAGACATTGTGTCGCTGGACTAAGGCACTCAGCGAGCTGTTCGACCACTGGTTAACACCGCTCTTCGATCTCGGTCTGCGCCTCTATCTCGGCGAGATTTTCTTCCGCGCCGGCTGGCTGAAACTTACCGACTGGTCGGCGACACTTGATCTGTTCGACTACGTGTACCAGGTGCCACTGCTGCCGCCGCATTTGGCCGCCGTCATGGGGGCTGCCGGTGAATTTACGCTGCCGATCCTGCTCGTCCTCGGCCTGGGCGGACGTTTCGCGGCGGCCGGGCTGTTCGTGGTCAACCTGATGGCCGCCATTTCCTTCCCCGACATTTCCGACCTCGGCCGGCAGGACCATGTGCTCTGGGGCTGCCTGCTACTGGTGCTGGTCTTTCACGGTACGGGACGCTACTCGCTGGCCGCCGGGCTGGGCCGGTGGCTGACCCAAAGAGGCAAGCAGCGCTAGTCCGGACTGTCGCCCGGACTTTCCCGCCGAACGACTTGGCGCAACCCGGCGGGAGTCAGAGGCGCAAGGCGAGCCCGGTCTCGTAACCGCTGCGAATCGACGCCGAGATACTGGCGACTACCCGCCCCCCTGTCTTGCCAAGTTCGGGGCGCGCCGCGCCGATGGTCGAATAGTCGATTTTGGCCTTGGCCAGCGCCGCCTGCAGCGGCTCGCTCGCCGGCTGCTGGCCGACGGCGACGATGATGGTCCTGGCCGGCAGGCTCTGTTCGCTGCCATCGGCCAGGCTAATCACCACCGCATCTCCGTGACAGGCCTTGATCGTCGCACCGCGCTTGAACTTGACGCCATGCCGCTGCAATTCATCGACGACGATCCAGCGCGTCGTGTTGCCGATCTTGTAGGCGAATTTCTTGGTCGACCGCTGCAGCAGGGTGATCGACCGATCGCCAGTCGGCGCCGGCATCGCCCCCAGCGCTCCGACCAGGTTTTCGGCCTGGTGATAGGCCAGGTAGTCCTCGCTGGCGCGCACCCGGTCGGGCCGGGAAAGCAGCAGTTTGGCGGCATCGCAGGCAACGCCGCCGCCCCCGACAATGAGCACCGGATATTCGACCGGCAGATTGTCGTGGAGCAATTCGCGGTAGCCGACGATGCGTTGCGTCGCGCCGCTCGGCGGCGACCAGGGCGTCGGTTGCGTACCGCTGGCGAGGATGACATGCCGCCAATTTCCATGGCCCAGATCCGATTCGCCGAATTCGTGATCGAGATGGACCGCGACGCCGTTGGCGCGCAACTGTCCGGCGTAATAACGGACAGTCCGCATGAACTCCGCCTTACCGGGGATGGCGGCGGCCAGCAAGAGTTGGCCGCCGAGCTGGCAAGCGCTTTCGAAGAGGGTCACTTTTGCCCCGCGCCGGGCCAAGACCAGGGCGCAGGCCATGCCGGAAAGGCCGCCGCCGACAACGGCAACGGCCGGTTCGCCGGCCAATGCCGGCAGCGGATCGCCTTCCGTTGCGCTGCTGCATTCCGGATTGACGGCGCAACCGACGACTTTGCCGACAAAAACCTGATCCAGGCAATCCTGGTTGCAAGCGATGCAGTAATTGATTTCGTCGAAACGCCCGGCCGCCGATTTGGCGACGATCGCCCGGTCAGCCAGGAAAGGACGGCCCATCGCCACCATATCGGCGACGCCTTCGATCAGCAGCTCTTCGGCATGGCGCAAATCGTTGATCCGGTTGCTGACGCAGGTCAGCAGATGCGGGAAGGCCGCCTTGACCCGGGCGGCGACGGCGGCGAAGCCGGCCGGCGGGACGACGTTGGCGATGGTCGGGACGTTCGACTCGTGCCAACCGATACTGATATTGAGGAGGTCGATCTGATAGGCCTGCAGGGCATCGACCAGTTGCAGCGATTCGGCAAAACTCAGTCCGCCGGCAACCAGGTCGAGGCAGGGAATCCGGAAAATCACCGGAAAAGCCGGCCCGACCGCGCCGCGCACGGCCGCCGCGACCGCCGTCGCGAAGCGCAGGCGCTGCGCGAACGGGCCGCCCCATTGGTCGGTCCGCCGGTTGGTATGGGCCGACAGGAACTGGTGGATCAGGAAACCCTGAGAGAAAAGCAGCTCGATGGCATCGTAGCCGGCCGCCACGGCCCGCGCCGCCGCCGCCCCGTAGGCGTCGATGGTGGCGAGAATCTGTTCATGGCTCAGTTCGTAGGGGGTGAAGATGTTGCCTTCGAGACGCAAGGGGGAAGGCGCCACCAGTTTGCCGTGAAATGCTTCCCGGCCGAAATGCAGTAGTTGCAGGACGAGTTTAGAGTCGCCCGCGGCATGCACGGCAGCAACGATTTTCCGGTGCTCGGCGAGCAGATCGTCGCTATCGAGACGAAAAGCATCCCTAGTGACCTGGCCGAAATAATCCGGGCTGCACCCGGCGGTGACCATCAAGGCCGGGCCATGGGCCGCGCGCAGGCGGTAAAAGCGGGCAAAGCGCTCATATTGATCGGCCCCTTCAAAATTCATGTGCATCGAACTCATGAGCAGCCGGTTGCGGAGTTCGAGACCATTGATCGAGATCGGGGAAAAACAGCGGCGCAGGATGTTGACGCCCGGCCCATCGGCCTCGGGCAGGCGTGGCGCGGGATCGAGATGGGCCATCAAAGGGAGAGCCCGCCATCAACTTCCAGCACCTGCCCGGTCATGTAGGCCGCCTGGCTGGACACCAGGAACTGGACGACGCCAGCAATATCGGCCGGCTTGCCCCAACGGCGCAGGGGAAGGAGTTCCTGGCGGGCCAGTTCGAGCAATTTGGCCATTTTTTCGTTGCTCAGCAGTTCGGCCCCCATGTCGGTTTCGATGAAACCCGGCGCGACGCAATTGACCCGCACGTTGAAACGCCCCAGCTCCTTGGCCAGCGATTTGGTCAAACCGGTCAATGCGGCCTTCGATGCGGCATAGTTGCTCTGCCCGACCTGGCCGTGCAGACCGCTGATCGAGGAGATATTGATGATATTGCCGGCCCGCCGGGCCATCATGGTCTGCACGGACTCCCTGACACAGTAGAAGGCGCCGTTCAGGTTGCAGTTGATCACGGCGTGCCAGGCATCGAGTCCCATCATGATGGCGAACTGATCCCGGATGATGCCGGCGTTATTGACCAGGGTATGTACCCAGTAATCGGCGGCCCGAATTTCGTCGAACATCCGGCGGACCTGTTCGTAATCTGCGACATCGGCCCGGATGACGAGGGCTTCGCCCCCCTTTTCCCGAATCTCGGCCTGCACGGCGAGCGCCGCCGATTCGTCGTTGCGATAATTGATCACCACCGGCAGGCTCTCTGCCAGCACGCCGGCAATGGCTCGGCCGATACCCCGGCTGGCGCCGGTAATCAGGGCTGCTTTTTTCATTGAAATTTCCTCGGATATGCAATCTCGGTCATTCGGCCGCCCCGCCAGCGAATGGCCAGGAGCCGCTCGGCCGGCGGCGGACAAACTTCCGGACAAGAATTGCTCAGGCGCGCCCCAGCGAGAGCAAGCCGTAGCCGCCGAGCAGGCCAACCTGGGTCACGGTAGCGCCGGACGGCGGCACGCCATCTGCCGGCGCCGTGCCGGGAGCCAGCAAGCCGGCGGCCAGCTTGCCGTCCTTGAGCATCTGCGCAGCACAGGCGACCTGGAACATCGGCGTCTGCGAACCGCCATCGCCAAAGATCGGCCGGGTGCGGATTTCGCTAAGCGGCGAGGCATTTTCGGTGAGTGCCGCGAGCATCGCCTGCTCGTTCTCGGCCGGAGAGTTCTGGCGACTGGAAACGAGAAAACTGGCGGCGATCCGATCCGTCTCGTTTTTCGCCGCATGGCGCCGGGCGATGTCCCGGAAGGCCGGCGCCGTCGGCTGCTGCAATTGCCCCTGGGTGACCCGTCCGAAGCGCGCGTAGGGCGTCACGCCACGGCGCAGCGCGCTGTCCTCGCTTTCGATGACAAAAACACAGGCGCCTTCGATCAGCGCATCGGCATTCGATTGCGGATCCTGGAACAATTGGTCGTAAATGCCGTGTTTGCGCCAGAACACCCGGGCGTGATGCAGGGAAATTTTCGACAACGTTTCGTAGGCGGCGACCACGATCATCGGCGCCTTGCCGCTTTCGACCAGGCTGACGGCGCGCCCCAGGGCATGCATGGTGCTCAATTCGCCCGAGGCGATCATCGTGCTCCAGCCGCGCAGGCCAAAACGCAAGGCGACCTGACCGCAGGCGACATTGCGGGCGATCATCGGGAAATGCGCCGGATTGGGCAAGGACTTGCCATTGCTGACGATCAGCGGCGAACAATAGCGATAGATCGACGGGACTTCGCCCCGCATCGAGGTAAAGATGGTGCCGATTTCGTCCCCCGCCTCGGTGCGATAGGCTTCGTCGATCTTGGCGTCTTCAAAGGCAAAGCCGGTGGCGACCGACGCCAGGGTCATCGCCTTATCCATGACGCGCAATTGGCGATCGGTGAAATACTTCTCCTTGGGATAGTCCTTGACCAGCCCAAGCGCCGCATTCGCCGTCGGTGGTTCGAGATCGGCAGGCCACGGCGCATAGCGGATCGGGCCGGCGCTGGCCGCCTGAAAGGTAGGGCTCCAGCCGTTGGCAAAAGGGGTGATGGCGCCAATCCCGGTGAGGAAGGCAGGCCGGCTTTGCGAAATGGTCATGGTGGGTTAACTCGCTGGGTTGGTGATTCAGACCGAGGCCTGATCGATCAGGTGGGGCGCCCCGAGGAGCAGTGCCGAACAGGCGCCGGCAAAGCCGAAAGACTCGGAGAGCGCGTAGTTAACCGGCAGGTGCAGGCCGTCGCCAATGACGATATTCAGTGCCTCATCGACGTCGCCGCTGCTGTTCAAGGTCGGCGGGATGAAGCCATGCTCGATGCATTTGATGGTGGCAATAGCCTCGAGCGCCCCGGCCGCCCCCATGCAATGACCGATATTCGCCTTGATCGATGAAATGGCAATCTTCGGCGCGGCGCCGAATACCGAGCGAATAACCTGGACCTCGGTCAAATCGTTATGATGCGTCGCCGTGCCATGGGCATTCAGATAGGAAACCTGCTCGGGAGCGATGCCGCCCTCGGTCAGCGCCCGGCGGACGGCCAGGGCCTCGCCGCTACCGTCTTCCGAGGTTGCCGTGAGGTGAAAGGCGGCATTGCTCAGACCATAGCCGAGCACTTCGGCATAGATGTTGGCCCGCCGCGCCCTGGCGTGTTCGAGGCTTTCGAGGACGAGCATGCCAGCCCCTTCGCCGATGAAGAAGCCGGTGCGCGACTTGTCGAACGGCCGGGCGACATCGCGCGTGATCGAAAAGACGGAACAGAACCCGGCATGGGCAAACTCGGAAATGATGTCGGCCCCGCCGCACAGCATGATCTCGGCGTCACCGCTCCGGATAAAATCGGCGGCGTAGCCGATGGCGTCGGTCGACGACGAGCAGGCCGTCGACACCATGGAGACCGGACCGTGCAGCCGGTAACGCCCGACGACATGATTGAGCTGGTGCGAAACGATGGCCACATCGGCATCCGTCGTATCCGCCCTGGCAATCTCCGAGAGAGCGAACTGCCGCATGTATTCCGCAGTGACGCGCGAGCTTGAACACAGCGTGCCGAGCACACACCCGGCCGCCTCGATGGCGGGGCCGGCCAGTCCGGCCTGGGCGATCGCCTCGTTGGCGGCGATCAGGGCCAGGCGGGTCGCTTCTTCCGGGGTCTGCAGTTCGCCACCGCAATCTTCATGTTCCGCCAGCGCTGTCCAGGGCACCTCCGCCCCCAGCGTCGAACGATAACTGCCGGGCGCCAGGAAGGACACCGGGCGGATGCCGCTTTTCTTGTCGAGCAGGCCTTGCCAGAGGCGCTCGACACCGGCACCAAAACATGAAACCGCCCCCATCCCGGTTACGACGACTCGTTTTTCGGACATGATTTCCCCTCAGATAGTGGACTGCAGGCGGGCGCGCTCGGCCACCGCGACACCCAGTTCGCATTTGAAAACTTTCTGCTGGCGCCTCGCATCCAGCGCCTCGCAACGGACATTGATCATCGGTCCGACCGGGGCATCAAGGCTGACCCGATAGAACACCTCATCGCCCGGAAATACCGGCTTGTGGATGCTTGCCTTGCGGATCAGGGTCAGCACGCCGACCGGATCCTCCATCTCGTAGCCCTTGGCCAGCACCTGGGCGCGGCCCGGGCTGCGAACGGCTTGCACAATATGAACGCCGGCCAGTTGCGCCGCCGCCTCGACCAGCAAGACCCCGGGAACGATCGCCAGTTGCGGAAAGTGCCCGGCAAAAATGGGATTGTCGGCAGCCCAGACGCAGATGCCGTGAATTTCGCGCGGACCGATCAGTTCGGCTGATTTGACGAACAGAAAGGGCGGCCGATGTGGAATGAGTTGAAGAATATCTTCGTATGCCAATAGCATTTTTCGAGTCGCAAGCAGAAATTGTGGCCGAAGCCGTCGGCTGACGGCTTCCTGAAAATTCAGCAGCGCTTGTTTAGTCCAGCGACTCGTCGGCCCGCATTTCGGCGATCGCGCGCTCGATATCGGTGGTCATGAATTTTTCGACGACGTCCGGGCCGTACTTGTCGAAAATGTAATCGGCCATGCCGTTGATGTTGGCCACCATTTTCGGGTCTAGGTCGTCAGGAATGCGCACCCCAAGAATCTCGTGCAGGGTCGTTACCGCCTCGAAAGCCTCAATCGAATCGAGGCCGATTTCGGTGAGGAGGTTGGCATCCGGACGCAATTCGACATCGGCACCGAGCCCGAGCGTTGAGCGCAGGACCTTCTCGATACGGCTAATGACTTCTTCTTTGCTATATGTAGACATGACAGTTACTTCCCCCTAGAAAAAACGATGAGCACCAAAGCTGCACGCAGCGAACGCAAAAAATATTGGGGGAGCCAGCGAGCGGCCGGTAGCGCCGAAAGGCCGAATCCGCATGACAAAACAGCCGACGGGCTGCGATTTGCCGAAAAACCGCGAATTTCGAACATCTGCATCCGCCCCTGCACGGTCACGACTGCAGAAAAAACCTTTCAACCACCTGCCGCAATTATTCTTATTGGATATACCGGTGTTATAATCACACAAGACCATATGCATTACAAGAGCTTAAAGCGGAAATTTGATGGGGGTTCTAGGTTTTACCCAGTCTTCTCCGCACGAGCCGGCAAGTAGCCAGACCCAAGCCCCAACGCAGAGTTTCAACCCTCCCCGCCAACCGAGCGGAGCGAGGAACCGATCGCGTTGGAGAGCTATTGCATGCTTGAACTGCAACACCTGAATCTGGCCGAGATTCTGGAATACCGTGCCACGGAAGAGTCTGGAACAGCAGAGCGAATGGCCTTCACTTTCCTGCAGGATGGTGAAAACGTCAGCGACCAGGTGACCTACCGCGAACTGGCCGACCGGGCGCAGCAGGTCGCCCGCCACCTGCAGACGGTATCCCGGCCCGGGGACCGGGTCCTGCTCCTCTACCCGCCGTCAATCGATTACATCGCCGCCTTCTTTGCCTGCATCTGTGCCGGGCGGGTTGCGGTACCGGCCTTTCCGCCCGGCAGCGCCCGCCACCTATCGCGTCTGCGCATGATTCTCGAGGATGCCGAAGCGCACGTCGCGCTCTGTTCGGCCACCACCCTGGATCGGGTGCGTTATTACGAGCAGGGTTCGGAGGTTAATTTCGACGATCTCGTCTGGCTGGTGACCGACACACTACCGGCCGCCACCGGTCATTGGCAGCCGCCCGCCATCGCCCTCTCGGATATCGCCTTTCTGCAGTACACCTCGGGTTCGACCGGCGCCCCCAAGGGCGTCATGCTGGCGCACGAAAATCTGCTGGCCAACATCTTCTACGGCAAACGCGCCCATCATCGGCCGAGCCCGGCGGGAACGCCCGACATCGGGGTCGGCTGGCTGCCGCCCTATCACGACTTTGGACTGATCGCCGGCATCATCGGACCGGTGTGTGCCGGGGCGCATTCCATCCACATGCCGCCCTTCGTTTTCCTGATGCAGCCCTACCTCTGGCTCAAGGCCTTGAGCAAATACAAGGCCCGCGTCACCGGCGCCCCGAATTTTGCCTTCGAGCTGTGCACCCGAAAGATCAATGCCGCGCAGAAAAAGTTGATCGACCTGAGCGCCCTGGAAATCGTGGTCAATGGCGCCGAGCCGATCCGCATGCAGACCCTGCGCCGCTTTGCCAAGGCCTTTGCCGAATGCGGCTTCAATCCCCGGGCCATCGCTCCCGGTTACGGCCTGGCCGAATCCACCCTGCTGGTCACGGCCAATATCAAGAACTACGCCGCCGACGGCATGCCCGGCTCGCTGCTCGTCTCACGCACGGCGCTCGGCGAAAACCGGATTGCCCGGGCCGCCCCGGGCAATCCCGAGGATCTCGTCGAACTGGTCTCGGTCGGCAGCAAGCTCCCCGACCACCACGTCGCCATCGTCGATCCCGTCACCCAGGCCCGCCTCGCCCCCTGGGAAATCGGCGAAATCTGGGTCCGTGGCCCATCGGTGGCTCGGGGCTACCGCAACCGCCCGGCGGAAACCGCGGCCGCCTTCGGCGCCCGTATCGAGGGCGAAGGCGAACCCTGGTTACGGACCGGCGATCTCGGCTTCCTGGCCGATGAAGAGTTGTACATCACCGGCCGGATCAAGGAAGTGATGATTTTTTCCGGGCGCAATGTTTATCCGCAGGATATCGAAGCCACCGTCGAGACCCTCGACCGCAGTTTCCGGCCGATGAGTTGCGCCGCCTTCGCCATCGAGCGTGAAGCCGGCTGCGACCTGGTCGTCGTGCAGGAAGTGGAATTCGCTCGCCAGCCGATCGTTGAGGGCCTGGCCGCCCGGATCCGCGGCGAAATCGACAAGCAGCACACGATCTTCGATGTCGCCGCCTTGTTACTGGTCAAGGCCGGCGCCCTGCCACGCACGACCAGCGGCAAGATCCAACGCCTGCTGTGTCGCGAAATGTTTCAGCACGGGCAGTTTTCAGCGCTCTGGGAATGGCGGCGTGACGCCGCTCCGGCCAGCGGCCGGGCCGCCCCCGAACGCAGCGAAGCGGCCAACGCCACCGAACGGCGCCTGGTGGAAATATTCAAGGAAGCGCTCGGCGTCGACCAAATCGGCGTCTCCGACAATTTTTTAAGTCTCGGCGGCGACTCGATTCTCGCCATCCAGATCATTTCCCGCGCCGCCCAGTCCGGCATCCACCTGGCGGCCAAGGACATTTTCCAGTGCACCACCATTGCCGAACTGGCGGCGGTCGCCCGCCTCACCTCGGCGATTGTCGCCGAGCAAGGCCCACTCACCGGCCCCTGCCCATTGACACCGGCCCAGCGCAGCTATCTGGCCGCAACCGCCGGGGGCGACGTCCCGTCCCATCCAGCCCTGCGATTCGAACTCACCCAGGCGCTGCCCAGTGCCTTGTTGGCCAGCGCCTGCCGCGCCCTGCTTGAGCACCACGACGCCTTGCGCCTGCGCTTCGCCGACAACCAACCGGCCAGCCACGCCCCCGTCGAAACGGCGACGCTCGAGTTGCCGACCATCGACCTCAGCCAACTTGATGCCGCGGCCCAGGCCGCCAGCCTCGAAAGAGAGCGCCACCGCTTGTGCGCCAGCCTCGACCCGGCGCACGGCCCGCGCCTCAAGGCGCTCCATTTCATACTCGGCGAGGGCCGCGAACAACTGCTGCTGGCCGGCCATCGCCTGGTCCTGGACGCCGCCTCCTGGCGCCTCCTGGGTGAAGATCTGGATACCGCCTGCCGTCAGTTGCTGGCCGGCCAGGCCATTACACTGCCGGCTAAAACCAGCGCCTACCGGCAGTGGGCCGAGCGCCTCGCCGAGCTGCCCGAACCTGGCGCCACGGCCGACGCGGCCGGCTTTTGGCCAACCCAGGAAAGCGCCGCACCGCGCCTGCCGCGGCTCGCTCCGGCCGGCGCCACGAAGCGCCAGCGCCTGACGCGCCACCTCGATGCCGCGGCCACCGAGAACCTGCTCAAGGCGACCCGCAAAGCCTACCGGCTGCGTCCCGAGGAACTGCTGCTGACCGCGCTGCTACGCACTCTCTGCGGCTGGCTGGAAGTCGATCGCCTGAGCCTGCTCATCGACCATGACGGACGCCACAATCCTTTCCCGGAACTCGACATCTCGCGCACGGTCGGCTGGCTGCACAGCCCCTACCCGCTCTGTCTGGAGCGCCCGGCGGAAGACGACGGTGCGGCGCTCAAAGCGGTCAAGGAACAATGTCGCGCCGTGCCCGCCGGCGGCCTCGGCTATGCCCTGCCCAACAACGCGGCGAGGGCTCGGCCCCCGGAGTTGCCGATCGCTTTCCATTACACCGAACCGCCGGCTACGCCAGCCACACTGCTGCGCTCCCTCGAGCTGACGGGGCCCACAACATCGGCCATCGATATCACGGCCGACTGGCGCGACGATGGCCTGGAACTCATCTGGCAATACGACCCGGACCGTCTGCCGACGACGACCGTCGTCCAACTGGCCGACCACTGTCTGGATCAGGTCCATCGCCTGCTGGCGCATTGCAGGCGGGCGCCGGCCGGCGCCACCCGCGGCGATTTCCCGCTGGCCGCGCTCGACGCCGGGCAGGTCGACCGATTGACCGCGGCCGCAGCCAGTGCCGGCTGGGAATTACAAGACATCTACCCGCTGACCGATGCCCAGCGTGACATGCTGGAGCAAAGTGTTGCCGCTCCCGGCGCCGGCATCTACGCCGAACAATTCTCCTGCACCTTGGCTGGCGGACTCGACTGCCCGGCCCTGGAACGGGCCCTCGGCCTGCTCTTCGAGCACCATCCGGTGCTGCGCAGCGCCGCCGTCGAGATATCCGGCGCCCTGACCCAGCAAGCCGTCTATGGCGGACTGCCGCTCCCCTTGCGGCATGAAGACTGGCGGGAGATTCCCGAGGAAGAGCGGGCCGGGCGCCTCGAACACTATCGCCTGGCCGAACGTCAGCACCCTTTCGAGCTGACCCGGCCGCCGCTGTCGCGCCTGCTGCTGATCCGCTACAGCGCAGACCTCTACCAATTTGTGTGGACCTATCACCATGCCTTTTTCGATGGCTGGTCCCTGGCCCTGCTACTGCAGGAATTTCTCGCTCTCTATGGCGCACTGACCACCCAACGCCCCGCCGAATATCCCCCGACCCGCCCCTTTTGCGACTATCTGGGCTGGCTAGCCAAACAGCCCACCGCCCCGGCCCGGGCCTACTGGCAACGCTGTCTGGCCGGACTCAGCGGTCCGACCCGGCTGGCCAGTCGGCAACCCCTGCCCGACCGCCAGGGCTCGGGCCGCGCGACATGGGAACTGGACAACGAGACGAGCGGCGGCCTGGGGCACCTGGCCAGGCAGCACGGCTTTACGCCGAGCACGCTGATGCAGGGCGTCTGGGCGCTTTTGCTCGGCCATTACAGCGGCCAGCGTGAGGTCGTGTTCGGCGCCACCTTCTCGTCGCGACCGCCGGAGCTCTCGGGTATCGAAAACATGGTCGGGATGTTTACCAACGACCTGCCGATCCGCGTCCGGATCGATAGCGCCGGCCGCTGCACCGACTGGCTCCAGGCCCTGCAGGCCCAGTGCACCGAACTGCTGGCCTTCGAACACACGCCGCAGCGCCTGATCCAGGAATGCAGCGGCCTGGCGGCGGGGCAGCCGCTGTTCGAGAGCGTCGTCGCCATCCAGAATTTTCCGATCGACCCGTCCCTGCTACTGGTTTCCGAAACCCTGCCGGTCTGGAGTACCGACTTCGACGAGCTGAGCCACTATCCGTTGCTTTTCTCGGTCGATATCGGCGACAGCCTCGAAATCAGGGTGACCTACGCTCGCCAGGGGTTCACGGAAGCCACCATCGCCGCCCTGCTGGCCGATATCGAAGGGCTGTTGCGGGCCTTGCTGGCGATGCCGACGGCCAGCATCGAACAATTGCTGGCGACCGCCACGGCGGGCAGGAGGAGCTAATGGAGACTATCGTCATCCGCCCCGGGCGGCCGGAAGATGCCGCCGATTTTTCCCGCCTGCTGCTGATCAGCGTCCCACGCTTCCTGCCGGCGGTATACGGAACGGAGGTCGGCCGGCTGATGGAACGACTGTTTCCCCACCGCCAACATTTCTTCAGCTACGAGCACACGCAATTCATCGAACTTGACGGTCGCCTGGCCGGCATGACGCTGACTTACAACCATGCCGCCAAAACGGCCGGCCGGACCGTCTTCGGGCTGCTCCTGGCGCGCTACATGGGGCTCGGTCTGCTCCGCCATTACCGCCAGTTGACGAAAATCGAACCCCTGCTCGGCGCGATCGAGAGCGGCGAATACTACGCCAGCAACAGCGCCCTCTATCCCGAGTTTCGCGGCCGCGGCCTGGGCCGGCGTCTGTTCGCCGTGGCCGAACAAAATGCCCGCCGGGAAGGCTGTCGGCGCCTCGTCTGCGAAGCCGAAAGCGACAACGCGACGGCGATCGGCCTGCGCCGCAAACTTGGTTTCCGGATTGAGCGAAGCTTGCAGATCACCGATCTGGCCGGCGAAAACTTCGAATTCGCCCGCCTGGTCAAGGATCTCGACAAATGACCAAACCCCAGACCGGGTTCATGCCGCGGCAGACCAACACTTCAATTGTCACTAAGCCTGTTATCCACGGATGGTATCGATGAAAAAAAACCGTTTCTGGCTGTTCGCCACCGGCCTCCTCCTGGTCGCTGCCGGCCTCATCGTTGTCGTCAGGGATGGCGCCAAACTCCCGGTCGTCAGCGTGGTCGCCGTCGATACCGGCCCGGTCGATTCGTACATCCGCATCACCGGCACCGCCAAAGGCCCCAACGACGTGCCGGTGATCGCCCAGGTTTCCGGCATCGCCGACCGGGTCGCCGTCGCCGTCGGCGACCCGGTCGCCAAGAATGCCCTGCTGGTTGGCATCGCCAGCGACGATAGCGTGGCCCGGGTGAACAGTGCCGCGGCCAGCCGGCGCATGGTCAGCGAGGAACTGACGCTGCACGAAACCACCCTGCACGGCTTGCGCGCCGTCTGGCAGGCCGGCGGCGAAGCCGAGATCACGGTGCGCAATGCCGAAACGCAGCTCCGGGTCGATCAGGCCCGGCTCGAGCGGGCCAACGCCGAGTTGAGCGCCGCCCGGAGTCAGCTCGAACACTACACCGTGCGCACCCCGATCGCCGCCACCATCTCGGCCGTCGATGTCCGCCAGGGACAGTTCGTCGCCGCCGGCAAAGTGCTGATGAGCCTGCGCGCCGCCGGCCCACTGGAAATCCTCGCCAAGGTCGACCAGGCCGATGCCGGGCTGATCCACGCCGACCTGCCGGTCGCGGTGTCGGTGAACGGTTCGCCGGCGGTCGCCGAGCAGATCCTGCGCATCGATCCGGCCATTCAGAAGGAAGGCAACACCAATTATCTGGCGGTCTGGATCAGCGCCCGTTCGGCCGGACTGAAAGTCCTGCCCAACCAGCAGGTCGATGTGAATATCCAGACCAGTTCCCGGGCGTCGACCCTGCGCCTGCCGATCGAAGCGGTGCACAACCGGGACGGCAAGGACTATGTCTGGCTGGTCGACAACGGACGCCTGCGTAGCCAGCCGATCAATTGCGGCCTGTTCGGCGACCATTTCGTCGAAATCCGCAGCGGCCTCGGGGCCGGGCAGCCCGTCGCCCGGCTCGAAGGCAAAGCGCTGCGCGAGGGCGATGCCGTCGACCTAGCCGACAACGGGGCCCGTCCATGATCCGCCTCGAGGGCGCCGAGAAGTACTACACCACCGGCGCCGAGCCGATCCATGTGCTGCGCGGCATTTCGCTGCATATTGCGAGCGGCGAATTCGTTTCCATCATGGGACCATCGGGCTCGGGAAAATCGACGCTGATGAATATCCTCGGCTGCCTCGACACCCTGGACAAAGGCACCTACGAACTCGATCGGCGGCGCGTCGATACCGTAAACAACAGCGAACAAGCCAAGATCCGCAATCGCAAATTCGGCTTTGTCTTTCAGCAGTTCAATCTGATTCCCCGCCTCAGCGCCTTGCGCAACGTCGAGTTGCCGATGATTTACGGGCGGCTGCCACTGGCCGAACGCCAACAACGGGCTCGCCAGGCGCTGCACCGGGTCGGCCTCGGCGACCGCTGCAGCCACACCCCGGCCCGCCTGTCGGGCGGCCAGCAGCAACGGGTGGCGATTGCCCGGGCCCTGGTCAACGACCCCGACGTGATCATTGCCGACGAACCCACCGGCAGCCTCGATTCGCATGCCGGAGAGGAAATCATGAATATCTTTTCCGAACTCCACGCCCAGGGCAAGCTGATCATCATGGTCACCCATGAACACGACATCGCCGCCTACGCCCAACGCATCATCCGCCTGCGCGACGGCGTGATCGCCGAGGATCTGCGGAAATGAAGCCGGCCAGCAACACCCTCTGGCAGTTCTGGCTCGACCTGCTCGGCCAGGCCCTGCTCGGCCTCGCCGACCACAAGCTGCGCACCGCCCTGAGCGCCACCGGCATCGCCATCGGCATCGCCGCCGTCATCCTGATCGCGACGGTCAACCGCAGCGGCAAGGAAGTCATTTTCAGCGAATTGCAGACTTTCGGCCTGAAGTCGGTCTGGGTGCACCGCAATTACAAGGTCGACGACCCGCGCCGCGTCATCCGCGGCGGCACCGGCATCAGCAACGACGACATCAACGCCCTGAAAGCCTCGGCCAGTTGCCCGGCCCTGGCCAAATTCACGCCCATCCTGTGGCCCGGCCGCTACGCCCCGCTCTTCGCGACCCGCGGCAACCGCTACAGTTCGGCCGGGGTCGAAGGGGTCGGCAGTGCCTATCTCGAGATCAACAACGATGCGCTGGTCGTCGGCCGCGGCTTCAATCCCCAGGACATCGAACGGCGCCGCGCCGTCGCCGTGATCGGCGAACAGGTCCGCAACGACCTCTTCGCCGCCGATGAAAACCCGGTTGGCAAGGAACTCCGCATCGCCGACGACAAGTTCGAGATTATCGGCGTCCTCGCCTACAAGGACCGTTCCTTCCTCGCCAGCATCAATTCGACCGGTGGCCAGCAGGATCCCAACGGCCGCATCCTGATCCCCTACAACCGCCTGCAGACCATGCTCGGGACCGAAGATATCACCATGATCCAGGGCGAAGCAGTCAGCCCGGGAATGGCCAGGGCGGCGGCCGAACAGATCGTCGCCTTCCTCAAGCGGCGCCACCAGGACGCTTTCAAATACCGCATCGAGACCATGCAGCAATACGTCGCCAACGCCGATGTCATTCTCGGCATCGTCTCCACCATCGGCCTCGTCGCCGCCACCGTTTCGCTACTGGTTGCCGGCCTCGGCATCCTCAACATCATGAGCACCTCGGTCATCGAACGGACCCGCGAAATCGGGCTGCGCAAGGCAATCGGCGGCGGCGAAGGCGAAATCATGAGCCAGTTCCTCATCGAGGCGACACTGATCAGCCTGCTCGGCGGCGTTTTCGGGCTGCTGCTGGGCGCCGTCAGCAGCGTCGCCATTACCGCCTGGACCCATTACCCGCTGGTCCCGGAGTTTTCCTTCATCGTCATCGGATTTTGTGTTTCGCTCGTCGTCGGCCTGATTTCGGGAGTCTACCCGGCCTATCGGGCCGCCAAATTGCGTCCAGTGGAAGCCCTGCGCTATGAATAAACCCTTGTTCGCCGGCCTCTGCCTCCTTGCCGCCGCCCAGGCCAACCCCGGCCACGCCGAAGCGCCGCCTGCGGCCGCCGAGAGCCGACTGCGGGTCGCCACCAGCCTGTCGCTGGCGCCGCCGGCCGCCCCGCCCAGCGCTGCCGGCTACCCGCGCAGCCTGGACGAAGCGATCCTCTACGCCCTGAACAATCATCTGGCCAACCGCAGCGCCCGCCTCGCCACGGTCCAGGCCGATGCCCGCCAGAGCCAGGCGCAAGCCCGTTTCCGGCCGAGCATAGACGTCCTGACCAATATCGATTACACGGAAAACTACGACAGCTACCTCGGTATCAACAGCACGGTCACGGTTCCATCAACGATCCCCGGGCAACCGCCGGTAACCCTCGACGCCAATATCAAGAAAACCGTGCCGCGTTACCAGATCGCCCCGGCGGTGCGCCTCAGCTACGATCTCTATAACGGTGGGCGCGACACGGCGCGGCTGCAACAATCCGCCCACCAGCTAGCCGCCAGCACGATCGAGCAAACCGTCAAACAACGTGACACCGCCTATCGGGTGACGCTGGCCTATCTCCGTCTCCGCCAAGCCACCTTACTCGACGAACTGGCCGAACAGCGGGCAGGCGTCGCGGAGAAGCGGGCGCAGATCGCCGCCAGCCAATTCGCCGAAAAGCGTCTGTCGCAACTTGCCCTGCAGACCGAGCGGCTTCGCCTCGCCGAACAACGCGGCGAGGCCAGGATGCGCGCCAATGAACGCAACACCCGCCTGCTCGAATACGCCGCGGCGCTCGGTGCCGATCTCGACGAGGCGAACGCCGCGACGCTGCTACCGAACTTCCCGGCGGATCCGGCAGAAGACCTCGCGGCAGCCACACAATGGGCCGACGACGGCCTCGAATACCAACGCGAGACGGCCAATCTGCTGGCCGCCGCCGAAGCCGTCCGGGCCGAGCAGGCCAGCCGTCTGCCGAGCCTCAGCCTGCTCGGACAATACACCGCGATCGGGCGCGACAACGAGACGCTGGAACAGGCCGGACGCGATCTCCACCGGCGCGAGACCTACCTCGGGCTGCAGCTCAATCTCAACCTTTACGATGGCGCCCTGCGCGATTCGCGGATTGCCGAAAAACTGGCCCAACAGGAAACCGCCCGCCTGCGTCAGGAACAGTTACGGCGCGACATCGACGAGAACCGGCGACGCAACCAGGCCGCCCTGCGCGATGCCGAAACCCAGCTCGAACTAGCCCAGCTCCGCTGGCAGCTCAACGAAGCCGGCCTCAAGGTTGCCCAGGCGCAGCACGCCAGCGGACTGGCTTCGGCCATGGCTCTCGAGGAAGCCGCCCTAGCCCGCCAGGAAGGCGAAAGCGGGCTCAAACTAGCGCAAATCGCCAGCGCCATCGCCGAGTGCAACCTGCGCTTCTCGGCCAGCACCCGCCCGCAGTTAAGCCGAGCGATGACGTCAGCCGGCAGCAGCCTGCCGCCGGAATAAGCCCGGCCCGCCAGCGGGCTACTTGGCGGCCGGCGCCTGCAGTATCTGCGGCGCCAGTTCGACCTGCTGGCGGTCGCTGCCCAGCCAGATCGTGCCATCCTGGATGGTGCACTGCAGGCGCATGTTGCGTTCGGCCAGACCGGCCAGGGCCAACGATTCCTCGGGCGGCAGGGCAAGCACGGTCAGGTTCTTCTGACCGGCCAGCTTGTCGGCTGCCTGCTGCCACCAGATTTCCGCCTGCCGCCCACCGTAAGCGAGCACCACGACGTGCCGGGCGCGACCGCAGGCGCGGCGGATGTTACGCTCGTCGGGCAGGCCGACGTCGATCCAGCGCTCGATGCAGCCGGTCAGGTCGGTGTCGGCCAGATCGGCCTCGTCCTCGGCCGACAGACCGCGTCCGAAAGCCAGGCTCTCCGAGGCAAACAAGGCGAAGGCAAGCAGGCGGATCATCATCCGCTGATCGGTCTCGGATGGATGGCGGGCCAGGGTCAGCGAATACTCGCCGAAGTGCGAGCGATCGAGGTCGGCCAGTTGCAGTTCCGCCTTGAAGATAGTTGATTTCAGCGCCATACCGGCCCCCGGAAAAAACGCGGATTATCCCACGCGACAACCAGCGACGAGCGCCCCGCAGCAGGACAATCTTTACTGGCCGCGGTTGAATTGCCTTCCAACACGCCCCGGTAAGCCAATCCACCTAAAAGCTTTACCGCAGAGGCGCAGAGAAGCAGAGAAAGACGTTAAAACAGTGGCTTGCAACGCTTTTTAGGCTCACTCAGAAGGCGTGCTGAACAATCCAGGCAAGCCTTTGTTTTTCCTCAGCATCTCTGCGTCTCTGCGGTTCAATTGCGGATTCTCGGATCTATAATCAGCCCTTCCTGATTTACAAGGACAGCCCCATGCGCCGCCTGCTTCTCAGCCTTTGTCTCGCCCTCGCGCCGCTACTGGCCCAGGCCGAACTGATCGATATCGACAACGCCGAACTGGAGCGTCTGATGAAAAATGGCGTCCCGCTCATCGACATCCGCACCACGCCGGAATGGCAGGAAACCGGCATCATCGCCAACAGCCGCCTGCTCACCTTCTTCGACGAACAAGGCCAGGTCGACGCCGCCGCCTGGCTGGAAAAGTTGAAACCCATCGCCAAGCCGAACCAGCCGGTCATCATCATTTGCCGCAGCGGCAACCGCAGCAAGGCGGCCGGCCAATTCCTCAGCCAGCAAGCCGCCTACAGCCGCGTCTACAACGTGAAAAGCGGCATCAAGGGCTGGCTCGGCAATGGCGGCGCGGTCATGCCGGCAAACCAGAGCATCGCCGCCTGTCGCAGCGCGAAGACTTGCTGAACCAGGCCATCGCCCGCCAACGCTGCGCCAGTTGCCAGCATTGGCGCGGAGAACGACAGCCCGGGGAAACGCCGGATTGCGTGCAGATCGAAGCCGAGACAATCACCGGCCTCTGCGCCGACGGCGGCTGGGCCGGCTCGGAGCGCCGCGCCCGTTCGGCCTGCGGCCATTGGAAATTGTGGCCGGCACTTAATCCGACGGCCGATGACCCCATCCGGTAAAATACCTCGCCTCGGCTTTCCGGCGGCAGGTTCCGCAGAGATCGCTGCAATTCCACCGGAACATCCATGCCCACGACGCAACTCACCGCCCTCCTGCAAGCCGCCCTGACCGCCCGTCAGGGCCTGATCGAGCGCCTGCATGCCGAAGACACCAACGCTTACCGGCTGTTCAACGGCAGCACCGAAGGCCGCCCCGGCCTGACCGTGGACCGCTACGGCGACCTGTTGCTGCTGCAGACTTTCCACGAAGCCCTGGATGGTCACGACCGCGTCGCCATCGAACGCTTCTACGCCGAAGCCATCCCCGGCCTGACGGCGATCTACAACGATCGCAGCAGTGGCAATTCGCGCATCGTCAATCCGCTGCCCGCGGAAATCCTGGCCGAGGCGCAACTGAGCCGCGAATTCCACGAAATGGGCGTGCGCTACCTGGTGCAGGGCCGCCACGCCGGCCAGGACCCGTGGCTGTTCCTCGACATGCGGGCCGGGCGCCGGCGCGTCATGCAGGAAGTCGCCGGCAAGACGCTGCTCAACCTCTTCGCCTATACCTGCGGCGTCGGCGTGGCGGCGGCCAAGGCCGGCGCGGCGCACGTCGTCAATGTCGACTTCGCCGAATCCAGCCTGAAAGTCGGCAAGGACAACGCCCGCCTCAACGACCTGCCGATCCGCCTGCGCTTCGTGCATAGCGATGCCTTCGCGGCGATGCGCCAGTTGTCCGGCATCGGCCAGGCGAAAAAAGTGCGCGGCAAACCGATGCCCCCCTTCCCTACCCTGGAAAAGCACAGCTTCGACGTCGTCTTCCTCGACCCGCCGCGCTACGCCAAGAGCCCGTTCGGCGTCGTCGACATCGTCAATGACTACGCCGCGCTGATGAAACCGGCCCTGCTGTGCACCGCCGAAGGCGGCACGCTGATCTGCTGCAACAACGCGGCGCAGATCACCCGCGAAGTCTGGGCCGACCAGTTGCAACGCTGCGCAACCAAGGCCGGGCGAACCATCCGCGCTCTGGAGTGGATCACGCCGGAAGAGGATTTCCCCAGCCACGACGGCCAGCCACCCTTGAAGATCGCGCTGCTGCGGGTGTAGGCAGCGTCCGACCGGATGTCCGCACGGCACATCCGGTCCACACTTGGCCGTCGACCTTCGCTAGACTACAAGGTCGAAAAACAACTGCGAGTCTGCCATCATGAATGCCTTCCGTATTGCCGTGATCGGTGCCGGTGAAACCGGCACCCCCTTGCTCAAGCAATTGCTCGATGCCTCCTTCGTTAACGTCCTGGGCGTCGCCGATCTCGATCTCGCGATGCCCGGCATTGCCCTGGCCAAGGAACACGGCGTCAAGGTCACCAACGACTTCATGGAACTGGCCCGCCTCGGCAAGGACGTCGATATCATCATCGACGTTACCGGTGTCGGCAAAGTCCGCGAAGCGCTGCGCAAGCACATGGTCGAAACCGGCAACGACCACACCCTGATCATGCACGAGAGCATCGCGCTCTTGATGATGTCGCTTTCGGCCGGCCAACTGGTAAACGGCAAGCACGCCGCCCAGGACTACAACTAACCAGCAAGCAAGGGGCGCCGGGCGCGCCCCGCCGCAGCATCGCGGAATGGCTTCGCCGCGACCGATCGAAGAACGGCTCGGCCGCCGGGCAACACTAGGGAAGATGGGTGGTGCCCATGGGCAGGATCGAACTGCCGACCTCTCCCTTACCAAGGGAGTGCTCTACCACTGAGCCACATGGGCAACACAGACTGCTTGCCGAAGTGGTAATGGCATGAAGCAGAATTTTGGCTCCCCGACCTGGGCTCGAACCAGGGACCTACGGATTAACAGTCCGGCGCTCTACCAACTGAGCTATCGAGGAACTACTGGGTTGTCAGCGATGACCGCTGACAGGGCGCGAATTATATACAAAACTTTGGAAACGACCTAATACTCTTCGTTTCGAGTTTAATTAGCGATCCGGCGCCGACTCCGCTTCAACATCAGGCACCCCTTTGGCGGCCAGTTGTTTGGCCCGTTCGCCCCGCAACTGCGGGGTTTCCAGGCTGATCCGGCCGAGCGCCCCGCTGCGGTAGTCGGTCAGCAGGATGGCCGCCGCCTTTTCCAGGTCGAGTTGGCCGCCCCGTCCCTTGAGCAGGCAACCGCGCTTTTTGGCGACCGCTTCGATGACCGCCACCGCATCCAGGCCCGGGCTGGCAAATCCGTAACGGGCGGTGAGCAGTGCCGGATAGTGCTCGAGCAGAAAGCCGGAAAGAAAGGTCGCCACTTCTTCGTCGATGTAAGCATTGACGCCGACGGCGTGGCTGGCCGCCAGCATCAGGCCGTCGATGGGGTGGGCGATCTTCGGCCAGAGCATACCCGGCGTATCGTAAATGGTCAGCCGCGAGCTGATATCGATGCGCTGCTGGCTCTTGGTCACCGCCGGCTGGTCGCCGACCGCCGCCACCTTCTTTTTGACCAGGGCATTCATCAAGGTCGATTTGCCGACATTGGGGATGCCCATGATCATCAGACGCAGCGGCTTCACCGCATCGCAGCGGTGCGGCGCCAGCTTCTGCGCCAAGCCGGGGATACGCGCCACGTCACTGGCCTTCTTGCAGGAAATGGCGACCGCCTTGACCCCCGGCTGCTGCTCGAAATAATCCAGCCAGGCCTTGGTCACCGCCGGATCGGCCATGTCGGCCTTGTTCAGCAGTTTCAGGCAGGGCCGCTGGCGAAAGGCGCGCAGCTCGTGAATCATCGGATTGCTTGACGCCTGCGGCAGTCGGGCATCCAGCACCTCGACCACGACATCGGCCATGGCCAGCGTCTCGCCGGCCTTCTTGCGGGCCGAGGTCATGTGCCCCGGGAACCATTGAATCGACATTGCTTTTCCTTTAGCCGCCGGTTACCGGCGGGAAGAAGGCGATTTCATCGCCCTCATTCACCGCCGCATCCAGCCCGGCCATATCCTGATTGACGGCGCAGCGCAGATTTTTCGCGCTGGCCAGCTTGTCGCGCCCCTGTCCCACCAGCCAGTCGCGCAAGGCGCCGACGGTAGCGACCCCGGCCGGCAATTCGATGGACTCCGCGGCCAGGCCGAGGCCCTCCTTGAGACTGGCGAAATAAAGAACTCTGACACTCACGACAGCAACTCCCAAAATGGAATGAAACGCACACTATCACCGCGCTTGACGACGGCCGCCGGCGGATTGACGACCAGGCCATTGGCCCAGCTCAGCGAGGTGACGACCCCGGCCCCCTGATTAGGATGGATCTCGACGCCCCCGGTATCGTTCATCCGGGCGCGCAGGAACTCGGTGCGCGCGTCCGGCAGCAGCCAGTCAAAATCGGCGCGCAAGGTGAGGACCCGCGGCGTCACCTCGGCGACGCCCTGCAGGCGCAGCACGAAAGGCCGCACCATCATCAGGAACGTGACGATAGACGACACCGGATTGCCCGGCAGACCGATGAACCAGGCTTTGCCGCCGGGCCGCCGGACCTCGCCGAAAGCCAGAGGCCGGCCCGGTTTGAAGGCAATTTTCCACATCTCGAGCCGGCCTTCGGCCTCGACCGCCGGTTTGACGTGATCTTCCTCGCCGACCGAAACGCCGCCGCTGGTGATGACCAGATCGTTATCGGCGGCCGCCTTGCGCAGGGCCTGACGAGTCGCCTCGAGATTGTCGGGCACCGAGCCGAGATCGCGCACCTCGCAGTTCAGGCCTTCGAGCAGGGCGCGAATGGCATAACGGTTGGAGTTGTAGATACCACCCGGCGGCAACGGCTCACCGGGGGGCACCAGTTCGTCACCGGTAAAGAAGACACCGACGCGCAGCCGCCGATAAACCGGCAGTTCGGGCAGACCGGCCGAGGCGGCCAGGGAAATGTCCTGCGGCCGCAAGCGGATACCGGCCTGGAGAATTTCGCCACCGTGGGCGATGTCTTCGCCAAGTCGCCGGATGTATTCGCCGACATGCGGCCGGTGATTGATGACAACGCCACTTTCGCCACGCACACAGAGTTCCTGCATGACCACGGCGTCGGCACCGGCCGGCACCGGCGCCCCGGTGAAAATGCGCGCCGCGGTCCCCGGCTGCAGGGGTAAACCGACCGTTCCGGCCGGAATGCGTTGGCTGACTGGCAGGCAAACTCCGAGCGCCGTAACATCGGCAACCCGCACGGCGTAACCGTCCATCGACGAATTGTCGTGCGGCGGCACGGCCACCGTCGATTGTCCGGCCTGCGCCAAAACGCGGCCGGCAACGGCGGTCAGCGGCAGCGACAGGACCTGCTCGACGGGCTGGGCCGCGGCCAGCATTTTTTCCAGGGCTTGTTCAAAGCTCAGCATGGGCGCTCCGGCAAATTCAGGGTATTCATCACAAATTCGGCGATGGCCGCGATGTCGTTCAAGGGAAACACCGGCCGGCCGCAACGGACATCGCCATCGGTGGCAACCGCGACGATATCGCCGCGTTCGGGAAAGAGCGGCGGCGTGCCGTTGGCCAGGCGATAGACCTCGAGCTTGGGGACCGGTTCCTGGCGAAAGCCCTCGATCAGCACCAAGTCGCAGGGCGAGAGGTGGCCGAGCAATTCATCCAGGCTCGGCTCCCGCTCATCGCGCCGCTCATGCATCAAGGCCCAGCGATCGTTGCAGGAAAGCAGCACCTCGCTGGCACCGGCCTGGCGATGGCGAAACGAATCCTTGCCCGGGCGGTCGATATCGAAGCCGTGATGGGCATGCTTGACCACCGACACCTTGAGGCCACGCGCCGTCAGTTGGGGGATCAGCTTTTCCAGCAGGGTCGTCTTGCCGGAGCCGGAATAGCCGGCGATTCCAAAAACTTTCATGGCCGGATTCTACCCGCTCAAGCGACGAAGACCGGGGCAAAACCGCCGCCCGGCGTCCGGAAATTGGTGGTTTGCCCCTGGTAGAGCCGGGCCGCGACCAACTGGATGTCACGGTTGTAGACGTAGCAGCGGAAATCGGCCTTCATGCGCGTCGGCACCTCGCCGACCATGACCTCGTGCTCGGACGGCGGGGCGATTTCCTGGGCGATGTAGCCGCCCTGCAGGATCTCCTCGAAAACGCGTTTGGTCAGCTTGTCGCCGCGATAGGCGGCGCGGCTGCCGAAGCCGCCCGGCGGCTTGAAAAACCACTGCTTGCGCTCGCCCCAGAACTGTTCGGCCTGTTCGGCATGCACCGCCAGCGTGCGCGGAATGCCGGCCAGCAGGACACGGCGGGTCGCCGCATCGATGCCGCATTCGACGAGCGCCTCTGGATCGGACAGGACCATCAGGTTGCGCTTGTCGGCATGCAGGGCATGCGCCTGCGGATGCGGCGTCAGGACCACGCCGTCGGCTTCGTAGACCGCCCGCAGATCGGCGCTGATCGTCGAATCGAGGGCAAAGTCGGTGAGCCGGTTATACACCAGGTCGACCGCTTCGCCATGCTGGTAGAGGCAGTTGCCCCGCCGCTGCAGATCGCGCGGATCGGCGATTTCGGCGGCGATGCCATGCGCCGCGAAGAGGTCCTTGAACAACTCGAATTCGGGGGCCAGGAATTGCTCGGCCGGGTTTTCATCGACGATGGCGATGCGTTTGAGCGGCGCCTCGCCGCGCGCCAGTCGCCACTCTTCGCGGAACATCGCGACATAGCGTTCCTTGACTTGCGCACCCAGTTCGGCCCGGCCGTGGGCTGCCAGCAGATAGGCATTGAGCAGGCCGCCGCCGGCATTGGTGTTGATTTCGATGAGTTTCGGGCCGTCGGCCGTCAGGTGAAAATCGTAGCCCATGAAGACGCCGCGCGCCGCCACCGGGTGGCGGGCGATTTCCGGCGCCCGGGCGAGCGCCCGGTGGCGAAAGGCCGGACAGGCGATGACCGATTCGATGGCCGCCACCAGTTCGGCCATGGCCTCGAGGCTGGCCAGGGGAAGGACGATATCGGCGGCGGAAAACAGTTGCGGCTGCTGGGCCTGCAGGCGTTCGAAGGTATTTTTCATCGCTGGGCGAAAAACTCGAGGACGACGGACAATTCACGGGTGCGTTTCATGGGGGGCAGACTTTGCCACACCCGTCGGCCATACGGCTTTGATATAAGTCGTGGATCGCAAATCATCAGCACGCCGGTATCGGACTCGTCGCGGATCAGCCGGCCGGCGCCCTGCTTGACGTTGATCACGGCGCGCGGCAACTGGTATTCCATGAAAGCATTACGCCCCTGCTGGCGCATCTGCTCGATGCGCGCCGAGAGCACCGGATCGTCGGGCGGGGCGAAAGGAATCTTGTCGATGACCACCAGCGACAAGGCTTCGCCGCGCACATCGACGCCTTCCCAGAAACTCTGGCTGCCCACCAGGATGGCATTGCCGAGATGGCGAAAGCGTTGCAGCAGGTCGTTCTTGCTGCCCTCGCCCTGCATCAGCAGCGGCATCTCATGACCACCATCCTCGAGGCGCGCCTTGAGCAGTTCGTGCGTGCGGCGCATGGCGCGCAGGCTGGTGCACAGGAAGAAGGCGCCGCCGCCGGCCGCCAGCACCGCCGGGAAAGCGGCGTCGACGACGGCATCGGTATAGCCATGGGAATTCGGCTCCGGCATGCCGAGCGGCGCGTAGAGCAAGGCCTGCTTGTCGTAATCGAAAGGACTGTGCCAGCACGCCGATTCCGGCTCGCCTAGACCGAGCTCGGCGCAGTAATGGTGGAACTTGCCCTGCACGGCAAGCGTCGCCGAAGTGAAAATCCAGGCGCGCGGATGACCGCCCATCTGCTTGCGGAAAATTTCGGCGACGTCGAGCGGCGTCGAGTTGAGTTGCAGCGAATGGGCGAAAGCTTCCGCCCAACGCACATAGCCGTCGACCGCCTGGCTTTGCCAATGGCCGAGCCGTTGAACCAGTTCCAGGCCGCGCTGCCAGCATTTTTCCAGGCCTTCGGAACGCTCGGCCTGATTTTCCAGGATGGCGGTGAAGCCGGCGATTTCGTCCTCCAGCACCTTCAGGGCCGGGGCGAATTCGGCCTTCTCGCTCAATTGCGCAGAGGAAAAACGGCCGGCATCGAGGCCGACCGCCAGACGCATGTCCTTGGCGACTTTTTCCAGTTCGCGGCTGGCCGATTGCAGATCGAGGCAGTCGCGGGCGTTGATCAGGCCTTCGGCGCGGGCATCGCGGGCCAGGTCGAGAACCTGCGCCGTCGAAATGCTGTCGCCAAAAAAGAGCGTCGCCACTTCCGGCAACTGGTGCGCCTCGTCGAAAATCACCGTGTTGCAGGCCGGCAGCAGTTCGGCCATGCCTTCGTCGCGCAGCATGACGTCGGCGAAGAACAGGTGGTGATTGACCACCACCAGGTCGGCCGCCATCGCCTCGCGCCGGGCGAGCATGACGAAACAGTCCTTGTAGTCCGGGCAATCCTGGCCGAGGCAGTTTTCGCGGGTCGACGTGGCGTGGTTCCAGACCGGCGAATTTTCCGAGACTTCCAGGCATTCGGCCTTGTCGCCGGTATGGCTGACCTTGGCGAACACCGAGATGCGCCGGGCATCGGCGGCATCTTCGCGGGTCAGGAAACGGCCCTCGGCGAGCGCCCGCTCCAGATGGTAGGGACAGACGTAATTGGCGCGGCCCTTGAGCAAAGCGATCTTGACCGGCGCCTTCAGCGCATCGCGCACCATCGGCAGGTCCTTGTTGAACAACTGGTCCTGCAGGGTCTTGGTGCCGGTGGAGACGATCACCTTGCCGCCCGATTTCAGGGCCGGCACCAGATAGGCGAAGGTTTTGCCCGTGCCGGTGCCGGCCTCGGCAATGAATACCGAATGGCTGTGAATGGCGGCGGCGATGCGCTCGGCCATTTCGACCTGCTGCTCGCGCACGCGATAGCCGCCGATGGCGCGGGCCAGCGGCCCGTCGGGGGAGAAAATTTCGGGAAGGGAAGACAAGGGGAAAGACCTGAAAAATCAGGGCGAATCTTAGCAGATGCGGCGCCCGATTCGCCTCACCGGCCGAACGGAACGCCGAAAATCAATCGATTCGGAACGGCAGAAACAGCGAATTGATGCGGTCAAAGATACCATTGCGCTTGATATTTTCCAGCGCCTTGTCGAGCGGTCCCTTGAGCTCGGCTTTTTGCGGTGCAATGCCGAACGAGGCATTGCTTTCCAGTTCGGCCGCCTGGAGCACGGAGGATTTCAGACCGAGGGCCAGAAAGCCGCCGTTTTTCTGCAAATCGAGACCGGTCATCAGCGGCACCACGCAGGCCTGGGCCACCCCGGCCCGCAATTGTTCGACCATATCCTCGGCGCTCTGGGCGCCGATCAGCGCCCAGCCCCGATCCCGGATATAGCGTTCCTGGGCCGAGCCCTTGAAGGTTGAAACGCGCACCTCGGGCTGACCGGGCTTGCTTCCCGCCCGAGTGAACAACAAAGTCAACGAGCGATAGACCGGCTTGGTGAAAATGATTTTCTGACGCCGCTCCGGGGTACTCAACAAGCCGACGGCCGCCACATCGAAATGGCCCGCCGCCAGATCATCGACCAGATGTTCCAGCTTGACCGGCTCGAACTCGCACTCGGCCGCCATTTCGCTACACAGGGCCTGCATCAGCGAGACGCTGAAGCCAGTCAGCCGGCCGGCCGCATCGCGATAGCCGAGGGGCGGTGCATCGTCGAGCACCGCCACCTTGAGCGGCACCGCCGCGGCGGCCCACGGGATGCCGAGGGTAAGACACAGTACGAAAACGTAACGCCCCGGGCCCATGTTCTTCAGCCGCCGACGAATGGAGAAAAAGTACCGCCCGGCATCGTCCGCCCCGCCCTTATTGCGTTCGCGCCAGGCGGCGCAAGCCGGCCGACATGGCGACATGGCCGGTACTGGCAAAGGCCTCCAGATTCATCTCGATATCGTCCAGGTTATAGAGGTAATTGACCATCAGCCCGAAGGACTGCCGGAACCCCTTGGGCGCGTTGTCGGCCAGGTAATTGAGGCGCTCGATGCGGGCTCCGTTGCCGAGATGGAAGCGCGAAACCGGATCGAGCGGCGCCCCCGTCTCGCCGCCACCCTGTTTGGCCGCCGCCAGGTAACGCGCGGCCAGCCGCGACAAGGGATCGCGCAAGCCGCGCCGGGTCTTGCTATCGGCCGCCCAGAGACCGGTGGATAGCTCATCCAAGGGCAACTCGATACCGACGTCGCCGAGCACCTGCGGATTTTTCCTGACCCAGCTAGCCAGCCCCGGCATCGGCGACAGGGTGGCGAAATTATCGAGCTTGGGAAAATCACGCTTCAAGTCGTCGATCACCCGCTTCAACAGGAAACTGCCGAAGGAGACGCCGCGCAAACCGACCTGGGTATTGGAAATGGAATAGAAAATCGCCGTATCGGCCTTGCGATGATCGAACACCGGCGCATGCTCGTCGAGCAGCTCCTGGACATTGCCGGCCAGATGATCGGTCAGCGCCACCTCGACGAAAATCAGCGGCTCGGCCGGCATCCGCGGGTGGAAAAAGGCGTAGAGCCGGCGGTCCGAATCGAGGCGATTTTTCAGATCGGTCCACGAACGGATTTCATGCACCGCCTCGTATTCGATCAGTTTTTCCAACAGCGCGGCCGGCGAATTCCAGGTAATGCGCTGCAGCTCGAGGAAACCGACATCGAACCAGGCCGACAGCCGCGATTCCAGCTCACGGTCGAGCACCGCCAGTTCGCGATCGTTTTCCAGATAACGCAGCAGATCGGCGCGCAGATCGACGAGGAATTTGACGCCCTGCGGAATGGCGTTGAACTGGGTCAGAATACGAATGCGGCGCGACCGCATGGCGCCGCGCAACGCCGCCTCGGCCTTCCACTGCTCCGCCGTACCGACCGCCGCCTGGTAGGCGGCATGGGCCGCCGCCACCTTTTCCGGGTTGGGACCGAATTCGAGCGCGATCAGCTTGAGAAAACGTTGCCGCCCATCGTCATTCAGACTCAGGTAGGTTTCCGCCAGGCGCGCCGCCCGCGCCCGCGCCGACACCTCGCCGCCCAAGCCTTCGGCACATTCCCGCAACTGCGCCCGCAGCCGCTCCAGGCCGCGCGCCGTCAGCGCAACGCGCTCGCCGCTGCCGCCGACCATCGTCCGCAATTTTTCGACCAGTGCTTTCGTAACCATGAGTTACCTCCTTGGATATATTGTGCCTCAAGCCCGCCATCCGCCGAAACACAAGCGCTGCGTGCAAAAGCAAAGCCTGCAAATTATCGCCGGAGCAACTGCAGCCGCGAATGACGCGCTGTTTCGCGACGGAAGTCGCTCCTACCGGGGAATGCCGGCCGATATTTGTCAGTTGGCAGAGCAGGCGCCGCCCTTCCCTGCCGTGCAGAGGCCGGTGGGATCGACGATTTTTTGCTGGTTCCGCGTCTGGCTGGCGTCGGCGGCCATTTTCTCGGCGGCGCAGAGGATCATCGCCAAAGCGCTGGCGCCGAGCTTGGGCGCCCATCCGGCGGCAAATTCAATGCCGCGCGGAGCGGGCTATGCGTATTTTGCCTACATTACACCGCGCTTGGCCTGCGCCGCCTCGGCCTGAATCTGTGTTCGAACCTCGAGCATGGCTTCGTCCGGCGCATTCTGGAAAAAGGCCCAGAGCATGCCAGCCACCGCGAGGCTACTGCCGGCCAGGCGCAGGGCGCGGTTGCCGCTGTCGTGTCCGCCCACCAGCAAGCCGAGAATCAGACCGCCGAGCAAACCGCCGATATGCGCCGCCTGATCGATACCGGCGACACCGAAGCCGAGCGCGAGGTTGATCAGAATAACCTGGGCCAGGCCCTTCTTCAGATCGGGGCTTGCCTGATCGGCATCCCCGCTTGCGCTGGCCGCCAGTATCGAGGTCAGCAAAGCGCCGCACAGCGCCATCAGCGCCCCCGAGGCGCCAACGGCCACGACCAATTCGACGCTGGGTGCATTGACGATGCCAAAGAGGCCCAACTTGGCTTGCGTCTTGAACATGTGCATTCCCCCCACCAGGCCGAGACCAGACTGGAAAGCAGGCCACCGCCAAGATAGACGGTCGCCATGCCCAGGCTGCCGAAGCGCTTCTCGGCCAATGGCCCGATGATGATCAGCATGTACATGTTGGCCGCCAGATGCAGCAGGCCGCCGTGCAGGAACAGGCTCGCCCCGAGGCGCCAGTAGTCGCCGGTCAAGGTCAGGACCGGCAAATTACCGCCCCAGGCGATCAGGCTGTCGGGCTTGGGCTCGAGCGGTGCAACGCCTTTGGACAACAGAAAGAGGTATGCACCGAGATTGGCGAACAGGATGAAAAGGGTAAAGGCATAGTTTCTGGGCAACGGCCCGGCTTGAACGTCAGTCATGTTTTTTGGCTAGGGATAGGTCGATAGGAACATCCGGAATACCGCATGGTGTGCCGCTACGGCATTTAGAACAATGGTCTACGCCCCGAGTCTAACCCGCCCCATAAAAATGCAAAAATCATTTTCACGCCGGATCTCCGGTAGTAATTCCGTCTCAGCGATACTCCGGACACCCCGCCAGCCCGGTTTTCAGGGCCTCGACCAGCAGCCGCACCTTGGGCAGCGAGTAGCGCCGTTGCGGGTAGACCGCCCAAACCGCCGTATTGGGCGGCTGATTGCCGTCAAGCAAGGAAACCAGTTGGCCACGACGTAACGGATCGAGCACGTAATAATCCGGCAACTGACACAGCCCGAAACCGCGCAACGCCGCGTCGAGCACGGCCTGGCCGCTGTTGCAGCGCCAGTTGCCACTCGCCTTGAACTGGTACTCGCGCCCCTCCTGGCTGAACAGCCAAGTCTCGCTGGTGCCGATCAGGCAGTTGTGCTGGGCCAGTTCCGACAAGGTGTGCGGCCGACCGTATTTTTCCAGGTAGGCCGGGGCGGCGCACAGGTACATGGCGCGCGGCGCCAGGCGGGTGGCGACCAGGCTGGATTCGCTGAGCCGGCCGAGGCGAATGGCGAGATCGAAACCTTCATGCACCATGTCGAGGGTGCGGTTGGTCAGTTCGATTTCGACTTTCAGAGCCGGATAGTCCGCCATGAATTCATTGACCAGCGGCACGATGAAGCGCTCGCCGTAGGCCACCGCCGCGGTCATGCGCAGCAGGCCGGTCGGCACGCTGTGCAGGTCGCCGATGGTCAGGAAGGCTTCGTCGCGCTCCTCGATCAGGCGCTGGCAGCGGGCGAAGAAGGTCTGACCGGCTTCGGTCAGCGAGACGCGGCGCGTCGTCCGGTAGAGCAAGCGGGCTTGCAGGCGTTCTTCAAGGAGCGCCACCTGCCGACTGACGTGCGACGACGACAGGCGCAGACGCTCGGCAGCGCGCGAGAAATTGCCGCATTCGGCAACGGCGACGAATTCATCCAGGCCTTCCCAACGACTCATTTGCAGCCCCCAATTATCCCCGTACAGCAATAATCAATCCCATGAATTACGATTTATCCGTTGCTGGCGGCTAATTATACTCGGCGCCATTGTCACTATTTCGAGAGTTCCGCCATGTCGATCAAGTCCCGCGCCGCCGTTGCCTTTGCCGCCGGCCAGCCCCTGCAGATTGTTGAAGTCGATGTCGAAGCGCCCAAGGCCGGCGAAGTCCTGGTCCGCATCGTCGCTTCCGGCGTCTGCCATACCGATGCCTTCACGCTCTCCGGCGACGATCCGGAAGGCCTCTTCCCGGCCATTCTCGGCCATGAAGGCGGCGGCATCGTCGAAGCGATCGGCGAAGGTGTCACCTCGCTCGCCGTCGGCGACCACGTCATCCCGCTGTACACCGCCGAATGCGGCAAGTGTAAATTCTGCCTATCGGGCAAGACCAACCTCTGCCAGGCGGTGCGCGCCACCCAGGGCAAGGGCCTGATGCCGGACGGCACCAGCCGCTTCTCCTACAACGGCCAGCCGATCTTCCACTACATGGGTTGCTCGACCTTCTCGGAATACACCGTGCTGCCGGAAATCTCGCTGGCCAAAATTTCGAAGGATGCGCCGCTGGAAAAGGTCTGCCTGCTCGGCTGCGGCGTCACCACCGGCATCGGCGCCGTGCTCAACACCGCCAAGGTTGAAGAAGGCGCCACCGTCGCCGTCTTCGGCCTGGGCGGCATCGGCCTGGCGGCGATCATCGGCGCCAAAATGGTCAAGGCCTCGCGCATCATCGCCATCGACATCAACCCGGCCAAGTTCGAGATCGCCAAACAACTGGGCGCCACCGATTGCGTCAATCCCAAGGATTTCGCCAAACCGATCCAGGACGTCATCGTCGAAATGACCGACGGCGGCGTCGATTACTCCTTCGAGTGCGTCGGCAACGTGAATCTGATGCGCGCCGCGCTCGAGTGCTGCCACAAGGGCTGGGGCGAATCGACCATCATCGGCGTCGCTGGCGCCGGCCAGGAAATCTCGACCCGCCCCTTCCAGTTGGTGACCGGCCGCGTCTGGCGCGGTTCGGCCTTCGGCGGCGTCAAGGGCCGCAGCGAGTTGCCGGGCTACGTCGAGAAGGCGCGCACCGGCGAAATCCCGCTCGACACCTTCATCACCCACACCATGCCGCTCGAACGGATCAACGAAGCTTTTGACCTGATGCACGCAGGCAAGAGCATCCGCACCGTGATTCATTTCTGAAATACCGGCCATGTCTCTCGAAAACCTCTCCTGCCAGAAAAGCTTCGGTGGCTGGCACAAGCGCTACCGCCACCATTCCAGCACGCTGAACTGTGACATGGTGTTTTCGATTTTCCTGCCGCCGCTCATCGAACAGGGCGCCAGACCGCCGGTGCTCTACTGGCTATCGGGCCTCAGTTGCACCGACGAGAATTTCATGCAGAAAGCCGGCGCCCACCGTCTGGCGGCCGAACTCGGCATGGTCATCGTCACCCCCGACACCAGCCCGCGCAGCGACGACGTGCCGGGCGACCCCGACGGCGGCTGGGATTTCGGCCACGGTGCCGGCTTTTACCTGAACGCAACGCAGGCGCCCTGGGCCGAGCACTATCAGATGCACGACTACGTGGTGCATGAACTGCCGGCGCTGATCGAGAGCAGTTTCCAGGTTTCGGACAAGCGCAGCATCAGCGGCCACTCGATGGGCGGCCATGGCGCGCTGGTCTGCGCCCTGCGCAATCCCGGACGCTACCAGTCAGTCTCCGCCTTCGCGCCAATCGGCAATCCGATGAGCGTGCCCTGGGGCGAAAAGGCCTTTTCGCGCTATCTCGGCGCCGACCGGGCGACCTGGCGGGAATGGGATGCCAGCCAGTTGCTGGCCAAGGCGACGGAAAAGCTGCCGACCCTGATCGATCAGGGCGACCGTGACCAGTTCCTGGCTGTCCAGCTCAAACCGGAAGTCCTGCAGGTCGCCGCCCTGGCCGCCGGCTACCCGCTGCTGCTACGCACGCAACCCGGCTACGACCACAGCTACTACTTCATCGCCAGCTTCATTGACGATCACCTGCGCCACCATGCGCTGGCGCTCAAGGGCTAACGCCCTTCCTGGGCCGTGAAGGCATTGATGATCCGGTCGAGCAGCGCGAACAGCAGGTCGATGCTGTAGCCGACCAGCAGGGCGACGGCGAACACCGACAGCGATTTGATATTGGGATCGGCCTGGGCGACCGGCATGAACCAGACCACAATCAAGCCGGCCAGGGTGCCCATATAGACGCGCAGGCGATACAACATGTCCTGCTCGGCGGTATACGACAAGGCCTTGATTTCCTGGGCGAGTTTTCTCAGGACATAGAGGCAGGCGCCGAGCCAGCCGTAGAGCAATGGCAACAGGTAGCGCTCGATTGACTGGGAAACGAATTCGCCGGCCAGCCGGGCGCGCTGCAGATCCTCGTAGGCGGGATTCTCAACGACCGGCGTCGCCTCATAACCAAACAGTTGCAGCGGGAAGCCCCAGACAACATTCCACCGCTTGAGGATGCCGTAACGGATGCTGATCTCCTTTTCCAGCGCCATGCCCTCGGCCTCCAGGGACTGCCCGCGGGGATCGTCGACGCTCAGCGTGGCCACGGCAAGCTGGTTGCTCTTGACCTGATTGAGAATATCGGCCGTCTCGCTGATGACGCGCGAACCGACAACCCAATAGACCTGCACGACGAGCAGGGAAAACAGCGCCAGCGACGCGAGAAAGCGGAACCACAGTACCGAGCGCTCGGCCGGACTGATCGGCTGCCCGCTGCGCACGGAACGCGAAAGCGCCCCAAACAGGCTGCGATAGAGGACCATCGGCCCGGTCTGCGTGGACGCCTTGAGACTGGCGATGGTCACCGGCTGGACCGCTTTCGAGAGCTGGTTGCGGGCATCCCAGAAGACACTCTGGCGATCGTAGGTGGTCGGATCGGCGAGATCGAGGGCCAGTAGTTCCTTGGCCGAAACGATGTTCCTGACCAGTTCCGGCGCCAGATCGATGCCGTGGCTCGCCGCGTAGGCAACCAGTAACTGAGCGTCGCCGATAGCCTCGCGGGTCGGTGCATCACCTGGCACATTGCTGGCATTTTCCACAAGACTGGTCATGTTCTCACCTCACTTCGATCTCGTATTCGCAGGGCTGATAAACGCCGGAAGTGGCGCACAACACCGGCGTGTTGTCGGCATAGAACACCGTCACCCGCCAGTTGCCCCGCCCCGGTTTGTCTTTGGCACTCCACGTCCGCCAGTTGAAATGGCCGACGCTGCGCACTTCCTGGCGCAACTTGGCGAGGACGCCCGGTTGCGCCGCGGGAATCTCGATCTCGTCCACCGGCATCGCCACCCCCTCGGGACGAATCCCCGAGATAGTCTCGCGGTACCACTTGTGGCGGATCGGCAACTTGCCGCGCGCCGCCAGTTGTGTCAGCGCCGCATCCGAGCCCTCGACCGCCATCCACAGGATCAACCGGCTGCCCGGCGTGGCCCGGGAAAGTTCGGCCGCCGGCTGCTTGCTATCCTTGTTGATTTCCCGCGCCCAGGCCACCTTGGCAATCTCGATCAGGGGCACCGCCCGGGGGCGCGCCGCCAGCCTCACCGGCGTCGCCATTGCCTTGGTGCTTGCCGCCGTCCGATCCGGGCAAAGCGCCGCCAGATCGAGCCTGAATTCGCACGCGGCAACACCGGCTTCGCGCCAGAGCGGACGATCCAAGGCCGCCGTACACCCGGTATCTTCAAGCAAGGCCCGACGACCATCGGCGCTACAGACCAGCAGCGCTGCACTGCCCTCACCACGCCTGACGCGCAGTTGCAGGCCGGCAAAGCGGGAGAGCAGTTCGCCATCGGCACGGGCGGCAAACTGGAGCAGCGCCTGATTTTCAAGTTCGGCCGACTGCTCCGGCTCGTCGCGGATCGCCGCATCGACCGCCATGGCCAAGCGGGTCAGCGCCGCGGCGGTAATCATCATCGATCTCTCGCTCAGTTCTTCCGCCACAAGCCCGGTCGAAAGCGGACAGCAGAGAAGCAAAAAAAGACAGAATCGGCGCATCAGAGCCACTCCAAATGACTGAACAACCGGCGAAAAGCGGGGCCGAACAAGGTCACCCCCCAATGCGACATTGCCCTAAGCAAAAGAACGCCTTCGTCGCACCGCCTGGCAAAGCACAGGGATTTCGCTACCCGCCCAGGAAATTCCATGACGATACATCACCAACCAAGACCAGCACAATGGAATATTTCACGCTACCCGCCACCCGGAAAATCAAACGCGGGGCAAAAGCCCCGCGCTCAATGCCTCATTAAGAGGCGTCCGGTCACCAGAATTGCCCCATCGCCGACGGCTTGGCCGACAACAATCGGGCAGGCGGTGTCGCAACCCCGCCAGTCCGCCTTGCGCGGTGCGTTGCCGCTCAGTGCACCAGCGACTGATCGCCGGCCACCTTTTGTTTCTGCGTTTCAGCTTTGATGTGCTGAGAGACATAACGCGCGATGTAAGCCAGCATGACGAGCATGAAAAGAATGGTGAACAAGCTGAGCAGACCGATATCAGAAGTGAACAACAGATTCCAAGCCATGAATATTCTCCGGTTACCGTTAAAAGTTGCGGAATTTGCCTTGTCACCACAGGTCATTCGCAAGACACGTGCCCACCGCCCGGCGCGGTAAGACTCACCGGTCAGGATCAACCACCAGCGGCGCCGCGTGCCCCCTCGCCCCCCTGAAAGCGCCCGTCACCAGGCCCTTTGCGAGCTCTCAGCAATTATTTTTGGCGAGCCATATATCTCGTCGGATCAGTCACTTACGAAATTTATCAACAGTCGCCAGGCTCAACGTTTGCCATTTCTGGCAACGCCGAATGAACATATTGTCATTTATGACAATCCCCCTCCACACCCCCGGCAAGCGCGAGAAATGTCCCGGCCGGACGAAACTCGAACTCGGGCCGGAGGTCAAAAGCCTGCATCGCCTCTCGACCGATTTTCGTATCCCTCCTTCAAGGAGTAGCGACCATGAATACCAGCCAACCGGCGGCGCCCGTCTCGGAACGGGAACTGCTCTTGAGCCGCCTGATCGATGCCTCCCCCGCCCAGCTCTTTCGGGCATGGACCGAACCGGCGCTGCTCAAGCAATGGTTTACGCCCCGCCCATGGACCGTTGCCCATACCGAAACCGACCCCCGCGTCGGCGGTGCCAGCCTGATCACCATGCGCAGCCCACTGTACACGGCCCGTGTCCGCCACAGGAGCGTGGCCGATCGCGAGGCGCACGAGAAAATGGGGTTCCTCGAAGGCTGGGGCAAAGCCACGGATCAACTGGCCGAACTCGTCGCCACACTCTGAGCACTTTCCTACGGGAGAGACCTATGAAACTGCAAAAAATCACGCCCTGCCTGTGGTTCGACACCCAGGCGGAAGACGCGGCGCATTTCTATTGCGGAATTTTTCACAACTCGCACATCCGCCACATCAGTCGCTATGGCGAAGCCGGCCACGAGATTCACGGCAAACCCGCCGGCAGCGTCCTGGCCGTGGCTTTCGAAGTCGATGGCCAGGCCTTCACGGCATTGAACGGCGGCCCGAATTTCAAGTTCAGCGAAGCCATTTCCTTCCAGGTCGATTGCGCCACCCAGGAAGAACTGGATTACTACTGGACCAAGCTGGCGGCCGGCGGCGATGAAGAGGCGCAACAATGCGGCTGGCTCAAGGACAAATACGGCGTCTCGTGGCAAATCATCCCCAGCATCCTGGCCGAGTTGATGAGTGACAGCGCCCCCGGCAAGTCCGAACGGGTGATGAACGCCTTGCTGAAAATGAAGAAACTCGACATCGCCGCGCTGAAACAAGCTCACCGGGGCTAGGCGCGAGCGCCCGGTCATTCCGCAATTTCACTCCAAGGAGATGCCATGCATATCGAACCCTATTTGCACTTCGCTGGCCGTTGTGAAGAAGCGCTCAATTTCTACAGTCAGGCGATTGGCGCCAGAATCGACATGTTGATGCGCTACCGGGACAGTCCCGAACCACCACCGCCCGGAACGCTTGCCCCCGGCATGGAAAACAAGGTCATGCATGCCAACCTGCGCCTCGGCGACAGTTGTCTCATGGCTTCCGACGACTGCACACGGACCGATGTCCGCTTCCAGGGCTTTCAGCTAACACTGAACGTCGCCGACGAAGCCGAGGCCAAATGCTGTTTTAGCGCCCTGGCGGAAGGCGGAGAAATCCGCATGCCACTGGCAAAAACCTTCTTTTCGCCCTGTTTCGGCATGCTCACCGACCGCTTCGGCGTGTCCTGGATGGTCATTGTCTTCGAGCCATAGCCAAGACCTCGCCAGTTTCAGCGGGCGGCCTCGGCGACAAAGATTTCGACACGCCGGTTGGCGGCCCGTCCAGTCACCGTGTTGTTGTCGCCAACGGGTTGGTGCGCCCCGCGCCCATCGACGCTGATCCGGCTGACCGCCACACCGCGATCGGCCAAGTAATCCCGGGTGGCGATCGCCCGGTTGACCGAGAGCGGCCCATTCACCGCATCGGAACCGATACTGTCGGTGTGGCCGACGATTTTCACCGTGGTCACCGGGTTCTGATTCAAGGTCCCGGCGAAGCGATCAAGGATTGGCCGCAAGTTGGATTTGATGTCGTAGCGTCCCGAGTCGAAGGAAATGTCGCTCGGAATATCGAGCTTCAGTTGGTTGTCCGCCGTCTGGCTGACCTGCACGCCGGTACCGCGCGTCGCCTGCTCCATCGACGCTTTCTGTTCCTGCATATGCTTCGACCACAGGTAGCCGCCGCCAGCGCCGAGCGCCGCGCCGATCACCGCCCCGGTGGCGACGCTCTTGCCGCCATGCCCGGACAGACCGCCGATCACTGCCCCGGCAGCGGTCCCGATGGCGGCCCCGGTCCCCGTGGTACGCTGGGTTTCGGTCATTTCGGCACAACCGGCCAGGAGACTGCTGCCGACGGCGAGGGAAGCGAAGGTAAGAATAAAGGTGTTCATAAGGTGACCTCTTTGGAAGTTCGTGGAAGAAAACCCCTGCGCCGCGCAATTTTCCGGCGGCTATTGCCGGCTACCGACAAAGATAGAGACTCGCCCTAACCATAGGCGTTCCCCTGTCGAATTCAATGGCATCGATCGCCGATCCGCCAAGCATATGAGACCCCGTCCGCCGGCTCGGTGCGCTGGCCCGCTTAGCGGCACCGGAACCGTTGCCCCTCAGCAATGCTCAAAGGAAGGCGGGCTTTTCTCGCGAACAGCGGGGAATTCCGCAACTGCCAAATATCGTTTCCGGATTGCGAGGAGAAGATTCATGAATCCGTCACTACCACCACTCGGTATCCAGCGTGTCAAAGTCGTCGCCCTGTCGGTAATCGACCTCGCTCGCGCCGATCGCTTCTACCACCAACAACTCGGCCTGGAACCGGCCTTCGAGGGCACAGAACGAGTCGGCTGGTGGCTCGACCAGGTCATCTTGATGCTCAAGCCAGAGTGGGCCACGCCGACCGAACAGCCGAATCCCCGCCTGACGCTTGCCACCGAACACGCTCCAGCCACCCAGCAAGCCCTGCGGGCGCGCGGCATCAGGATCGCCGACGAAGTGCAGGTCTATGGCGATTTCTACGTCGGGAGTTTTCTCGACAGCGAAGGCAACAAACTGTGGTTCTGCTCGCCGGCCAATGCTGGCGACACTGCGCCGAGTTGATCTTGCCGAGTACCTGGCCCGACGTGTCGAAATATCCCTCCGTGAGCGATTTGGCATTTTCCCCGCAAGGGAGACCGACCGCAGCGCATCCCGCTTCCGCGCCAAGGGTGACGGAACTGTAGCCGCCTCCCGCTGATCGAATAGAGGCCCGTTAACCGGAAAGGAGTTTCACCGTGAATGCCAACCAGCACACCATGACCAACCTGTTTGCCCAACTCGGCTTGCCGGCCGAGCAGGCGGCGATCGAAGACTTCATTGCCCGGCACCGCCCGCTGGACAGCGACGTCGCTCTCTACCGCGCCCCCTTCTGGAGTGCCGCCCAACGCGCCTTCCTGAAGGAGGAGATCATCGAGGACGCCGACTGGGCCGGGGTCATCGATGAACTGAATGGCCGCTTGAGCTAGTCGGCCAGCGACTCCGCCGCGCTACCCTCTGTGCTCAATGCGGATGCAGGTGATGGCTGTCCGGAAAATGGTGATGCGAGTGCGTCAGCGGCGCATGTTGGTGGAGATGGCGGTGTTTGCTGCCGGCCGGTAGGGAAACGGCATGGGCGTGCTGATGATGTTCGTCATGCACATGCTCGTGATCGTGCGCGATTCCCGGGTGTTCGTGCGGATGCTCGTGTTGCTCGGTGAGATGCAGCCAGATGCCGAGTGCCATGCAGGCCCCGGCAATGAGCAGCGGCACGGTCACCGGATCGCCCAAAAAGACGGCGATGAGTGCGCCGACGAACGGCGCCACGGAAAAATAAGCACCGGTTCGCGCCGTTCCAAGATGGCGTAGCCCGACCACGAAGAGCGCCAGACTGACGCCGTAGGCCAGAAAGCCGAGCAGCATGGCAGCGGCGATATTGATCAGGGGCGGCCAGGCGGTACCGAGCGAGATGGCGAGGAGCAGATTCACGCTACCCGCCACCAGGCCTTTGACGGCAGCGATCCAGGTGGCATCGCCGAGCGACACCAGGCGCGTCAGGTTGTTGTCGACACCCCAAGCCAGGCAGGCGCCGAGTACCGCCAGAGACGGCCAGATCCCGGCAAAACTCGCCTCCCCCGGCCAACTCAGGACGATGGCGCCGACGATGATGGCCGACATGCCGAGCAACACCCGGCGATCAAAATTCTCCTTGAAGGCAAACCAGGCGAGCAGCGCCGTAAATAGTCCCTCCGCATTGAGCAGCAGGGACGCCCCGGCGGCGGGCATGCCGCTCAGCCCGAACATCAGCAGCACGGGGCCAAGCACACCACCAGTCACCACTGCACCGACGAACCAGGGCAGTTGGTCTTTCTGGAAATGCGCCGGCGGCGCCTTATTCAGCCAGCGCTGGAGCGTCAGCCCGATACCCGCCCCCAGGTAAAGCAGGCCCGCCAGCAGCCACGGACTCAGCGAATGCAGCAGCTTGGCAAACGGAATGCCGGCGCCGAAGAGCAAGGCCGCCGACAATGCGGCGGCGACGCCCGCCTGGCCAAGACCTTGTTTCCAGCGCATGGCGACCACTCCCTTGAAATTCATCCCCCTCCGGCGCAAAAGCGCGCTCACCGGGGCCAGGCGCTCATTGTAGACAGCCGTTCCGGACAGCAGGACATCGATACCGCGAAGCTGTTGCAAAGATGCCACGAGAACCGTCTGCAGGCCGGACCATTCAATTATCTCTTCTCTCGGATAGCAGTATCCGTTGAACCCAGAAAATCCAATTGAAACGCTGAGACGCAGAGATACAGCGGTAGGGGATGTTGGCATGACCTTCGCCCAGAGGCGCCAAGCGAAGCCCGCGTCGGCAATTTGTCGAAAACTCGACAAGACGGCCTTCATTGCCCCGGCAACACCACCGCCTATTCCATTAAAAACATAGGGTTATCTTGAATTTTCGCGGGTTGGCACTGTACCTGCATGGCCAGTCCACCCCCAACGATAGGCCAAGGAGATTCCCAATGGAACAAAGAGCCGCACCGATTACCCAGGAAGCCGCCCTGCGCGTCGCCCTGGCCGCCCGCGCCATGCCCAGCGTCACTTTGCCCAGGCTGATTGCCCTGTTGCAGAGCCATCTCGGCGACGAGATCGATACCGACAATCTGCGCTCGATCACCGTCACCAACCTGAAAACCGGCCTCGGCAGCATGGATGGCGAAGAGGACGAGGAGGATCTGGGCATCGGCCTCGATGCCATGAAACTCGCCGTGCGCATCCTGTGGGGCGAGATTCAGGATGACGAGAACCTGCCCCTGGTCGAACCTTATGCCGACGGCGACCTGCCCGGTTCGCTACGCATCGCCATCGCTTCCGACAGCGGTGCCGAACTCAATGGCCATTTCGGTTCCTGCCTGCGTTACCTGGTGTATCAGGTAGCGCCGACCGCCAGCCGGCTGATCGGCATCCGCAGCGCCCTGGAAGCCGATTTTGCCGAGGACAAGAACCTCTTCCGCTGCCAGTTGATTGCCGACTGCCATGTCCTGTACGTCGTATCCATCGGCGGTCCGGCCGCCGCCAAGGTCATCCGTGCCGACATTTTCCCGATCAAGCTGCCCAACGGCGGGCCGGCGACGGAAGTCGTGCAGCGCTTCCAGCAAGCCCTGGTCGAGTCGCCGCCGCCCTGGCTGTCGAAGATACTCGGCGTCAGTGCCGACAAGCGCCTGCGGCTCTATAGCGCCGAAACCGCAGACGAGTAGCGAACCCGGCTCCGGCAGACAGGGAAGCACATCGGACAGGGCGCAGTCGGCGCCCCATCGCCGCCGCATTTCAATGACATAATTGCGCGCCAGGAAAACGGGGAAGCGGCGGCCAGCGTCATCGGCTGGTCGCCCCTGCCTTCCTCCCCGATTCTCTCTGCTGGAGCCTACCCCATGAATCTTCGCCCCCGTCTAAGGCACCTTTTTCCCCTCCTCATCGCCACCCTGCTCGGTGCCTGTAGCGACACCGCCCCGAAAAAGCTGGAACGGGAGCAATTCGAGTCCATCCGGCCGGTAGAGACCAGGGCATCCCTGATCCTTGCCGCGCCGTCCATGCCAAACATGGGACAAGCGGAAGCCCGCGAACGCTACGCCCAGGTCGACGAAAACCCGGTAAAGCTGGTCGCCGAAGCTCCGGTATCGACCTTCTCCATCGACGTCGACACCGGCAGCTACAGCAATGTGCGGCGCATTCTCAACAGTGGCCGCCTGCCGCCGGCCGATGCCGTACGGGTGGAAGAGTTGATCAACTATTTCCCCTACGACTACGCCCTGCCCACCGACCAGCGCCCCTTCGCCGTGCATACCGCACTGGCGCCGGCACCGTGGAATGCCGAGCGCGTTTTGCTGCGCATTGCCATCAAGGGCCAGGATGTCGCCAAGGCCAAACTGCCGCCAGCCAATCTGGTGTTCCTGGTCGATGTCTCCGGCTCAATGCACAGCCCGGACAAACTGCCGCTGCTCAAGTCTTCGCTGAAACTGCTGGTCAATGAACTGCGCGAGCAGAACCGCATCACCCTGGTTACCTACGCCTCCGGCACCCAGGTCGTCCTGCCGCCGACTTCCGGCCAGGAAAAAGCCAGCATCAACGCCGCCATCGACGCCCTGCGGGCCGGCGGCAGCACGGCCGGCGCCTCCGGCATCCAACTGGCCTACAGTGCGGCGCAGCAGAGCTTCATCAAGAACGGCATCAACCGCATCCTGCTCGCCACCGATGGCGACTTCAATGTCGGCGTCAACGATAACCGGCAGTTGCAAAGCCTGATCGAGGAAAAGCGCAAATCCGGCATTTCGCTGTCTGCGCTGGGCTTCGGCAGCGGCAACCTGAACGACCGCATGATGGAGCAGATCGCCGATGCCGGCGACGGCGCCTATTCCTACATCGACAACCTGATGGAAGGACACAAGGTGCTGGTCAATGAAATGAGCTCGACGCTGGCCACCATCGCCCGGGACGTCAAGGTGCAGATCGAGTTCAACCCGGCGCTGGTCACGGAATACCGCCAGATCGGTTATGAAAACCGCCAGCTCAAACGCGAGGATTTCAACAACGACCAGGTCGACGCCGGCGACATCGGCGCCGGGCACACCGTCACCGCCCTCTACGAACTGACCCTGACTGGCCGCAAGGGCAGCATCGACCCCTTGCGCTACAGCAAGAAAGCCGACGCCAAGGCAGACGTCGGCAAGGAGCTGGGTTTCCTGCGCCTGCGCTACAAAGGCCCCGAGGGCGGCACCAGCCAGTTGATGGAAACAGCGCTCAACAAGGAAGCGATCAAAGCCCTGCCCGACACCGACAAGGAATTCCGCTTTGCCGCCGCCGTCGCCGGCTACGGCCAGCTATTGCGCGGCGGCAAATACACCGGCACCTGGAACTACGCCGCTGCCCGACAACTGGCCGAGGACAATGTCGGCAACGATCGCTACGGCTACCGCGGCGAATTTCTGCGCCTGATCGACCTTAGCCTGGCGCTGTCGACCAAGAGCAAGCCGTAGATTGCGGGATAGCCCGGCGAAAACCCCGGGCGGTAAGCGCGAAAAATGGCAAAGCGGGAGGATGGTGCTCAACCATCCTCCCGCTTTTTTCCTGGCTTTCGGCCATCGACCTCACTCCCCCAGTGCCGCGTCGATCAGGCGCCGTGAAATACTGATCGGATCGGGCAAGATGGGCAGCGCGGCGGGCGCGAACCAGTCCGCCGCCTCGATTTCGCTCGGCTGCGGCGTGATCGTGCCGCCGGCATAGTCGGCAAAAAAGGCGACCATCAGCGAATTGGGGAAGGGCCAGGGCTGACTGGAGAAATAACGCAAATTGGCGATCTCGATGCCGACCTCCTCGCGCACCTCGCGGACAGCGCACTGTTCCAGCGTTTCGCCGGGTTCGACAAAACCGGCCAGGGCGCTATAGACGCCCGGCTTGAACTGCGGGCCGCGCGCCAGCAACAGCTTTTCGCCGTCGCACACGAGCACCATGACGGCCGGTGAAATGCGCGGATAGGCCAGTAGTCCGCAACTTGGACACTGCATCGCCATCTCGTCGGACTTCATCGCTGTCGGCGTGCCGCACTTGCCGCAAAAACGATGATTGGCCCGCCAGTCCAGCAACTGCGTCGCCCGCCCGGCCAGCATGAACACCTCCGTTCCGGCCAACTGGAAAATGGCGCGCAGCGGCGTCGGCTGCCCCGCAGGAATTTCCGGCAATCGACCGAGATCGGCCGCGTAGCAGGGCAAGCCGTGCAACTCGCCAACCAGCAGCGCCTCCGGCGGAGCACCGAAATCGGCGGCCAGACCGGCGGGGAAAATCGCCGGGCCGCTGTCAGCCAGGGTCAGCAGTTGATGTTCGCAGCGCAAAATCCAGTAAGCGGATTCACTCATGGTGCGTCCTGAAGCAGGTTGATCAAAGACGAATAATAGAGCGCGGTGGCTGGATTACGCCGAATTTGCCGCAAAAATGGGGAGCGAATCGGTCATCGAGTGACGATAACCAAAGCTGCCCTACCCACTTCTTTCACTTACCCGGCTTGCTCCACTCCCGCTAGCGCGACGCTATCGCAATGAACGATCCGCGGCGCCGCCGTCAGCAAGTTCTCGAATTGTTGTAAGGCCCGCTGTACGGCATCAATGGCAAGGTGTGCCTGCCAGGCAGCGCAATCCCGATACAACTCGTAAAGGACAAAGGCCTGCTCGTTTGCTTGCTGCCGATGCACTGCGTAAATCAAATTATCCGCCTCATCGCGGGCAATATCGGCAAGCCCCGACAGAACATCCGCCAACTCGGCGACGGCCAATGGTTTGGCGTTCAATTCGACCAACACTGCAAACATGATGACTCCCTAAAGATGATAAACAGGAGCTGTCATCTTCTTAGAAGAGCAACGCGAGGTATTGTAAAAATGCGTCTTTGCCCTCGCCGCCAGCAGAAAGCGGCCCGGCGGAACGCCAACCAGTTGGCGGAAATCGCGGTGAAAATGCGACTGGTCGTAATAGCCCTCAGCCAAAGCCGTATCGAGTGGCGGCGTATTGGGTAGCAGCAGCAACGTGCGCACCGCTTTCTGGAAGCGCCCCAGACGCCGAATCTCGGCGGGACTTTGCCCGCTAACGGCAAGGATGCGCCGTTCCATTTGCCGCCGGCCAATCCCCATCCGGGTCGCCAGTTGCCCGATAGAAAGCGACGAACTCTCCCGATAAAGCGCCGCGACAGCATGCTCGACCAGATCGTCGACGGCTTCGAGACGCAGGCATTGAAGCAGGAAAGCCTGAATCAGGCGCAGCCGCTCGGGCATCGTGCCAGTTTCCGCCACTCGCCGGGCCAAAGCCTTTCCCGTCCCAGCCCAGAGATCATCGATGGACAACACGCGATCCGCAAGTTCCCGCCCCGGAATGTCAGTAAAGCGGTGCAGCATGCCGGCGCGGAAGCGAACGGCGATAAAGCCGAGATCGCCGCTTGGGCAAAGCGACACGGGCTGGCGGCGCAGGCAGAACAGGTGGGTGGCAGCGCAGACGATAGGTACCCCCGGCTCAGTCAGCCGACGAAACGGCATCCGATAATGAAAATAGAGCTCCGCTCCAGTCCCCGGCAGCAGGGTCGGCAGCGCAACGACTTCATCCGGAGCACTTTCCCACCCCCAAAAGCGGTCGATGAAGGGCAGCAAGGCGGCGTTAGGCAAGAGATGGAATGTACGCATGGCCTGCGCAGGATAGCAGGAAGCGGGCGCTGGGTTTTGCCCCGTAAAGGGGCCGAAACGCAGCCCAGCGCGGCCGATCGACGGCGAGTACCCGGCCAAACAATTCAGGAAAACAAACGATAAAGAAAATTTGTTGCATTGCAGCAAATTTCTGAGACAATAGGGGCTGTCTCCTCCATTCCAAAAAATGGATTCATGCCCGCCTCGTGCGGGCATCTTTTTGCCCAGATGCCCAGACGGCGCGATGCCCCTTCCCGAACCGCCCACCGCGTCGCGCGGGAAGGTCTCGCCGGCCGGCTTGCGCGCGTTAGCCGGAAACAGCAGGCAAAAAAGAAGCCCGTCTAATGCGGGCTTTCCTATGATTTGTCTCCTCCACCCGAATCAATTGGCGGCGGCGAAACGCTTGGCGTCCCGTTGCGGCCAATTATCCATGGTTTAATCAGTTTTGTATAGGTAAATTACCAACTTTCTGCAAACAGAGCCTCTCCGGGCCGATATGGGCGCCCCTTGTGGGCGAACATCATTACCGCAAGTCAGGGCCTTCGCCCGAGCAGTCTCGCGAGCCCCTTCGCAAATTATTGGAAACGCCGGTCACGAAGTAAGAATTTCCAGGGCGATGCCTCAAGACCAACGAGCAAGCGCCCGTTCGAGGCGCCTGGAAAAACCTTGGAACTGAGCCGAAGCCAGGTTCTCCGCCTGGTACAAGGCAAGCATTTCGAACCGGCAGGCCGGCGCGCACGTCCCGAGAAGGGCAGTCTTCAGGATGCGTTTCACCGGCTGCCACATGAGCAGGCGATCCACCCACCAGGGCGAACCCAGCGAAGTAATCGCCAGAGCTCGCCGCAGATTGTGTAGCCGCGGCCGGATCGGCCCCAAGTCGGAGGCATGGTCATAAGCCACACCAGGCGCCCAGACGCGATCGAACCAGCCCTTGAGGATGGCGGGAAAGCCGAACCACCAGGTCGGGAACACCAGGACCAGCGCTTCGGCTGCCAGCAGGCGCTCGATCTGCTCAGCCACGGCGGAAGAATCGAACGGCGGATGGTAATAGCTCAGGCGTTCGGCGACCGTCAGCTCGGGAGAAAAGCCCTCGTCGTAAAGATTCTCGACCGTCACTTCATGACCGGCGGCGCTCAATGAGTTGATCGCCACCTCGGCCAGTGCCTGACAGAGGCTAGCGGGGAGCGGGTGGGCAATGACGACGAGGCATTTCATAAGTAGTTGTGCCGAAGAGAGAAGCAAGGCGCCTTAGTTAATCTCGCCCGCCGGCCGTCGTTCGAAGAGCAGCGGCAGGATATTGTTGGCGAGCAGCAGGCCGACGGCGAGAACGGCGCCGGTCAATAGCATGTCGGAAATCAAGCTGATGCCGGCCGCGCTGTCCTGCTCGATCAGCGCATGTACGCCGCGAAAGCCCATGCTGCCGGGAACCAGGGCGATCAGACCGGGGATCTGGACGAGGGCGGCCGGCCGTTGGCTCAGGTAGTGGTAAAGGTGTCCGGCACTGGCCACGGCCAGGGCGCCGGCAAAGGCACCGACGACATTGCCGAGCGCCGCATCGACCAGCGAATAGACAGCCCAGGCGAGCAGGCAGGCGCCCACCGAGACATGCACCGCGAACCATGGCGCCTGCAAGACGGCAAGCAGCGAAACGCCAAGAGCCGCCATCGCCAGCCAGATCGCCCAACTGGGCAAGGCGGCAATGGAGACCGGCAGCGGCCCGGCCGGCCAGATGGCGAGGCTGATCTGGGTACCGATGACGAGCCCCGCCCCCATCAGGAAAAGCAGGACGAATGCGCCGGTCAGCCGACCGGTACCGGCCAGGTAGTTCTGGGTGGCCAGTTCGGACATTGCGACGGTGAGCATGAAGCCCGGCAGGAGCAGCGCAATGCCGGCCACCGCCGAGATGAAGGGCAATTGCTGCGGCCAGAGATGGGCCAGCCCCTGGGCGCCGATTGCCGCCAGGGCACAGAGGATGACCGGGACAGCCGGGCCGAGCCGGGGAATGCGGGCGAATTGCAGGTAGCCGGTGACAAAACACAGGCCGATGGCACCGCCGCACGCCATTTCCAGCCAGCCACCGCCGAGCAGCACGGCCACCGAGGCGGAAAGCAGGAAGCCGAGGCCGGCGAAAGGCCAGCCTGACCAGGGCGGGGCCTGAGCCATCAAGGCGGCCAGCCGTTCGCCATAGTCGGCCAGTTGGTCGACGCTGGCAATATCGCGGCACAGCGCATCGAGTTCGATCAGGCGCGCCATGTTGTAGTCGTAGGGCGGCAGGCGGAGCAGTTCGACACGCCGGGTGTGCTGACCGGCGACCACGGTCAGCGCCAGGAAGGTCAGCACGGCAAAGGCCTCGACGCGCGCCCCGAGGCGTCGACCGATTTCCTTCATGGCGTTTTCCAGGTCGTGCGCCGGGGCGCCGCTGACGTGCAGGGCCTGCCCGAGGTCACGGAGGAAGAGCGCCAATTGCGCCAGGGTTTGTTCGTTCATGGATCAGGCCAGCCCTTGCCGGCAAGGCAATTTGTACGAAGAGAGGCACTTTACCCCAGGATTGCCGACAGCCCCGAATGGGTGGACCACGGACGTCCGGCCCGGCCGGCACAATGCCATTGCATTGTCATAGTGCTTATGGCCAAATGGCCGCCGAGAGAAAACCCGATTGAAAGGATTCCATCGTGTCCGGCGCCTATGCTCATATCACCCTGATCAACCTGGCTAGAGAGCCGGCCCGCCTCGAAAGCGGCGCGGGAATGCTCAACCCGGCCGCCCTCGCCCTTGGCCGCTGGCTCAAATTCTGCGAGCTGGGTGCGGTCAGCCCGGATTACCCGTACCTGGCAATCGGCGCCACGGGCGCCGCCGAATGGGCCGACCTGATGCACTACCAGCACACCGGCGACATGGTCAAAGCCGGTGTCGCGGCGATTAAGGTATTGAGCGGCAACGAGCGCGACCAGGCCTTCGCCTGGCTGCTCGGTTACGCCGCCCATGTCATCGCCGACGCCACCATCCACCCGGTGATCCAGCTCAAAGTCGGCCCCTATGCCAAGAACAAGACCGCCCACCGCCGCTGCGAAATGCACCAGGACAGCTATATCTACCAGCGCCTGAATGTCGGCGGTCTCGGGGTTGCCGAATACCTGAAAACCGGTATCGAGGAATGCTGTGTCGCCGACGGAGCGCTCGCCCCGGCCGTTGCCGAGACCTGGCGCCGGATGCTGCAAAGCTGCTATCCCGCAAAATTTTCCACCAATCCGCCCGCGATCGACCGTTGGCATGCCGGCTACACCACGCTTCTCGAGGCCGGCGGCAACGGCTACCACCTGTTGCCGCTGAGCCGCCACGTCGCGGTCGATTGCGGCCTGACCTATCCGCTGCTCAAGGATGTCAATCGGAAAGAATATATCGACAGCCTGGCGACTCCGAGCGGGCCGATGTCCTACGACCAGATCTTCGACAAGGCGCTGGCCCATGTCGTGCGTGGCTGGCAACTGATCGGCAACGCGGTCTACGGCAGCAGTCCGCTGTACCTGACGGCATTCTGGAACTGGGACCTCGACACGGGCCTCGATGCGAACAACAAATTGGTACTCTGGGAAGGAAATACACTGTGAAACTCGCCATGATCGTGGTCATCGCGCTGGCCGGCTGCTCCACCCTGGGGCCGGAAAAAAACTATTCGTCGGAAGAAATGATGAGCGCGGCAGTAGCGCTGAGCAAAGTGTCGGCCGCCGCCGAAGCCAATCTGCGCTACGGTTCGCCGTCGGCCAGCCAGTCGGATAGCGCCTTTCTCGAACAATCGGTCGCCCATGACCCGGAGTTGCTGAAGCCGCTCGCCCCGTACCTGATCAAATCAATGCGCCAGAACGGCCACGCCGTCATCCTGCTCTGTTCCCGGGACGGCACCACGGCCCTCCTCGAAGATGCCGGCTGCACCGCCGCCCTCGACCGCCACCGCTGGCGCGACAACCCGAGCAGCCGTTGCGCCTTTTCGGTCGATGCTGCCAAGCTCTGCCCGGCGGCAGGCAACTGAAGCGCCGCTAAAATCGTCCGCCGGCCAACCGACTCGAGGTGATAGGCTGGCGCCATGCGCCGCCCACCCCCTTCGCCTCGCTCCGCCGCCGGGATAGCCCGGGCGGCGGCCTTTCTGCTGCACCTGGGCGGCTTGACGCTGCTGCCGGGGCGCCCCGCACTGGCGGCGCAGGATAGCGATCTCCGCCCACTGAGCGAGGACTCCGTACTTTCCGGCAAGCTGGGCGCGGTCGGCATGGTGATCGCCGGTGAATCCGGGCCGAATCTTTCCCTTGCCAGCGGTTTCCTGATCAGTCCCTGCCATGTCCTGACCGCCGCCCATGTTCTGGCGCGCCCCGGTCAGCCGGTAAAAATCGGCATGCCGGTGCAGTTCCTGGCCAAGGGACAAAACACCCGGGCGCTGGTGTCGCCGGCCTGGGGCCGGGTGGTGGCGGCCGACCCGGCTTTCGTCATGAGCGAGCAGCCACCCGGTTTCGATCGGCAGGCCATTGCGCGGGACTGGGGGTTGGTTGAACTGGAGCGGCCGTTGCCGGACATCGCACCAATCAAACTGGTCTTTCCCGGCGCCCGGATCGCCGCCAACGCCCTCTTCTCGATCGTCGGCTATCCCTTTGGCGGCCGATCGATCAGCCTGCATGCCCAGGAACACTGCCGCAACGGGTCCTCCTTCCATGCACAGACCACGCTAGGCGGGGTCATCATCGCCGATTGCGCGGTCCGCCAGGGAATGTCGGGCGGCCCGCTGCTCGTCGAGGGCAATGCCGAACCACTGGCGGCCGGAATTGTGGTCGAGCGCGTCGATATCGGCAAAAGGGTGATGACGGTGGCCGTGCCCAGCGCCATATTTGCCGAAACCGTGGTTGCCGCAATGCGCGACAGCGATGTCTGCGCCGCCGGTTCGCCCTTCGCCTGGCCGCCGGCCAACACCCCGCACGCTAGCCAGCGCGGCGATTAGCCAAACCCACCGGGCATTTGGCCAGGGGCGAGAAGATGCGAACTAAATTGGCTCGCCGCCCATCCAAAGACATGTAGCGACCACGGCTTGCCGGGTGGCTAACAACGCATCTGCATCTCTGAACAACATTTCATAACCGAAACGAGAGAGGCTTACCATGAATATTCCGACCTTCCGCCCCGCCCTGCCGGGCCTCCTGGCCGCCGCCATGCTGGCGCTCGCCTGCTTTTCCATGTCGGCAACCGCCGACGACGTAAAACTCAAGCTTTCCGGAGACATGGAAGTACCGCCGGTAACGACCAAGGCATCGGGCAGCGGCACGATTACTGTCAAGCCCGACATGAGTATCAGCGGCAGCGTGACGACCACCGGCATCACCGCCACCATGGCCCATATCCACCTCGGCAAGGCCGGAACGAATGGGCCGGTCGCCGTCACCCTGAGCAAGAGCGGCGACCACGGCTGGGCCGTACCGGAGGGCAGCAAGCTGACCGACGCCCAGTACCAGGCCTACAAGGCCGGCGAACTGTATGTCAATGTGCATAGTGCCGAAAACAAGGGTGGCGAAATCCGCGGGCAACTGATGCCGCCCAAGGCGCCGATGTCCAGCTACTAGGACGACCGCCATGCGGCGGCCGGCCACCCAACTGCTGGGCGGACTACTGGCCTTGTTCTGGGCAGCGGCGGCGATGGCCGCCGACCTGCCCAGGGGCCAGCGCCTGCACGACAAGCAATGCGTCAGTTGTCATGCCGAGCGCTACGGCGGCGACGGCAGCGGCATCTATCTTCGCCCGGATCGCCTGATCCACGACCGGCCCGGGCTCGAACAGCGGGTCGCGGTCTGCAACAAGATGACCCGGGCCGGTCTGTCGGCGGCCGACGAAAAGAATGTCAGCGCCTATCTGGAGCAGCGTTTCTACAAATTCATGCCATCAGACAGGCCGATAACACCAGGAATAAACCCATGAGCACTTCGCTTTACGATTTCACGGCCACCCTCCTCGACGGCGAGGAAATTCAGCTTGCCTGCTATCGCGGCAAGGTGCTGCTGATCGTCAACACCGCCAGCGCCTGTGGCTTCACGCCACAATACGCGGGGCTTGAAGCGCTGTATCGCAAATTTCGGGACCGGGGCCTGGTCGTGCTCGGTTTTCCCTGCAACCAGTTCGGCGCCCAGGAACCGGGCGATGCGGCAGCCATCGAACAGTTTTGCCAGAGCAACTACGCGGTCAGCTTTCCGCTTTTCGCCAAGATCGAGGTCAATGGCGAACACGCCCACCCGCTCTATGCCTACCTGAAGCACGAAGCGGCCGGCCTGCTCGGTACCGAAGCGATCAAATGGAATTTCACCAAGTTCCTGGTCAACCGCGAGGGTCGGGTGGTCGAACGCTACGCTCCGGCCACCAAGCCGGAAGATATCGAGGACGCGATCCGCGCCCTGCTCTGAAATAACTCGGCGGATCGGCGCGATCAGTACCCTGAGCACGGCACGCCGGGATTCCGCCGAAATCAGGCAACGTGGCGTGAACGCTTTTCGCTCTTGTGTTCACCGATCGGGCGCAGGCTGCCATCCGGCATCTGCTCATCGAGGCGGACCGAGAAGCCCCACAGGTAGGCCAGGTGCTCGAGGATCTTGTCGGTCTCCGGGCCGAGCGGGCGACGTTCATGGGAAAAATGGCGCAGGGTCAGCGAGCGATCGCCACGCAGATCGACGTTCCAGACCTGGATATTGGGATCGCTGCTCCCCAGGTTGTACTGTTCGGCCAGCGCGCGGCGCAGCACGCGATAGCCGGATTCGTCGTGGATGGCGTCGATCCGCAACTTCAGGCGGGCATCGTCGTCGAGAATGGCGAACAGGCGGAATTCCCGCATCAGTCGCGGCGACAGGTATTGCGCGACGAAGCTTTCGTCCTTGAAATTGCGCATGGCGAAATCGAAGGTTTCCCGCCAGTCGGAGCCGGCGATTTCCGGGAACCACTCGCGATCCTCGTCGGTCGGCGTTTCGCAGATACGACGAATATCCCGCCACATGGCAAACCCCAGGGCGTAGGGATTGATCCCGGAATACCACTGGCTGTGGTAGGGCGGCTGATAGACGACATTGGTGTGGGACTGCAGGAACTCGATCATGAAACCGTCGTTCAGTTTGCCCTCGTCGTACAGCGTGTTGATCAGCGTGTAATGCCAGAAGCAGGCCCAGCCCTCGTTCATCACCTGGGTCTGGCGCTGCGGATAAAAATACTGACCGATCTTGCGGACGATACGGATCACTTCGCGCTGCCAGGGCTCGAGCAGCGGCGCGTTCTTTTCGATGAAATAAAGCAGGTTTTCCTCGGGTTCTTCCGGAAAGCGCCGCTCTTCGAATTCGGCCACCGCCGCGTCCTGGCGCGGCAAGGTCCGCCACAGATCATTGACCTGGGCCTGCAGATAGGCTTCGCGCTCCTTCTGGCGCAGGGTTTCCTTTTCCAGCGACAGGCGGGGCGAACGCTTGTAGCGATCAACCCCGAGGTTCATCAGGGCATGGCAGGCATCGACCAGGCGCTCGACGGCTTCAAAGCCGTGACGTTCCTCGCACTCGGCGATGTAATTCCGGGCGAAGACCAGGTAGTCGATGATGGCGTCGGCACTGGTCCATTGCTTGAACAGGTGGTTGCCCTTGAAAAAGGAATTGTGGCCATAGGCGGCATGGGCGATGACCAGGGCCTGCATGGTCAGGGTGTTCTCTTCCATCAGGTAGGCGATGCAGGGATCGGAATTGATCACGATCTCGTAGGCCAGCCCCATCTGGCCGCGCTTGTAGCGGTTCTCGGTTTCCAGGAAATGCTTGCCGAAGGACCAGTGGTGGTAATAGACCGGCATGCCGATGGCGGCATAAGCATCCATCATCTGTTCGGCGGTGATGATTTCCAGCTGATGGCGATAGGTGTCGAGCCCAAAATTCTTGGCGACCCGGCCGATCTCGGCGTCGTAGCGTTCGATGGCATCGAGGGTCCATTCCGAACCTTCGGCGATGTGGCGGATACGTTTTTTGCTCATGCCGGCCGCTTTCGAAAGAGTTCCCGGAACACCGGGTAGATGTCGCTGACTTCGGCAATGCGCTGCATCGCGAATTGCCCCGGATGGCTGGCCTGCAGTTGCTCGTACTCGAGCCACAGGTTCTGCGGCTGCAAAGAGGCGATCTCGATATAGGCGAAATACTGGACCACCGGCAGGATGGAGCCGGAAAGCAGTTCCCGGCAGACCGCCGAATCGTCGTTCCAGTTGTCGCCATCGGAAGCCTGGGCACAGTAGATGTTCCAGGCGTTCGAGGCATAGCGGGCGGTGATCACCTCATGCATCAGCTTCAAGGCACTGGAAACGATGGTGCCGCCGGTTTCCCGGGAATGGAAGAAATTGTCCTCGTCGACCTCCTCGGCCACCGTGTGATGGCGGATGAAAACGACCTCGATATGCTCGTAATTCTGGTTGAGAAAAAGATAGAGCAACATGAAAAAACGCTTGGCCACCTGTTTCTTCGATTCATCCATCGAACCGGAAACATCCATCAGGCAGAACATCACCGCCTGGGTGGTGGGCTGGGCGATGCGAATGCGGTTGCTGTAGCGCAGGTCGAAGGGGTCGATGAAGGGAATCGCCTCGCGCCGCGCCTTGAGGCCGGCGATTTCGCGTTCGAGCTGGCCGATCTCGGGATCGCCCGGGCAATCGCGGCGCAGCCGTTCCAGCTCATCCTGCAACTCGCGCAGGCGGGCGGCAAAGGGGCCGGCGACGGCAATTCGCCGGCCGGCGGCACCGCGCATGGTACGCACCAGGTTGATGTTGGTCGGCACGCCGCTCTGCGTATAGCCGGCCCGCACCCGCTTGTATTCGTCGATGCGGGCAAGCTGACGCTTGACCAGGTTGGGCAGGGCCAACTCGTCGAAAAAGATGTCGAGAAACTCGTCGCGACTCAGGGTAAAGACGAAATCATCCATCCCCTCGCCGTCCGGGCTGGCCTTGCCACCCTGGCCGGCACCACCGCCAAGGGGTCGATCGACGGTATCGCCGGTATTGAAACGATCGTTGCCGGGATGCACGATCTCGCGCCGACCGCCCTGGCCATGGCGAAAATGCGGCTCGAAAATATCCTTGCCGGGAATGCCGATCTTCTCGCCATTTTCGAGGTCGCGAATGCCCCGTCGGCCAATCGCATCCGCCACCGCTTTCCGGATCTGCCCCTTGAAGCGCTGGATGAAACGGCTACGATTGATCGAACTCTTGTTCTTGCTGTCCTGTCGCCGATCGACGATGCGTACCGTCATGGAAACTCCCTGTTTTAGGATCAGCTATTAGGATCCAGGATCAAGTGATCCTCGCCTACTCGATCCTAATAACTCGATCCTCGATCCTGATTCCCCGATCCTGCTCCTCAAGAACTCTTCCTGACCCGCAGATACCATTCGCAGAGCAGGCGCACCTGTTTCTCGGTGTACCCCTTGCTGGTCATCCGCTCGACGAAGTCCTTGTGCTTCTTCTGCTCGTCGGCACTGGCCTTGGTATTGAAGGAAATGACCGGAAGCAGTTCCTCGGTGTTGGAGAACATCTTCTTCTCGATCACCGCCCGCAGCTTTTCGTAGCTGGTCCACGCCGGGTTCTTGCCGTCGTGCTTGGCCCTGGCGCGCAACACGAAATTCACCACCTCGTTGCGGAAATCCTTCGGGTTGCTGATGCCGGCCGGCTTCTCGATCTTTTCCAACTCGTCGTTGAGGGCGCCGCGGTCGAGCATCTCGCCGGTGTTCGGGTCGCGGAACTCCTGGTCCTGGATCCAGAAATCGGCATAGGTCACGTAGCGGTCGAAAATGTTCTGGCCGTACTCGGAATAGCTTTCCAGGTAAGCCGTCTGGATTTCCTTGCCAATGAACTCGGCATAGCGCGGACTGAGGAATTCCTTCAGGAAGCGCAGGTAACGCTCCTCGATTTCCGGCGGGTATTGCTCCTGCTCGATCTGCTGTTCGAGGACGTACATCAGGTGCACCGGATTGGCCGCCACCTCGCGGTGATCAAAATTGAAAACCTTGGACAGGATCTTGAAGGCGAAACGGGTCGACAGGCCGGTCATCCCTTCATCAACCCCGGCAAAGTCGCGGTACTCCTGGAAACTCTTGGCCTTGGGATCGGTGTCCTTGAGGTTTTCCCCGTCGTAGACTCGCATCTTGCTGTAGATGCTCGAATTCTCCGGTTCCTTGAGGCGCGACAAGGACGAGAACTGGGCCATCATGCGCAGGGTATCCGGCGCGCAGGGGGCGTTGGCCAGCGAGGAATTAAGCAGCAATTTCTCGTAAATGTGGATTTCGTCGGTCACCCGCAGGCAGTACGGCACCTTGACGATATAAATCCGGTCGAGGAAGGCTTCATTGTTGCGGTTGTTCTTGAAGGCCAGCCACTCCGCCTCGTTGGAGTGGGCAAGCACCAGACCATCGAAGGGGATGGCGCCAAAACCTTCGGTGCCCTTGTAATTCTGTTCCTGGGTGGCGGTCAGCAAGGGGTGCAGAACCTTGATCGGCGCCTTGAACATTTCGACAAATTCGAGAATGCCGCGATTGGCCAGGCACAGACCGCCGGAGTAGGAGTAGGCATCCGGATCGTTCTGCGAATAACTTTCCAGCTTGCGAATATCGATCTTGCCGACCAGCGAGGAAATATCCTGGTTGTTTTCGTCGCCCGGTTCGGTCTTCGAAACCGCGATCTGCGAGAGCACCGAGGGGCGCAGCTTGACCACCCGGAACTTGGTGATGTCACCGCCGAATTCCTGCAGCCGTTTGACCGCCCACGGGCTCATGATGGTGCCCAGGTAGCGCTTCGGGATACCGAAATCCTCTTCCAGAATTTGTCCGTCTTCCCCGACATCGAACAGCCCGAGCGGCGACTCATGCACCGGCGACCCCTTGATGGCGTAGAAGGAGACTTTCTCCATCAGGTATTTCAGGCGTTCGGCCAGCGACGACTTGCCGCCGCCGACCGGCCCCAGCAGGTAGAGGATCTGCTTCTTCTCTTCCAAGCCCTGGGCGGCATGGCGGAAGTAGGAAACGATGTGCTCGATGACCTCTTCCATCCCGTAGAACTCGCGGAAGGCCGGATAGAGCTTCATCATCTTGTTGGCGAAGATGCGCGAAAGGCGGGGATCAAGCCGGGTATCGACCAATTCGGGTTCGCCGATGGCGATCAGCATGCGTTCAGCAACGCTGGCATAAGCGGACTTGTCGCTCTTGCAAAGCTCCAGGTAATCCTGGACCGACATTTCCTCTTCTTGCAAGGTCTCGTAGCGAGTTTGATAGCGGGCGAAAATCGACATGGCTGACTCCTTCCAGTAAAACCCTATCGTTGCTGGTGCTTCCGTGGGTTTGAATGCTGTTCTCTACAACGGTTCAATCTAAAGCGGTGAGCGGGGCGATTTTCGGCATTTTTGGCATTTACCCCGGCCTTCCTGGTTGACCGCAACTTACCCAAAAGCTTCCCTCGCTTTTTAAGATTAGTTCATCCCGCGATTCTTACCGCCTGCTTTTTGCTTCGCCCATCGCCGCCGTCCGCAACGTCGCCCCCCGGCCTTCTTCGCCGCACCTATCGCACCATCGCCCGCGCCGGCACCCCGTCGCGGCTGGCGCAAACGCCGGCCACTCCGCTCAGGCCGCTGCCTGACGTAGCGCGCGAAAGGCGAAATGCCCGTTCTACAAACGCCGCCGGCGGCGATTCGAGCGCGCTGACCACGGAATCGTCCTGAAGAAACCGGGGCAGTCCGGCAAAAATGCTCCGAGACAAAGAACGAGCTGATCGACGCGTCATTCAACTTTCTATCGTCGCTCGTAGTAGGCCGCCTAAACCACCAATCACACCAATGTGTTTAACGAATTTATTACTTTTGAAATATTAAACAACCAGCGCACCCCGCTCTGGCGCACGACAACTTGATGTCACCCCGCACCGCCCTGTCACACGGGCTCAACCGCCACGCCGCCAGCTCGCCAGATAGCACACCGAACACCTAAAAACCGTGGCACCACCGGCCTTGAACTCCCGTTATTGTTGATTCACCCAGCATCTGGACAAGGTAGAATTCTCCGCGGCCGTCGTCATGGCATCGCCATAACCAGAAACGACACCTGGCACCAAAAGCAATCACCTTGTTCAGGATTACTTCTCATGAGTTATGTCGTTCACTTCTGGTCTCGGCCAATGCCGAAATCACTCGATCAGGCGATAGAGATTTTTGCTGCCCTGCAAAACGAGTCCCGGACGCAAAATCCGCTGTTCCAGATGCTGGCCAAACGCCTCACCGCGCGCTTCCCCTGCATCATGGAACTGGAAGAGGACGACCCCCGCATGGCCTGGACCGATGGGCCGCTGAATGGGATAACGCAGGAGGCCACCTACGGCATTGGCATCCTGACCGACAAAATCGATGAAGTGCAACCTTTCGTGGTCGAAACCGCCACCACCCTTGGCCTGGTGGTCATGGACGACCAGCAGGGCGAAGTCTATCTGCCTGGTGGCACGGTGCTCAACAGCGCTGGTGCGAGACCCGGAAAACACCTCGGCATGGAGCTTGCCGGCAACCTCAGCGCCGCCCTGGTCGAACGGACTCTGCAGGATGCGATGTATCCGCTCCTGCTCGCGGCGGGGTTTGAGGAAATCAAGGCACTCGGCGGCTGGTGGCGCACCCTCGACCAAGGAGCGCAATCGCTCCGGCTGAATATCATGGAAAGCTCATCGGAAAGCGTGACGTTCGATGTCGAGGTCACCGTCACCAACAAGCACATCAAACCGGTTGTCGAAGTCATGTTGCAATCCGCGGGGCAAGGCGCGGAGAAGCTCGTGGCCACGGCAACCAGTTCCCTGGCCCTGTTCAGCCTCTTCTTCCGGACGCCCTCAGGCCTAGCGAAAGTTCGCCACCCGCTTCGCTTTGAAATCAAGTCAATCGACGAATTGCGAACCCTGGCTATCGAGCTGCGGGAAATGATCGTCGATCACGTTATTCCTATTCTCGACACCTGCAACAACGTAAAAAACCTGGCCGCCTTCATCACTCGGGATGACACGCGCTACAACCGGATCATCGGCTCGCTGGTTGAAACGAAGAATGGCTTCATCACCTCGCGCCAGGTCAGCCGCAACCTGTTCGCCACAGAAGGCTGCGGCGGCCCCCTGACGGCAGTGATCCTGGCCGCCCTCGCCGAAGACCCCAAGCTCCAGGAAGTCATTGAGCGCGCCTATCGGCAAGTCAGTTTCATGTCCGAAACCAGGTCTGCTGCGGAAAAGGCCAAGCTCGACTTTTGCGTGAAGGCACTGAACGATCAGAACAGAAGTCAGTAAGCCAGCTAACAAGCAAGACTGCGACGGCCAGCAACGCCTCCGGGGCGATGCACCTGACAAGCCCACCAACTCGTGCCAAATTTTGGCTCGTTCGTGCTAAAAAATGTCTTTCCTGTTGCTTGCCGGAAACCATCCGTTAAGCTACGCTACACGAATGATCAAAACATTTCGCCATCGAGGAATCCTGGCGTTTTTCGAGACCGGATCAAAAGCAGGCATCCAACCGCACCACGCCGCAAAACTTGCCCGCCTGCTCAAACATCTCGACCGCTCGAAACAGCCGGCTGATATGAACCTGCCAGGCTGGAAGCTGCATGCACTGGCGCACGATATGAACGGTCACTGGTCGGTATGGGTCAATGGCAATTGGCGACTGACCTTTACCTTTGATGGCGAAGATGCCGTTTTGGTCGACTATCAGGATTACCACTAGGAGAACGCCATGGGACGCATGTTCAACCCGCCGCACCCCGGCGAAAGCCTCAAGGAAGATGTTCTGCCCGCACTGGGCCTGAGCGTCACCGAAGCCGCACAGCAACTCGGCGTCACCCGCACCGCCCTGTCACGCGTGCTCAACGGCCACGCCGCCATCTCGCCGGAAATGGCCCGCCGCATCGAAGCCTGGCTCGGCCCGGAGCGCGGCGGCCGCGCTGAAATCTGGCTGGGGATGCAGATGGATTACGATTTGTGGGTGGCGGAGCAGAAACCAGTGCCGAAGGTCACGCGGGCGCCGGAATTGAAGGCGGCCTGATGCAACAAGAAGGAACCCGAAAACGGCAGGCTGTCGCCGATTTACCGGTTTCCTCCGTACCCTTGGCGCTTCGTTCCCTGTTGCGGCATTTTGGTCGTGATCACCACAATCTCACCAGAAGGCTTGGGGGTTCCGGGCCAGAGGAGAAGATGATGGACACAAGCGTTTACTACCACGAAGCCGGCCATGCAGTGATGGCGATGGCAATGCGCTTTACGGTCAACGAAATTTGTTATGCTCCAAGTGATACCAGCTTGGGATATGTGCAATGGGAATATCCCACATATTTAACCGAAAGTTCGCGTACCTGGGTTGTATTGGTTTTTCTATCCGGCATAGCCGCTGAGCGTATTTTTTGCCAAAAACAAGGCTTGCCAGAACCCAACAATAGCAAGAATTATCAGACAGACCTTCGGCAGGTCGGTTTGCACCTGAAAGAGTTGCAAACCCCAAAATCTATTGATGACTACTCCAGTATTGCAGAGAATTTCTTACGACAACCCGCCCTTTGGGAGAAGGTCGAGTCTTTCGCTGCCCTTCTTATTCAAGAATCCGCGATCAATGGACAAAATTGGCTTAAGGAAGTCGCTGAGAAGGTGCCAAGGTTTTCAGATTTTTACTGCTAAGAAGCAAGGCGCACTTTCCATCAAACAGTTTTAAAGTCCCCTCTCATCGAGGTAAATTTTCGTCCAAACAAAAAGGCCGGGATTGCTCCCGGCCTTCTTCATTTCTACCCGACTACGGTAAAAATCAGCCCTTCTTGTGCGCCCCCAGACGGGTCCACGTATCCACCACCGTATCCGGGTTCAGCGAGATGCTGCTGATCCCTTGATCCATCAGCCATTCGGCCAGGTCGGGGTGGTCGGAGGGGCCCTGGCCGCAGATGCCGATGTATTTGCCCATCTTGTTGGCGGCGGAGATGGCCATCGCCAGCAGGATCTTGACGGCCGGATCGCGTTCGTCGAAGAGGTTGGCAACCAGACCGGAGTCACGGTCGAGGCCGAGGGTGAGCTGGGTCAGGTCGTTGGAGCCGATCGAGAAGCCGTCGAAGATTTTCAGGAAATCTTCGGCGAGCAGCGCGTTGGACGGGATTTCGCACATCATGATCAGTTTCAGGTCGTTTTCGCCCTGCTTCAGGCCGTGCTCGGCGAGCAGATCGACGACGCCCTGGCCTTCAGCCACGGTACGCACAAACGGCACCATCAGTTGCACGTTGGTCAGGCCCATTTCTCCGCGGACCTTCTTCATGGCGCGGCATTCCATCTCGAAACAGTCGCGGAAGGACTGGGCGATGTAACGCGAGGCGCCGCGGAAGCCGAGCATCGGGTTTTCTTCTTCCGGCTCGTAGAGTTCGCCGCCGATTAGCTTGCGGTACTCGTTGGACTTGAAGTCGGAGAGACGCACGATCACCGGGTTCGGCCAGAAGGCGGCGGCGATGGTCGACACGCCTTCTACCAGCTTCTCGACGAAGAATTCCTTGGGCGAAGCATAGCCGCGGGCGCGGCGCTTGATTTCCTCGCGCTTCGAGGCCGGCAGGCGCTCGACGTCGAGGATGGCTTTCGGGTGGATGCCGATGACGTTGTTGATGATGAATTCAACGCGGGCCAGACCGACGCCGGCGTTCGGCAACTGGGCGAAATCGAAGGCCAGTTCCGGGTTGCCGACGTTCATCATGACCTTGAGCGGAATTTCCGGCATGGCGGTGATGTCGCGCGACGACACTTCGAAATCGAGGCTGCCGCGATAGACGTGACCGGTATCGCCTTCGGTGCAGCTAGCAGTGACGATCTCGCCTTCGGTCAGGGTTTCGGTCGCGTCGCCGCAACCGACGATGGCCGGGATGCCCAGTTCGCGGGCGATGATCGCAGCGTGGCAGGTACGACCACCACGGTTGGTGACGATGGCGGAAGCGCGCTTCATCACCGGCTCCCAGTTCGGATCGGTCATGTCGGCGACCAACACGTCGCCCGGCTTGACCTGGTCCATCTGCTTCGGGTCCTTGACGATGCGCACCGGGCCGACGCCGATCTTCTGGCCGATGGCGCGGCCGGAGGCCAGCACCTTGGAGAACTGCTTGAGCTTGAATTTCTCGATCTTGCCGGCGTGCGCCTGCGACTGCACGGTTTCCGGGCGGGCCTGGAGGATGTAGAGCTTGCCGTCGATACCGTCCTTGCCCCACTCGATGTCCATCGGGCGACCGTAGTGCTTTTCGATGATCATCGCGTAGCGGGCCAGTTCCATGACTTCTTCGTCATTGAGCGAGAACTGGTGACGCAGGGATTCTTCGACTTCCTCGGTGATCACCGACTTGCCGGCCGTCTTTTCGGCCGAGAAGGTCATCTTGATCAGCTTGGAACCGAGGTTGCGGCGCACGACGGCCTTCTTGCCGGCGGCCAGCATCGGCTTGTGCACATAGAACTCGTCGGGATTGACGGCACCCTGGACGACGGTTTCACCGAGGCCATAGCTGGAGGTGACGAAAACGGCATCGCGGAAACCGGATTCGGTGTCGAGGGTGAACATCACGCCGGCAGCGCCCTTGTCGGAACGCACCATGCGCTGAATACCGGCGGAGAGGGCGACATCGGCGTGGATGAAGCCTTTGTGCACGCGATAGGAAATGGCGCGGTCGTTGTACAGCGAAGCGAAGACTTCCTTGATCGCGTGCAGGATGTTTTCCAGGCCGACGATGTTGAGGAAGGTTTCCTGCTGGCCGGCGAAGGAAGCGTCCGGCAAATCTTCGGCGGTGGCGGAAGAGCGCACGGCGAAGGACATGTCGGCGGTGGAATCGGCAACCAGGCGCTGGTACTGCTCGGTGATGGCGATGGTCAGATCCATCGGGAACGGCGTATCCATAATCCACTGGCGGATCTGCGCGCCACAGGCGGCGAGCGCGTTGACGTCTTCGACATCAAGCGCGTCGAGGGCGGCGTTGATCTTGTTGTCGAGGCCGCTCTGCGCCAGGAAGTCGCGGTAGGCATCGGCCGTCGTGGCAAAGCCGCCGGGAACGCGGACGCCGGTGTCGGCCAGTTGGCTGATCATTTCGCCGAGCGATGAATTCTTGCCGCCAACCTGCTCGACGTCGTTCATGCGCAATTTTTCAAAGGGGATAACCAGGGGCTCCATGCGGATTCCTTTCAGTGGGGTCAAATCAAGAATTATTGGAAGGTGAGAAATCGGTATTTAGACGCCGTTCGGCCGTTTCGCGCCGGGCGGCGGAGCGCAGCGACTGGGCCAGGGTTTCGCGGACGAAATCGATGTGCGTTTCAGCGGCAGCGCGGGCGGCCTGCGGCTTGCGCTCGCGGATCGCGTCGTGAATGGCGGTGTGCTGGCTCTTGAGCAGCGTTCCGGCAGCCGGGATGCTTTTCAGCTCGCCGAGATTGAGGCGGATGTTGTCGTGCATCAGGCGCAGCAGCGCGGCCGACAAGTGGCCGAGCAGGACATTGTGCGACGCCTCGCCGATCGCCTGGTGGAAAGCGATGTCGGCCTTGGAACGAAGATCGAGATCGTCGCTGACAAAAGCATTGGCCAGGGCGACGAAGGTCTGCTCAAGGCGCGTCAGGTCGGCGGCGGTAGCGCGCTCGGCGGCCCATTCGGCGGCCTGGCCTTCGAGCATGCGGCGGAATTCAAGCAGGTCTTCGCGCAGATTCGGGTGCGCCCCCATCATGTCCTGCCAGGGATCGAAGAAGGTCGATTCGAGACGGTCGGTAACATAGGTGCCGCCGCCCTGCCGGCTCTGCACCATGCCCTTCGAGGCCAGTTTCTGGATCGCTTCGCGCAGCGATGGGCGCGACACACCGAGCTCGATCGACAACTCGCGCTCCGGCGGCAGACGATCACCCGGCTTCAGCGAACCTTCCAGGATGCGGCGCTCCAGCGAAGCGGCGACGGCATCGGAAATACGCGGAACCTGAAGCTTGTTTGAGGGCATCAAAAGAGGCATTCGATTGGTAAGACCAGCGCATTCTAATCAGCGAATCGGTAAACCGCAAGCTTCGCGTAAACCCCTATTTGTTTGACTAAGTCGTGGTTGTATCGTACATTTCACCGCTGAGAAATATTGGTTTGACCAATTTACCACTGGAGACAACATGAGCGAACAGGCAAAAACCAGCCAACGCCCCGCCGACGTCTACTTCTTCGCCACCTGCGTCGTAGACCAGTTCTTCCCCGGCGCCGGCATGGACGCCATCACCCTGCTCGAACGCCTGGGCATCCGTGTGCATTTTCCGAAAGAACAAACCTGCTGCGGCCAGCCGGCCTACACCAGCGGCTTTCCCGATGAAGCGAGAAAAGTTGCAGAACTGCAACTGACGCTGTTCCCGGAAAACTGGCCGGTGGTCGTGCCTTCCGGTTCCTGCGCCGGGATGATGAAACACCACTACCCGACATTGTTCGCCCACGACGTGCTCCGTCTGGCCCAGGCCAACGCGTTGTCGCTGCGCATTTACGAACTCACCGACTTCCTGGTCAATGTGCTCGATTACCAGCCACAGGATAAAGGCAGTGACTGCACCGTCGTTTTGCACACCTCCTGCTCGGCGCGCCGCGAAATGGGCGTGCACCTGACCGGACGCAAACTGCTTGGCGACCTCAAGCAGGTAAAGCTTGCCCAACAGGATCACGAATCCGAATGCTGCGGTTTCGGCGGCACCTTCTCGATCAAGCAACCGGAGATTTCCGGCGCCATGGTCGAGGACAAGGTGAAAGCCTTGAAGGCGACCGGCGCCGAACGCGTCGTCAGCGCTGACTGCGGCTGCCTGATGAACATCCTCGGCCACGCCGCCTGGCAGGATAAACAGGCAGGCCTGACGCAACCCAGCCTGCCCGGCGAGCATATCGCCAGCTTTCTACTACGTCGCACGGAAGAAGGGAGCAGCAAATGAGCGCCCGTGACCGCATCCTGGCCAAATTGCAGGCCGCGCCCGTCCACAGCAAGCCCGAGCCGGATGTCGCGGGCTGGTTTGCCGGTCATCGCCAAGTGGAAAGCACGGCCGAAAAAGCCGCCCGTTTCCGCCAATGCATCGAACTGGCGCATGCCGAGGTTTATTCGGTATCACGCGGCGGCTGGCTGCAAAAGCTCTGGGAAGTATTGAGTGCCAAGCAGATCGGCAAATTGCTGGTGGCCCCCGGCACGGCCCACGGCCAGCGCGCGCAAACTGAACTCCCGGCGCTGGGCGTCGCTTGTCCGGCCTACGAACAGCCGATCGAAAGCTGGAAGGCAACGCTGTTCCACGAGATGCCGGCCAGCTTTACCGCCGCCCGCGGCGCCATCGCCGAAACCGGCACCCTGATTCTCTGGCCGGACGAACACGAGCCGCGCCTGATGTCGCTGGTGCCGCCGGTGCATATCGTATTGCTCGACAGCGCCAACATCCACAACACCTTCTTCGAGGCGATGCAGACCGAAGCCTGGAAGGATGGCTTGCCGACCAACGCCCTGCTCATCTCCGGCCCGTCGAAAACCGCCGACATCCAGCAAACGCTGGCCTACGGCGCGCACGGCCCGAAGGAACTGATCGTGCTGATGATCGAGGAGAGTGCCCAATGAACGCACCGCAAACCCCGCACGCCCTGCACTTCATGCCCTCCGAAGGTTTCCGCGCCCGGGCCAAGGATGTCGTCGAAAATCCGTTTCTGCGAAAGAGCTTCCGCGGCGCCATGGATTTCCTGATGAGCAAGCGCGCCGCCCAGTTTCCCGACACGGAAGAACTGGAAAGCCTGCGCACGCTGGGCGAAGGCATCCGCCAGTACAACCTGGCCAAATTGCCGGAACTGCTGCTGCAACTGGAAGCCAAGCTGACGCGCAACGGCGTGCAGGTGCATTGGGCGGAAACGCCCGAGGAAGCCAATACCATCATTCTCGGCATCTGCCAGAAGCACTCGGCGAAGCTGATGGTCAAGGGCAAGTCGATGGTCAGCGAGGAAATCGAGCTCAACCACGCCGCCGAAGCCGCCGGCATCGGTGCGCTGGAGTCCGACATGGGCGAGTACATCGTCCAGCTGGCGGGAGAGAAGCCCTCGCACATCATCATGCCGGCCATCCACAAGACCAAGGAGGACATCGCCCGCCTGTTCCATGAGAAAGTACCGGGCGTTACCGACTACACCGACAATGTCGACGAACTGATCCAGATCGGCCGCAACGTGCTGCGGGAGAAATTCCTGGAGGCCGACATCGGCCTCTCCGGCGTCAATTTTGCCGTCGCCGAAACCGGCACCCTGTGTCTGGTCGAGAACGAAGGCAACGGCCGGATGTGCACCACGGTGCCGCCCGTGCATATCGCCATTACCGGCATCGAGAAGGTCGTCGAGAAACTGGCGCACATCCCGCCCCTGCTCTCGCTGCTCACCCGCTCGGCGACCGGCCAGAACATCTCGACCTACTTCAACATGATTTCGGGGCCACGCCAGGCCCATGAGAAGGACGGCCCAACAGAAGTGCACCTGGTCCTGCTCGACAACGGCCGCAGCCAGGCCTATGCCGATGAGCAGTTGCGCAAGACCCTGCAGTGCATCCGCTGCGGCGCCTGCATGAACCACTGCCCGGTGTATACGCGGATTGGCGGGCATGCCTATGGCACGACCTATCCCGGGCCAATTGGCAAGATCATCTCGCCGCATATGCTAGGGCTGGAGGCGACGGCCACGATGGCGACGGCTTCGTCGCTTTGTGGCGCTTGCGGCGAGGTTTGCCCGGTAAAAATTCCGATTCCGGAGTTGTTGATGCGTTTGCGGGAAGAGGCGTTTTCGCCGCCGCATGCGAATCCGGCGATGCGCGGGCAAGGGGCGGGGTATAGCGCGCTGGTTTCGGCTGTTTGGCGGGGATGGGCGTTTGTTTATCGCTCGCCGGCGATGTATGGGGTGGTGACTTGGTTGGGGAGTCGGTTTGGGTGGTTGATGCCGTCGCGGCAAGGGGCTTGGACGACGGTGCGAGTGCCGTTGCGGCCGGCGCCTAAGCGGTTGCGGGATATGCTTCGAGAGCGCGGCTAAATGGGTTTTGTACTTGTTTTGCCGCTGTGTTCCGCCTTGCGGGCGGGCGTACTTTCTTTTGCTTCGCCAAAAGAAAGTAGGGCGGTCTCAAACATCAAGTGCAACACCGGTTGGGATGTTGGCATTTTGCTTTACGCAATCTTCGAAGAAGACAGCCGCCGGTGTTCTAAAACCCAGGGTGGCACGCGGTCTGGTGTTCAGACTCCA